>JRHI01000245.1_pt1 | contig 62244 bp, 62 predicted proteins | sample 215371 | NCBI WGS metagenome assembly JRHI01 (sample SAMN02929681, study PRJNA255918) | sediment metagenome | biome: cave system; feature: Ice Cave; material: Sediment; isolation source: sediment from deep within a dark volcanic ice cave with no known source of... ...
CCCAGGAGGTGCCCGGCTCGCCGGTCATCATCATGTCGGTCCAGGGCGAGCGCGACTACATCCGCCGCGCCATGCAGGCCGGCGCCCGCGAGTTCCTGATCAAGCCCTTCAGCGGTGACGAGCTGATCGCCTCGATCCGCCGCGTCCACCTGCTGGAGCAGAAGAAGGGCACCTTCCTCGCCAAGGCCGCGGCGACGACCACTCCGGTGTCCGGCGGCACGGTCACCCAGGAGGTGCGCCGCGGCGAGGTCTTCCTGGTCTTCTCCGGCAAGGGCGGCGTGGGCAAGTCGATCATCGCCTCCAACCTGGCCATCGCCCTGGGCATGGAGACCGGTGCGCGGGTCGCGCTGGTCGACCTCGACCTGCAGTTCGGCGACATCGGCGTGCTCCTCAACCTCGACCACTCGCGGAGCATCACCGACCTCGCCGACGCCGCGGCCGCCAGCGACGCCGAGTTCATCCAGGACGTGCTCGCCAACGGCCCCGAGGGCGTGCAGGTCCTGCTCGCGCCGATCAGCCCCGAGCTCGCCGACCTGGTCACCGCCGACCACCTGCGCACCATCATGCAGGAGCTGCAGCGCACCTACGACTTCATCGTCGTCGACACCGCGTCGCACCTCGCCGAGCTCAACCTCGAGGCCATCGAGCTGGCCACGCGGGTCATCGTGGTGACCGCGCTGAACATCCCGGCGATCAAGGACACCAAGCTCACCCTCAAGGTGCTGGAGTCGCTGAACGTCGAGCCCGACCGCATCCTGCTCGCGCTCAACCGCTCCGACGCCCACTCCGAGTTCAACAAGGAGGCGGTGGAGAACAACCTCCGCTTCCCGATCGCCCTGCAGATCCCCCACGATCCGAAGGCGGTCAGCACCTCGGTGAATCGCGGCGCGCCGTTCGTCTCCGCCAACCCCGAGGCGGAGATCAGCCGCAGCATCCGCGAGCTGGTGAGCCAGCTGGTGCCGCTCGAGCCCCAGGCGGGCGCCGTGGTCGCCGCCGGAGCCGGTGAGCGCAAGCGCTCGCGTCTCTTCGGCTTCTCGAAGAGCTGACGCAGATGTCGCTCCTCGATCGCGTCCAGCGTCAGCAGCAGGAGGCGGCCACGCCCGCCCTGGCCGGGCCCGGCCCGGCCGCCAACCGGGCCGCAGCCGTGGCGCCGCCGGCCCCGGCGGCATCGCCCGTCCCCGACCTCGGCGGCGGCCGCCCAAGCTCGGCCCTGCTCGCCCGCACCGGGATGCAGCGCGCCGCCCTGGGCCGTCCCTCGGCGATCCAGCAGCAGTACCAGATGCTGCGTGCGCTGATCCATACGCGCCTCGTCGAGGAGATGATCGACGCGGACAACTCGTCGCACGAGGCGGTGGTCGCCAAGCTCGGCGAGCTGGTCTCCGAGGTGGCGGCGGAGCAGTCGCTCTCGCTCACCCGGCAGGACCGGCAGCGCATGGTCGAGGCGCTCACCAACGACGTGCTCGGCCTCGGTCCGCTCGAGAGCCTGCTCGCCGACCCGGACATCACCGAGGTGATGGTCAACGGGCCCAAGCACGTCTTCGTCGAGCAGCGCGGAAGGATCACCCGGAGTGCGGTGACCTTCGAGAGCAACGAGCAGCTGATGCAGGTCATCGACCGCATCGTCAGCAGCATCGGACGCCGCGTCGACGAGTCCTCGCCGATGGTCGACGCCCGGCTCAAGGACGGCTCGCGCGTCAACGTCATCATCCCGCCGCTGGCGCTCAAGGGTCCGACCCTCACCATCCGGAAGTTCTCCAAGGACCCGCTCCAGGTCGCGGACCTGGTGCGCTTCGGCACCGCGACCGAGGACATGATGGAGTTCGTGCGCGCCTGCGTCTCGGCACGGCTCAACGTGGTGGTGAGCGGGGGCACCGGCTCCGGAAAGACCACCACGCTGAACATCCTCAGCTCCTTCATCCCCGACGACGAGCGCATCGTCACCATCGAGGACGCCGCCGAGCTGCAGCTCCGCCAGGAGCACGTGGTCACCCTCGAGACCCGGCCCGCCAACGTCGAGGGACGGGGATCGGTGGGCATCCGCGAGCTGGTCATCAACAGCCTGCGCATGCGCCCCGACCGCATCGTCGTCGGCGAGTGTCGCGGTGGCGAGGCCCTGGACATGCTCCAGGCGATGAACACCGGTCACGACGGCTCGCTGACCACGGTGCACGCCAACACCCCGTCCGACGTGCTCTCCCGTCTCGAGACCATGGTGCTGATGGCCGGCGCGGAGCTGCCGTCGCGGGCGATCCGCGAGCAGATCGCGTCGGCTGTCAACCTCGTCGTGCACCAGATGCGGCTGCGCGACGGCACCCGCAGGATCGTGAACATCACCGAGGTGCTGGACTTCGACGGCGAGCGCGTCGAGGTCCAGGACATCTTCGTCTTCCGCCAGACCGGGGTCGACGAGGACGGGCGCGTCCTCGGCTACCTCACGCCCACCGGCGTGCTGCCGCGCTGCCTCGAGCAGCTGTCCGCGGCCGGTGAGAACATCGATCCATCCATCTTCACCCCGCTCCGCCCGGCGGTGGTGGGAGGCACTGCATGACCGCCCTGTCGCTGCCGGCGGACCTGCCCACCTTCGCAGGCTTCAACCTCGGCTCTCTGCTGCTGGCGGTGATCGCCGGGCTGGCGGTGATGCTGGTGGTCTTCGGACTCTCCTCCGGCAAGGGCGGCGAGGTGGACGACATCACCCGCCGGCTGGAGCGCTATGCCGAGCTCGGCGACCCCACCGGGGTGCGCGAGCGCAAGCCCGTCACCCCCCGTGAGCTGCTCGACCGCTTCACCGACTCCCTCAACACGGTGATGGCGCGCTCCGCGCGCACCGGCAAGCTCACCGAGGACCTCGCCCGCGCCGACCTGAAGCTGAAGTCGTCCGAGTGGGTGCTCGGTGTCATCGGCGCCGGCGTCGTCGTCGGGCTGCTGGCGACGCTCCGCTTCGGCACCCCGATCGCCTTCCTGCCCTGCCCGGTGGCGGTGTGGTTCATCAGCGGCTTCGTGCTGCGCTTCCTCCAGGCGCGCCGCCGGAAGCAGTTCGACAAGCAGCTCGGCGACACCATCATCCTGCTCAGCAACGCGCTGAAGGCGGGCTTCTCCTTCGCCCAGGCGGTGTCGACGGTGACCAAGTCGGCGAGGCCTCCGATCGCCGACGAGTTCAGCCGCGCCACCCGCGAGATGGCGCTCGGCATCAGCGTCGACGACGCTCTCAACCACATGGTCAAGCGCAACGTGTCCGAGGACTTCGACCTCATGGTCACCGCGGTGCAGATCCACCGCGTGGTCGGCGGCAACCTCGCCGAGATCCTCGACACCATCGCCCACACCATCCGCGAGCGGGTGCGCATCAAGGGCGAGATCAGCAGCCTCACCGCTCAGGCTCGCGCCTCGGGATGGATCATCACCGTCCTCCCGCTCGCCCTGGCGGGGATGCTCTGCGTCATCTCGCCCGACTACTTCAACCCGATGTTCCACGAGACACTCGGCATCGTGATGCTCGCCATCGGCGGCTTCTCCATGGCGGTCGGCTTCGCGCTGATCCAGAAGATCGTGAAGATCGAGGTCTGATCCAATGTCGAGCAGCATCCTCAGCATCGCCCTCGCCCTCGCGGTCGCCTTCGGTGTCTTCCTGATCTTCCAGGGGCTGAGCCGGCCCCAGACCGACCTGCTGGAGACCCGCCTCGCGCAGTTCGGCGACCACGATCTCAGCCTCGCGGAGATGGAGCTGTCGCTTCCCTTCGCGGAACGCTTCCTCCGCCCGATCCTCGACCGCATGGGCGGGTTCATCACCTCGCGCACGCCGGCCAACCGCACCCAGGCGCTGCAGGACAAGATCAACCTCGCCGGGCGGCCGCTCAACCTCACCCCCGGCAGCCTGCTCACCCTGCAGCTGATCTCGCTGCTGGTGATGACCGCGGCCGGCTTCGCGCTCGTCAGCCTGACGTCGCTCCAGGGCTCGCTGATGATCCTCGGCCCCGCCGGCGGCGGCGTGTTCGGCTACCTGGTGCCGTCGATCTGGATCGACCGCAAGGTCAAGGCGCGCCAGAAGGAGATCCGGGTGGCGCTGCCCAACGCCCTCGACCTGCTCACCATCAGCGTGGAGGCCGGCCTCGGCTTCGACGCCGCCATCACCCGGGTCACCGAGAAGTACCACAACGCCCTCGCCCTGGAGTTCACCCAGGTGCTCAACGAGGCCCGGCTCGGCCGTCCCCGCCTCGAGGCGCTCGAGGACATGGCGCGCCGCAACCGGGTCGACGAGCTGAGCAACTTCATCCAGGCGGTGGTCCAGTCGGACCAGCTCGGCGTGGGCATCGCGCAGGTGCTGCGCATCCAGTCCGAGGAGATGCGGCGCCGCCGCCGTCAGCGCGCCGAGGAGATGGGTGCGAAGGCGCCGCTGAAGATGCTCTTCCCGATGGTCGGCTGCATCTTCCCCGCCCTGTTCATCGTGCTCCTCGGCCCCGCCGTGATCCAGGTGTACCTGCAGTTCTCGACGACGGGTCACTAGGGGTTCCCGGATTCGCCGCCCTCGGGGTCGGGGTGGCCGGCGTCGCGCCGCTGCGCGTCGAGCTGCTCCGCCTCGAGGCGCCGGCGCGCCCGCGGCCGGGCCAGCGAGCGGGGGCCACGCGGCCGCCAGCCGAGCAGCCCGCGGCGCGGCAGTCCCTGAGGCACGCGCCCGGAGAGCTCCTGGTAGGCGGCGGTGTCGCCGCAGATCCGGGCGGCGGCGAGCACCACGTGCTCGCGCGCCAGGTAGGGATGACGCCGCAGCGCCGCCTCGTGGTCGGCGAGGGCGAGCAGGTCGTCGAGGCTCAGCGACGGGGAGATCCGCACCGCGAGGTCCGGCTCCTCCAGGATGTCGAGCAGCTGCGCCGGCGACGATGCGCGGCGTACCGCGGAGTCGAGAGTCGCGGCGTGGGGACGCATCGACACAAAGCGTAACCCTGCATCAGGAACCGCAGGTCGGCGAGGATGTCGGCCAGGCTGGTGGCCTGCAGCTCGGCTTTCCAGGCCTGCTCGGCACGCTGCATCGCGCGGTTGATCCCGCAGCCGCGGGTGTACTGGCGGTCGGGGAGTGCCGCCGGTCCGCGGCGGCGGATCTCGGTGCAGCGGAACGCGGGGGCACCGCCGTCGACGGCGGCGACCACATCCCAGAGGCTGATCTCGGCAGGCCGCCGCGCCAGCCGGTAGCCGCCGCGCTGCCCCGGCTCGGTGGTCACGACGCCCGCCCGGCTCAGCGCCTGGAGGTGCTTGGCCAGGTAGGCGGCGGGCACCCCGTGGAACTCGGCGAGGCGGGCCGCGGGAAGCGCGGTCCCCTCCGGCAGCGCGGCCAGGACGGTGCAGCAGTGGACGCCCCACTCGACCCCATCGGAGAGTTTCATGATCCGGATATTAGCTATCCGCGATCGGACGTCGACCGGCTTCGGGGGGGTGTTCATCGCCGGGTCGGGACCCGCGCGTACCATCCCGGGAGTGGAGGATGGGAGCCGCAGGGCCATCGTCGCGGCGTTCCTCTCGAACGTCGCGATCGCCGTCGCCAAGCTGGTGGGCTTCCTGGTGACCGGGGCGGCGTCGATGCTCGCCGAGGCGGTGCACTCGTTCGCCGACACCACCAACCAGGGGCTGCTGCTGCTCGGCGGTGCCCGAGCGCGCCGGCCCGCCGACGACCAGCATCCCTTCGGCCATGGCCGCGAGCGCTACTTCTGGGCGTTCGTGGTGGCGCTGGTGATCTTCAGCCTCGGCTCGCTCTCCGCCCTCTACGAGGGGGTGCAGAAGCTGCGCTCGCCGCACCCGCCGGAGTCGGTGCCCGTGGCCGTGGCCATCCTGCTGGTGGCGATCGTGTTCGAGTCGTTCTCGCTGCGCACCGCGGTGCACGAGAGCCGCGAGGCCAGGGCCGGACTCTCCTGGCCCCAGTTCATCCGCCGCTCCAAGCACCCGGAGCTGCCGGTGGTGGTGCTCGAGGACAGCGGCGCGCTGGTCGGGCTGGTGCTCGCCCTCGCCGGCATCGGCCTGGCGGCGATCACCGGCAGGGGCGAGTTCGACGCCCTCGGCAGCATCGCCATCGGCGTCCTCCTCGGCGGGATCGCAGCGATCCTGGTGGTGGAGATGAAGAGCCTGCTGATCGGTGAGTCGGCGTCACCGGCGGTGGTGGCGCGGATCCGCGCGGCGATGGAGGGCGACGAGAGCGTCCGCCGCCTGATCCACATGCGCACCGAGCACCTCGGCCCCGAGCAGCTTCTGGTCGGCGCCAAGCTGGAGCTCGACCGCGCCCTCGACTTCGACGGCGTCGCCGCCGCCATCAACCGCATCGAGGACGCCGTCCGAGCCAGCGTCCCCGAGGCGCAGGTGATGTACCTCGAGCCCGACGTCCACCGCCCGGCCGCGGCGCCTCCGGGCGGGGGGCCCGAGGGCTGACACCGGCGCCCCGCGCCGCTACCATGCCACCCGCAGCCATCTCGTCCGGGAGGGGAATCCGATGCGCAGACTGACACTCGTGGTGCTGTCCGTCGCCGCCGTGCTGGCGCTCGGCGGGCCGGCATCGGCCTCGGCGACGCCGGCCTGGGCGCCCGCGTCCAGCGCCACCATCCATCCTGGCGTGCAGCTGCTCACCAAGGGTGCCCAGTGCACCGCGAACTTCATCTTCTTCGACGGCACGCGGGTGTTCGTCGGCCAGGCGGCGCACTGCTCCGGCACCGGCGGCAACACCAAGTCCGACGGCTGCACCGCGCCGTCGCTGCCGCTCGGCACCCCGGTCACCATCCCCGGCGCCACCCGTCCCGGCACGATCGTGTACAGCTCCTGGCTGACCATGCAGGCGCTCAAGGAGACGAATCCCGACGTCTGCCAGTTCAACGACCTCGCCCTGGTCGAGCTCGACCCCGCCGACGTGCGGTCGGTCAACCCCTCGATCCCCATCTGGGGCGGCCCCGCCGGCCTGGCCTCCGCCGGCACCACCGCCGGCGAGCAGGTCTATGCCTACGGGCACTCCAAGCTGGCGATGGGGGTGTCGCTGCTCAGCCCCAAGCAGGGCGTCAGCCTCGGTGACAGCGGCAACGGCTGGAGCCACGCGGTGATGACCCTCTCGCCCGGCATCCCCGGCGACTCCGGAAGCGCGTACCTCGACTCGCAGGGCCGTGCCCTCGGCGTGCTCAGCACCCTCCAGCTGGCCCCGCTGCCGGGCAGCAACGGCGTCGGCGATCTCGCCCACGAGCTCGACTACCTGCACGCCCACTCGGCGTTCACCGGGGTGCAGCTGGCCCTGGGGACGGAGCACTTCGCGGCCAGCCCGGTGGCGGGCCTCGGCCTGTAGGGCGCGGCGTGACATCGTCACGAGAAGAGCCGGCTCCAGTCGCACGCGTGTCTTGAGGTCGTCGACAGCCGCGACCCCGACGGGTGCCGAGCTCCCGGAGGAGAGCTGAGCGCCGAGCAGGGCTCGTTCGTGGCCGGCATCCCCACGCGACCTGAACCCGGACGCGTTCGCCGCAGAGTCTCCGTCGCGCCGAGACCTGCGGCTCGATGAGGAGCCGAGGACGCCCGACGACCCGAGCGCGTTGACCGGCCGCCCCATCAGGTGCTCGAGATCGGAGAGGTATGGGGCCGGGTCGGGGATCGAGACTGTGCTGGTCATGGGCGGAACCCTGACATCACTGGTTGTGCCAGCCGGGTCACCGGGGCGCGGTTGCCGAGGCCGTGGCTCGCGGCTGCGGCCGTACACTGGAGGCGTCGCTGCGCCCTCCGGAGGTCGAGACATGGCACAAGCGCTCCGTCGGGAGCTGACCATCCCCATGCCCCCGTCGTTCGCGTCGGTCGAGGAGGAGCGCCTGCATCGCAAGCAGCGCCTCGCCGCGGCGTTCCGGATGTTCTCGAAGTGCGGCTTCGACGAGGGGGTGGCGGGGCACATCACGGCTCGCGATCCGGAGCTCACCGACCACTTCTGGGTGAACCCCTTCGGGATGCACTTCGGCCAGATCAGGGTGTCCGACCTGCTCCTCGTCAACGACAGGGGCGAGGTGGTCGAGGGTGGCCGGCCGGTCAACGCCGCCGCCTTCGCGATCCACTCCCAGGTCCACAAGGCCCGCCCCGACGTGGTCGCCGCCGCCCATGCCCACTCCCTGTACGGGAAGTCGTGGTCGTCGCTGGGCCGGCTGCTCGACCCCATCACCCAGGACGCCTGCGCCTTCTACGGCGATCACGCCCTCTTCGACGACTACACCGGCGTGGTCCTCGACCTCGAGGAGGGGCGGCGGATCAGCGGGGCGCTGGGAAACCGGAAGGCGGTGATCCTGCGCAACCACGGGCTGCTCACCGTCGGCCAGTCGGTGGACGAGGCGGCCTGGTGGTTCCTCACCATGGAGCGCTCCTGTCAGGCCCAGCTGCTCGCCGAGGCGGCGGGGGCGCCGGTGCTCATCGACGAGGCCGCCGCCGAGCTCACCGCCTCGCAGGTGGGGTCGCGGATCGCGGGATGGTTCTCCTTCCAGCCGGTCTGGGACCGTATCACCCGCGAGCAGCCCGACCTCTTCGAGTAGTCGGGCCACCGATGCCGCTCGCCAGGGAGCACTGCGAGGCCTGCACCGGCTCGACCCCGACGGTGACCGGGCCGGAGCTCCAGGAGCTGTACGGGCAGCTCTCGTCGGAGTGGGAGGTCGACGGTGAGGTCCGGCTGCGGCGTCGGTTGCGCTTCCGCGACTTCGCCGCCGCCTTCGCCACCGCAACCCGGGTGGCGCTCATCGCCGAGGGCGAGGGGCACCATCCCGACATGGCGGTGGGCTGGGGCCGGCTGGAGATCGAGCTCACCACCCACGCGGTGAAGGGGCTCACCCGCAACGACTTCATCCTGGCCGCCAGGGTGGACGCCGCCCTCGCCTGACGGCCCTCCGCCCGTGCGGTACATTCCCCCCGTGATCGAGCGCCTCGAGGTGTCGGCGGCGCCGGAGCAGACGCTGCGCGCCGCCGGCCTGCACCCCTCGCCGTGGTCGGCGGGGGGCGGCGCGGTCTTCGGTCGCCACCGCCATCCCCGTCCCAAGCGTCTCTTCGTCGTCGAGGGGACGATCAGCTTCGACGGCCTGCCGCTGACCGCCGGCGAGGGCATCCGCATCCCCGCCGGGGTCGAGCACGCGGCGGTGGCCGGGGACGGCGGGGTGCGCTGCGTCGAGGCGTTCGAGTGAGCCCAGAGGAGGGGCCGGCCATGAGCACCACCGATCCGCCGCCCATCACCCCGAAGCACGCCGCCACGACGCCGCGGTGCGCGCCGCGCCGGCCTAGCGCACCGCCGACGCCCGCGCCCTCGCCGACCACCAGACCCTGATCGCGCTGCACGAGCTGAGCACGCAGCAGCTCGGCATCCTCGAGGGTCAGAACCAGGTCCTCGACCTGCTGCGCAAGCACGTCCCCTCCTGAGCGAACCCGGTCACGGGGTGCGGCGGCGCAGCGTCACCGCGCCGAGCAGCAGCGCGAACAGGGCGCAGCCGCCGACCACGGCGACGTCGCGGATCAGCGTGCCGGTCACCGTCGCCGACGAGGTCACCAGCCTCATCGCGTCGACGGCGTAGGAGAGCGGCAGCAGGTCGGAGATGCGGGTCAGCACCGGCGCCATCTCCTGCCGGGGGATGAAGAGGCCGCAGAGCAGCACCTGGGGCAGCGCGAACAGCGGCATGAACTGCACCGCCTGGAACTCGGTGCGCGCGAACGCACTGACCAGCAGCCCGAGGGCCATGCCGAGCAGGGCGTCGAGCACCGCGACCGCGACCATCAGCGCCACCGAGCCGCCGACGGCGAGGCCGAGCCAGGTGAGCGACACCGCCGCCACCACCGCCACCTGCACCACCGCGAAGACCGCGAAGGCGAGGGCGTATCCGAGCAGCAGGTCGAGGCGGGCGAGGGGCATGGTCATCAGCCGCTCGAGCGTCCCGCTGGTGCGCTCGCGCAGGGTGCCGACCGAGGCGACGAGGAACATCACGATGAAGGGGAAGATGCCGAGCAGCGACGGCGCCACCCCCTGGAAGGCGCGGGGCGCGTCGAGCACGTAGCGGAGCAGCACCACCAGCAGCGTGGGGAGCAGGGTCGTCATCGCCACCGTCCGCCGGTCGTGGCGCAGCTGACCGAGGATCCGGCGGGTGGTGGCGAGGGTGATGGCGACGCTCACCAGCGCACCATGCCCGCGTCCGCGCCGCCCCGGACCAGGCGGAGGAACGCGTGCTCGAGGTCGGCGGCGCCGGTGCGGCGCAGCAGCGCCTCGGGGGTGTTCTCGGCGAGGATGCGGCCCTCGCGCATCAGCAGCAGGCGCTGGCAGCGCGCCGCCTCGTCCATCACGTGCGAGGAGATCAGGATGGTGACGCCGCGGCGGTCGCGGAGGCGGTGGAAGAGGGCCCACAGCTCCTCGCGGAGCACCGGGTCGAGGCCGACGGTTGGCTCGTCGAGGACCAGCAGCTCGGGGCTGCCGAGCAGGGCGACGGCGAGGCTGGCGCGCGACAGCTGGCCGCCGGAGAGGCGGGACACGAGGTGGTCGCGCTCCCCGGCGAGGCCGACCTCCCCGATCACCCGGGCGGGATCGCCGTCGGGGGCACGCAGCACCGCGGCGAAGTAGCGGAGGTTCTGCACCACGGTGAGGTCGGAGTAGAGCGCGGGCGCCTGGGTGGCATAGCCGATGCGGCGGCGCAGCGGCGGGCTGCCCGCGGGGAGCCCGAGCACGGTCACCGTGCCGCCGGCGATCAGCTGGACGCCGACGACGGCGCGGAGCAGGGTGGTCTTGCCGCAGCCGCTGGGGCCGAGCAGGCCGGTGACGGTGCCACGCGGCACGGAGATGCTCAGCCCGGGCAGGACCTCCCGGCCGCCGCGCACCACCCTCAGCCCCTCGGTCTCCACCGCCGCCGGCGACAAATTCATCATGCGGTGAATTTAGCCCGATCCGGCCCTCGGGTCAAGGGTCGGGGGCGTCGAGGTGCCGCTGGATCACCGGCGCGATCAGTCCGACGATCTCCTCCTCGGAGGCGGAGGCGAGCGGCTCGATCTCGAGGACGTACCGGAGCATCACCAGCCCCACCAGCTGCGCGGCGGCCGCCGCCACCCGGAGCCGGGGGACGCCGAGCGCGCCGGCGAGGGGGCCGAGCAGGGCCGCGGTGATGAACTGCCGGATCATCGCCGCCGCCTGCGCATTGGTGGTCGCGGAGCGGAGGAGGGCGAGCGCCGGCGCCCGCGCCGCGGGGTCGCGCCAGACCGCGAGGAAGGCGCGCACGAAGCGCTCGCCGGTCTCCTCCCGGGGCCCGGTGAGCAGCTGGGGGAGCAGCTCGGTGGGCCGGAAGGGCAGCTCCAGCGCGGCCACGAAGACCTGCTCCTTGGTGCCGAAGAAGTGGTGCACGAGGGCGGCGTCGACCTCCGCCTCCAAGGCGATGGCGCGCACCGTGGTGCCGTCGTAGCCGCGCTCGGCGAAGAGCCGCCGGGCGGCGGCGAGGATGTCGCCCCGCGATTCGGTGGGGCCAGCGCGGCGGCCCGGTCGGCGGGTGTTGGTCAGGTCCTCGCCAGCTCCCGCTTGCGCATCTGCATGCGCGCGTCGGCGTTGAGGACGCGCTTGCGCAGCCGCAGGGTCGCCGGGGTCACCTCGACGAGCTCGTCCTCCTCGAGGAAGTCGAGCGACTCCTCGAGGGACATCCGCCGCGGCGGCACCAGCTTGATGGTCATGTCCTCGTTCGAGCTGCGGATGTTGGTCTTCTGCTTCTGCTTGGTGACGTTGACCGCGAGGTCGCCGCCACGGCGGTTGAGCCCGACCACCATGCCCTCGTAGACCGGGGTCCCGGGGCCGATGAAGGGCTGGCCGCGCTCCTGCAGGCTGAGCAGCCCGTAGGCCACTGCCATGCCCCCCTGGCTGGCCGTCAGCGCGCCGTTGCGCTGGGAGCGCGGCAGCGGACGCCAGCGCTCCCAGCCGATCAGCCGGGTGGCCATCACGCCGGTCCCGCGGGTCAGCGTCAGCAGCTGGCTGCGCAGCCCGATGAGCGCCCGCGTGGGCGCGTGGTGCACCAGCCGAACGCCGCCGCCGGCGTCGGTGCGCAGCGACTGGAGCACGGCGCCGCGGGAGCCGAGCGCCTCGGTGATCGCACCCATGTGGTCCTGGTGGACGTCGATGACGCACTCCTCGACCGGCTCCTCGCGGTGACCGTCGCGCTCCCGGGTGATGACCTGGGGGCGCCCCACCTCGAACTCGTAGCCCTCGCGGCGCATGGTCTCGATGAGGATCGAGAGGTGCAGCTCGCCGCGGCCGCTGACCTCGAAGACCTCGGCGGAGGCGCCGTCCTCGACGCGCAGCGCCACGTTGGTCTCGAGCTCTCGGTGCAGGCGCTCGCGGAGGCGGCGGCTGGTGCTGCTCACCGTCTGCTCGCGGCCGGCCACGGGTGAGACGTTGACGCTGAACTGCATCTGCAGCGTGGGCTCGCCGACGGTGATGCGGGGCAGCGCCTCGGGCTGGTCGGCATCGCAGATGGTGTCGCCGATGGCCGCATCCTCGAGGCCGGTGACCAGCACCACCTCGCCGGCGGAGGCCTCCTCCACGGGCAGCCGCGAGAGCGCCTCCACCGAGAGGATCAGCGACAGCTTGCGACGCTGCGAGAAACCGTCGGCGGTGGCCAGAACCACCGGGGCGTTGGTCCGCACCGTGCCGCGGGTGACCCGACCGATGCAGAGGCGGCCGCGATAGCTGTCGTAGTCGAGGGCGCTGACCAGCATCTGGAAGGGGCCGTCGAGATCGACGCGCGGCGGCGGGACATGCTCCAGGATGGCGTCGAGAAGCGGCTCGACGGTGCCGCCGTGGGCGCGCAGGTCGGCAGTGGCCCAGCCCTCGCGCCCGCTGGCGTAGAGCACCGGCGCGTCCAGCTGGGCGGCGTCGGTGGCCAGCTCCAGGAGCAGGTCGTGGGTGGCCTCGACCGCCTCGTCGGGCCGGGCCCCGGCGCGGTCGATCTTGGTGATGATGATGATCGGCAGCAGCCCCAGCGCCAACGCCTGGCGGAGGACGACGCGCGTCTGCGGCATCGGGCCCTCGGCGGCATCGACCAGCAGCAGGCAGCCGTCCGCCATGCCCAGCACCCGCTCCACCTCGCCGCCGAAATCCGCATGGCCGGGCGTGTCGATGATGTTGAGCTTGACCCCGTTGTAGCGGATGCTGGTGTTCTTGGCGAGGATGGTGATGCCCTTCTCGCGCTCGAGGTCGTTGCTGTCCATGATCAGCTCGCCGACCTGCTCGTGCTCGGCGAAGACGCGCGACTGCTTGAGCAGGGCGTCGACAAGCGTGGTCTTGCCGTGGTCGACGTGGGCGATGATGGCCACGTTGCGCAGGTCGGAGCGGGTGCTGAATGCCATGGACCACTGCATTGTCGCAGCCATGGCTTCGCCGGCCGCCCACCGCGGGGCGCGCGGGCGAAGGTCGCGGCGGGCCGGACCGAGGAGCGCAGCAGCCCCGGAGTCTCAGCTCGAGGCACTGCCCGGGCGGCCGCGCCAGGCGGCCGCGGCACCACAATGCGGGGATGATCGAGGCCCACTGAGCCGATGTCCAGGACCGAGCGCACGGTGGTGGTGGCCCGCAGCGGCCCCGAGGTCTGGGCAGTGCTCACCGACCCCTCCAGGGTGCCGGAGTGGCAGCGCTTCATCGTCGCCTCCCGGGTCGAGCCGCCGGGGCCGCCGCGGGTCGGCAGCCGACTCCACCAGTCGCGCAGCTTTCTGGGCCGGCGCATCGAGTTCACCGTGACCGCCACCGAGGTGGTCAGCCCGCGCCGCATCAGCATCGAGGGCGAGTACGGGCCAGCCCGCTTCACCGGCGGCTACGTCCTCGACCCGCGCCGTGGCGGGACCAGGCTGACCTACTGGATCGACCTCACACTCGGCGGCCTGTTCCGCAGCCTCTCCGACGTGGTGGCGGCGGAGCTCGCCCGGCAGGCGGCGGCCGACCTCGAGGCCTTCCGGCGCCTGATCGAGGGTCAGCCCCCGCCGCGCGGACGGGTCGTGATCGCCAGCGTGTAGCGTCGCGCGACGATGGTGCTGCTCGCCTCCGGGCGTGGCTCGGCCCGCCGTGCCCTCACCCGGCTGCGCGCCGCCCGGATGCCTCCGGCCGCCGCCGCCGCCCTGGCCGTCAGCCTCCTGGCGCAGGTGGCGTATCCGCTGTTCGCCGGCGACCGCGCCGCCCTCTCCACGGTGGTGGTCACCGCCCTGGTGGTGGGCTCGGTGGCCCTCGCGGTGGCCGCCTGGGGGCCGGCGCGCGGCCTCGCCGCCGCCGCGGTGGTGGTCCCGCTCACCTTCGGTGTCGAGGCCCTTGGCGTCCACACCGGCTTTCCCTTCGGCGACTACGCCTACTCGGCCACACTGCGTCCCCAGCTCGCCGGGGTGCCGCTGATCGTGCCGCTGGCCTGGTGCGCGCTGGCGCTGCCGGCCCGGGAGGTGGCCTCTCGCCTGGCGCGAGGGCGCCCGGCGCGCGCGCTCATCGGCGGCGCCGCGCTGACGGCCTGGGACCTCTTCCTCGACCCCCAGATGCTCCACGAGGGCTTCTGGCACTGGACGGGCGGTGGCGCCGTGTACCGCGGCATCCCGCTCAGCAACTTCGCCGGCTGGCTGGTGGCCGGGACCGTGGTCGTCGCCGTGGTCGACCTGCTGGCGCGCCGCGGGGCGCGCTGCGGCTGGCTGCTCGGCGTCTACGTGCTCACCTGGGTCATGGAGACGGTGGGCTTCGCCGTCTTCTTCGGCGATCCGCTGGTGGCGCTGGTCGGGGGCATCGGCATGGGGGTGCCGGCGCTGCTCGCGCTGCGGCCTGGCACTGTGGCGTGGCGCAATGTGGCGTGAGTAGGGCCCCCGTCGCCGTCGTCGGCGGTGGCGTCGCCGGCATGGCGGCGGCGATGCGGCTGGCGGCGCTGGGTCACGACGTCGTCCTGCTGGAGCGCCGCGGAGTCCTCGGGGGCAAGCTGGCGACACTGCAGCGCGAGGGTTTCTCCTTCGACCTCGGGCCGTCGCTCCTGACCCTGCCGCAGGTCTTCGAGGAGCTCTGGCACGACACCCTCGGCCGGCGGCTGGCCGCCGACCTGGAGCTGGTCCGACTCGATCCCGCCATCGACCATCGCTTCGCCGACGGCTCCCGCCTGCTGTCGCGCGACGCCGCGGACGGAACCGCCACCGCCGTCGAGGCACTCTCTCCCGGATCGGCGGCCGAGTGGCGCCGCCTCCTGGACCGCGGCTCTCGCGTCTGGCAGGTCGCGGAGCCGGTCTTCCTGCGGGCGCCGCTGGGGCCCCCCAGAGAGCTGCTCCGGCGCCTGGGCTCGCCGCTCGACCTGCTCCGCATCGACCCGCTGCGGACCCTGGCGGGGCGCGCCCGGGCCACCCTGCGCGACCCGCGTCTGCGCCAGTGGGCGGGACGCTACGCCACCTACAGCGGCAGCGACCCCCGCCGGGCCCCGGCCACGCTGCTCTGCATCCCCTGGGTCGAGCAGTCGCTGGGCTGCTGGTATGTCGCCGGTGGCCTCGGCCGCCTCCGCGAGGCCATGGCGACGGCGCTGGCGGAGCTCGGCGTGGAGGTCCGCACCGGTGTCGAGGTCCAGCGGCTGCTGACCTCGGGGAACCGCGTCAGCGGCGTCGAGCTGGCCGGGGGCGAGGCGCTGGAGGCCGCCCTGGTCGTGGCCACCGTGGACGCGGCCCGGCTGTACACGACGCTGCTCCCCGTCCCCGCCGCCGCGCGGCGGCTGGCCCGCGCCGGGCGCTCCTCGTCGGGCTTCGTGCTCTGCGCCGGCGTCGGTGGCCGGACGCCGGGCCTGGCCCATCACACCGTGGTCTTCGCCGCCGACCCCACCGGCGAGTTCGACGACATCCACCGCCGCTCACGGCCGCCGCGCGATCCGACTGTGTACGTGTGCTGCTCGGCCGTCACCGATCCCAGCCGGGCGCCGGCCGGCGACGAGAACTGGTTCATCCTCGTCAACGCCCCCGCCGGCGGCCCCACGGTGTGGGAGCGCGAGGCGTCCGGCTACCGCGATCACATCCTCGAGATCCTGGCGCGCCGGGGGCTGGACCTCTCCGGCCGGACCCGCTTCGTCGAGGTGCTCCACCCGGGCGACATCGGCGCTCGTGACGGCGGTGTCGACGGCGCTGTCTACGGCACCTCGTCGAACGGCCGGCGTGCCGCCTTCCTGCGCCCGGCCAACCGCGGCGCCGTGCCCGGGCTGGTGCTGGCCGGCGGCTCCAGCCACCCCGGCGGCGGGCTGCCGCTGGTGGCGCTCAGCGGCGCCATCGCCGCCGGGCTGGCCGACCAGGACCTGCGGGCGCGATGACCCCCTCCCCGGTCCGCTGGGCGTGGCGGTCGGCCCGCGTCGCCGCCGCCGCGCTGGCCCTGGGCCGGCTCGCCGAGGGCGCCACCCGCCGGCACCCGCTGGTCCCGCTCGACCCCGAGAGTGCGGTGGCGGAGACCGTGTCCGTGGTCATCCCTGCCCGGGACGAGGAGCAACGCCTGGCCGCCTGCCTGGAGCCGTTGCGCGGCGACCCCCAGGTGGCCGAGGTCATCGTCGTCGACGACTGCTCGACCGACGCCACCGCCGCCCTCGCCGCCGCCCTGGGCGCGCGGGTGGTGGCCGGAGTTGAACCGCCGCCCGGCTGGGTGGGCAAGCCGTGGGCGCTCCAGCAGGGGCTGGATGCGGCCACCGGCGAGTGGGTCCTCTGCCTCGACGCCGACGTCCGGCCCCGGCGCGGTCTGGTGTCGGCCATGCTCGACGCCGCCTCGGGCGACGACCTCGACCTGCTCAGCCTGGGTGGCTCCTTCGCCTGCGAGGGCGCCGCCGAGCAGGCGCTGCACGCCGCCATGCTGGCCACTGTGGTCTACCGCTTCGGGCCTCCGGGGGCTCGCCGTCTCCGGCCGGCCGGCCGGCGGATGGCCAACGGGCAGTGCCTCATGGCCCGGCGTGACGCTCTCATTGCCGCCGGCGGGTTCGGCGCCGCCGCAGAGCACATGACCGACGACATCGCCCTGGCGCGCGCGCTCGCCGCCCGAGGCTGGCGGACGGCGATGCTGGACGGCGCCGCCTGCCTGGAGGTGCGCATGCACAGCGGGGCGGCGTCCGCCTGGCGGGACTGGGGCCGCTCCCTGCCCATGTCCGACGTCACCCACCCCCTGCGGCAGGCCTCCGACCTGGCCGTGCTCTGGCTGGCGGTGGCGCTGCCGCCCTGGCGGCTGCTGGCGCGCCGCGGCGATCCGCTGGACGTGATCCTGGTGGCGGCGCGGCTGGGCCTGGGGTGGGCGCTGCTGGGCAGCTACCGGCGGCCGCGCCGGGGCGCGTACCTGGCTCCGCTTGCCGACCTCCCCGTGGCGGCCCGGCTCGCCTGGGGCGCGCTGCGCCCCGGGCGCTCCTGGCGGGGCCGGACCTACCCACGCGGCGTGACCCCAGCGCCGCCGCCCCGAAGCGTGCTCCGATGAAGGTCATCAGCGCCCCGGTGGCCGCCACCCGGTACGGGTCGCGCTCCACCGCCAGCTGCACCAGCGGGACGGCGAAGAACCCGGCACGGGCGCCCTGGGCGAAGCTGCCCGTCGCCATGGTGCCGGCTCCGCACACCCCCCACGCCAGCAGGAAGGTCGGCGGCGAGATCACCGCCAGGCCGCCGACGAAAGTGAGCAGCGAGCGTCCGCCGCGGAACCCCGCCAGGACCGGCCAGGCGTGACCGGCCATGGCCGCTCCCACGCCCGCGACGGTGTAGGGACCGCCGCCGGCTGCCGCCCCGGCGAGTCCCCCGGCGGTGCCCTTGAGCATGTCCCCGGCGAAGACGGGCAGGGCACGCCGCACCCCGAGCAGCTCACGGCTGTTCCAGAAGCCGGGGTTTCTGTCCCCCGCGGCGCGCACGTCGACGCCGCGGCGCCGGGTGGCCAGCACGGCGACGGGCACGGATCCGGCCAGGTAGCCCGCGGCCACCACGGCCGCCAGCCGACGGGGCTCGAGTCCCCAGGGCAGTCGCCCGACCGTCCGGGAGCGCCCGGTCCCCAGGTCCGCCGCCGTGTCGTGGTTCACGCCGCCTCCTTCCACCTCGTCCGCCACCCGTCCGGCCGCGCCCTGGCCGCCCTGCTCGACGTCCCGCGGCTACAGGTCGAGCTGCGCCGGACGCCCGGGCTTCGATTCTGGCGCCTCCTCGGCTCCGGCCGGGGCCAATCCATGACCCTGGGCGCCGACCTGCGCCGCTGGGCGCTGTTCGCGGTCTGGGAGAGCCCCGGAGCTCTTGCCGACTTCGTCGGCGCCGCGCCGGCGACCCGCCGCTGGAGCCGCTCCGGCGCCGAGACCTGGCATGCGGCGCTGGGGCTGCGCGAGGCCCGGGGCACCTGGGGCGGCACCGCGCTGGTGGTCCCCGGTGTCCCCGAGCCGGAGCCAGGCGGCGCGGCCGCCTTCCTCACCCGCGCCTCCATCCGGCCGCGACGCCTGCGCGCCTTCTACGCGGCCATCCGCCCAGTGGAGGGGGATCTGCTCGCCCACCCGGACCGGCTCCGCTCCGTCGGCGTCGGCGAGTGGCCGGTGGCGCGCCAGGCAACCTTCAGTCTCTGGCGCGACGCCGCCGCGGCCCGGGCCTTCGCCTTCCGGCCCGGCGCCCACGCCGAGGTGATCCGGCGCACCCGGGCGGAGCGCTGGTACTCGGAGGAGCTCTTCGCCCGATTCTCGGTCCGGACGCTGGCCGGGACCTGGGACGGCACCGACCCGCTCGACTGACGCGGGGCCGGGGGCGCGCTCCGGCTGGACCGGCAGCCGCACCGGCACAGCGCTGTCACGGGGCCTTGATGAACGCCGCCCGGCCGGAACGTACGGTGGCCAGGTGACCGCACAACCGCTTCCACTCCGGGCCGCGCGGCAGGAGGACAGCGCCGGGTTCAGCCCGCTCGACGAGGCCGCGGCGCGCTGCATCACCGAGCTCAACGCCGCCCTGGCCCTGCACCGCGACGACCTGGCCTCGATCAGCGTCGAGCGCTCCGCGCTGGCCGGGCAGCTCAGCCAGGCGGAGGCGGCGCTGGCCAGCGCCCCGCCCAACTCAGCGCACCGCCGCATGGTGGCGGACGCCGCCAGCGTGCTCCGCACCCGTCTCCAGGCCGCCGAGCAGGTGGCCGAGATCGCCGCCCGGGCGCTGCGGAACTGCACCATGGCGCGCGACACCCTGGCCGCCGCCAGCCCTGCCAAGCCGCTGGTCCAGCTCAGCCCCAACGGGGGCGGTCGGGCGCTGTTTCAGATCATCGAGGACGAGCGCATGCGCATCGCGCGCGACATGCACGACGGCCCGGCGCAGCTGCTCGCCAACCTGGTGCTGAAGGCTGAGATCGTGGAACGGTACCTCGACCACGACCCTTCCCTGGTCCGTGCCGAGCTGGCCGACTTCAAGGCCATCGTCCGCGTCGCTCTCGACGAGACCCGCCGGCTCATCTTCGACCTGCGGCCGATGATCCTCGACGACCTCGGTCTGGTGTCGACCGCCCGCGACTTCCTGACCGACTTCGAGCGCCGCTGGAGCATCCCCTGCCGCTTCACCCTGATCGGTGCCGAGCGGCGGCTGCCCCGCGATCGCGAGGCGGCGCTCTTCCGCATCCTCCAGGAGTCGGTGACCAACGCCCGCAAACACGCCCGGGCCTCGTGCATCGAGGTGACCGTGTCGATGAGCCCGCGTCGGGTCATCGTCGCCGTCCGCGACGACGGGCAGGGCTTCGACGTGGAGGCCACCGGACGGGTCGCGGCTCGCAACGGCCGCCTGGGCCTCACCTCCATCCGCGAGCGCGCTGCGCTCGAGGGCGCCACCGTCGACATCGTCAGCGCCCGCGGTCAGGGCACCACCGTCCGGGTCACCGTCAACGCCTGACCGCCGTCGGGCCGGTCAGGCGATCTCGACGCTCAGCTCGGTCCAGGCGCGGCGCAGGGCGCGTTCGACGCGCAGCGGATGGTCGCCGGCGGCCACCACGAAGCCGAGGTAGCGACTACCCTCCGGCAGGGCCTGGACGGCGGCGCCCACGGGGACGCCGACGTCCACCGAGATCACCCCCTCGATCCGCCGTGCCGCCGCCACGCCCTCCACCCGGCGGACCACACCCGAGCGAGCCACGGGCAGCATGAGCACCCCGGAGGCACCTGGGGCCGGGCCGCAGCGTTCCGGCAGGGGCAGCCCGCAGGCATGCCGCAGGATGACCTCCTCCAGGCTCATCGGCCTGCCCTCGGGCCGCAGCGTCCGCGGATCGATGCCGCTGACGTGGATGGCCCGGCTGCAGAGGCCGCCGATGGAGCGGGCGGCCACCTCGATGAGCACCGGGCCGGTCATGGGATCCACCCGGACCTCGGCGTGGAGCGGCCCATCGCTGAGGCCCAGGGCGCGCGCCGCGGACACGGTCAGCGCCATGATCGCCGCCTGGGTCGCCTGTGGCCGCCTCGAGGGGGTGACGTAGAGGGTCTCGGCGAAGGTGGGGCCGTCGAGCGGGTCGGGCTTGTCGAAGATGGCCAGGACCTCGACCCGGCCGTCGCGGACGATGCCCTCCACGGCCACCTCGACCCCGGGCACGAAGTGCTCCACCAGCAGCGGGTGGGGCTCGCCGGGGCGTTCGCAGCCGAGGCTGTCGAGGAGATCGCCGATCCGCGCCGCGGCGGCGGCCAGCTGCGCCCCGTCGTCGGCACGCAGCACCCCCTGGCTGGCCGCCAGCCCCACCGGCTTGGCGACCACCGGGTAGCCGCCGGCCGCCGCCGTCGCCGTGTCCGGGTCGGCCGCAGCCTGCGCGGTGGTGGTCTCGGTGAACTGCGGCTGCCGGACCCCGGCCGCTGCCAGGGCGCGCCGCAGCAGGCGCTTGTCGCGGGTGGCGGCCACGGCCGCGGAGGGGTGGTGGCGCAGCCCCAGGGCGGCGGCGATGGCTGCCGCCGTCATCACGGCACTCTCGTCGACGCCCACCACTCCGGCGAACGGCGCCAGGGCGTGCAGCCGGGCGGCGCCGGGGCCGGCTCCTGCAGGGGAGCCGAGGTCGACGACCAGCTCGCGACCCTCCACGCGCGAGCCCAGGCTGCTGGCGTGCTCGGCCGCCACCACCACCTCCAGCCCCAGCGCACGAGCGGCATCGAGGAAGGCGGCCGCCCGGTAGCTGGCGGTGGGGAGCACGAGCAGGACGCGAGCAGCCACGGATGTCACACTAGCGGCGTGTCCGAGCCTCGCATCGCCGCCACCGACCACGCACTGACCCGCATCGACCAGGTGCGCGCCAACCGCAAGCAGCCGGACGCCGGCGTCCGGATCACCATCACCGGCCGCCAGAACGGCGCCTTCACCTATGACCTCGGCCTCGTCATCCCCGGTGACGAACGCGAGGACGACCTGATCGTCACGGGACCCGGCGAGGTGAGGTTCCACCTGCCCAGGGCCAGCGCCGCCTACCTCGACGGCATCACCGTCGACGCCGACGCGTCCACGGGCGCGCTCCAGGTCCAGAACCCCAACCCGATCTGGCTGGACGAGCTCCCCGCCGGCATCCAGGCCTTCCTCGACGCCGAGATCAACCCCTCGGTGGCCACCCACGGCGGCCACATCGACCTCCTCGACGTCAGCGACGGGATCGCCTACATCCACATGGGCGGCGGCTGCCAGGGCTGCGGCATGGCCTCGGTGACCCTCGGCCAGGGAGTCAGGGTGTCGCTGCTGGAGCGGTTCCCCGAGATCGTCGACGTGCTCGACACCACCGACCACGCCGCCGGCAAGAACCCCTACTACCAGCAGTCGAAGAAGTAGCTCCCGCCGCATGGCGAGAGTTCTCTGCGTCTCCACCTACGAGCTCGGCCGCCAGCCGCAGCACCTGGCCACACTGGCCGCCTCGCTGCTGGAGGCCGGTCACCAGGCGCGCTGCACCGACACCGCCGTCGACCCCCTGCGCGCCGCCGACGTCGACTGGGCGGAGTGCGTGGTGGTGGCGGTGCCCATGCACACCGCCACCCGGCTGGCCGCCGACGTGGTCGGCGCGGTCCGCTCGCGCCGCGGCACCGGCGTCCGCGTGGGCGTCGTCGGCCTCTACGCCGAGGTGGCGCGGCGCTCCCTCGGAGACGCGGTGGACTGGGCCGTGGCCGGAGAGTTCGAGGCGGAGGCGACGCGGCTGGCCGGCGGCGCCGAGCCACAGGCAGATGTCGTCGTCCTCGACCGTCTCACCCTGCCCCTGCCCGTCCGCGACCTGCTCCCCGGCCTCGACCGCTACGCCCGCTTCCTGATCGACGGCGAGGCGCGGCCGGCCGGCTACGTGGAGGCGTCCCGCGGCTGCGTGCACCGGTGCCGGCACTGCCCGGTGCCCGTGGTCTATGCGGGTCGCATGCGCATCCGCGCCGCCGCCGACGTCGTCGCCGACGCCGTCGCCCAGTGGCGGTCGGGGGCGCGCCACATCACCCTCGGCGACCCGGACGCGCTCAACAGCCTGACCCACACGCTGCGCGTCCTGCGTGGGCTGCACGCGGCACTGCCCGAGGCCACGGTTGACCTGACCGTCAAGATCGAGCACATCGTCCGGCACTCCGGGGTGTGGGCGGAGTTGCGCGGCCTGGGCGTGGTCGCCGTCACCACCGCGCTGGAGACCACCGACGAGACGGTGCTCCGCATCCTCGACAAGGGCCACACCCGGGACAGCGCGCGCGAGGCGGTGCGCATCCTGCGCTGCGCCGGCGTCGAGATCCGCCCCTCGCTGCTGCCCTTCACGCCGTGGACGTCGCTGGGCTCGCTGCTGCGGCTCCACGACGACCTCGCCGCCTGGGACCTGCTGGGCTCGGTCGACCCGGTGCAGCTCGGCATACGCCTGCTCGTGCCCGACGGCTCGCTGCTCCTCGGGCACGCGGAGATGTCACCGCATCTGACAGGAACGACCGACGCGGGGGGCCACACCTGGCGGCATCCCGACCCGGCCATGGACGCTCTCCACGCCGGCCTCGCGGCGCTGGTGGCGGCCGCCGCGGACGCGGGCGCGGATCCGGCGCAGACGCACCGCCGGATCCGGACGCGGCTCGGTCGCGCCGCCGCCGCGGCCGGCATGGGCTGGGACTCGACGACCCCGCCGGTCGACACCGGCATGGGCGCGGCACCGGGGGCGCGGCCGCGCCTCAGCGAGGCGTGGTTCTGCTGCGCCGAGCCGACGTCGGCGCAGCTCACCGCGCTGCGTGGCGACTGCCGCGAGGCGCCTCAGACGAACCTTGGATACAGCGACATCCCGCCGTCGACGACCATGGTCGTCCCGGTGACGTAGGCGGCCTCGTCGCTCGCCACCCAGGCGACGGCGGCGGCCACCTCCTCGGGGTTGCCGAAGCGCCCCAGCGGGATCTCCTCCTCCACCTGGTGCCGGGCCTCGGGGTCGTCGAGGACCAAGGTGTTGATGGGGGTTGCGATGGCGCCCGGCGCGATGTTGACCACCCGCACCCGGTGCGGCGCCCACTCCCGCGCCACCGTCTGCGTCAGCATCCGCATGCCGCCCTTGCTGGCGCAGTAGTTGGCGAAGCCGGGCCACGGGATGTGCTCATGGACGCTCGACATGTTGACCACGACACCGCCGGTGCCCGCCGCCACCATGCGCTTGACGCTCTCGCGCATGCAGAGGAAGGCGCCGGTCAGGTTGGTGCGGAGCACCATCTCCCACTGTTCGACAGTCATCTCCAGCGTCGGCACCTGCTGCTCGATGCCTGCGTTGTTGACCAGCAGGTCGATGCCGCCCAGGTCCGCCGCCACCCGCTCGACCATGGCGATCACGTCCGGCTCGCTGCCCACGTCCGCCTGCACGGCGAGGCCACGTCCGCCTCCGGCGGTCACCTGGTCGACCACGGCGGCGGCGGCGGCGGCCTCGTGGTCACTGTAGAAGTTGACGGCAACGGCGGCACCCTCGGCCGCCAGCCGCAGCGCGGTGGCCTTGCCGATGCCGCTGGAGGCGCCGGTCACCAGCGCGTGGCGTCCCTGGAGGAGCATGGTCAGTCTCCGGTGAGCGCGGCACGGCGAGGCGCGTACCGTCGCCGTCGATGATGAGGCGGCTCAGCCGGGTGGGAGCTCGGGCCGCTGGTCCGGGGCCACGTCGCCGACAGGCTCGAAGCCGGGGCAGCGGAGCACCGGCAGGGACGGGTAGCGGGGATAGCGGGGGTCCTCGGCGGCGCGGCCGCACATCCAGAACTCCGAACGCGCCCCCCTGACCATCTGCGCATGACGGCATCGCCGGCACAGCCCGGGGTGGGTGGCGGGGATCAGAGCCCCATCGCGTCCTCGAGCGCGTGCCAGCGCCGGGGCGCGATCAGCGGCGCCGCCTCGGGCGGCCCCAGGCTCCCCGCCGCGTAGGGCACCACCGGAGGCGGCGTCTCCAGCACCGGACGGATCACCTCCCATCCGCTCGCCACCTCGCGCTCGCTGATGAAGAGCGTGTGGTCGCCGACCATGGCATCGTGGAGGAGGCGCTCGTAGGCCTCCGGCGGTGTGGTCTTGAAGGAGCCGCCGTAGCTGAAGTCCATGTCCACCTTCTGGGTGCGGACCACCGGGCCGGGCTCCTTGAGCACGAAGGTCAGCGAGATGCCCTCGTCGGGCTGGATGCGGATGTTGAGCTTCTGCGAGACCAGGCGCTGGATGCCGGTGTCGCTGAAGAAGTTGAACGGAGCGTCGCGGAAGACGATCACGACGCGCGTCTCGCGGCGGGGCAGGCGCTTGCCGGTGCGCAGGTAGAAGGGCGTCCCGCCCCAGCGCCAGTTGTCGATGCGCAGGCGCATGGCGGCGTAGGTCTCGGTCTGCGAGTCCGGATGGACGCCCGGTTCCTCACGGTAGCCCGGGACCTCGACGCCGTCGACGACGCCGGATCGGTACTGGCCGCGGACCACCTCGGTGGGGTCGACGGCGCGGACGCTGCCGAGCAGCTTGGCCTTCTCCGCGCGGATGGCATCGGCACCCATGTTGGCGGGCGGCTCCATGGCGATCAGCGCCAGCAGCTGGAACACGTGGTTCTGGACGATGTCGCGGATGGCGCCGGTCTCCTCGTAGAAGGCACCGCGGCGCCCCACGCCCGACGACTCCGCCACGGTGATCTCGACCCGGTGGATGCCCTCGTTGTTCCACGCCCGCTCGAAGAGCGGATTGCCGAAGCGGAAGACCAGGAGGTTCTGGACGGTTTCCTTGCCCAGGTAGTGGTCGATGCGGTAGATGCGCTCCTCGGGCAGGACGGCGTGGATGGAGTCGCTGAGCCGCAGGGCCGAGGCGGTGTCGCGCCCGAAGGGCTTCTCGACGACCAGCGAGGTACCCTCGGCCAGCCCGGCGTCGCCCAGCTGTCCCACCACGGCGCCGATGGCCGAGGGCGGGATCGACAGGTACACCAGCCGGCGGCCGCTGGTGAGTGCGCCCTCGAGCGCCGCCATGGGATTGGTGCCGTTCTCGGCCACATGGTTGCGAACGAAGCGCAGCCGGGGCGCGAACCGCTCCCAGACAGCGTCATCGAGCCCGGAGCGGCTGTGGAAGGCCACCGACTTGAGGGCGTGCACCTTGAAGTCGGCATCGGTCCAGTCGTCGAGCGAGGTGCCGACGACGTTGCCACGGGCGGGCAGGAGATCCTCGCGCTCCAGGTTGTAGAGCGCCGGCAGCAGCCGCTTGGCGGCCAGGTCACCGGAGGCGCCGACCACCACGATGTCCTGATCGTCGGGAGTGGTGAGGGGCATCAGGGCTCAAGCCTAGGAGATCCATCGGCTCGACCGGCCCAGTGAAACCTACGGTCGCGACGGCCCGAGGTTGCCGGTCAGCGCCATGTGCTCGCGGCCGAGTTCACTCGGCGGCCGCTCCGGACCCGCCAGAAGCCTCGCACGCTGCACCTCGTCGAAGGCCGCGTCGATGGCGGTCCAGGCCATGCCGATGGCGCCCATGAGGACCGCATCGTCCGCCGGCCGGCGGATGCAGGCCGCCGTGAACTCCGGCTGGTGGTTCCCGGCCGGCAGCGAGTCGATCCCGAGGTAGGGGTGGATGCTGGGCAGTGCCAGCGACACGTTGGCCATGTCGGTGGACCCACGGCTCTTGCGGACCGACTCCGGGAAGTCGGGGAAGACGCGTCCCAGGCCCATGGCGTTGCGCCGGTAGGCAGCGATCAGCCAGGCGTCATCGCGCATCTCGCTGTAGGGGGGACTCTCGGCGCTGAACTCCACGGTGCACCCCGTGGCCAGGGCACCGGCGTCGAAGCAGGCGCGAACCCGCGGCTCCAGCCGGGCCAGCTCCGCCAGCGTCTCGGCGCGGACGTAGAACCGGCCCTCGGTGTGGGCGGGCACGATGTTGGGCGCCGCGCCGCCGAGGGTGACGATGCCGTGGATGCGCTCGTCGGGGGAGATGTGCTGACGCAGCAGGCCGATGGCCACCTGCGCGACGGTCAGGGCGTCGGCGGCGTTGATGCCCTCCTGGGGATAGGCGGAGGCATGCGCCGTCTTGCCGGTGTACTTGACGTTGAGGTGCGACACCGCCAGGCACCCCTCCGAGTCCTGCTCGTACGGCGAGGGGTGGACCATCATGGCCAGGTGGCAGTCGTCGAACAGACCCTGCTCCATCATCAGGATCTTGCCGCCCCCACCCTCCTCGGCCGGGGTGCCGAGCAGCTTGACGGTGATGCCGAGGTCATCGGCCACGCGCGCCAGCGCCAGGGCCGCGCCCACCGCGGCCGCAGCGATGATGTTGTGGCCGCAGGCGTGGCCCACCTCGGGCAGGGCGTCGTACTCGGCGCAGATGGCCACGGTGAACGGTCCGCTGCCGGCGGTGGCGACCAGCGCCGTGGGGATGCCGGCCACGCCGGCGCTCACGTCCATGCCGGACGCGGCCAGCAGCTCGCCGACCCAGCCGGCGGCCCGCTCCTCCTCGAAGCCCAGCTCAGGGTGGGCATGGATCCGGTGGCTGAGGCCGAGGAGGTCGCCGGACCGCTCGGTGACGGCTGCGCGCGTGGCATCACGGGTGTCCATGACCAGCGACGGTACTCCTGCTGACCCCGCCCCGCGCGGTGGCCCGCCGCCGTTCCACTACGGTCGGCGGGTGAGCGACTGGACCGGTGTCTTCGACCGCCGCGTGGTCATCACCGGGGCCACCGGTGGCATCGGACTTGCCGCCGCCCGCGAGCTGGCCCGGCGCGGCGCTCACGTCACCCTGGTGGCGCGCAACCTCGACCGGGCCGAAGCGGTGGCCACCGGCATCGAGCGCGATGGCGACCGCCGCCCCGACATCGTCCTCGGCGACCTGGCTCTGATGGCCGACGTCCGCCGCATCGCCGCCGAGCTGCTCGACCGCCATGCCGAGATTGCCGTGCTGGTCAACAACGCCGGGGCGGTCAACCGGCGCCGGCAGCTCACCGCCGAGGGCCACGAGCTGACCTGGGCGGCCAACCACCTGGCCCCGTTCCTGCTCACCGGCCTGCTTCTCGACCGGCTGCGCGCCAGCGGGCCCTCCCGGGTGGTGACCACCGCCTCCGACGCCCACCGCTTCTCCCGGCTGCGCTGGACCGACCCGGAGTACGGGCGCGGCCGCTACCGCGGCTTCGCCGCCTACGGCCACTCCAAGCTGGCCAACATCCTCTTCACCCGCGGCCTGGCGGCGCGCCTGGCAGGATCGGACGTGACCGCGTCCTGCTACCACCCGGGGTTTGTCGGCACCGGCTTCAACCTCAACAACGGCCGGCTCATGGCCGCGGGGATGACGCTGATGCGGCCGCTGGCGCGCAGCCCGCAGGCCGGTGCCGAGACCCTGGTCTGGTTGGCCGACGCCCCGGGCATCCCGGCCGCCCCGTTCCACTACTACGCGGACAAGCGCCCCCACCGCCCCAACCGCGCCGCCCGTGATGCCGCCGCGCCCGAGCGGCTCTGGGAGCTCAGTGAGCGGCAACTGGCGCCGACCACCTTGCGCTGAGCTCACAGACGCCTGGCCACCCCCTGATACCGTGGCGTCGCATGGCGGCGGATTCCAGGCCCCTTGTTCCCCGCTATCGCGATCGCTCTCTGGCCGACCTGGTCCCCTCCATGCTGGGGGCGCTCGGGGTCGCCACGGAGGAGGACAGGTGCGGCATCGGGGAGGCTCGGGCCGCCTGCCTGCTCATCGTCGACGGCCTCGGTCAGGAGCAACTGGCCGCCAACCGCGAGCTGGCCCCGACGCTGGCGGCGTGGATGCGCGAGCCGCTCACCGCCGGATTCCCCTCGACCACCGCCGCCAGCATCAGCTCCATCGGCACCGGCCTGCCTCCGGGCGAGCACGGTCTGGTCGGGTACACGATGGCGGTCGACGGGCACGACCGGCCGATGAACGTCCTGCTCTGGGAGCTCTACGGTCACGGCCCCAGAGTGGACATGCGCCAGAGCCTGGTGCCGGAGCGGTTCCAGCCCACGCGGACCGCCTTCGAGCGCGCCACCGCGCTGGGCATCCCGGTCACCCTGGTCGGCCCGCGCCAGCACGCCGGCAGCGGCATGACCCGGGCGACGCTGCGCGGCGGCCGCTACCGGCCGGCCTTCGGCCTCGGCGACCTGGTGGCGGAGTCCCTCACCGGGCTGGGCGCGCCCTCGGGCGGCCGCGCCCTGGTGTACGCCTATCACCCTGACCTCGATCTCATCGGCCATGTTCGGGGGACCACCAGCGACGCCTGGCGGCTGCAGCTCTCCCAGGTGGACGCCATGGTGGCCGCCTTCGCCGAGCGCCTGCCGCAGGGCAGTGTCCTGCTGGTCACCGGCGACCACGGCATGGTCGATGTCGGCGAGCACGACCGCATCGACATCGACCAGATGCCCGACCTGATGGACGGCGTGGCGCTGGTGGCCGGCGAGCCCAGGGCGCGCCACATCCACGTCCGCGAGGGTGCTGCCGAGAGCGCCATCGCGGCCTGGACGGAGACGCTGGGCTCGAGGTTCTGGGTCGCCTCCCGCCAGCAGGCCATCCTCGACGGGTGGTTCGGCCCGGAGGTGCTGCAGCGGGTCCGTGGCCACATCGGCGACATCGTGGTCGCCTCCCGGGGCCCGCAGGTGCTGGTGCAGCGCTCCGTCGACCCCCTCCAGGCCAACCTGCTCGGCCACCACGGCTCACTCACCTCCGCCGAGCAGCTGGTGCCCTTCATCGTCATCCGCCCCCAGGGCTGACCCGGCCTCCTAGGCCCAGCGAGGCGGCGGCGGCAGGGCCAGCGCCCGGCCCAGGAGCCTGGCGTACTCCGGTCGCGGCACCTCGATGACGCCGAGGCGGGCCAGGTGGTCGGTCCGCCACTGCACGTCGAGCAGGCGCCCCGCCGCCGCCGCCGCCGCCGGGGAGGCCTCGCCCTCCGACAGCACGTCGACCAGCCCCGCCAGTGCCGCCTTGCTGGCGTCGGTGCGGACGTGGAACATCGACTCGCCGGCGAAGAGGCCGCCGATGGCGACGCCGTAGAGGCCACCGGCCAGCTCGCCGCCGTCGCGCGCCCAGGCCTCCACGGAGTGCGCCCAGCCCAGACGATGGAGCTCGGTGTAGGCGGCCTCGACGGCCGGGGTGATCCAGGCTCCGGGCCGCCGCAGGCCGGCGCAGGCGCGGATCACGGCCGGGAAGGCGGTGTCGACCCGGATCTCGAAGTGCCGCCTGGAGCGCTGCAGCCGCCGGCTGACGTGGAGTCCGTCGAGCGGCAGGACGCCGCGCGGGTCGGGCGACCACCACCCCATCACCGCCGTCCGCAGCGGCATCGGGAACAGCCCACGCCGGTAGGCGGTGAGCAGCGTTCCCGGCGCCAGGTCCGCGCCCGTCCCGACCACCTCGGAGGGGCCGTGGGCCAGGGGGGCGGGGAATCGCCAGGGCGACGGCGGCGGCTCGACGGCGGGCATCTGCGGCGCTCCTCAGCTGAGCTGGGGGCTCCGCTGCTCAGCCGACGGAGACGATGCGGACCTCGCGGGCGCCGCCTGGGGTCTGGATGGTGACGGCGTCGCCGGGGCGGTGGCCGATGAGGGCGCGGCCCACCGGCGACAGGTGCGAGAGGCGGCCGGCGCCGAGGTCGGCCTCGTGGACGCCGACGATGGTGTACTCGCTGTCGCCGAACTCGTCGCGCACCGCCACCGTGGAGCCCAGCTGCACCGTGCCGTCGGTGGTGCCCTCGGTGATGATGACGGCGGTTCGCAGCAGGGCTTCGAGCTCCTGGACGCGCCCTTCCAGCCGGGAGTGATCCTCGCGGGCCTGGTGGTAACCGGCGTTCTCGCGCAGGTCGCCCTCGCTGCGAGTGTCGGAGACACGCTGCACGATCTCGATGCGCTGCTCGACCAGCTGGGCCAGCTCGGCCTCGAGGGCCGCCTTGCCGGCTGCGGTCATCGGGGTGGTCGCGGTGTCCGGACCGGGCATCGGCGCAGCTCCTGGTGGCTCGTGTCTCATTCGCAGTCTATCCCCGAGGACCCGGGCCCCCGCTCGCGCCTCGAGGTGACTGGTGTCAGTCACCTAAGGATCGGGGAGGACCTCGAGGGCGGTGAGCAGCCGCTCCACCGGCGATTCCACGGCATGCCGGGCGCCGATGGCCCGGAGCCGCTCGGCCTCGGGAGCGCGCCGCCGCCGGTGGTCGAGGGCGAGGGTGCGCGGGAGCTGGACGACGATCTCCATGGCGTCGAGGTAGGCGGCGGCGTCGCGGACGGCGGCGGCCTGGCGGGGGGCGAAGCCCGCCTGGCCCGCGGCCGCCGCCTCACGCACCCCGGCGATCGACCCATAGCGGCTCACCAGGGTGGCGGCGGACTGCTCGCCGATGCCGCGCACCCCGGGCAGGCCGTCGGAGGGATCGCCTCGCAGGATGGCAAAGTCGGCATAGGCGCGCGGCGGGATGCCGTACTTGCGGGTCACCATGGCCTCGTCGAAGCGGTCGAGCTCGCGCACGCCCTTGCGCGTGAAGAGCACCGCCACCGCCGGGTCGCGGACCAGCTGGAGCAGGTCGCGATCGCCGGAGACGATCTCCGCCGGCGCCTCGGGGGTGGCCGCCTCCGCCAGCGTGGCGAGGACATCGTCCGCCTCGTAGCCGGGAGTCGTGGCCGTCTCCAGGCCGGCGGCGTCGACGATCTCGTCGATGAGCGTGAACTGCCAGGTCAGGTCCTCGGGCTCGGCCAGGCGCTTCGACTTGTAGCCGGGGTAGGCGGCCGCACGGAAGGCGGGGCGCCAGTCGGCGTCGAGGACGTGGACCAGCGCTGCCGGCCGCCGGTCGCCGAGCAGCGTGGCGCACATGTCGAGATAGCCCCGGACGGCGTTGATGGGCCGGCCGGCGGGGTCGCGGATGGTGGCGGGGACGGCGAAGAAGGCGCGGTAGATGAGGCTCGGCGAGTCCAGCAGGAGGCGTGGCCGCGGCGGCGTGGGGACGACGGGGGGGGTCATGGATCGACGGCCTCGGGCTCCCCGGTGGCCGCGCGACGCCGGCTGCGCGCCAGGTCGTCGTAGCAGCGCGTCACCAGAGCCGTCCAGCCGGTCTGGTGGGAGGCCCCGCAGCCCCGGCCGGTGTCGCCGTGGAAGTACTCGTGGAAGAGAGGCAAACCGGCGAAGTTCGGGTCCTCGACCCAGCGCCGGTCGTCCCCGTGCCAGGGGCGGCGTCCCTCCGCGTCGGGAGAGAACAGCGAGACCAGGCGGCGGCTGAGCTCCGCGGCCACCCCGGCGAGGTTCATGACCCTGCCGCTTCCCGTCGGGCACTCCACCCGCAGGCTGTCCCCGTAGAAGTGGTGGTACCGCTCCAGCGCCTCGATGAGCAGGTAGTTGACCGGGAACCACACCGGTCCACGCCAGTTGGAGTTGCCGCCGAACAGGCCGGTGTCGGACTCCCCCGGCGTGTAGCGGACCGTGTAGCGCTGGCCGCCGAGGTCGAGCGTGTAGGGGTCGTCGCCGTACACCTTGCTGAGCGCGCGAATGCCGTGCGGGCTCAGGAACTCGCGCTCGTCGAGTAGGCGTGCCAGCACCCGCTCCAGGCGCTCGCGTGTGGGGATGGCGAGCAGCCGGCGCCCGCTCCCGCCGTGGACGTCCGGCTCCATCTGGGCGATCTGGCGCGCCAGGTCGGGGCGGTTCTCGATGAACCAGCGGGCGCGCCTGGCGAAGCCCGGCAGCGCCGCGACCTGGGTGTCCTCGAAGGACTCGACGGCGAAGAGCGGGATCAGCCCCACCATGCTGCGCAGGCGGATGGGGCGCGACTCGCCGTCGTGGACGACCTGGTCGTAGTAGAAGCCGTCCTGGTCGTCCCAGAGGCCGTTGCCGCCCAGGGTGTTCATGGCATCGGCGATGGCCACGAAGTGCTCGAAGAACTTGCTGGCCACGTCCTCGTAGGCGGGGTCGATCCCGGCCAGCTCGGCGGCGATGCTCAGCATCATGGTGCAGTAGAAGGCCATCCAGGCGGTGCCGTCGGCCTGGGCCAGCGTGGCACCGTCCGGCAGCGGCTGGCCGCGGTCGAACACACCGACGTTGTCCAGCCCCAGGAAGCCGCCGCCGAAGATGTTGTTGCCCGCCACGTCCTTCCGATTCACCCACCAGGTGAAGTTGAGCAGCAGCTTGTGGAAGCAGCGTTCCAGGAAGACGTGGTCGCGCTGGCCGCGCGGACCGGTGGCCTTGTAGACCCGCCACGCCGCCCAGGCGTGCACCGGCGGGTTGACGTCGCCGAACGCCCACTCGTAGGCCGGTAGCTGACCGTTGGTATGCATGAACCACTCGCGGCAGAACAAGATCAACTGGTCCTTGGCGAAACCCGGGTCCACGACGGACATGGCCACCATGTGAAAAGCCAGATCCCATGCCGCGTACCAGGGGTACTCCCATTCGTCCGGTATAGAGATGATGTCGGCGTTGTTCAGATGGGTCCACATGCTGTTGCGCCCCCTGCGGCGGGGGGGAGGKGGCGTTGGCTGTGCCGGATCTCCGTCCAGCCATTCCTTCACGTCGTAGCGGTAGTGCTTCTTGTTCCAGAGCAGGCCGGCCACCGCTCGGCGGGCTACATGGCGGGCCTCGTCGGACGCCGACGGCGGCGTCAGGAACTCGTAGAACTCGTCGGCTTCCTTCTCCCGTGCCGCCAGCACCGACTCGAACGTCGCGTTGAGCTCACCCGCCGATGGGCGCCGGTCGGAGAGTCGCAAGCGGACCTCGGCGGACTGACCGGCGGGAATATCGAGGCGATACCACACAGACGCCTTCGTGCCCGAGTGCATCGGGTTCACGCTGGCGGCGCCGTGTACGACATGGTCGTTGATCCCATCCTTGGGGAACGGAGAGCCAGGAACGCCCCAGAGTCGTTGCGCGTTGGACTCGTTCTCGCAGAAGAGCAACTCGCCGCCTGAAGCGGCGACCAACCAGCGGGTGCTCAATGGGTGGGTTGCCTCAATGACGGTGTTGGTCGCCGCCTGCAGTGACGGGCGGCGGGGGTCACTGCCCCACGACCACGTGTTCCGGAACCAGAGGGTGGGGAGTAGATGGAGAGGGGCCGGATCGGGTCCCCGATTGAAGACCACGATGCGGATACAGATGTCCTCCGGCCCAGCCTTGGCGTAGGTGACCTCGACGTCGAAGTACCGGCTTTCATCGAAGATGCCGGTGTCCACCAGTTCGAACTCAGGCTGATCGCGTCCGCGGCGGCGGTTCTCCTCCACCAGTTGGTTGTAGGGAAACTCGGCTTGCGGGTACTTGTAAAGCCAGCGCATCCAGGAATGGGTGGGCGTCGAGTCGAGGGCCCACCAGTACTCCTTGACGTCCTCGCCGTGGTTGGCCTCCTCGTTGGTCAGGCCGAAGAGCCGTTCTTTCAGTATCGGGTCGCGGCCGTTCCATAGGGCGATGCCGAAACACAGGTGCTGCCACCGGTCGCAGATCCCGGCGAGGCCGTCCTCACCCCAGCGGTACGCGCGGGATCGGGCCACGTCGTGCGGCAGGTACGCCCACGCCTCGCCCGTCTCGCTGTAGTCCTCCCGCACCGTGCCCCACTGACGAGCCGACACGTACGGTCCCCACCATTTCCACTTCGCAGTGCCCTGCCGATCTTCGGCCAAGCGGATCTCTTCGGCGTCGTTCTGCACGGCGCCGAGGCTAGACACGCTTCGGACGCCGCCGATGACACTCGGACGCCCGGTGTCGGACAGTAGGTTCCTTGCGCAATGGCCACTCCCCTCCCGCGCCACCGTCGGCAGCTGTGGACGAGGTGGCGGATCGTCACCCTCGCCCTGGTGGGTGCCATCGCGCTCACGCTGGGCGCCTTGGTGGCGACCGGCGGGCTCAGCCGTGACCATCGGATTGACCAGATCGACCCGGTCACGGCGGTTCCGCCCGCACCGACCCCCTTCGTCACGGTCACGCCACCGGCAGCCGGCCTCTTTCCTGCGTCGCTGATCGCCGATTGGGTGAAACAGGAGAACGCGAAGCCGGGGACCGGTGACTGGCATCTCTCACCTGCGCACAAGACCGACATGGCGGGATACGCCGATGTCGTGAGCGCCCAGCGCGGTGACACGGTCCATCTGTACGTATCGAGCGGCGCGCCGACCTTGCACGCCGAGGCGTACCGGATGGGGTATTACGGCGGGGCACGCGGGCGGCTGATCTGGAAGTCAGCCGAAGTTCCCGTCCACCGCCAGGCCCCGCCGGCCGTGGCCCCGGGGACGAACATGGTCACCGCCCCGTGGCAGCCGACGCTGCCGCTCACAGTCGATGCGTCTTGGCCCCCCGGCGACTACCTCATCAAGCTGGTGGGCTCGCCCGGAGACCATGAGTCCTGGGTGCCGTTGACCGTGCGGGACGACACCAGCCGGGCGGCCTACGTGATCCAGAACAGCGTGACGACCTGGCAGGCCTACAACATCTGGGGCGGATACGACCTCTACGAGGGACGAAGCGGGCGCGGCACGAGCTTCAACCACCGCTCTCGGGTCGTGTCGTTCGACCGTCCCTACGACCTCGGCGAGGGCTCGGGCGACTTTCAGGGAAACGAGCTGCCGCTGGTCGCGCTGGCCGAGTCTCAGGGGCTCGATGTCACCTACTGGACCGACGTCGACCTCCATCGCCGGCCAGACTTGCTGCTCAACCACCGGGTGCTGCTGTCGCTCGGCCACGACGAGTACTGGTCGCTGGCGATGAGACGGGGCGTCGAGGAGGCCAGGAACCAGGGCGTGAACGTGGCCTTCCTGGGCGCCAACGCCGTGTTTCGCCAGATCCGGCTCGAGAGCTCCCCCCTCGGCCCGCTGCGCCACGAGGTGGCTTACAAGTCGGCCAAAGAAGATCCCCTGTTCGGGAAGAACAACGCCGAGGTCACGGTGAACTGGCGGGAGGCGCCCGTTAACGACCCGGAGAGCTCCCTGGTGGGCGACACCTATCAGTGCAATACGGTGAAGGCGGACATGGTCATCGCCAATGCCGGTGCGTGGGTATTCGCCGGGACGGGTCTGCGCACGGGCGATCACCTGCACCAGTTGGTGGGGCCGGAGTTCGACCAGTACCTGCCGGGACCCCATGTGCCCAACGCCATGGTCCTCGCCCACTCGCCCCTGACGTGCCGCAACCGTCCGTACTCGTCAGACATGATCTACTACACGGCCTTGAGCGGAGCCGGCGTCCTGGCGACGGGCACCAACTGGTGGGTCAGCCGGCTCGACTACGGCTGCGAGGGCAGGCCGTGTCTCGGAAAGTCCGACATCAAGATCACCGAGAACATCCTCGCCACCTTCGGTGCCGGGCCGGCGGCGAGGATGCATCCACTCGTCCCGTGAGTCCCTCGCCTGTGGAATTACTGTCGATAACTCGTCCCGCGCTTGGGGACATCGAAAAAGTTCTGAGGACAACTTCGGGATATCGCGTCGATGTCTTGACGGCCCGACCGGGCGGGTGCATTCTGCTGACAGCCGAGCAACAAGCGGCAACTGGAGACCAGAACCGAAGAAGCAAACCTCTCGGGGGATGCGGAAGCGACTGGAGGAAGGTAGCCAGGAGGTGTTCGGTTAGGCGGTCACGGAAGGTTGGTTCGCTTCTCGGAGTGAGCAAACCGGTCCGTCTGGCCCTTCGGGGACGGGCGTTTGGCACGTGACAGGCCGACGGTATGGGCCCCAAGGAGCCCGGGCGGTTTCGGCCGTTCGGCTACTTGGGGTCTTGCCGCGTCCGGGGGTCGGCGGGCTGACTACGGTCGGGTAGGTGAGGGCCAAGGACCGGACGTGGCGGCCCAATCTCGACGAGCTCGGGACGTTCATCCGCGCCCAGCGCCGCCTGGCCAACCTGACCCTCAGGGACATGGCGGAGCTGACCAACATCTCGAACCCCTATCTCAGCCAGATCGAACGCGGCCTCCATGAACCGTCAGTCCGGGTGCTGCGCTCGATCGCCCGGGCGTTGAACCTCTCCGCCGAGACGCTCCTGGCCCGAGCCGGTCTGCTCGAGGCGGTGGCCGACCCCGGCTACGAAGAGAGCGACCCAGTGTCTCCGACCGAAGGCGTCATCCGGAGCGACCCCAAGCTCACGGAGGCGCAGAAGGAGGCGTTGCTCTCCGTCTATCGGAGCTTCGTGCGCTGAGCCCCTCAGGCGGCTTCGCAAAGCCGGTGGAGCGTGTCGGTCAGATCCTCTACGACCCTGGTCTTCTCGACGTACGCGTCCGCCCCCTGGGCCAACGCCTCGGTTTCGGCCTGCGCCGCGGCCATGGCCGAGAACACGATGATCTTGGTCGCCGGACAGCGATACCTGATCTCGGGTGCCGGGATTCAACCGCAGCCGCCTCGCCGACCACGATGAAGTCGTGCTCGAGGCCGAGCGTGATCCCCAGCAAGGTGGGGACGTCGTACTCATCGTCAGCTACCACTCACGCTGATCGGTCGCCTCATGCTACGGAGCGTGACATGCGGGTAGGTAGCTAGCCCCACCATGCCCGAATGGACCATTTCCATCGTCACCCGCGGGGGCATCAGGGGCTGGCCCGCGGCACGCTCAGAGTCCCGGGCCGTAGGTTTGGAGTATGGCCAGCGGGCGGGTCGTCGTCGTGGGCAGCATCAACATGGATCACACCATCAACGTGTCCAAGCTGCCGGTTGCCGGGTCAACCGTCTTGGGGACCGGCTACGCGGTGGCGGCCGGGGGTAAAGGCGCCAATCAGGCGGTCACCGCCGCCCGACTGGGCGCGCCCACCAGCATGGTCGCTGCGCTCGGCAACGATTCGACAGGAGCTGACCTCGCCCGTCTGTTGGAGCAGGAGGGCGTCGACCTGACCCATGTGCGCCGCCTCGACGGCGCGGCCACGGGTGTCGCCCTGATCACGGTGGACGAGGTGGGCGACAACACCATCGTCGTGGCGCCCCTGGCCAATGCGGAGCTGGAGGCTGATCAGGTCGACGACGCGGTCGAGGTCATCGCCTCGTCGGCGGTCCTGCTGACCCAACTGGAGGTTCCCCTCGCCGCCGTGGCCCGCGCCCTCGAGGTGGCCCGAGGCGCCGGTGTCACCACGCTGCTGAATCCGGCGCCGGCCACGATGGCGACTCGCCTGGCATCGATCCTGCCCTTGGTCGACGTGGTCGTCCCCAACCAGAGCGAAGCGGCGCGGTTGAGCGGTCGGGACGACCCGGTCGAAGCCGCCCGTTGGCTGGTCTCCATGGGCCCGCGGTCGGCCGTGGTCACCCTCGGTGACGAAGGGGCGGTCTGGTTCGACGGCGCCCTGGTCCGGCGGGTCCGGCCCTTTCCTTCCCACGTAGTCGACCCGACGGCGGCCGGCGATGCTTTCTGCGGTGCACTGGCAGCCGCGCTCGCGGACGGGCGCGGTATGGCCGAAGGTCTCGATTGGGCCAGCGCGGCGGGTGCGCACGCGGTTTCCATCGCCGGCGCCATCCCGTCGCTTCCCACTCGATCTGACGTGTCCGCGCTGCTGGCCGCCAGGCGATCGGCGGGAGGCTGAGGTGTGTGGCCGTTACACCTCGACGACCGCGCCCGCGGTCCTGGCCGATCACTTCGGGGTCGAGGAGATCAAGGCCGAGCTGCTCGATCCGAGCTGGAACGTGGCCCCCACCCAGGACGTCTACGCCGTTGCCGAGCGCCGCGGCGTGCGTCAGCTGGGCACCTTCCGCTGGGGCCTGGTGCCCTCGTGGGCAAAGAATCCGTCCGTGGGGGCCAAGATGATCAACGCCCGCGCCGAGGGACTCGCCACCAAACCTGCCTACCGGGCGGCGCTGGCCCGGCGGCGATGCATCATCCCGGCCGACGGCTTCTACGAATGGCAGGTGGTAAAGGGCGGTCCGAAACCCGTCAAGCAGCCCTACGCCATTCGCCACCGGGACGGCCGCCCTCTCGCCCTCGCCGGGTTGTGGGAGGTATGGCGAGACCCAACCAGGTCCGATGGCGATGGGCTCGTGCGGACGTGCGCCATCATCACCACCGCCGCCAACGAGTTGCTGGTCCCGCTGCACGACCGCATGCCGGTCGTGCTCCCACCTGAATCGTGGAGCACGTGGCTCGATCGCGACCTGCAGGATCCCGCCGCATTGTCGCCGCTGCTCGTGGCCGCCCCCTCGGACCAGTTCGAGGTATGGCCGGTGGCCACGCTCGTCAATCATGCGCAGGCGAATGGGCCTGAACTGTGGGAGCCAAGATAAAGTCTTGACCGATCGGTCAACTGCATGAGGAGGACGGGGTGGGGGACATTGTCGCCTACGGGGCTTACGTGCCCTACTTCCGGCTGGAGCGCAAAGCCATCGGCGCCGCGCTCGGCTCGCCGGCCGGTCGCGGCACCCGGGCGGTAGCGGCCTATGACGAGGACACCACATCGATGGGTGTCGAGGCGGCCAGGCGATGCTTAGCCAATGCCCCCGGGATCACGCCGGACACGTTGGTCTTCGCCACGGCCGCTCCCGCCTATCTCGACAAGACCAACGCCACGGCCATTCACGCCGCTCTCGGGCTACCCGAGTCGGCCGCCGCCTACGACATGGCCGGCTCGGTGCGCAGTGGTTGGGGCGCATTGCGCTTCGGGTACCGGGCCCAGACGCCGACGTTGGTCGTGCTCTCCGACATCCGCACGGGGCTACCCGGCAGCGGCGATGAGCGCGACGGAGGGGACGGTGCGGCCGCGTTCCTCTTTGGTGGTGCGGCAGACAACGGTGACGCGCTCACCACGGTTGCGGGCGGATCCTCGTCGACCGGAGAGTTCCTCGATCGGTGGCGCTTGCCGGGCGACGAGTCCAGCCGGCTCTGGGAGGAACGATTCTCCGAAGCGGCCTACGTGCCCCTCGCCGAGGCGGCCATCACCGAGACCTTGAAGACGGCGACCGTCACGGCGGATGCCATCGACCACCTGATCGTCACCGGACCGCAAGGCCGGGCCTGCAAACGGGTGGCCGCCACCGTCGGCGTGCGGCCCGAGGCCGCGGTAGACGACCTGGCCTCATCCATCGGCAACACCGGAACGGCCCACGCCGGCGTTCTGCTGGCCGATGTGCTCGACCGAGCGAAACCGGGAGAGCTGATCGCGCTCGTACTTCTCGCCGACGGCGCCGATGTGGTCCTGCTGCGCACGACTGAGACGCTCGCCTCGAGGTCGCAAGCGAGGACGGTGGCCGGCCAGGTCGCCGCTGGCCGGACCGATCTGTCCTATCCGACGTTCTTGACCTGGCGGGGGCAGATCCACCGAGAGCCGCCGAGGCGGCCCGACCCCGAGCCCCCCGCGGCTCCGGTGAGTTTGCGCCACAGTGACTGGAAGTTCGGATTCGTGGCCAGCAGGTGCGAGAACTGCGGCACCCGCCATCTGCCGCCGTCGCGGGTGTGCGTGAAGTGTCACGCCGTGGACCAGATGGCTCCGGAGCGACTGGCCGACGTCAAGGGAACGATCGTGACCTTCACCGTCGATCGACTCGCGTTCACCCTTTCCCCACCCGTGGTTGCTGCGGTCGTCGATTTCGACGGCGGGGGGCGTCTTCAGTGCGAGCTGACCGACGTCGACCCGGATGCGGTCAAGATCGGCGGACGGGTGGAGATGACGTTCCGCCGGCTGTTCACTGCGACCAACGGCGTCCACAACTACTTCTGGAAAGCACGACCCCTGCAGGGAGGAGAGTGATATGGCTTCACATGGCATTCGGGACCGTGTCGCGATCGTCGGGATGGGCTGTACGCCGTTCGGTGAGCACTGGGACAAGGGCGCCGACGACCTCGTAGTCGACGCCACCGTTCATGCCACCCGCTCGGCGGGCGTGGCCATCGACGCCGTCGATGCGTTCTGGCTCGGCACGATGGGTTCGGGGATCTCGGGGCTCACCCTGTCCCGGCCTCTCCGCCTCGACTACAAGCCGGTCACCCGGGTCGAGAACATGTGCGCGACCGGCAGCGAGGCGTTCCGCAACGCCTGCTACGCCGTCGCTTCCGGTGCGTATGACCTGGTGATGGCCGTCGGTGTCGAGAAGCTGAAGGACAACGGATTCTCCGGGCTGGCCATGGCCGGGCCTTCGAGCGACGGCACGCACGCGGCGATCACCGCGCCGGCCATCTTCTCGCTGCTGGCCCCTGCGTACAGCAAGAAGTACGGGGTCGATGACGCGGAGATGAAGGACGTGCTGACGCGCATCGCCTGGAAGAACCACCGCAACGGGGCGCTGAACCCCCGAGCTCAGTTCCGCAAGGAAGTCTCCAAAGAGACGATCTGCAATTCTCCGCTGATCGCGGGATCGCTCGGCATCTTCGACTGCTCCGGCGTGTCCGACGGGTCGGCCGCGGCCGTCATCTGCCGGGCCGAGGACGCTCATCGCTACTGCGAGAACCCCCTGTATGTTAAGGCGCTTTCTTTCGTGGCCGGACCCGCCGCCGGGCCCATCGACACCGACTACGACTACACCACGTTCACCGAGGTGGTTCGGTCGGCCGAGGATGCCTACAAGCAGGCCGGCATCGACGATCCCCGCGCCGAACTGGCCATGGCCGAAGTCCATGACTGCTTCACCCCGACCGAGCTCGTGCTGATGGAGGATCTCGGCTTCGCCCAGCGAGGGATGGCGTGGAAGGAAGTCATGGCCGGCACGTTCGACCGTGACGGCGAGCTAGCCGTGAACCCAGACGGTGGCCTGAAAAGCTTCGGTCATCCAATCGGCGCCAGCGGGCTGCGCATGCTGTTCGAATGCTGGCTGCAGCTGCGAGGCGAAGCAGGCGAGCGCCAGATTTCCAACGGGAAAAAGCTGGCCCTCACCCACAATCTGGGCGGCGCGCCCGGCGAGTGCGTCAGCTTCGTGAGCGTGGTCGGCGCCGAGCCATCCGACTAGCGAGCTTCGGCGGCTGGGCGAAGGAGCCGCCGCCAGGACGCCAATAAGCGGCTGATTCGCCCGATTTGCAGGGCGGACAAATCGCCATCTGGCACTGGTTGCGGAGTCTGGCCCTCCACGCGGACGGTTTTTGGTCCGCCACAGCCGCCAGATTCCGCCACAGGCGCCAGACGCCGCTATGGCGATTTGTCGAACGCGGCGCCGGTCGCGGGCGGGCCGGGTAGGCAGCGGGCGCCGAACACGGCTGGCACGGCGCGATGCGGGGTCTAGATCGTGGTGGCGCGGGCGGCGAGGGTCTTGGTCACGCCAGCGGCGATGCCGGGACCGTCCAGGCCGAGGTTGGACAGGATGGCGGCCGCCTTGCCCTGCGGGATGTACTCGATGGGTGTGCCGAGGATCAATACCGGCGGTGACTGGCGGGTCTCGTCCCGTACCGCCTCGGCCATGTAGGAACCGGCCCCGCCCATGCGGATTCCGTCCTCGACGGTGACGACCAGGCCGTGACGGGAGGCGTCGGCGATCATGGCCGGGTCGAGCGGCTTGACCACGCGGACATCCCACACCGTCGTCGATGTGCCGACCGCCTCGAGCAGCGCGGCGGCTTCCTCGGCGGCTTCCAGCATCTTGCCCACGGCCAGGATGCAGACGTCGCCGTCGCCCAGCTTGGTCCGGCGGGCAGTCAGACCCGACCCCACCTCCGTGTCAGGCACGATCCGCGACAGCGTCTTGGGCCAACGGATGGCGGCCGGGCCGTCCAACCGCATGGCATCGCGCAGCATCACGCCCACCTCGGCGGCCGAGGATGGTGCGAACACGGTCATACCGGGGATCTTCAAGCACAGCGACAGGTCGAGAACTCCGTGGTGGCTCGGGCCGTCATCGCCGGTAATGCCGGACCGGTCAAGGGCGAAGACCACGGGGAGACCGTGGAGACCCACGTCTAGGTTGGCCTGGTCGAAGGCGCGAGAAAAGAACGTGGAGTACACCGCCACGACCGGTCGCAGTCCGCCCATGGCCATCCCGGCCGCCGCCGTCACCGCGTGTTGCTCGGCGATGCCCACATCGAAGAACCGGTCGGGGAATTTCGACTGGAAGGCCAGCAGGCCGGTCGGGCCGGGCATAGCGGCGGTAATGGCGACGACGCGGTCGTCGTGTCCAGCGATGTCGAGGATGGCAGCCGTGAACGCGTCCGTGTAGCTGGCGGTGTCGGTCGGATTCGGGCTGGCGATCTTCAGGTCGTGGAGATTCTGGATCTCGTCGTCCTCGGCCGGCGGATAGCCCTTGCCCTTCTCCGTAAGGACGTGAACGACGATCGGGCCGTCATACTCGGCGGCGTTGCGCAGGGCGTGTTCCATGCCGGCGATGTCATGACCGTCGATGGGACCGGTGTAACGGACGCCGAGCGCCTCAAAGAATGCGGGCGGCTCGAGCACCTCCCGAATGGCCGAGCGCAGCCCCTGGAGGCTGGCCGCCGCCAGGTTGCCCACGGCCGGGAGGCCCCCGACCAGTTCGCCGAGCCGCGTGCGGGCCGATACCCAGCTCGGGTTGAGGCGCAGCCGCGTCAGGCTTTCGGAGAGAAGGGAAATGGTCGGTGCGTACGACCGGCCGTTGTCGTTGAGGATGATCACGACGCGGCGATGGCTGTGGCCGAGGTTGTTGAGTCCTTCGAAGGCCATGCCACCGGTCATCGAGCCGTCGCCGATGACAGCTACCACTTTGCGATCCAGGTGGCGCGTCTCGACGGCGGTGGCCACGCCGTGGGCGTAGCTGAGGATGGTCGACGCATGACTGTTCTCCACCCAGTCGTGCTCCGATTCGGCCCGGTTCGGGTAGCCGGACATGCCGTCGGCCTGACGCAGCCGGTCAAAGCCGGCCTGGCGGCCGGTCACAATCTTGTGGACGTAGGCCTGGTGGCCGGTGTCCCACAGGACGATGTCCCTCGGCGAGTCGAACACTCGATGCAGAGCCAGTGTCAGTTCCACCGCACCGAGGTTCGATCCCAGGTGGCCACCGGTCACCGACACGGCGTCCACGATGAACTGACGAATCTCTTGGGCGAGGACCGTGAGCTCCGGATAGTCAAGGCGACGAAGGTCGGCGGGGCTGTGGATCCGTTCAAGCATGCGCTCGACAGGGTAGTCGGGTACAGGTGGCCATCCGCACCCGGGCGCCACGGGTCAGCGATCCCGACCGGCGACGAAGTGGGCCAGATCGGCCAGCGCGTTTCTCGCGTCCGCCGTGAGCGGGGCGTTGGCCGCGGCGAGAATGGCGTGATCCACCAATTCTTCGATGAGGCGCTCCGTGCCGGCGCGGGCGCCCGTATCGACCAGAACGCGCTGGATCTCGGCTACCTCAACGTCGGTCAGATCCGGGGCCCCGTAGCGCTCCGTAAGCAAGCGCAGGGCGGGACCTTCGGCGGCGCGCCGAGCCAGAGCGAAGAGATACGTCGGTTTCCCCTCCCGCAGATCGGATCCGACCGGCTTGCCGGTGACGGCGGGATCCCCGAAGGCGTCGAGCAGGTCGTCCTTCAACTGGAACGCCTCGCCCAACGGTGACCCGTAGGCGGACAGGGGCTCGGCCAGGCGATCGAGGGTCTCGACCCCGAGGAGCGCGGCGCCGAGGTGCAGCGGCCGTTCGATCGTGTACTTCCCCGACTTGTACTGGCAGATGCGCCGCGCTTCCTCCGGGCTGACGTCGGCTCGAGCCGTGCCGATCAGGTCGAGATACTGACCGATGTTCACCTCGAGGCGCAGCTCAGCGAAGATCTCGCGCGCGACGGCCGGTGTGCCGGTCAGGAAGGCGTCGGCGTAGACGAACGCCAAGTCCCCCACCAGGATGGCCGCACCCTCACCGAAACGGCGTCCCTCCCCGCGCCAGGTCGCCAGAGCATGCCGCCCCTCGAACTCGATGTGGATGGTGTCGCGGCCGTGGCGGCGGGTCGACCCGTCGATGACATCGTCGTGAATGAGCGCAAACGTGTGGAGCAGCTCAAGGGCAGCCCCGGCGTCCGCGATCATCGCGTCGTGCGGGTCACCGCCGGCACCGACGAAGGCCCAGTGACAGAAGGCGGGACGCAGACGTTTACCGCCCGCGCGCACCAGGTCTCGTAGTGACGACAACGGCACGGCCAGCGCCGGGTCGACATCGGTCCACCGGGTCAGCTCGGCTTCGAGCCGCTCATCGATCCGACGGTCGACGCGGACCGCGATATCCGCCAGGAATGGCGGGGCGGCGGTGGACGCTTGGCTCATGCCGTGCGCGCTAGCCGAGGTTGGAGGAACGGGGATACACAGCCTCGGGATCGAGCAGCACATTGACGACGTAGGGGACACCTGACGCAAAGCCGCGGCGGAGGGCGGCACGGATATCTCCCGGGCGGGAGACCGTCTCGCCCGCGCCGCCAAGGGCGCGCACGACATCGTCATACCGGCAACCAGGTTGAAGGTCGGCGGCGACGTCGTAGCCGTAGATGGCTTTCATGGGGTGTTTCTCCAGGCCCCAGATGCCGTTGTTGCCAACCACGATCACGACCGGAAGCCGGTGCCGGACCAGCGAGTCGGCATCCATCAGACTGAATCCGGCCGCTCCATCGCCAAGCATGAGGACGACCTGGCGGTCAGGGTGGGCGACCCGGGCGGCCATGGCGTAGCCCATCCCGGTGCCGAGGCAGCCATACGGTCCGGGGTCAAGCCAGCAGCCAGGTTGATAGGAGTCGACCAGCTTGCCCGCCCACGATACGAAGTCCCCACCGTCGCCGATAACGATCGCGTCGCGATCGAGGATCTTTGCCAGCTCTCCGTACACGCGAGCGGGGTGGATGGGATCCGCATCGGAGGCGAGCAGCATCTGTTCGGCGGCTCGGGCCGCTCGCTCGTCCTCTCGCAGCCCGGTGATCCACGGCTCGTGGCTCGGACGGGAATCTCCCGCCGGCGAAGGAGGTGAGACCGCCAGTCCTTGCAGGGCGAGGGAGAGATTGCCGACCACGACCACCTCCACCTGGGCCGTGGCCGAGATCATCGAGGCGGCGTCCACAAGGTGGATCACCTTGGCGGACCCGAAGCGGCCGAACGAAAGGCGGAAGTCCAACGGTGTCCCCACAACGACCACCACGTCAGCCTGTTTGAGCGCAGAGCGGGTGCGGGAGAACGCCAACTCATGGTCGGCGGGCAGGCAGCCTCGCCCAAGTCCGTTCACAACGGTGGGGACGCGTAGCGCCTCGACACAGCCGCGTAGCGCGTCCCATGCGCCGTCCCACCACACATCGCTGCCGGCCACGAGCGCGGGCCGTTCGGCGCCTGCAATGAGGGCGGCAGCCCGCGCCACGGCGTCAGGGTCGGGCTCAACGGCACGAGGGAGGGCGACCGTCCCGCCGGCAGCCGCACCGCCGGCAACGTCCGCCGATGCGGCGGCAGCCGTCCCGCCGGCCGCCGTCCCGCCGGCAACGTCCGCCGTCCCGCCGGCAGCCGTCCCGCCGGCCGCCGTCCCGCCGGCAACGTCCGCCGATGCGGAGGCGAATACCACGTCCAAGGGGAAATCGACGAACACCGGTCCCCGGTGCGATGTCATGGCGGCCGTCACCGCCTCGTCCACGATTTTGGGAATCTCCTCCGGGCTGAACACGGTGCGAGCCAGTTTGGTGATCGACGAGACGATGGGAACGTGGTCGAGCTCCTGAAGCGACCCGGATCCCCAACGCGCCTGCGGCGCCCGGCCGGCGAGCACCACCAGTGGAGAGCCGTTGAAGTGAGCAGTGGTGATGGCGCTGATGCCGTTGGTCACGCCCGGACCGGCGGTGAGGACAGCCACACCGGGTCGCCGAGTGAGTTTGGCCAGGCCCTCGGCGGCGAACGTCGCCGTCTGCTCGTGGCGCACGTCGTAGATCGGCACTCCCGCCTTCACGGCGGCGTCGAAGAAGGGGAAGATGTGCCCGCCCGAGAGGGTGAACAGCTCCGCCACGCCGAACGGGCGCAGGGCGGCCAGCGCCAGCTCGCCGCCGTGGCCGTCAACCACGGTCATGAGCCGGCCACGCCGGCAAGGAACCCGGCCACCTCCTGCCACCACCGCTCGGGGGCCTCGAACTGGGGTGAATGGCCGGCGTGCGCGATGACGGCCAGCCGCGCATTCGGTATGGCCTCGGCCATGCGCCGCGAATGCTCGATGAATCCGGGGTCCTGCTCGCCGACGATGACGAGAGTTGGCACGCCGAGCGAGGCCAGAGCGTCGAGGCGGTCCTTCTGGTCGAGCATCTCCTCGGTCATGGCGATCCACATGTCGTCTGAAGCCGCGAGGGTCTTGGCTTCCGACCAGGCCCGGTATCCGGGTCGGGTCTCACAGAGCCGTTCGTAGGCGGGCGAACTGAGTGGATCATCGATCTCGCGTTGGAGTTCGATCAGAACCCTGATGCCGCCGTCCGCAACCACCTGGCGCCCGAGGGCGACCATGTCCGGATCGATGCCATCGGGGTTGCCGTGACTGGTGTCCATGAGAATCAGCCCAGCCAGGCGCTCGGGAGCCTCCAAGGCGACCACCTGGGCCACCATGCCCCCCATCGAATGGCCAAGGAGGGAAAAGGAGCGCCAGCCGAGGGCATCGGCGAGTGCCAGCAGGTCGGCGGAGAACAAGGCCAACGAATAGGACTCGGCACCTTCGGGATGGGCGCTCGCCCCGTGGCCGCGGAGATCGGGGGCGACGGCGTGCCACCCCAGGGCGGCCAGGAGGTCGAGGTAGTCGGTGAAGTCTTCCTTGGTGCCCGTGAACCCATGTACGAGCAGCACCGGCCGCCCCGTTCCATCGGCCGGGGCCGCTTCCATGATCTCCAGCTCGACGTCTGGCAGGGCGATCCGGCGGGTGTGCATGAAAAGAGGGTAGTTAGCCGGGGGTGACGTCGCCGGGCGGAGGGGCGGCCACTGGAGCCGGGGGAGCGAAGCTGAGAAAGTCCACGGTGTCGGCGATGGGCAGGAAGTCGGGGCGGGTTACCGGTGTGCGGTGGGTCAGATCGAGGGGGACTTCGACCCGGCGAACGCGGTTGCGGCTGTCGATCCAAACGTCGATTTTGAACACGTCGGTGCGGTTGCCAAGCAATGCTCGCAACGCCGCCTGCTGGGCGGGCGGGGTGACTCCGAGGGCCTGACCGGGGTCCACGTCCAGGGTGTATCGAAGGGTGGATGCGCCGTCCACCTCTCCGCCGCCGTCGGAGAGGATGTGCACCGTGCCGCGTATCAAATTGATGTCGGCCAGTGGATCGCCGAAGCGCAGTCCGGTCGCGGCCAGGCCCGTCGGCGTGCCGGCCGGCCTTCGTTTCCACTGCGCCGGCGGTTGGCCCTTGGTCGTCTCGGGGCGGACGTAGAGCACGCCGCCGGCGGACAGGTAGCGCCCGGACATCAGGTCGGGTCCGCCGCGGCCGGGAGCCACCGACACCGTGACATCGGCGTCACCCGTGCCGAAGTCGACGACCCCCGTGGCTCCCGCGCTCGGCCCGGCGACGATGAGGCGGGCGCGCCCGGCGGCCAGGGTGATGTCCGGCGCGTGCATCACGATGTCCGCTTTATCCCCTCGGGGACCACCGTCACCGCCGCATCCTGCAGCGCCGAATGCCACCAGGACGACCAGCAGCACGAGGAGCCCGGAACGACGCAGCAAGCTGGCTACGCTACAGAGGGGATACCAGGGAGGCCCAGTTGCAAGGTCGCAGGCGCGTCTGGCTGGCGGTGCGTGTGACCGCCACGATCGTGATGCTCTTCATCCTTGTTCCGCGCCTGATGAGGGAACCCGTCGACATCGACTGGCTGCGACCGGCCACCATCTTGTGGCTGGCGGGGGCGCTCATCGTCACCTTCATCGGCATCCTGCTGGCCGCGCTGCGCTGGCAACGGGTCCTCGCCGCCCTCGAGGTTCGGACCCGAATCGGCTCACTGCTGTGGACCTATCTGGCTGGTCTGTTCGTCAGCAACTTCCTGCCGTCAACGATCGGCGGCGATGTGTTGCGGATCAGCCGCCTCTCCGCCTCCGACGTGGAGACGCCCAGCGGATTCGCTTCGGTGGTCTTGGAGAGGATGACGGGCTGGCTCGTGCTCCCGGTCATCACGCTCGCCGCGCTGGCCATCAATCCCACCCTTCTTCACCTGCCGCAGGCCAGCCGGCTGGCGCTCACGGTGTCGTTCGGCACTCTGCTCCTTCTCGGCCTCGTCCTGTGGGCGGCGGCCCATCCCCGTATCGGAGGGCGGTTGGCCAGTCGCACGGGCTGGCGTCGCTTCACTGGCGCGATCCACTTTGGCCTTGACCGCTTCCGCCGGCACCCAGGTGCGGCTGCCGAAGTGCTGGCGGCCGGCTTCGTCTATCAGCTGGCCGTGGTGCTGGCCGCCTTCCTGGCCGCCCGGGCGCTCGGGATCTCGATCGGTTGGACGGCGATCATGGCGTTCTTCCCGGCGGTGGCCATCATCCAGGTTCTTCCCTTCCCGACCATCGGCGGTCTCGGAGTACGAGAGGGTGCTCTCGTACTCTTCCTGCGACCTCTCGGTATAAGCCAGAGCCACGCCATCGCCCTCGGCCTTCTGGTGTACGCGGTGAACTTGTCGGTGAGCCTGCTCGGCGCTCCGTCCTTCGCGGTCGGTCGCCGGTCCGCCCACACCTCCCCAGCTGCGGCGTGACGGTCGTTACCGACCAGTCCGTGAGGGCCGACCAGGCTGGTGGCGATGCCCCTCGGCTGCGATTTTGGCGGGAGCTTTTTTACGTCGTCGTCTTCTACGGCATCTACACCATCATTCGGGACACGCAGGGTTCCCACGCCGTGTCGGCCGGTCGAGCCCTGGCCAATGCCAAGCAGGTCGTCCGGGTGGAGCGGTCTGTTGGCATCTTCCACGAGCAAGCCGTGCAGCACGCGTTCGCGTCCCAACACCTGTTTCTGCGTTGCTGGGGGGTCTTCTACGGCAGCGCCCATTTCGTCGTCACCGCGGTCGCCCTCATCTGGCTCTTTCGCAGGATGCCCGAGCGGTACCCGCTGTGGCGCAACACGTTGGCTATCACCACCGCGCTCGCACTCATCGGCTTCGCCACCTACCCGCTCATGCCGCCCCGGCTTCTCCCGGCCGGATATCAGTTCGTCGACACGTTGAAGACGGTGGGCGGACTCTGGTCGTTCGATTCCGGCGCCATGCAGAAGGTGTCCAATCAGTACGCGGCCATGCCCAGTCTCCACTTCGCCTGGTCGTCGTGGTGCGCCTTCGTGTTGTGGCCGGGGATGCGGCGATGGTGGAGCCGGGCGCTCGCATTGGCCTACCCGTTCCTCACGTTGTTCGCCATCGTGGTCACGGCCAACCACTTCTTCCTCGATGCCGCCGCCGGGGCGCTCGTCCTTGCTATCGGGTTCCTCGTCGCCGGCCAGGTCACCCGATGGTTGGCCCGACGGCACAAGGTGTTGGAAGCCGTAGCGGCCCGCTAGCTGCGACCCGGCCCCTTACCTGGCTTTGTCGAGGAAGGTGGCCACGTCGACGACGGCGCGGGTCACCTTGCCGGCGGCAATCAGGCCGGCCTGGTCGCTCACCGACACCGCGAAGATCAGCCGTCTTCCCTCCTGGCGTTCCAGCGTGGCCACGGCGCGGATGCGCGACCCGATCTTCACCGGCGCCAGGTGGTCCAGTTGGATGCGCATGCCGACGCTCGTCTCCCCTGGTTGCAGCTGTCCCTCCAGGGCGAGGCAGGAGGCCTCCTCGACCAGCGCCACCACCCGCGGCGTGGCTAGGACGGCGACGCTGCCGGACCGGTGAGCGATAGCCGTGTCGGCCTCCGTGATCTCCAAGGTGAGCTCAGCGCTCACTCCGATCTGCGTCGGCATACCGCGAACATAGCGGTAACCTCGGGAACCCCCTTAACCGCCACTAGGAGCACCTGCCTTGATCGAAGAAGCCGTCGTCCAACGGGTCCTTTCCTCCGCCCTTCGCACCGGTGGCGACTTTGCCGAAATTTTCGCCGAGGACCAGCGTGGCTCCGCCGCTCGACTTGATGACGGCAAGGTCGAGGAGCTCACTTCCGGCCGGGAGCGGGGGGCAGGCATCCGTGTGGTGGTGGGTGAGACGACGGGCTTTGCCCATACCAACGATCTCTCGGAATCCGGCCTGCAGGCGGCCGCATCCGCAGCCGCGGCGGCGGCCCGCGGGGGAGGTGGGGGATTGCGCACGGTGTCGCTGTCCCGCGTGAACGCGCCCGCCCCCGGCGTGGTCGAGATCTATCCCGAGACGGTCGCCAAGGCCGTCAAGGTCGATCTATTGCGGCAGGCCAACGAGGCGGCCCGGGCATCCGGTGACGCGGTGAAGCAGGTGATGGCCGTCTACGCCGACAGCAGGCGCCGCGTGCTCATCGCCAACAGCGAGGGGGTCCTGGCCTCCGACGATCAGGTCCGCACCCGCTTCGCGGTGTCGTGCGTCGCCGTCGGCGACACCGGCATGCAGACCGGTCGCGAGTCGGTCGGCCACACCATCGGCTTCGAACTGTTCAACCGCTACGACGTCGAGGAATTGGCTCGACGGGCCGCGCAGCGGGCGCTCACCAAGCTCCTCGCCCGCCCGGCGCCGAGCGGAGCGGTTCCGGTCGTGATCAAGAGCGGCGGCGGCGGCGTCCTGTTCCACGAGGCATGCGGCCACGGATTGGAAGCCGACCTAGTGGGCAAGGACTCATCGGTCTTCCGCGGCCGCGTCGGCGAACTCGTGGCCAGCCCGCTCGTCACGCTCATCGACGACGGGACCATGGGTGGCGAGTGGGGCGCGTATGCCGTCGACGACGAAGGCCATCCGGCCGGACGCAATGTGTTGATCAAGGACGGTGTCCTCACCGACTACATGTGGGACTGGTTGCGGTCCCGCAAGGAGGGTCACGCGCAATCGGGCAACGGCCGGCGCGAAAGCTACCAATGCCTTCCGATGGTCCGCATGACCAATACGTTTGTGGCCAACGGCACCGAGGATCCCGCCGAGATCATCCGCCAGACGCCTTCAGGTGTCTACGTCGCTTCGCTAGGCGGCGGTCAGGTCAACACGGCCACCGGCGATTTTGTCTTCGGCATGACCGAGGCCTACTTGATCGAGGACGGCGAGATCACCGAACCCCTCCGCGACGCCAACCTCATCGGCAACGGACCTGAGGTCCTTCGCAACATCGACGTGCTCGGCAACGACTTCGACGTGGGCGCGCCGGGAACCTGCGGCAAAGACGGTCAGGGTGTTCCTGTCGGCGATGGGCAGCCGACCTTGCGGGTCACCAGCCTCACGGTCGGAGGCACGGCGGCGTGAGCACGGCGGTGGAGTCATCGCTTCCGGCCCTCGAGGCGCTGGCTGTCTCCGTTGCGGAGCAAGCCGCGCCTGGCGAGCAGGTCGAGGCGTATGTCGCACGCGGCCGGGAGACCGAAGTCGTCGTCTTCGAAGGTTCGATCGAATCGCTTTCAGCCGCCACCTCCGAGGGTGTCGGCATCCGCGTCATCATTGACCACCGCCAGGGATTCGCCTATGCGGGCTCGCTGGACGCCGACATCGTGGCTGACACCTTGCAGGAGGCCCGCGACAACGCCGGCTTCGCCACTCCAGACGAGTTCCTCGGACTCGCCACACCGGACGGGGTGGAGCCGGCCGCGCTGGACTTGTGGCGGGACTCGCTGGACTCGTTTTCGACCGACGCCAAGGTCGAGCTGGCGTTGGAGCTCGAGCGCATGGTTCGGGCCGGTGATCCTCGCATCCGCAGCCTCCGGGCATCGTCTTACGGGGACAGCGCAGTGGAAGCGACGGTCGCGACAAGCACGGGTATCCGCTCCCGGGTGCGACGCACGGGCTGCTTCCTGTCGGCCGAGGCCATCGCCGGTGAGACCGACGACACCCAGACCGGCTATGGCTTCTCCGTTGGGCGATCGCCCGATGAGCTGTCACTGGAGCGCGCCGCCGAAGATGCCGTGCAACGGGCCACCCGTTTGCTCGGCGCCCGCAAGCCTGCCTCGGCCCGGTTGACTGTCGTGTTCGAACCCGAAGTGTCGAGCACGCTGCTCTCGATCCTGGCCGGGACGCTGTCGGGGGAGGTGGTGCTCAAGGGTCGTTCGCTCTTCGCTGATCGAGTCGGTGAATCCGTCACGACCCCGGGAGTGACCCTGGTGGATGATCCGACCGACGCCCGCGCCTACGCGGCGTCTGCCTTCGACGCGGAGGGCTTGGCCTGCCGGCGCAATTCCCTTATCGATGACGGCGTGCTCCAGGGCTACCTGTACAACACCTACGCCGGACGGCGAGCGGGGGTGCCGTCGACAGCATCCGCGGTTCGGGCTGGATTCAAAAGCGCACCCGGCGTCGGCGCCCGCGCCCTGTGCCTGGTTCCCGGACCGCTTTCACAGGACGAGGTGCTGGCGGCCGTAGGCGATGGTCTGCTCGTGCAGTCTGTCGCCGGCATCCATTCAGGTGTGAATCCAATTTCTGGCGACTTCTCGGTCGGGGCGGAGGGCCTGATGATCCGGAATGGTGCGCTGGCCGAGCCGGTGCGGGAGATCACGATCGCGTCCACCATCCAGCGCATGCTGCTCGGGATCCTGCACGTGGGGGCTGACCTCGAGTGGCTGCCGGGCAACGCCGCCGGCATGACGCTGGCAATTGCCGACGTGAGCATGAGTGGGTCCTGAGACTCAATTAACGGGGTGTGGCGCGGAGGGGTCGCCGGCAGCCCGTATCCTGGTTGAGTAGTCCGACCGGCCGCGCATCTGGCGGCGCGTCTCGTCCACTCCACGAAAGCGAGCGCCGTGATCCATCTGACCTTCTTCCGGGCCGTCGTGATCGGCTTGCTTCAGGGCGTCACCGAGCTCTTCCCGATCTCGAGTCTCGGCCACTCGGTGTTGCTCCCCGGCTTGCTCGGCTGGAACGACATCGTTAAGGGCCAGTCAGCCGGCGAGTCGCCCTACCTGGCGTTCCTTGTCGGCCTGCACGTCGCGACTGCACTGGCCCTTCTCGTCTATTACCGGGAGCAATGGCTGCGGATCATCCCTGCCTTCTTCCGATCGGTCATCCGGAGAAAGGTGCAAGACAAGGACGAGAAGCTGGCCTGGATGCTGGTGCTGGCGACCATCCCCACGGGAGTGTTCGGACTGGCGTTCGAGCACACGCTGCGGACGATCTTCGCCAAGCCCATCGCCGCGGCCAGCTTCTTGACCGTCAACGGTGTCATCCTCCTCGTCGGTGAGCAGGTCCGCCGCCGTTCAGCGGACCGGGTCGAGGCTCGCACGCCGGCGGGGGTCCGGTCGGAGACGGGCGAGATGCCGGATCCGGCCGACCATGCGGCGGTGGCGCGGAGTTCCGACGAATCGTTAGCGAACCTCACGCTGAAGGATGCCGGCTTCATCGGCATCGCCCAGGTCGCGGCTCTCTTCGCCGGCGTCAGCCGGTCTGGCGTCACCATGGTGGCCGGCTTGGTGCGGGGTCTGGATCACGAGGATGCGGCCCGATTCGCGTTCCTCATGGCCACGCCCATCATCCTGGCGGCCGGGGTGTACAAGCTCCCCGACCTGATGGGCCACCTGGGCAATGGCATCCGCGGTCAGGTGCTGGCGGGAAGCGCGGTGGCGGCGGTCGCCGCCTACGGGGCGGTCGCGTTCCTGGAGCGGTACTTCACGTCACGAAATCTCAATCCGTTCGCCGTCTACTGCCTGGTCGTCGGCCCGGCGTGCATAATCCGCTTCGGAGTGTTCTAAGAGGCGGCGGCCTTCGGGCTGGACTTCTTGTCACTCGATTTGTCACTCGACTTCCCCGAGGTCTTGGAGTCCGTCTTGGTTTCGCTTGACTTCGAGTCGCCGGACTTGGCATCGGACTTCGTCTCGGTGGACTTCGTGTCGGTCTTGGTGCCGGAACCTGACTCGGACTTCGGAGCCGGGCGGCTGTCGTTCTTGTAGAACCCGCTGCCCTTGAAGGCGATCCCGATGTTCCCGAACACCTTGCGTAACGGGCCGCCGCATGCAGGGCATTCCGTCAAGGCCTCGTCGTTGAATGACTGCACGACCTCCAGGTGCTCCTTGCACTTCCGGCAGGCGTACTCGTAGGTAGGCATCGGTCCTCTCTCATTTGCTTCCGCCCGGGCGCGGCGTTAGCACTCGACTCCTTCGAGTGCCAAGTGTAGAACAACGGACGGGGTAAGACCGCCGGCTGGGTCCCACCCCAGCCGGCTTGGTAGGGTCCCGCCACACTTCGTGGCCTACGTACCCACTGACACCTTTATCGCCGACCTGGGGTTCAGCCAGCGGTTCGCCGGCGACCGCACCACCGGTGAGTTCGCGGTGGTCCCGGAACTGTGCGTGCCCGGGACGTCCCGGACACGCGCCGCCGTGTTGGCCACGATTGCCGACATGGCGTCGGGCTCGATCTCCAGCGCCGCCACGCTGCCACGGGTGTGCATGACCCTCGATCTGTCGGTGCGGGTATTGGGCCCGGCCGGGCGGAGTGACCGGCTGAATCCGATCGTTGATGTCACATCACTTAAATAGCATGAAAACATGCGACAAGCTCGGGCCGACGACGCCGTCGAGCGCTTGTCTCGGCGACAGTTCGGAGCGTTCTCGCAGCGCCAAGCCGTGGCGCTCGGCCTCACCGACGGCATGATCCAACGTCGGCGCGCGTCCGGACGGTGGCTGGATCTGGCCCCCCGGATCTACGCCCATCCGGCCGTCATGCCGACATGGGAGCGCCAGCTGGTCGCCGCTTCGCTGGTCCATCCCGGACTGGTCGCCGTCTCCCGTACGGCCGCGGCGGCGCTACATGGGATTGACGGGTTCCGCCCAGGTAGACCGGTCCTCGTCGTTCCCGTCGGCGGTTCCCCACGCAACCCGCTGGCGCGGGTGCACCGCACCCGTCATCTCGGCTCCGACGACATCTGCCAAATCTCTCGGATACCGGTCACAACTCTTGTCCGTACCGGCATCGACTTGGCCCCGGCGTTGAGCCGCCATGAACTCGGTCGACTCGTCGATACTGGCGTTCTCACCGGGCGCGTCGATCTCGACGATCTTGCCGGTCGCACGGCCAGCCTCCTGGGCGCTGGACGACCTGGACGGCGTGCGATGAGCGACGTCCTCGAAGACCGCTTGTCCGGGTACATGCCGCCGGCGAGCGAGCTCGAAGCGTTGATGTTCGAGGTCCTGGACACAGCGGGCTATCCGGCTCCGACCCGTCAGTTCCACATGCCGTGGCGGAGCGCCCGGGATGGGAACGTCGACGCCGCCTACGTCGAATGCCGAGTGTTCCTCGAAGCGGACGGCCGCGCCTGGCACACCCGGATGGACAATTTTGAAGCGGATCACGAGCGCGATCTGGAAGCCATCGCGCATGGCTGGACCCCGATTCGCGTGACTTGGCGCCAGTTGCAAGACGGTGCCCGCCTGTTTGTGACGACAGTTGGCTCGCTCTTGGAGCGCCGAACCAACCTGCCGATCGGCGAGACTGTGTGACGGATGCGGCGGGGTTGCGCGCGCGGTGGTGCTTGAGACCCGAGCACCACGGCGCGCGCAACTCGTCGTCACAGCGGCCGGAGGGGCCGGCGGCGAGAAGGGGCGTCGGCGAGCAGCGGCCGGAGGGGCCGGCGGCGAGAAGGGGCGGCGGCGAGCAGCGGCCGGAGGGCCGGCGGCGAGAAGGGGCGGCGGCCAGGTCCAGCCCCAAGACGGCACGGCTCTACCATTCGGCGGTGGGTCCGGGTCGCCGACTGGCATTCGTGGGGGCCTCTTACGCGCTCGGAACGTTCCCCGCCGCCGACCTGGTGGCCCGAGCCCTCGGGCGCGACGTCCACGTCGAGGGGTCCGGCAATCCGGGGGCGTCCAACGTGTACCGGCTGGCCGGAGGCAAGGCGGCGGCGATGGTGCTGTTGGCCGATGCCGCCAAGGGAGCATTGCCGACGTGGGTGGGTCTACGGGCGGAACGGGCCGGGCGGGCGGAACGGGCCGGGCGGGCGGACGGGGGGAGCCGCTCGCTGGCGCTGGCCTGTGGCGGGGCCGCTGTCCTCGGCCACTGTTTTCCGCCGAATCGTACCGGCGGCAAGGGGGTGGCGACGGCGGCGGGGATGATTGCAGTCATCGAGCCCGGCCTGGCCGTCGGTGCGGCGGCGGCGTGGGCGGCCGTGGCCAAGGGACTCGGCCAAGCTTCGGTGGCCTCGCTGACGGTCGCCGCCAGCCTCCCGCTGGCCATGGTCGTTCGGCGGCGGCCGGCCGGTGAGGTGGCGGCGGTGACCCTCTTGGCGGCGTTCGTCGTGGCCCGCCACGCCCCCAACCTGCGCCGCCTGGTGCGGGGTGAGGAACGCGGGATCAGGTAGAAAGAAGCCATGTCCCTCCCTGTCAGCAAGGCGGTCATTCCCGCGGCCGGGCTCGGCACCAGGTTCCTGCCAGCGTCGAAATCCCAGCCCAAGGAGATGATCCCGCTGGTGGACAAGCCGGCCATCCAGTACGTGGTGGAGGAGGCGGTGCGCGCCGGGATCCACGACATCCTCGTCATCACCGGCCGAGGAAAACGAGCCATGGAGGACCACTTCGACCGCAGTTTCGAACTGGAGTACTACCTGAAGGCCACCGGCAAGCTGGATCAACTGGAGGAGATGCGAGCCATCGCCGAGATGGCCGAGATCCACTACGTGCGCCAGGGTGAGCCCAAAGGTCTCGGCCACGCCGTGTCCGTCGCCCGCCAGCACGTGGGGCACCAGCCCTTCGCGGTTCTGCTCGGCGATGACATCATGCACGAGCGCGAGGGGATCCTCGAGAGCATGCTCGGCTTCTTCGTCGAGCATGGGCAGTCCGTGGTCGCCTTGAAGCAGGTGAGCGCGGACGAGATCTCCTCCTACGGTTGCGCGGTCGCCGATCCGGTCGAGGACAACCTGGTTCGCATCCTGGATATCGTCGAGAAGCCGGCCCCGCACGAGGCGCCATCGAATCTGGCGGTCATGGGTCGTTACGTGTTCACGCCGGAGATCTTCGACGCGCTGGAACGCCTCACTCCCGGCAAAGGCGGCGAACTCCAACTGACCGACGCCATCAAGCTCCTGCTTCACGACCAGACGGTCTACGGCTTCACCTTCGAGCACGGCCGCTTCGATGTGGGCAACAAGCTCGACTACTTGCGGGCCACGGTTGAGTTGGCCCTCGAGCGGGAGGATCTCGGGCCAGGCTTTCGGGCCTTCCTCGCCGATCTCTGTAGGCGGGAGAATTTGGCATGATCCCTCTCGACGAGGCCACCGAGTTCGTCTTGGCCGGTTGCACCCCGCTGCCCGCCATCGACATGGAACTTGATGACGCGCTTGGATGCGTCCTGGCCGACGATGTCTTCGCCGCCGAGGCCGTTCCTCCGTTCGCCAACACGGCCATGGACGGATACGCGGTGCGGGCCGACGACACGTGCGGCGCCAGCCCGGCCAGCCCGGTCGCCCTGCGCGTCATCGGCACATTGGCGGCCGGCGCGGCTCCCATCATCGAGATCGGTCCCGGTCAGGCGGTGCGCATCATGACGGGTGCACCGATCCCGCCGAGCGCGGATGCGGTCGTCATGGTCGAGCGCACGGAGGCGGTCGGCGACCATGTCCACGTGGCCCAGGCGGCGGCGCGGGGTGATCATGTCCGCCCGCCGGGCGAGGACATCGTCGCCGGGCAGCAGGTCTTCGCGGCCGGCACCGTGCTCGGACCCGGGCATCTCGGCGTCCTGGCCAGCATTGGCGTGCTCAGCGTGCGGGTGCACCCGAAGGCGACGGTCGGCGTCCTCTCCACCGGCGACGAATTGGTCGAGGGAGGCGGACCACTCCGGGCTGGACAGATTCGCGATTCCAACCGGCACACGCTGTTGGCTCTGCTAAGGCAGGCGGGGTGCAATGCTGTCGACCTGGGTCTGGCCAGAGACGACGAGGCGGTCATCGCCGCCGCGCTGAAGCGGGGCATCGGCGCCTGCGACGCCGTGCTCACCAGCGGCGGCGTGAGTGTCGGCGACTTCGACTACGTGAAGAAAGTGCTCGACGACCTCAGTGCGCACACAATGCGATGGATGCAGGTCGCCATCCGGCCGGCCAAGCCGCTCGCCTTCGGGGTGGCCGACGGCACGCCGATTTTCGGCCTGCCCGGCAACCCGGTGTCGAGCATGGTGAGCTTCGAGTTGTTCGCCCGACCCGGACTGCGCAAGATGATGGGTCACCGCCGGCTGCACAGGCCTCGGCTACTGGCGGTGGCCGATGAAGCGCTACCGAGAAAGCCCGACGGCAAGTCGTTGTTCATGCGGGTGATGGCGGAGCCGGGCGCCGACGGCCGCTTCCACGTGCGCAGCTCAGGTGGCCAGGCTTCCAACCTGTTGAGGTCGATGGCACTGGCCAACGCGCTCGCCGTTCTGCCCGACGGCTCGGGCGTCACCAGCGGCGCGGACGTCGAGGTCATGCTGCTCACAGAAGACTGACGGCCACTCCGACCGGGCGGCGCACCGCCGCCCGGAACGCGTCGCTGTCGTCATTTTCGGCCACCACCTCGACCAGGGTGTCACCCTTCAACGCGGCCACAGTCGACCCGCCGCGCTGGGAGAACGCGTTGTCACCGACGCCAGTCACCGGCGCCGTATCGGCGCTGCTGGCCCGCAACGTAGCGAAGGCGGTCCGAGCACCCGGACGAATCACCTTGACGTCGATGGCCCGGCTCGTGCCGGTGACGAGGTACAGACAATCGCCGCTATTGCCGTGCCGCACACCCCGACCAGCGCCGAAGGCGAGTCCCGGTAGGGCGGCGCGGACGTCCGCCCCTCCGACCAGGGCGCAGGCATCCGGACCGGAAGGCGCGCCGGTGGTGTGGGGGCCGGCGGCTGTGGCGACGTGGTGATTGCCGCCGCAGCCGGCCGCCGCCAGCACGGCCACGAAGAGCGCCGACCTCCGCACCCGGCGAACGTTACTGGGACCAACCCTTTCCCCCCGCTTGGTTAGGGGAAAGGGCCGGGTAGGCTGTATCGGTGAGCACCGCCGCCCCTCTTGTGGATCCGCATGGCCGGGTGGTGCGTGACCTGCGCATTTCGGTCACCGACCGGTGCAACTTCCGGTGCAGCTACTGCATGCCGGCGGAGGGCATGGTCTGGCTGCCTCGCACCGATGTGCTCTCCTTCGAGGAGATCGAGCGGGTGGCCAGGGTCTGCGTCGAGCGGTTCGGCTTTGACGGCATACGGATCACCGGCGGCGAGCCGACGGTGCGAGCCCATCTGCCGGTGCTCGTCGAGAAGTTGGCGCGGCTGGGCGTTGATCTGGCCATGACGACCAACGGCGCCACCCTCCGGCTCCTCGCCGATGACCTGCGCCGGGCCGGGCTGCGCCGCCTCAACATCTCGTGCGACTCGCTCCGCGCCGATCGCTTCTTGCAGCTGACGCGGCGCGACGCCCTCGACAAGGTCCTGGACGGGATCGCCGCCGCGCAGGAGGCCGGCTTCGAGCAGGTGAAGGTGAACATTGTGATGATCCGTGGGATCAACGACGACGAGGCGGTCGACTTTGCTCGCTTCGGACGGGAGCACGGGGTCCAACCGCGATTCATCGAGTTCATGCCGCTCGACGCCGAAGGCGCCTGGAGCATGGAGCAGGTGGTTCCCGCCGACGAGATCATCGAGGCCATCAACGCCGAGTTCCCGATCGAGCCCGTCGTTCACGGTGCCGAGCCGGCCCAGCGCTACCGGTACCTCGACGGCGGCGGCGAGTTCGGGGTGATCCCCTCCGTCACGCACGCCTTTTGTGGGAATTGCGACCGTGTCCGGATCACGGCGGAGGGCCAGTTCCGCAGCTGCCTATTCGCCCTTCGCGAGCGCGACCTGCGGGCAGTGTTGCGCGGCGGCGGGAGCGACGACGACCTGGCTGCCGCTATCGCCGAGGAGGTCGGCACCAAGTGGGCCGGGCACGCCATCGGCCAGGTCAACTTCATCCGTCCGGCCCGCAGCATGAGCCAGATCGGCGGATAGAGGCCGGTCCCAGTGGCGGGACCTACACTTCTGCCATGTCGGACCGCCGTGGCCTTACCCACCTCGATCCTCTGGGCCGGGCCCGGATGGTCGACGTCACGCCCAAGGAGGCCACGCACCGGCGGGCCATTGCCCGCTGCCAGGTCTTCATGCAGCCCGAAACGACCAGCGCCATCGCCAGCAACGCCATCAGCAAGGGCGACGTGTTGGCCGTGGCCCGGGTCGCCGGTATTCAGGCGTCCAAGCGGACCCCCGATCTGATTCCGCTCTGCCATCCACTCCTCGTGGGCTCCGTATATATCAACTTCACCATTGGCGACGACAACGTCGAGGTCGAGGCCCAGGTCGAGACGGTTGACCGGACCGGTGTGGAGATGGAAGCGCTCACTGCCTGCGCGGTGGCGGCCCTGACTATTTACGACATGTGCAAATCGGCTGACCGTTCCATGATCATCGGCGATCTGGCCCTGTGGGAGAAGACCGGGGGACGGTCCGGGGTGTGGCGGCGTGACGCCAGCGACGCCCCGCGGCCGGTGGGTCGGCTGCCGTCGGAGTTCCGAGCCGAGGCGCTCGGCGATCTCGACGCTTCGGACGAGTAGCCCGGCGAGCGGCTTCGTCGGTCGAAGATCTGTCGTTAGGGGACTGACCTCTCCTGCCGAGTTTCGGGCATGGGCCAGGATGGGTTCTGCTTACTCCAGTTAGCGCGGGTGGATCGCGCGGCCCAGGCTGTAGTAGGCAGGACGTATCCACCCATGGGCGTGGGCGGACGGGTACCGTCCCCGAGAGCAAAGGTAGGCCGAGGAGCGTTGACCACGGTGGTGTTGGTAGTCCTCGTCGGACTTTGGGTTCTGGTATTGGGTGTGCCCCTGGTGCGAGAGCGCATGGAGGGGACCCCCGCCGACTCGATCGGGAGCTTCAGGCACCAACTCACGGTTCTGGAGCGCACCGCCCCAACGGTCCTCCGGCCAGCCAACCGGCTGCGCGGCCCCGCCCGTCCGACCTCTGTGCCCGGTGGTGTGTTGTTGCCCCCGATGCAGCCCGGTGCGGCGCCACGCTCTTTTTCGGTCCCCGCTCGGTCGGCGTGGCTCAAGCGCCGGCATGCCCAGCGACGCCGGCGCGAGATCCTGTTCGTGCTCCTGGCCGTCATGAGCGCGACTCTGGCGGCCGGGTTCTTGCCGGGCATGCGGATGTTGTGGGGGATCCACGTGGTGGTGGACATGCTGTTCGTGGCCTATGTGGCGCTGCTGGTCCGGCTGCGCAATCTGGCCGCGGAGCGGGAGATGAAGCTGAGCTTCCTGCCTGGCCCGATCAGCGAGCCCGCCTTACTCTTGCGCCGCTCGGCCAACTGACGCCGTGGTGACCGGCGATTCGCCGGCAGATCGGTCACTCGGGGGCGGCGGCCGATCGGACGAGTTGTTCGCGCTCATTGAAGCAGCCAGAGAAGATTTCGACGCCGCCCACGCGGCCCGCGAACGCGGGCTGGCGGCCTGCCGGCGGACCATCCGGGCGTGCGGTAGTGCCATCCGGGCCGTTCATCGCCGGCAGCCAAAGCAGGCGGCGAAGCTCGTGGAGGAGGCGCGCGCCTCGCTGCGAGAAGCGCAGGCGGCGGTGCGCCCCTATCCGCCAGTGGCGTACGCCGGGTTTTTGCACGACGCCGAGAAGGAGTACGCCGAGGCGGTACTGACGGCGGCGCTGGTGGAGCAGGAGCCGTTGCTCGACCATCGCGCCGTCGGGGTGGAGTTGGCGGCGTGGTGCAACGGGCTGGCGGAGGCGGCGTCAGAACTCCGCCGGCATCTCCTCGACCGCATGCGGGACGGGCAGCTGACCCGGGCGGAAGAGCTGCTTCACGCCATGGAGGACGTGTACGACGTGCTCGTCACCGTCGACTACCCGGACGCGCTGACAGGCGGACTGCGACGCACTGCTGACGCCCTGCGGGCCGTGCTCGAGCGGTCGCGCAGCGACCTGACCACCACCGCCCTCCAGTCGCGCTTGCAACGAGTCATCGAGGAGCGACTTCCCCCCCACGCGGTATCGTGAGACCCCTTTCGGGGGTGTAGCTCAGCCTGGCAGAGCGCTACGTTCGCAACGTAGAAGTCGGCGGTTCGAATCCGCTCACCTCCACCACCCACCCCTGAAGAAAGGACCGGAACCCCAAAATCACA
>JRHI01000246.1_pt1 | contig 62205 bp, 66 predicted proteins | sample 215371 | NCBI WGS metagenome assembly JRHI01 (sample SAMN02929681, study PRJNA255918) | sediment metagenome | biome: cave system; feature: Ice Cave; material: Sediment; isolation source: sediment from deep within a dark volcanic ice cave with no known source of... ...
CGCCTCGCTGCCGTGCAAACTACGGCTCGAATCCGCTAAGTGCGGTTAGCCCTTCCGTCCGACACCGGGCATGCAGGCCTACCTCACGACACGGGCCGCGGGATCACATCGAAGGCAACAGTGAGCCGGTTCCTGTTACCGCTGAACGGGACGGTGCCGTGCCACATATACGAGGGGAAAAGTACGAGCAGCCCCGGTGAGGGCTGCACATAGTGCTCGGCCGGCGCCTGCGGCTTGGTGGGAATTCCCGGCTCGCCGAACTTGATCCAGCCCCCGCGTCCCTCCTTCTCCACCGCGTCGGGCAGTTCGATATAGCAGGCCGAGGACAACCAGCCTGACGGATGGGTGTGGTCGATGTGGAATCCGTTCGGCCGCAGCATGACCGACCAGGTGCCGCTGAGGTAGTACTGGTGGGTATTGCGCTGACGCAAGACGTCCTCTCCCGGGCCCACTTCCTCCATGTAGCAGCGGATGGGCCCGTCGATCGCCTGGAAGAAGTCCCTGACCGCCGGCTCCTTCACGCGGGCCAGGTCCTGGGAGGTCTGGCTGCCGCCGCGCAGCGACTGGTCGAAGGGATGCGTCTCGAAGGCGTGCAGCCGCTTCAGCGCCGCGGCCAGGTCAGCGAGGTACGCGGTCAGATTGGGCCAGCCCGGCGGCGTGTCGATGATGTAGGACCGCACCAGGTTGTCATAGTCATAGAGCGTGCGGTAGCGCGGGTCGCCCATCAGCCGCCATGCGGTGGCCAGCCGCGCCACCACCTGCTGCTCGAGCGGCGCGATCTGGCGAAGGCGCAACGCGAGCTCCGCGGCGCGGTCGGGCTGCCCCAGGCCGAGGTAGGCATCGCAGCCGCTGATGGCGGCGGCGAGGTCGCCGGGCTTGGCGTGCAGCGCCCGCGTCACATATTCCAGCGCCGCCTCCGGTTTGCCGCTGATGATGGCGACCTGGCTCGCCGTGATCTCCAGATTGAAATCGGGCTCGGCACGGCTCGCGATCGCCTTCCTCAGCGTCTCGTAGGCCTCGTCGAGCCGGCCACCGTACTGCTGCGCCTTGGCAAGCAGCACGATCAGTCCGGCGTCGCCGGGATGGGCCTCGTGCGCCTGTCGCAACAACGCCGTCGCCGCGTCCGGGTCGCCGGAACGCATCCAGATCAGCTGGGCCAGGTCGCGGTGCGCGTCGCCGAAGGTCGGCCGGCGCGTTATCGCTTCACGCAGCGCCACCTCGGCCTCGTCCAGCCGCTTCTGGTTCATCAGCGACCCGCTGAGGACCTGCCAGGTCTCCGGCTCGGCGCCGCCTTTCTCGAAGGCCCGCCGGCAGGCAGCCTCCGACTCCTCCCAGGATTCGACGTCGCCCAAGTCGGCGGCGAGATTGTGCTCCGCTACGGCGCTGGCGGGAAAGTCGCGCACGGCGCGCCGGCGGACTTCGATCGCGTCGTCGATTCGCCCTAGCTTCTTCAGCGCGCCGGCGTAGACGTGCAGCTCGCTGTGCGACGCGCCGGCGGCCCTTGCCGCTGGCTCAATGACCGCCAGCGCGTCTTCCGAGCGGCGCTGCCGCAGCAGTTCCTTGGCCTCCGTCACAGGGTTGACCGAGGGCGTCATCGGTGGAGATTCCTTAGACGTTGGCGCCGCTTACGATCTCTGCTGTGCTGACGCCGCGAATCATGGAGTTGCCCTAGATCCCCCAGTCCGACTTCGCGCCGCCGTGGGCATCGATGGCCTGGAACATCGTGCTCACCAGCCGGCGCTCCTCTTCGGTGAGCTCCGGGCGCCAGATTTCGAACAGGAGGATCACGCGCGTCCGATCGCTGCCATTCCAGGCCTCGTGCTCGATCGTGTCGTCGAACAGCCACGCCTTGCCTTCGACCAGGGCGCGGGTGTCGTTGCCGACGCGAAAGCTGCAGGATTCCGGAACGATCAGCGGCAGGTGACAGATCAGGCGCGTATTGACGAAGCCGTTGTGCGGTGGAATCCGCGCGCCCGGGCGAAGCAGCGAAAACAAGACTGCCGGCGAACGGCCCTTCACCTCGGTGAGTGGGGCCTCGGCAAGGGCTTTCATGGTCCTGGGACAGCGCGCAGCGTGATCGGGCACGACCTCGCCGTCCTTCCACAGGTAGTACGCGCTCCACGCCGGGTTGTTGAGCATTCCCTCCTGTTCGTTGTGGGGGCGCCGCGGATCTCCCTCAACATAGGGCCTGAAGGCTGACTCTTCTTTCAGGACCTCGATCAGCTCGGCTCGGATGTCCGCCGTGGCGGCCTCTATCTTGTCGAGCCACGGGAAGTCGCTCCTGTCATAGAACTGGATCTGGGGAAGCTCGGGGAAAAAATAGTAGCGAGGTTCCTGGAAATAAATCTTCTTCTTGCCGAATAGAATGTCGAGCGAATGCGTAAACCGGCGAGCGGATCGACCGTCATCGAGCCCGTCGCCAACCAGAAGATCCTTGAGGATGGCTTCGAACTCTTGCGCGAAGTGATCGCACATTGCCTGGGCTCGGTCCAGCTCCTTGCGCAGATCGGCCGGCAGCTGGTCCGCCGGTGGAGCGGACTTGACCGCAGCAAGGTAGAACGAAGACGCGGCGCGTGCGTCCCCTTCGTCCGCGAGGTCGTCGGCCTTGAGGATCAGCGCGCGAAGATTGCGTGGCTCGAGCGCCAGCGCCTTGTCGACCGCGGCTCGCGAGGCCGCGTTGTCCTTGAGACTGCGGCAGGCGTAGGCGAGACCGACGCATGCTGAGGCATCCGCCTGGCCGGTCGCGACGATCCGTTCGAAGGATTCGCGCGCGGCGCGTGCGTCGCCTCTGCGCAGGGCCTCTACGCCCGACCGGGCGAGCGAGCGAGTGTCGGTGGGTAGCGCATGCATAAGAAAACCGAACTTTACCGCGAACGGCGTTTTCGCGCCGGGCCAGCCCGTCGGGCGCCGACGACTGCTTGCCTGCGACAGCGTGCGCTTGGAGCCGGCTCAAGACGATTTCCCGCTTTGCCAAATCCGGTTCGGCGGTAATAATCTCGTCCGTGGCGCGCCCGAGGTAGCCGTGCGTCACCCGCTCGGCACTGCAATTGGCCGTCGAGCGTGCACAATGGGCCCTCATCTTGCGATCAATTCTATGAGTAACGCTATGAAAGCATTGCTTGTGTTGTTGTCGATATCGAGCACGGCGTTGGCCGACGATGCCGCGCTGCTCCGTTGCCGCGGCATTGCCGACACGTCCGCCCGCCTAAAGTGTTATGACGCGCTTGTGGTGCCGACACCCGAAGAGAAGGCCCGCCAGATCGAGACCACCCAGCGCGAACGATTCGGGCTTGGAAGGCAATCAGACAAGGCGACAGAACCGGAGGCGATCGAAAGCACCATTACGGGCCATTTCGAAGGCTGGTTTCCGGGCGCGAGCATTCGACTTGCCAACGGCCAGGTCTGGCAGGTCAACGACGGCAGCAGCGGGGTACATTACATCGATAACCCGAAGGTAAGGATTCGCCACGGGGTTTTCAGCGCTTACTATCTGGAGATCGAGGGCACGAACCGCTCGCCTCGGGTAACACGCGTGCAATGATGCGCGCCTATCGGAGTCGGTCGGTGAAGACCGGTGTTCTCCCGGCGAGAAAATATGCTAAAAGACGCCCTGGAAGCGGCCCCCGCATCGACCACTTGAAGTTCCTGGTCAACCGGGGCCCTCCGTTTGACTATTAGCGCTCTGCAATCGAGGACCACGATGAAAAAAAACCTGGCGGTCGTCCTGTTCGGCATTGCGATGATCACGATGCAGTCGACCTGGGCCGAAGACAAGGTCGCCGATGTCATCGACATGCAAGCGCTGCGCAACGCAGTCCGCACCGACAAGAAGGCCTTTGTTGCATCGACGCTGAACCTCACCGACGCCGAAGCCAAGAAGTTCTGGCCGCTCTACGACGGCTATCAACGCGATGTCGACCTGGCCAACCGGCGGCGAAACGTCGTGCTGGAAGTACTGATCGCCAGAGACAAGCCTTTCTCGGAACTGTACGCGAGGAATCTTGCGACCGAGTTAATGGCAGCCGACGAGGCGGAGATCAAATCGCGGCGATCGCTGCACAATCGCTTGATGAGGGGCGTGCCGACACGGATCCTTCCGCCGAAGAAGGCAGCGCGCTATCTGCAGCTCGAAAACAAGATCCGCGCCGTTCAGGCCTACGACATCGCCGCGAACATTCCGCTGATCCGATAGCAGGCGCGCGCGATCGGTTAAGCGCCGCACGCGGTGCGGCGATCCTGCTCGAATCGTTTAAGCGCCGCACCAAAGACGAAGGGCCGGAACGCCAGTGGATGGGCCCGGCCCTTCTGCAGTCGTACGCCTGGGGGGAGCGGACGACCGCATTAAGATCGTTGTGCTTTAGCTCTCTTGCTTGCGCTTCGGCGGAGTGCTGCGAACCTGCACCGAGATGAGCTCCTGATCGCGGACTCCGATCACCTCGACGCGCAACGGAGCGGCCACGACTTCAGCCGGCGCCGGAGTCATTGCCTTGGAAGCCGTCATAGTCCGCGCGTCCCGAGCACCGGACTGTATCTGCGTCGGCACGACCACTGAAAAACCGATGGTGATCGCGGTCATGGCCACTGCGGCGATGGCGAAAATCTTACGCGGGCTCGAGATCTGGTATGGGTTCATGTTCTTTCTCCTGGTTCGCTTGCTTAACTTGGACGCAGCGAGCATGGAATCCGGATTCACGATTTTTTCCGGAGGCCGGGCCTTTTGTCCGTCTTGTGCTTGTTGTCAGGATGCATCGTAGTGACCGGCAATGACGCCCTCAAGACACATGCGACGAACCGGCCGAATCAAGGGGGCGAGCGTGCTGGGGGCGCGACGAAACGCGCTGTCGTATACACGAGGCGCCCCGCGGGCACCGTTTTGACTTTTGACGGGGCGCGTGCGGAGGCTGGGCGCGGCGGATATGAAATCGGCAAACTCAGGCCCGGGTTCCACTTCGGATTCGCCGATTTGAGGGTGCTTGCGCCCTCAATTTCGATGGACTTTTTTTGACGCTCTTGTGTACAATTCGCCCACTTTCTGACGAAAGCTTGGCCCCGCTATCCCGCGGGGCCAACGCGTTTTGGGGTTGGCACGGGTTCGCCGCGATTCGCAATGCACCGTGCGGCGCGTTCCTTGAAGTCAGCCCGGGTTGGCACGTGCCAACCGCGTCTATCATGTGCACCCGCAAGGTGTATCGGTGGCGCTGGGCCTTCAACGTCGTTCGTGTGGTGTCTCAGGGAATTGTTTCTGTTATTCGCAGTGTTCGAAGATGCCGGACCCCAAACCCGCTTTCTGACAGAACAACCAACAACCATTCGCCTGGAGGCAACATGTTGAAGATGACCCGTTTGGCCGTCTCGGCCGCGGTCCTGGTATTTGCCGCGGCCTCGGCGGTGCTGCCACAAATGGCAGGAGCACAAGCGCAGCCCGCTGCGCCCGCCGCCCCCGCCGCGGCACCGGCAGCCACGGCTCCTGCCCCCGCAGCAGCAGCGCCCGCCGCCCAACCAGCGGCAGGCACTCGCTCGACGGAGATCGTCGATAACCCGTACGGCCTGGAAGCGCTGTGGAAGGGCGGAGACATCGTCGCCAAGGTCACGCTGGCGATCCTGGCCATCATGTCGATGGGCAGCTGGTACATCATCATCACCAAAGTCTATGAGCAGTTCAGGATGGGCGCCCAAGCGCGCGCGGCGGAAAAATCGTTCTGGAACGCGCCGACGGTGCGTCAGGGCGCGGAAAAACTGAAGGAAGGCAGCCCGTATCGGTTCATCGCCGAATCCGGACTCGAGGCGACCAGCAAGATCGCCGGGCTGCTCGGCAACGTCGACCTCAACACCTGGATCTCGATGTCGATTCAGCGCGCGATCGACAATGTGCAAAGCCGCACCCAGGACGGCCTTGCTTTCCTGGCCACCGTCGGCTCGACCGCCCCGTTCGTGGGCCTGTTCGGTACTGTCTGGGGCATCTATCACGCGCTGACCGCGATCGGTATCGCGGGGCAGGCGTCGATCGACAAGGTGGCAGGGCCGGTGGGTGAGGCGCTGATCATGACGGCGTTCGGACTGGCCGTCGCCGTCCCGGCGGTGTTGGGCTACAACTGGCTGGTCCGCCGCAACAAGGCGGCGATGGACATGGTCCGCGGCTTTGCCGCCGATCTCCATGCCGTGCTCCTTAGCGCCCCGAAGACTCCCGCCAGGGTCTAGCCATGTCGATGACCGTCGGCACGTCCAGCAGCGAAGAGGACGAAATCGTTTCGGCCATCAACACCACGCCGCTGGTCGACGTGATGCTGGTACTGCTGATCATTTTTCTGATCACCATTCCGGTCGTTACGACATCGATTCCGGTCACCTTGCCGAAGGAGCGAAACGAAATTCGCGAAACCAAGCCGGAGAACATCGTGATCTCGGTCGATGCGACCGGCCGCATCTTCTGGAACGATCTGCGCATCGCCAGCACCGCGGCGCTGATCGAACGATTGAAGAGGGTCTCCGTGCTCACTCCGCAGCCAGAGGTGCAGATACGAGGGGACGGCGGTGCGAACTATGATTCGGTCGGCCGGATCATCTACGCCTGCCAGCGGGCGGGGATCGCCAAGGTGGGCTTCATCACCGAGCCGCCGGTCCGTGAAGCAAGTTGACGTCGCGGAATATTTCTTGAGGAACGCGTCATGGCAATGAATGTAGGCTCCGGCACGGCAACCAGCGATCCCGAGGTGATGATGGACATCAACACCACGCCGCTGATCGACGTGATGCTGGTGCTCCTGGTCATGCTCATCATCACCATTCCGATCCAGCTGCACTCGGTCAATCTCAACCTGCCCACCGGCAATCCGCCGCCGCCGCTGGTGCTGCCCGAGGTCGTCAAGATCGACATCGACAGCGGCGGCGTGGTGTACTGGAACGGTCTTCCGCTGCCCGATCGGACAGCGCTCGAGGACAATCTCAAGGCCGCCGCCGCCCAGGCCGTTCAGCCCGAGCTGCATCTTCGTCCGGACAAGGCGGCCAAGTACGCAATCGTCGCCGGCGTGATGGCATCGTCGCAGCGGCTCGGACTGACCAAGATCGGCATCGTCGGCAGCGAACAATTCATCGAGGAGTAACCCGCGGCGCGAACGCCGGTGGGCGACTGGAGTCAAAAACGAAATGGATTTCGCACGGCAGCAGAGAGACCCGGCCCGACACCTGATCGGGATCGGGTTCGTCGTTCTGATCCACGCAATCGTCATCTATGCGCTGGTGACGGGACTCGCGCGCAAGGCCATCGAGGTGATCAAGAAACCGCTCTCCGCCACAATCATCGAAGAGATCAAGGCGCCCCCGCCGCCCCCGCCGCCGCCGCCGCCGAGGAAGATCGTCGAGCCGCCGAAGGCCGTGCAGCAGCCGTACGTTCCGCCGCCCGACATTCCGGTCCCGACGACGACTTCGGAACCGGTCATCACGTCGGTGAGTCCGACGCCGCCGACCGAACCGGTGGTGATTGCTCCGCCTGCGCCGCCGGTGGTGGAGGCGCCCCCCGCGCCGCCCAAACCGGCCATCCGTCGCGGCGCCGTTCCGATCGAGCGCGTCGAGCCGGTCTATCCGCGCGAGGCGATCAAGGACAACATCGCGAGCGGCAAGGTCGTGGCGCGCCTGCAGGTTGATGAAAAGGGCCTCGTCACGAGTGTGACCATCGTCGAAGCGAATCCGCGGCGCGTGTTCGACCGCGAGGTCATAAAAGCCCTGTCACAATGGAAGTTCAAGCCCGAAGGGGATCGCTACATCGCGGAGATCGAAATCACCTTCGTCCTGAACTAGTATCATTACCCATTAATTACGAAACATAATGTTGGCCCATCTTGCGATCTGCGTCCTGTCGCGTGAAGGTCCACGCGATGCCGCGACCTTCGGCGTTACGGCGCTGCTGCCAAGCGGCGACTTCGGCGACGAGCAGGGTGCGGTTTGGCAGGCGCCGGTCAAGGCACTGGCGATCAAGGATACCGATCTCGATTTCCGCCATGTTGAGCCAACTGGCGTGTTTCGGGGTGTAGTGGAAGACGACACGGCGGAGCAGGTTCTGGGCCGCCCGGACGCCGAGCACGGCCTCGAAACAGACACGAAAGTGAGTGCTGAGATTGTCGAGGACCAAGTGGATGCGGCGCGCGTTCGCGTAGACGTGTTCGAGCAAGTGCTGGATAAAGGCAACGAAGTCGATTTTCGCCCGGTGATCGGTCACCTCGACCGTGCGTCGTCCGCCCTTGGGTTCTACTGCTACGAACAAATTGCAGGTGCCGGCGCGGGCGTACTCGTAGTCGTGCTTCGCCAGTGCCCCGGGTTTGACCAGCAAGGGAGCGCGCGTATCCCGCAGCAGTTGCTTGCTTTTCTCGTCCACGCAGACGACCGGCTCCTGGCTGCGGAACGGTCGGGCATACAGCGCCAGCAGGTCGTACATGCGTTGCCGGTATTGCGCGGTCAGCGCACCAATGCACCACATCAGCTTGCGCCACGGCTTGAGGCAGTTTTTTTTAGCAGCCGGCGAATCGTCTCCCGGCTGATCGGACCGATACCCGCCTGTGACTGCGCCGCTTGCTCCAGCAAGCCCAGGGTCCAACGCTTGGCACCGGTCGGCGGCGCAGAACAAGCCAAGGCCGCAATTTGCGCTTCAACGTCAGTATCGTACTGGCGCGGCTTGCCTGGCCGGGCCTCATCATGCAGGGCATATTCCAAGCCACCTTGCAGATACGCTGCCCGGGTGCGCCAGATAGCCGTTCGCCCCACCCCCAACACGTCCATGATCTGGGCTTCCGAAAGGCCACGATCGAGGGCGGCAAGAATATGGGCCCGATTGAATTCTCGCGCAGAGTGCAAACCCTTCGTCCGAAATGAAGCAATCAACTGCCGGTCCTTCTTGGTGAGATGCAATTCTGTCCGACGCATCGCCGTATCCTCCAGAAGTGGTGGGCGTGCGTCATGTTACAATGTTTCGTTACTTATGTGTTAGTGTACTAGTGCTGATGCAATCAGAGATCGGATCGATACGGGCGACATGGAATGTCCTCCTTTTCTCGGGTATTTGTTGTCCTCGAGGAACGCAACATCCAATCGAGCTGGCGCACGGGCATCATAGCCACGCACGAGCCCGACTGCAACGCGGCCGATGCGCGCGGACAATCCCACGGGTTGCCCGTTTGACAACGGCTACCGACCTCGAAATACTGCGCCTGGGCGCATCAGAGGCGACAGGAAATGAGACTTCTCGAGCTGCTTCGCGGCGGGTGGCAGATTGTTTTGTGATGGCTGCGCCCACCCCGCCGCAAGCCCCCAAGGACGTTCCCGCACTCGAGCTGGCGCAAGTGCTCGAGCAGGAATACGTCGCCGTCCACGGATCGCTGCCCGCCGACGTTGCCGCAAAAATTGCCGGCGGCACGTCCCGTCCTGATCTTGCGCTGCAGCGCGCCAACTACGACGCCGGCACCACCGCGCTTTGTCTGTCGGGTGGGGGCATTCGCAGCGCGAGTTTTTGCCTGGGCGCGGTCCAGGGCCTGGCGCGGCTTGGCATTCTCGGCAAGTTCCACTATCTGTCGACCGTCTCAGGCGGTGGTTATCTCGGCAGCATGCTTGCCGCGTGGGCGTATCGCGCGCCCGGTGGCATGGCCGACGTGGAGGCAGGGCTCGTCGCGGCGCGCGGCACCAGCAACGTCGGATGGCTGCGCGAATACTTGAGCTATCTTTCGCCCAAGCGCGGACTGTTTGGCGCCGATACGTGGACGCTTTTCAGCACCTACCTCCGCAATCTACTGCTCAATGCGCTGGTCTGGTTCCCGCTGATCGCGGGCGTGCTTACGCTGCCTCATCTGATCGTGGCTGCGGTGGACGGCATCGCCGGCAAGTGGCGGAGAAGGGGATGGCGCTGCCATAAGTTGGGGCCGGCGCAAGCGGTTCAACCATTTGGTGGATGGCGCGTGCCGCCACCGCATGCGTAAATAGCCAAGCAGGCGGATGACGCTGGGCGACATCTTCCTGCCGATAGTTGAATATACCCAATTTGGGTCGAGCCTATTCGGGAAGCGCTGACGCCGCTCGCATCAAAAATTGCTGCAGCATTTGTTTATGGCTCTGTCGCGAAGCGAAAAGACACGGCCTCCAGCGATATCGATCTGATGGTGGTGAGCGATCACGTCACCTATGCGGAGGTATTCGCAGCCTTGGAGCCGATCACTAGTCGCCTTGGCCGCCTGGTCAATCCGACGGTATATACGACGAAGGATTTTGCGAGGCGTCGCAAGCAGGGCAACGCGTTCCTGACGCGTGTGGTCGCGCAACCTAAGGTATGGGTCATTGGCGGGGAAGATGAGCTCCCCGCTTGAACGGCTTGCCGCTTCGGGCAAACATCTTGTCCCCGAGCCCGCCGATGCCGCCGAGTTCGCAGGCCTGAAGCGCTCCGGACTCGCTCGACTCAAGGACGCGAGCAACACAGCCCTTTCCGTGGAGAGCCGCTTCGACCTCGCCTACAACGCCGCACACGCCCTTTGTCTCGCGGCCTTGAGACGTCATGGTTTTCGTGCGGGGAACCGGTACATCGTTTTTCAAGTTTTGCCGCATACTCTTGGCCTTGGTCCCGAAGTCTGGCGCGTGTTGGCCAAATGTCACGAGATTCGAAACATTGGCGAATACGAAGGCGGCGCCGACGTCGACGAGCGAATCGTGGCCGACGGCCTGTAATGCCGTCGCATCGAAGCTTGCTGCTGTCGCCTGAGTGGCGATGGCCGGTGGAAATGCACACAATGCTCGGTATCATTGGTAGGTCTTACTAACTTTCTGACCACCGACAAAATGGACACAACTCGACTCTCATCAAAAGGTAGGTTGGTTTTGCCGAAAGCAATCCGCGAAGCCGACGCTTGGAAAGAGGGCACGGAGTTCATCGTCGAACGGGTGCCCGAAGGCGTTCTGCTCCGCCCTGTACGACGGCTTCCCGCGACACGCCTGAGGATGTCATAGGCTGTGCCGGCTATAGGGGACAGGCGCGTTCGGCGGCAGACATGGAACGGGCGATCGCACAAGGCGTGAAGGCTCGGTAGCGCCGCAGGCGATAGCAGCGTGGTCATACGACTCTTGTGAGTCGTGCTCAGCGGGAATGACGATGTTGAGGAACTGGGCGTCACGTGACGCCCAGAATCGCCTCCGCTGCCATTGCCACCGCCTCTCGCGCCGTGTCGACGTGCCACATACCCCCCAGGTCCGCGGCACCTTCGAGTCCGATCACAAGTTTCCCAAACTGCCGCCCAAGCGCGACTTCGGAGAGCGTGCCGAAGCTGTCGCCGATCGCGATCAGGCAGAACGAGGCGCGGGCGATCAGCGCGTTGCGCGCCTCGCCGATGCCGGTGGCGATTGCCACGCCGGCATATGGATTCGCGGCCGCAGGGTCGGTCTCGGGCAGCAGTCCGATCGACAATCCGCCGACGCGCGCGACACCTTCGCACACCGCCTGCATCACGCCCTCACGGCCGCCACAGATCACGGTGAGGCGGCAATCCCCGAGCAGCTCGCCGACTTCGAGCGCGGCGGCGAGCTGCGGATCCGTCGCTTCGCGCGGACCGATGACGCCGATGGGCACGCGCAACGGATGGCCGCTCTCACGCTGCAGCCACGCGACTGCGGCAATCACATCGACTTCTTCGAGCGCATCGCCTCGAACAGTCGCCCCCGCCGACTCCCAACGTCGCGCAACCGGATCGAAGCGCCGACCCGTGCCGTCAAGCAGCGTGCCGTTCGCGCGATCGAGTCTAAAGATGCCGCTCATGCTTCGCACCCACCCACTCGCCGGTGGTGATGATCGTCGAGCACACCGCGGTGATCAGCAGCGCGAGCGCCGCCGCCGCCGGAAAATCCGATCCCGTCTCGGAGATCAGGCTGTACAGCCGTAGCGGCAGGATCGGCAGTTGCGTGCCGACCAGCGCGAGCGCGGTTCCGTAGGCGCCGAACACGACCGCCGCGACCAGGCAGAACGATGCGATCACCGGCGTGGCGACCTGCGGCAGCAGCACCTGGCGAAACGCCTGCGCCGGCGTGGCGCCGAGCGATTCGGCGGCGGCGAGCTGCGCGCGATCGAAGTTCACCAGCACCGGCAGCATGCCGATCACCACGCGCGGTATCAGGTAATACGACGACGCGAACGCGAGTCCCGTCGGCGTGAACAACGCTCCGCCGATGGTCGCCGCGTCGAATCCGGTGCGCGCGAGCAGTTGCGTCACGAAGCCGGCGCGCCCGTAGCCGAGGATGAAGCCGTAGGCGACGATCAAGCCGGAGAAGGTGAGCGGCAGCGCGATCACGAACGAGAGCGCCGTGCGCCGGTGCGGCGGCAGGCGCGATAGATACAGCGCTACCGCGACGCCGACAACAGTGGACAGCGTCGCGGCGACGAGCGTCAGCGCGGCGCTGCCGCCGAGCGCGGTCCAGAATCCGGAGGTGCTGAATACGCGCCCGAACGCGGCGCCGCCTTCGCGCAGCGCGTCGACTGCCACCGCCAGGACCGGCAGCGCGAAGAACAGCGCGAGCAGCAGCACGCCGGGTGAGGCGAGTGCGAATTGGGTGCGAGTGCGCATGGCTCTTGCTCAAGCTCCTTCGTCTGCGCCTATGCGACCATTAAGTTTCTCATTCCCGCGATTTGCGGTGAGCGGCGTCCACGTTCGTGATCGTGTGGACGCGTATCACTTGCTGCCTGTCGCCGCCGCCCAGCCCTTGTCGATGTCGGGCTTTTTCGCGGCAGCGGTCTTTACGTCGAGTGGACGCACCTGCGGCGCGGCGGGCAGCTTGTCGGCGACGTTGTCGGGCAGCTTTATGCCGGGCACCGACGGGCGCACGAAGCCCTGCGCGAAAATGCCCTGGCCCATGTCGGTCATGATGAAGTTGAGCCAGAGCTTGCCCGCGTCCGGATTGGGGCCCTTCTCCACCAGGCTGATCGCGTACGGCGCCGCGGCCGACGCCTCCTTCGGGATCACCACCGTGACCGCGTCGCCCAGGCCATCGGTGTACTTCGATTTGAGCCCGTCGTTTTCGTAGGAAATCCAGATCGGGATTTCGCCCTTCACGAATTGCGCGTACGGCGTGGTGCCGAGCACGCGCAGCACATTGCCCGACTGCTGCAGCTTGGTGAAATAGTCGAAGCCCGGCTGCAGGTTGTTCATGTCGCCGCCGTTACCGAAATTGGCGGCGAAGACAACCACCTGCCCGACGCCGGTCGAGCGCGGATCGAGGTAGACGATGGTGTTCTTGTACTCGGGCTTGAGCAGGTCCGCCCACGATTGCGGCACGTTCTTAACGAGCTTGGTGTTGACGATGAAGGCAACCGTCAAGGTGTGGATGGTGAACCACTTGCCATCGGGGTCGCGGAACACCGGCGTGAGCTTGTCGAAGTTGACCGGCTTGAACGGCGCCACCACGTTCTTGGCCACGGCGTCGATAGCGGAGCCGGCGAAGTAGTACGCGGTATCCGCCTGCGGCCGGTTGCGCGCCTTGTCGAGCGCCACCACCGTCGCCGCCGAACCGATGTCGTTGTAGACGATCTCGACTTCGGGATAGCGCTTCTTGAACGCCGCGAACTCGGCGGCCCAATTGGCCCAGGTCGGGCCGGTGTCGAAGCTGACCACCATGCCTTCCTTTTTCGCGGCTTCGTAGAGCGTTTTCTCGCCGCCGTAGAGCTCCGGCGAGTCGAGCACGGTTTGCGCCGACACTGCGCCAGCCCACAACAAAACAGCGAACGACACCGCGATCGTCGCGGCGGCATGGACGAGACTGCGTAACGTGGTTCTCATGGCTTCCCCTCCTTTATTGAACGTTCAGGAACTGGATGGCTTCGCGCGGCACGCGCACTTTAGTGACATCATCGCGCATCGCGGTCTCGATTTCGAGTCGGCCGTTGCCCGCGGCAACCTCGACCTGCCGCGTCGCACCGAAAAAGCGGTCGCGCAGGACCTGTGCGGCGAAGACATTCTCGCCGGTCGCCGCGTTTGCGGCGCTCGCGACCTCGATACGTTCGGGGCGCACCAGCACGCGCAGCGCACTGCCGGCGGCAAGGCCGTGCGGCGGTGTAATGAGGCGTCCGATCGGCGTGTCGATCGTCTGCGCGTCGATCACCCGCGCGTCGAGCAGGTTGGCGCGGCCGACGAAGCCGGCGACGAACGGATCCGCCGGCCGATCGTAGATTTCGTGCGGCGAGCCCGACTGCGCGATCCGGCCCTCGTTCAAGAGCACGATGCGGTCGGCGAGCGACAAGGCCTCGTCCTGGTCGTGGGTGATGAGGAGCGTGGCGATGTTCTGGACGCGCTGGATGCGGCGGATCTCGTCGCGCATGGCGACCCGTGTGCCGGCGTCGAGCGCGGAGAGCGGCTCGTCCAGCAGCAGCGCGCGCGGGCCAAAGACGAGCGCTCGCGCCAGCGCCACGCGTTGCTGCTGCCCGCCGGAGAGCTGCCCCGGCAGGCGGTCGGAGAGCCCGGTGAGCCCCACCAGCTCGAGCATTTCCGCCGCGCGACGGCGGCGCTCGTCCGGTGCGACCTCGCGCACGCGCAGCGGATACGCGACGTTTTCCCAGACGCGCATGTGCGGGAACAGCGCGTACGCCTGGAACACCACGCCGCATTCCCGCGAGCGGGTGGGGAGCGCGCTCACGTCCTCGCCATTGAGCCGGATGACACCGGCGTTCGGTTTGACGAAGCCGGCGATGAGCCGCAGCAGCGTCGTCTTGCCGCAGCCGCTGGGCCCCAGACACACCACCAGCTCTCCGGGCGCGATGGCGAGCGTGATGTCGGCGACGCCGGCCTGGGTGCCGGGATAGCGGTACGTCACGCGCTCGAGCGCGACCGCGGGCATCGTGGCTGAGCTCACGCCGCCGCGGCCTTCATTTGCATGGCGCCGCCCGAAGTGAGCGCGCCGCCGACTGCAGCGACCAATGCCAACGCAAGCAGGATCACCGTCGCCGCGCAGGCGAATCCGGTCGCGCCGTAAAAGGCCTGCAACAGCACGACCGGATAAGTGCGGCTGAGGAAGCCCGCGATCAGATTCGAGAACTGGAATTCGCCGATCGACAGCGCGGCGACGATGATCAGGCCGGCAAGGATCGAATGGCGCAGCGCCGGCAGCACGATGTGCACGAACCGCTGCCAGCCGTTGCTGCCCAGCGACTCCGCGGCGTCCTCGAGAACGCGCAAGCCAAGGCGTTGCATGTCGGCCACCACCGCCTGCAGGAAGTACGGCAGGGTGAGGACGACGTGGCCGGCGGCGAGCAGCCAGATGCTGCCGAGCCACGGCAGCGTGTCCGACGAGAACACCAGGATGAAGCCGAAGGCCAGCACCAGCGGCGGCAGCGCGACCGGCAATTGGTAGAGCACGCGGACGAGGGCGCGCAGGCGGCGGCTTTCGGTGTGGAACAGCGCGTAGGCGAGCGGCAACCCGATCGCCACGCACGCCGTGCAGGTGATCGCGACGACCGCGAGACTCGCGGCGAATGCGCGGCGGAAGCTCGGGTCCTTGGCAACATCAACGTACCAATGTGTTGTCGATCCGGTCGGCAGCAGCGTGTTCAGCCACAGCTCGCCAAACGAGCCGACCAGCAGCAACGCGATCGGCACGACCAGATAGACGAGATACGCGGCGGTGACCCAGCGCAGGAACATCGGTCGAGTAGGCGGGGGATGGGGACTGCGTGCGGGCCGTACCCGGTTTGGTCCGGATTCGAGTGCGAATCATAACCGTTTGCCGGCCCGGTCGTAACCGAGCGTCCGACGGGTTAAACTTGGCGCGCGATGCGTCCCGCCGGCGATCCCCCTCGACATTTCTCGATGATGCGCGGTCTGCATCTGGCCGACTTCTTGACTTTGGCCAATGCAGCCTGCGGCGTCTCTTTGAATGCGCGCAAGATCGCATTGATTCGCGTCTGATATCCCGGTCCTTGGGATTTGAGCCAGCTGAGAACATCCGCATCCACCCGAAGCGAAATGGACGCCTTAGGCGGAATCGGTTTAAGGCCACGCCGAGCGATGCCACGGACGATGTGTTTGACCGAAGCCTCGGGATGCGCTGCAGAGACGGTAATATCACGGTCAGTCATCGCGCGGACGCGCGACCAATCGGTCTTAGAGGTTTTTGAAGAAGATCGCTTGTTCATGTTTGGTTGCCTTGCGAAGTGAGATGATGCGAATCAAACGTGGACTTTCGGTGTGGACGATTGAAACCACCAAACCACACAGTAAGCCGAGTGTGACGAAACGTTGTTCGGAATAGTCGGCGCGATCATCTTCGTAGGTAAAGGTCGGACCGGCGAAGACTTGCGGCGCATCGACAAGATCGAAACCATGCTTCTCGGTATTTGATTTCCGCTTCGTTTCACTCCACGTGAATCGCATGGCGTAGTGTATATACAAAACGTCTATGCGTCAAGGCGTTCTTCCTCCCCGGGATGGTCCGGTCGCGCGGGGTCATGGCCGGGGACGGCGTTGCCCGTAAGTGTGCGGTCACCTGAGGAGTTGCCGGCGCGCGATAGCGGATTCCCTGAACATCCCCCTGTTGATGCTGTCACAGCAAAATCGGCGCCGCCAGAGGCCTTCCCTCCGGGCTGTGCCGCTGCGGACACGTTGCCCGCAGGTTGTAGCCATGGAGGGCAAACCGATGAAAGTTAGCGAAATAATGACTCGCGATGTGCGCCTGTTGAGCCCCGGTCAAACCATCCGCGAGGCGGCAAGCCTCATGGCCGACATCGACGTCGGTTCGCTGCCGGTCGGCGACAACGATCGGCTGGTCGGCATGATCACCGACCGCGATATCGTCATCCGCGCGGTAGCTCAAGGCAAGTCGGCGGACACCAAGGTCGCCGAAGTCATGAGCAAGGAAATGCTCTACTGCTTCGACACCGATGAAATCGACGATGTTGCGCGCAACATGGGCAAGGCCCAGGTCCGGCGCTTGCCGGTCGTCAATAGCGACAAGCGGCTGGTCGGCATCGTGTCACTGGGTGACCTCGCCCGCAATGACGACCCGACGACGATCGGGCGAACCGTGTCGCGTGTTTCCACGCCGGGCGGCAAGCACGATCAGAGCTCGACGCATTGACGCGAAAGCCATCGTCGCTCGGGCGGCGATCGCGACCGCCAGGCCTTCCGCGCTCGGAGGCATAGGACCTCTCGAGCAGCGGTAGGCTGGCGTTTACCTCTGCGCGCCACGCGCCCGACACCCACGCAAGGAGGCACTCATGCCTTACAACACCGTTGCGGACCTGCCAAAGGCCCAGACCGACCAATACAACTCGCATCAGAAGCAAGCCTTTCTCAAGGCGTTCAACAACGCGTACAAGGAATACAGCGGCGACGAAAGCCGCGCGTTCGCGGTCGCTCATTCGGCGGCGAAAAAGGCCGGAGAAAAGCCGGGCCCCGGTTAGTCAGGCAGCCATTCGGCGCTGCCCTGAGCCGGGCGCCCAGCGCCCTGCCTATCGGGTCATGGAACCGCGTGACGCTCTCGCCGACCGTGGGCGCGCGCAGAGCCGCGCGGCCGCTTGTCACTGCATCGCGCGGCCGTTACGCTCGCAGCTATGCTGGTGGTCCATGGACTGACCAAATCCTACGCCGGGCCCCCGCCGCGCGCTGTCTTCGCCGATGTCGATCTGGAGCTCTTTCCCGGCGATTACATTGCGGTCATGGGCGAGTCGGGCAGCGGCAAGTCCACGCTGCTCAATCTCGTGGCAGGTCTGGATAGCCCTGACCGAGGTTCGATCAAGCTCGACGGCGTCGAGCTCACCACGCTTGACGACGACGCACTGACCGTGCTTCGTCGCAAACATCTCGGCTTCGTGTTTCAGGCGTTTCATGTGCTGCCCTACCTTACGGTCGCCCGGAACGTTGCCTTGCCTTTGTCCCTGCTCGGCATGACCGGATCGGACGCCGACGCGCGAGTGACAAGCATGCTCGCCGGCGTCGGTCTCCAGGGGCGCGGTGAAAGCATGCCGCGCGAGCTTTCCGGAGGCGAGCTGCAGCGGGTTGCGATCGCGCGTGCCCTCGTGCACGGACCGCGCCTTGTCCTTGCGGATGAGCCCACGGGCAATCTCGACGCGGAAACCGCGGGCCAGGTGCTGCGACTGTTGCGCGAGCAGATCAAGGCCAATGGCGCCGCCGGTGTGCTGGTGACGCATTCGCCCGTGGCGGCGCAGACCTGCGACCGCATACTGCGGCTGACGCTCGCGGGGCTGCGCGCTCCGGCGTCGAGTTGACGATGTGGAAGGCAAGGCTCCCCGCGGCGCGAGCCATGCTGGCCGGCTCGCTCGCGCAAAACAAGACGCGAAGCGCCTTGTCGGTGCTCGCCATCGCGCTCGGAGTCGCCCTCGGCTACGCCGTGCAGCTCATCACCGGCGCCGCAGTCAACGAGCTCGCGCTCGGCGTGCAGTTTCTCTCCGGCGACGCCGATCTCCAGGTGCGAGGCCCGCGCAGCGGCTTCGATGAGGCGGTCTATCCGGAGCTGGCGGGGCTGGCCGAGGTTGCGGTGGCGAGCCCGGTCGTCGAAGTCGATGCCAAGCTCGCCGATCGCGGTGACGTGCTGAAGATCATCGGCGTCGACGCCTTCCGTGCAGCCGCCGTGCAGCCCGGCTTGATCGCCGACGCAGCCGACCGTTTGGATCATCTGCGCTCCGACATGCTTTTTTTGAGTGCCGCCGCCGCGCGCTCGCTTGGCGTCGATCCAGGCGACACGCTGAGCTTTCAAGTCGCGCTGCGTGTCGTGCCCTTGCGAGTTGCCGGGCTGGTGTCGGCCGATGCGCAGCAGCGATTCGCGGTGATGGATATCGCGGGCGCCCAGGCGAACTTCGATCGACTGGGAGAAATCACCCGCGTGGATCTTCGCCTGCGGCCCGGCGTCGATATCGACGCTTTGCGCGAACGGGTTCAGGCGCGGCTACCCGCGGGCCTTGCGGTCCAGCGTCCCGAGGCAGGCGCGGCAGCCAGCGAAAGTCTGTCGCGCTCCTACCGCGTCAACTTGAACGTCCTCGCGCTGGTGGCGCTGTTCACCGGTGGACTGCTGGTCTTTTCGACGCAGGCGCTTGCGATCGTGCGCCGTCGCTCGCAGCTTGCGCTCCTGCGTGTCCTCGGCGTGACGCGCAGCCAACTGGCGACGCTGCTGGTGGTGGAAGGCGCTATCGTCGGCAGCGTCGGCAGCGCGCTCGGGCTGGCGCTCGGGTTCGTCCTGGCGCAAGCCGCGGTGCGCACCATCGGCGCCGATTTCGGCGCGGGATACTTTCGCGGCGTTGCACCGATTCTCTCGCCGGCGCCACTCGCGCTCATGCTCTTCTTCGGCCTGGGTGTGCTGACCGCGACGCTCGCGAGCCTCGTTCCCGCGCTCGAGGCGGCACGCTCGCCGCCCGCTCCCGCACTCAAGGCGGGTGACGATGAGCGCGCCTTTGCACGGCTCCGACCTTCGTGGCCAGGATTCGTTACCATCGGCGCCGGCGCGGTTACCGCGCTTCTTCCGCCTGTCGCGGGATTGCCCTTGTTTGGCTACATCGCCATCGCGTTGCTGCTGATCGGCACGCTGATGCTGATGCCGCGGATCGCCGTGGTGCTGCTCGCGGTTCTGCCTCTGCCGCGCGGAGCGCCGCCGCGGCTCGCGCTGTTGCAGATGCGAGGCGCTCCGGGACAGGTCGCGGTGAGCCTCGCCGCGATCGTCGCCTCGGTGAGCCTGATGGTGTCGATGGCGATCATGGTCGCGTCGTTCCGGATCTCGCTCGACACCTGGCTCGAGCGGGTTCTGCCTGCCGATGTCTACGTCCGAGCGGCCGCGGCCGGCGATACCGCCTACCTGACCGCCGACGACCAGGCGCACATCGCCGCTCTTCCCGGCGTGCGCCGTGCCGAGTTCCTGCGCGAGCAGCTGCTCCTGCTCGACGCCGGCAGGCCGCGCGTCTATCTGCTTGCGCGGACGATCGATGCGGCGAATCTGTCGCGCCAGCTCCAGCTCGTGAGCGGACCCGTGGCGGTGGCTGCCGGTGCGCCGCCACCCGCGTGGGTGAACGAGGCGATGGTCGATCTTTACGCCTTTACGCCCGGCAAGATGATCGAGCTTCCGATTGCGGGAAAGCCTGCGGCTTTCACCGTCGCGGGTGTGTGGCGCGACTACGCGCGGCCGCACGGCGCCGTCGTCATCGAACGCGAGCGCTACATTGCGCTTACCGGTGACCGGAGCGCCACCAATGGCGCGCTCTGGCTAGCGGCGGGAACGAATCTGGAGGAGCTCGGCCGCGTGATCGTGCGCGATGTCCCGGGTGGTGCGCGACTCGAAATCGCCGCGCCCGGAGAAATCCGCGAGTTCTCGCTCAAGGCCTTCGATCGCACGTTCGCCGTCACCTACGCGCTCGAGCTCGCCGCGGTCGTCATCGGCCTGTTCGGGCTGTCGTCGTCGTTTGGCGCGCTCGTCCTGTCGCGCCGGCGCGAGTTCGGCATGCTGCGCCACATCGGGATGACACGGCGGCAAATCGGCTCGATGCTTGCCGCGGAGGGTGTGACGATCACCGGTATCGGCCTTGCGGCGGGATTCGCGCTCGGGTGGCTGATCAGCCTGGTGCTGATCCACGTGGTGAATCGCCAATCCTTCCATTGGAGCATGGAGCTCGCCGTGCCTTGGACGTGGCTGGCCGGCTCCGCGGTGCTCGTGCTCGCGCTGTCCACGTTGACGGCGCTCGTGAGCGGCCGTCAGGCGATGAGCGCGCGCGCGGTGCTGGCGGTGAAGGAGGATTGGTGATCGTTGAACGACGCGCGCGAGGAGCCACGTGAGGAGGCGGCAGTTTCTCGCGAGCCCGATCGCGCTCCTCGCAACGGATGTGCTTGCTGCGGACGAAGAATACCCGCGTGTGGTCGCGGGCCGGCCGGTTCGGTTTCCGCGCGACGCCGGCGCTCATCCTGCATTTCGCAGCGAATGGTGGTACGTCACCGGGTGGGTTCAGGACGCGACCGGCAACACGTTCGGCGTCCAGGTGACTTTTTTCCGCAATCGCCCGCGCGTGGCCGAGTCGAACCCGAGCGCATTCGCGCCGCGCCAGCTCCTGTTTGCGCACGCCGCCATCGCCGACCCGCGACATGGCAAGCTGCGCCATGACCAGCGCGCGGCGCGCGCGGGCTTCGGGCTCGCCGATGCGGCGGAGGACACTACCGCGGTGTGGATCGACGATTGGTCGCTCAAGCTCGTCGGAGACCGCTACGTCGCGACGATCGCGGCGCGCGATTTCCAGTTCGAGCTTCGCTTCGCGGGCGTGCATGCCGTCCTGCTGCAAGGTCAGGAAGGTTTTTCGCGCAAGGGCCAAGACATCGAGAGCGCCAGCTATTACTACAGCCAGCCGCAGCTCGTCGTTTCGGGCAGCGTCGCCGTCGATGGCAAGAGCGCGAACGTCAGCGGCACCGCCTGGCTCGATCATGAGTGGTCGAGCGCAGCGATGGCACCCGAAGCAAGCGGCTGGGATTGGATAGGCATCAACCTCGACGACGGAGGCGCACTGATGGCCTTCCGCATGCGCGATCATTCCGGTGCGGCACTTTGGGCGGGCGGCACTTTTCGCGGGCCCAACGGAACATCGCGACCCTTCGAGCCGAGTGATATTCGGTTCAGCCCGCATCGACGCTGGCGCTCGCCGCGCAGCGGTGTCGAGTATCCGGTCGTGATGCGGGTCAGCCTGGGCGACGAGGAGTACGCGCTGGAACCGCTGATGGACGATCAGGAGCTCGATTCGCGCGCGACCACCGGCACCGTTTACTGGGAAGGCGCAGTCTGGGCGCTTCGAGGCGGACGCGAGGTCGGGCGCGGCTATCTCGAGCTTACCGGTTATTGGAAACCGCTGAAGCTTTGAGGCACGCTGGTAGCCGCGCAACTATCCGTCGCGTGTGACGATCGAGTTTACCGGTCGAAGAGCCGGCCAAAGAGCGCCGCCAGCGCGGAGCGCCGTTTGGGCAGCAGGTCCGGCTCAAGATCGAAATAGCGGCGATGAACATAGCACCAACTCCACTTTTCGCCGCGCTCCAGGGACGCGATTACCGGATGCGCCGTGGTATTGAAATGCTGTAGCGCGTGAGTGTGCGGCGAGTCCTCGCAGCAACCGACGTAGCCGCAGGTCAGGCACACGCGCAACTGGTTCCACGACGATTCGCCGAGCGCGAGACATCCCTCGCAAGCGTTGGCGCGTGGCGTCACCTTTTGAATCCCGCTGTAATGTTCGCAAGGTTCGGGCATGTGCAGGGTGGTTCCGGGTTGTTCTGTGTGTTGCTCGGCGAGTGCCCGATCCGGGAGAGTCCGCGAATCCTAACAATCGAGACTAACCGGCGCGCCGAACGCGCGTCCGGGCAGAGCGAGAGCTACGAGGCTGCGCGTGATGCTCTGCATAGGCGTCAAGGAGGCGACGGATCATGCGCTGGTACTGAGTATTGTGTTTCGCCGCTTCCTGCTTGAAGAATTCGACGCTGCGTTTGCTCAGCGCCAGAGTGATCTTCACTCCTTCGTCCCGGAACACCAGATCTTCCGGGGCGGGAAGAAAGTCTGGGACCACCTTGGGCTTACCCAAAGGTTCATCCGTGTATTTGATTTTCGCGCTCATAGAGTTGTTTTCCCCTGCGCCAGTAGCCGGCGCCAAAGATTCGAATAACGCCTTGTCGGTAGGTGAATCTGACGGTGAGTACGCCACCGCGTACCGCGACAAAGCAGAAGTAGCATTGTTCCCCTGAGCTGTGCGACGTGTCCTCAGCGATTACCCGCTGTCGGTCAGTGAACGCGAACTGCGCCACCGCGAAAGCAACGCCGTGCTTAAGCTGATTCTCGCGGTCCTTTACAGGATCCCACTCGAATCGGGCTTTGGCCATTCGCCGATGCTATACCTAAGCCAGACAAAAAGCCATACATAAATATGGCTAACTTGGACGGCGCTTCGGCTTAAGGCGACTCCCAGTCGAGGACCGATAGCGAATGGCGGCGGCCGCGACTACCAGCACGTATAGCCGCCGTCGGCCAGCACGACGCTTCCGGTCATAACACACTGCGTCGCGAGCCCCATTTTCTCGAGGAACGGCTGCCAGCGCGGGTCTTCACGCAACTTCCACAACGGATGCGAGATCTTCATCATGCCAAGGCCAGGGTCGCGCTGGACGTACGCGCGCTCCAGCCATTCGAACGCCGGATCCATCTCGCCGCGGTACGCGTAAGCCAAAGCGATCTGATAGGCGGCACCGGCTGCGTCCTTCTCGATCAGCTCACGGAGCGCCGCCTCCGACTCCGCAGACCGCCCGCGCGCGTGGTGCAATTGCGATAGCCCGAGCAGGCGGAAGGTGTCATGAGGTTCTCGCTCGAACATTTCCTGCGCCTCGTCCAGTCGCCCCAGCCGTAGGCGCACCAGGCCGAGCCAGAAATGCGTGAGCCCACCCTGTGGGTTGAGCTCGAGCGCCTTTTGTCCCGCAGCCTCGGCCTCGTCTAGGAGATCGGCAAAGTAGCTCGATCGCGCGACGGATCGGTGGGCGGTCGCGCTCAAGGGATCGAGCGCCGCTGCCCGACGAAGAAGCGCCAGCGCCTCCGCCGGCCGGCCGAGATTTCCAGCAAGGTTGCCCGCATCGCGCAGGACCTGCGCATTCCCCGGCGCCAGTTCCAACGCCCGACGGAAGGACTCATCCGCGCCCGTCCAATCCCAGTCATGTAACCTGAGAATCTGGCCCAGTGCCGCGTGTCCCTATGCCAGATCCGGCTCGAGCTGCAGCGCACGGTCCGCCGCCTTTCGCGCCCTGCCGAAGCCTTCCGTGATCTCCACGTCCCAGGAGTAGCCGGCCTGGTTGGAATGGGCACGCGATAGCCCGGCCCACGCGAGCGCGTAGTCGGGATCCAGGTCGAGCGCCTGACGGTAGTACCCGACCGCCTTCGCCGTATCCTCTCGAGTGAAGCGATCCTCGAAGAAGCGCCCATGCAGGTAGAGTCGGTACGCTTCCGCATTCTCCCCGCGCCCCCTCCCTGCTGCATGCACTTCCGCTTTCACCGCGGCGGTTGCAGACGCATCCGGCTTCTCTCCCAACAACGCCGATCGCAGCTCTTTCACCACCGACTGGGCGATGTCGTCCTGCACCGCAAAGATGTCCTCCAGCTCCCGATCGTAGGTGTCCGACCACAGGTGTGAGTCGGTGGCGGCTTCGATGAGTTGCGCCGTGATGCGCACGCGCTGGCCGGACTTGCGCACGCTGCCCTCGAGAATGGTCGCCACGTTGAGCTTCTGCGCGATCGTCGGAATGTCGACATCCTTGCCCTTGAAGTGGAACGCGGAGGTGCGCGACGCCACGCGCAAGCCGCGGATTTTTGACAGCACGTTCAACAATTCTTCCGCGAGGCCGTCGGTGAAGTATTCCTGATCCTTTTGTGGGCTCAGGTCCGTGAACGGCAGCACAGCGATCGATGGAACCGTCTCATCGATGGGCGCAAGTAGCGTCTTGAGCGGAGGAAAGGCCTTCGCCAGATCGGGATGACAGAGCTGAAATACCGTCTCGCGGCGCGCCAGGTCCTTGAGCTTGTGCTCGCCCAGCGATTTGAGTGTCGTCTCGGCAGGAAGCCGGTCGCGACACAGATCGTGGGTGATCTCGGATAGCAGCGTTTGTCCGCCGTGCCCGACCGCAAGAAGACGCGCCGCGTGGTTGAGCGGCGCGCCGAAGTAATCGCCATTGCGTAGCTCCGCAGCACCGGTGTGCAATGCCATCCGAGCGCGAATCGCAGCTTGATCCGGCCAAACTTCCGTTCGGAACGATCGTTGCGCAGCAAGCGCGGCCTCGACTGCGCTCGACGCGGTGGCAAAGGCGGCGCAGAACGCATCACCTGCGGTCTTGAAGATGTGCCCGCCGCGCTCCTCGATGCATTGCCGCAGCAGCGCGTCGTGCCGCGCCAGCGCAGCCGTCATCGCCTCGCGCTGCGTTTCCCACAGCCGGGTGCTGCCTTCGATGTCGGTGAAAAGGAACGTCACTGTGCCGCTCGGCAGCGTTGGCGCATTGGAACGTTGCTTGGAGGTCATTGCGGATTTCGTGCCGGTCATGAGGTGCGGATAGTCGTGCGTACACCTTGATCGAAGCACATCTTGCGGGGTGGCGCGGCATTTCGCAACTGCGCGGGCCTAGGCCAGCCGGACCTATTTATCTTGTATTAGTCCCGAAATGGGACTATGATATGAAATGCGTGTTATCGCCCTTTCAGCGTTGCGCGCTTTCTGGGAAGGGAACGCAGCCCATGCGGACGCGCGAGAACCGACGCTGGCGTGGTATAGACACGCCGTGACCGCCGACTGGCGCTCGCCCGCCGACGTCAAACGGGAATTCGGTACGGCCAGCATCCTGCGTGACGGCAGAGTGGTATTCAACATTGCCGGCAATAAGTATCGGCTGGTGGTGTGGATAAATTATTCGTATCGCGTCGTCTATGTGCGCTTTATCGGCACGCACAAGCAATACGACCGGATCGACTCGCAGACAATTTAGGAGTGGTGCCATGGAAATCAGACCGATCGTGACCAAGGCCGACCACCGCGCCGCGCTGAAGGAGATCGAGGCGCTGATGTCAGCGCGGCCGGGCACACATGACGGCGACCGGCTCGATGTGCTGGTCACACTGGTCGAAGCCTGGGAGAAGAAGCGCTACCCCATGGAGCTACCGGATCCGATCGAAGCCATCAAATTTCGAATGGACCAGTCGGGTCTCGGACCGAAGGACCTTGTGCCGATGATCGGCCAACTTAATCGCGTCTACGAGGTGCTTGCCCGCAAGCGGCCTCTTACGCTGCAGATGATTCGACGCTTGCATCGAGACCTTGGCATTCCGGCCGAGTCGCTTATCAAGCCGTTTGTCGAGCACCGCGCTGCGTAAATGGAACCTAGCCCTGACCGAGTGAGCGAAGTCGCGGTCCACACTGCGGGACAGCCCGTGCATGTCGCATCGATTGTCGGACTCGCCTTGACCGTGCTGATTTCAGGTTGCTTGGGCGTCAAGCCGCCAGGTATGCAGCCGCCAAGCGCGGCTGAAGCCGCCGCGCCGGCGCCTTCTCCGGCACCGGCACCGAGCCCGCCTGCGCCGGCCATTGCAACACCGAGCAGCGCCGCGGCGCTCAAACCGGTGAACCCTCCCGTTGCGCCGCCGGCGACCGCAAGCCAGAGCGCCGTCAAGCCCGCTCCACCGGCCGCGAAAGCTCCCGCAGCCGCCGCCAAAGCGCCGGTCGCGCAGCCAGCGAAAAAAGAAAGCACCGCCCCGGACGTTGCCAAGAAGGCATCACCGACACTGAACCTGACATCGCTGGAGCAGCGCCTCAAGGACACCGACGCCATCGGCGTGCTGACCAAGATCGCGCTGAAGAACCAGGTCGACGACCTGCTCGGTCAATTCCGGGCGTACTACCAGGGGAAGCTCAAGACCACCTTGGCTGAGTTGCGGCGGCCGTACGATCTGCTGGTGCTCAAGGTGCTCTCGTTATTGCAGGACAGCGACCCGTCGCTGGCATCCGCGATCGTCGCCTCCCGCGAAGCGATCTGGGGCATCCTTTCGGATCCGGCGAAGTTTGCGACAATCTGATTCGAGGCAGGAGACACCATGAATAAACGTGTGATGCGTCATTCGATTGCGTTTTTGTCGGCGGCATGCTTCGCTGCGTCCACGCTCGCTGCCGACGACGCGGCGGTGAAGAAGGATCTGTTCACGGTGATCACGTTGCAGGGATTGCCCTGCGGCGAAGTCGTCAGCGTCACGACACGAGGCGACAATGATCACGTCGCGTCCTGCAAGGACGGCAACCGCTACCACGTGTTCCTTAACGCCCAGGGGCGAGTTGTCGTCGAAAAGCAATAAAGAGCGCTTCGACGATAAAAGCAGATCACCGTCATTGACTCGGAGGACGCTCCATGAAGCGTTTTCTTGCCACCCTGTTGCTAATGCCCGTTCTTTCCGCGGCGGCCTTCGCTGCCGAAATCAGGATCCTGAGCGCGGGCGCCGTCGAGCCTGGTCTGCAAGCGTTCGCGCAGGTGGCCAAGCGCGAGACGGGCCACGATCTCAAGATACAGTTCAACACGACGCCGCAGATCGCTCAACGTCTCGCTGCGGGCGAGGCCTACGATATCGTGATTGCTCCGCCGGATGCGATCGCCAAGGCTGCTCAGGATGGTAAGGTTGTCGCCGACACCCGGATTGCAGTCGGGCGCGTCGGCGGCGGCGTCGTGCGCAATGGAGCACCCGCTCCCGACATTGCATCGGTCGACGCATTGAAACGGACGCTTCTGGCCGCCGACTCGGTGGTCTATAACACGGCGTCCAGCGGGATTTATCTCGACAAGCTATTCGAGAAGATGGGCATCCTCGAGCAGCTCAAGCCGAAGACCACGCGCTATCCCGACGGCGCATCGGTGATGGAGCATGTGAGCAAGGCAAGGGAAACGAAATCGGTTTCGGTGCGATCACCGAGATCAAATCGTACGAGCCCAAAGGCGTGAAGCTCGTCGGCCCGCTGCCGGCTGAGGTGCAGAATTACACCAGCTACGAGGCGGCGAGGACGACCGGCGCAACGTCACCCGAGGCGGTGAAGGCTGTGCTCAAGCAGATGGCGACGCCGGCCGCTAAAGCTGCGTTTGCCGCGGGTGGAATGGAGTAACCAGCCAGGGAGCATTCGGATGACCAAGCCAACGCCCAAAGCAAGTCCCGGCAAGCGCCTGCGCGCGCTGATCGATGCGCCCGAGATCCTCGCTCTTCCCGGCGTATTCGATGGTTTCAGTACGCGGCTCGTCAGCAAACTCGGCTACACAGCCGCGTTCGTCACCGGCAGCGGCGTGAGCGAGTCGCGCCTCGGTCAGCCGGACGTCGGGCTGATGGGCCTCGAAGATAACGTCGCGGCGGCGCGCGCCATGGCCGCGTGCTCGGAGTTGCTGTTGCTCGCCGACGGCGACACCGGCTACGGCAACGCGCTCAACGTGTTTCATACCGTCCGCGCCTTCGAGCGCGCGGGCGTCGCCGGGCTGATGCTCGAGGATCAAGTGTGGCCCAAGCGGTGCGGGCACTTGAAAGGCAAGGAAGTCATTTCGGCGGAGGAAATGGTGCAGAAGATTCGCGCCGCCGCCGAAGCGCGCGTCGACCCCGATTTCGTCATCAAATCGCGCACCGACGTGCTGGCGACGCACGGCGTCCCGGAAGCGATCCGGCGCCTGAACCTCTACGCCGAAGCGGGCGCGGATCTGCTATTCGCTGACGCGGCAATGTCGATCGACGACATCGGCACGATCGCCAGGAACGTGCACAAGCCGCTGTCGGTGAACATGGGCTTTGGAATCCGGCAGCGGTCGACGACGCCGCTTCTTTCCGCCAAGCAGTTGCAGGATCTCGGCGTGTCCGTCGTCATCTATCCGCGCATGCTCACCGCCTGCGCGCTGATGGGCATGAAGCGCGGCCTCGAGCTGTTGCAGCAATCGCTCGACAGCGGCGAGGTTGTCGATCGCCCCGACGCGCTGGTTTCCTTCGAGGAGCTTCACGACATCATGGGCATGGCGCAAATCGAGGACATGGAGCAACGCTTCCTCACGCCCGAGCAGCTCGAGGCCAAGTACGGTCGAGCGCGCGAGGCGGCAATCATGCCCGGTGCCAAGCCGGCGTCGTCGAAACAGGCGGCCTGACGTGGTCGATGCACTCGCGGGAAATGGCGGCGCGGGAATCGTCGGCCCGATAAGCGCCGTCGATTGCCACGCGCATGTCATGCGGCGCGACGCGCCACTCGCGCCGGACCGGCATTCGGCACCGAAGCGCGATTGCACCGTCGAGGATTATCTGACCGTGCTCGACACGCACGGCATCTCCCACGGCGTGCTCACCGCGCCGAGCTTCTACGGCACCGACAACAGCTTGCTGCTCGGCGCGCTGGACCGCGCCGGCGGGCGGCTGCGCGGAACGGTCATCGTTGACCCCGGCATCGACCGCCCGTCGCTCGCGGCGATGGGCGAGCGCGGCGCGGTCGGCATTCGGCTCAACTGGGTCCGGCGCTCAACGCTGCCGGACGTCTCCGCCGGGGATTACCGGCAACTGTTCGCGAAGGTGCGCGAGCTCGACTGGCATGTCGAGATCTATCTGGAAGGCCCGTTGCTCGCGAAAATTCTGCCATCTGTTCGTGAAAGCGGCGCCAAAGTGGTGGTCGATCATTTCGGCAGTCCCGACCCCGTGCAAGGCATCGCCTGCGGTGGCTTCAAGGCAGTCCTCAACGGCGTGCGCGCAGGCGACACCTGGGTCAAGCTCTCCGCGCCTTATCGTCAGGGCGGCGCCGATCCACGTCGCTACGTCGACGCGCTGCTCGAGGCGGGCGGTCCACAACAGCTTGTGTGGGCGAGCGATTGGCCGTTCGTGTCACACGAGGACGAGGTTACGTATCGCGATTGTGCGGATTGGCTTCGCGATTGGGTACCCGACGAGGTGACGAGACGGGTTATCCTCACCAAAACCCCCGTTAAGTTGTTTGGCTTCGACCGCGCGTTGCGGTCACGGCAATCAATGGAGAGCCACGGCGGTGCGTAAGCCAGTTGAGATTTGAGCTGCTCACCACGACCGAAAAAACGGAGGATACGTCGCCATGAAACTTGTTCACATTTTGACCTCCACGCTGTTGCTCGGCGCAACATCGATCGCGATCGCGGAGCCGATCAAGCTCATCATCCCTACCGCACCGGGCGGCGGCACGGACGGGTTCTTCCGCGTGCTTGCCAAGGAGGCGACGTCCTACATCAAGGACCCGATCGTCGTCGTCAATGTTCCCGGCGCCGGGGGAACCATCGGCGTGGCGCAGATGGTGCATTCGCCGCCCGACGGGCAGACACTCGCCGCCGTGTGGCTTGGCCCGGTGACGGTGTCGCCGCATACGATGAAGGTGCAGTACACGCCGAACGACTACATTCCCGTGATCCAGCTCACCAGCGCGCCGTACGTGTTCTGCGTGCATCCCGATTTTCCGGCCACCGACGGCAAGAGCTTCATCGAGGAGTTGCGCAAGAACCCGGACAAGTATACCTACGGCAACGACGGCGCCGGCGGCCCGGGCCAGCTCGCCGCCGAGCGCATCTTTCGCGCGATGAAGGTCAAGGCGCGCGACATACCGTTCAAGGGCGCGGGCGAAACACTGACAGCCTTCCTCGGCAAACACATCGACATTTACGATGGATCGGTGCCGCCGGTACTGCAGCACGCCCAAGCCGGCAGGGCGAAGTGCGTCCTGCTCAGTTCCGTGGACAAGATCGCCGCGCTGCCGTCGGCATCGGGCTTGCGCGAACTCGGCATTCCCGACGAAGAGTTGATCCTCTGGCGCGGAGTGCTCGCGCCCAAGGGCACGCCGCCGGCGAAAATCGCCGAGCTGGAGGCCGGATTCGAAAAGGCCGCGAGCGCCCCGGCTACGCGCAAGTTCCTGGACGACGCCGGCGAGCAGCTCCTGATCCGCAAAGGAGCAGCGCTGCGTCAATACATCGACCAGGAGTACGAGGCGATAGGCAAACTTGCGAAGGCGCTGAATCTTTCGCCGCAGTAATGGCGTTCTACTGATACGCGGCGACGTCGATCGGCGTGCTAGCCCCGGCGAAAGGTCCCGGGCGCACGCATCGGCGGAGGGCCAGGAAATCGGTGCCCGCCGCGGCCAGGATGGAAATGGCGAAAGTTCGGCGCCCGCAGCACGACAACACTCGTCGGATAGATGCCAGGAATCCCCCAGAGCCCGCAGTCGGTCCACGCCGGATCGCAGCCGGTATTCGCGGGCAGTGGTGGATTGAGCGCGTACTGCGCAGGTGGAGGTATCACAAAGTATTGAATCACCGGCGGTGGGATGGCCCGGTAATCCACCGGCGGTGGCGCCTGGCGTCTGGCCAACTCGACGTCGTCCTCGAGCTCGCGGACGCGCTCTGCGAGAGCCTGTACCTCGGCCTGGCGCGCAGCTTCGCGGGCCGCATCGGCGCGGGTTGCGATCGCTGGCACGCTGGAGTGCATGACGCTGGACACGCGAACCCCATCGGGCGGAGCCAGATTGCTGACGTTGATCGATCCGGACCCATCGACCCAGGTATAGATATCCGCGTGAGCCAGCGGGAGCCCAAACGTGACGGCGAGAATTGCGGGCAGCGATGCCCGCACCAGACTAGTGCCCATCAACGGCGTCCGATAACCAGTGCTGCCATTGTAGGCGTGCACGTCCGCATTGTGTAGCGACGAGGGGATCAACCCCCCAGAAGTGCGCTAGTTTGACCGCGGATAGGAGGAACTTTTCCAAGCTTGCGCGGAATATCTTGCCGCCGGACCGGTTTACACTGGTATTCATACGAACCGGGAAATCGCAGCCATTGCCGGCTGTCCGGCTGATACCGTGAAGACGAGAATGTTTCACGCGGGGCGACAACTCAAGGCGTTGCTGGCCGACCGGGAGGAGGAAGGAGCATGAGCGGACGCGTACTACCCTTCGATCCCGCGGCACACAAAGTGGCCGATGTGCTGCTACCGTGGTTCGTGAATGGGACATTAGAGAAGGACGAGCTTGCGTTTGTGCAGCAGCATCTCAGCGCGTGCTTGCGATGCCAGCGCGAGGTCCAGTGGCTGCGCGAGCTTCGCGCGGCATGCGTTGATGGAGAAGCGACGCCGGGCGCCTCCACTGTTTTCCGCAATCTGCGCCGCCTGCTTGACCAGCCCCGCGCGGGGCGAGGCAAAGGTGCGTCGCTGCCCAGGCTCTGGAGAGGCGCCCCGTCCTGGTCGCGATGGGCCATGGCGGCGCAACTGGCAGTGATCGTCGCACTGGGAGCCGCGCTGGTGCCGGCCCTCGATGGCCCCACCCTATACCGGACGCTCGGTGCGCGGAACGCTGCCGCGCCGACGACCGGCAGCCTCGTCGTTGTCTTCGATCCGACCACGACTGAGTCCGATCTCCGCCGGATACTGCGCAAGGCCGGAGTCCGAATCGCGGACGGGCCGACCGAGACGAACGCTTACGTACTCAAGGTCGCGGCGGAACGACGGGGCGAGGCAGCCCAAGCCTTGCGCGCGGAGCCGGCCGTGGTGTTGGTCGAACAGCTCGATCGCTGAGAAACGCATTGACGACGGCGCGCACAACGCTCCTGGTCATGCTGTCCCTGTGCGCGGTGGCATGTGCGCCGCTGGATCGCGTTACCGGCACGCCGGTCGACGATGGTTCCACCGAGCGGCAGGTCCTGGTCATGTTGCGTTTGGCGCCTCCGCACTTTCGTCCCGACGTCGACTATGGCGGCAGCTATAACGCGCGCGTCGGAGGCAGCGCCCGGCGACGGATTGCCGAAGCGATTGCAAGCCAATATAGCCTGACGATCACCAATGACTGGCCCATGCCGGCGCTTGGCGTCGATTGCTTCGTCATGCAGGCGGCCAGCACTGCGTCCCTGCCGCGGCTGGTGGAACAGTTGTCGCTTGACCCGCGGGTAGAGTCAGCGCAGTCCATGAACTTGTTCCGTGTGCTCGCCCACAACGATCCGCTTTATCCGCTGCAACCCAGTGCCAAACTCTGGCATCTGGCCGAGCTTCACAAGATCACCACGGGCCGGCACGTGCGGGTGGCGCAACTCGATACCGGAGTAGAGCTCGACCATCCTGATCTTGCCGGCCGAGTGGCCGTGGCGCGAAATTTCGTCGACGGACACCAAGACGTCGCAGAAGAACACGGCACCGCGGTCGCCGGAATCATCGCCGCCAGAGCCGACGATGGCCTGGGCATCGCCGGAATAGCGCCGGAGGCGAAATTGATGGCACTGCGCGCCTGTTGGCAAGAGCCCGTGGGGCGCGCCGATGCGGCTATTTGCAGCAGCTTTACGCTGGCGAAGGCGCTGCAGTTCGCTCTCGACGAGAATGCGCAGGTGGTCAATTTGAGTCTCGGCGGGCCGCGCGACCGACTTCTGGAACGCTTGCTTGAGGCTGCAATGGCGCGCGGCATCACGATTGTCGCCGCCGCCAACCCGGCACTTCGCGATGGCGGTTTTCCCGCCTCGCAGCGCGGCGTGCTTGCCGTAGCAAGCGATGACGCGCACGATGTAAGCGTCGGCGTCCTGCTAGGTCCCGGGCGAGACATTCCGACAACGATGGTGGGTCGCAAATGGGGCTTTGTTGCCGGTTCATCGTATGCGGCAGCGCATCTGACCGGCCTCGTGGCGCTGTTGCGAGAGCTCGCTCCCAACCTGCGGCCGCAGCAGATCCGGGAAGCGCTGGCAGCTCAGGCGATTCCGTCGCTGGCGGGCGGCGACCATCACGCTATTGTCGATGCCTGCGCGGCCGTCGCGAGAATAGCTGGAATTTGCGCCTGTGCGTGTGCAGTGGCGAGTGACACGAAGTCGCCAAGGCCCCCCTGAGGGCAGAGTGTTCCGCCACGCCGTCGCTCTTTGGTTCGCGTTCGTTGCCGCCAACGTTTCCGCCCAGGTCTCGGGCAGCTTGACCTTGGTCTCGGACTACAGGTTTCGCGGTGTTTCGCTGAGTCATAACAGGCCGGCCGCCCAGCTCGGCGCTGTTTACGATGATGCCCGGGGTTGGTACGCCGGTGCGTTTGCGTCGACCGTTCAGTTTGCCTACCCCTCGAGCCGAGAGTTGCAGACCATTGCCTTCGTCGGGTATGTTTGGCGCTTTCCTTCCGGACTGAGCTCGGAAGTCGGCGCAGATTATTCCGCCTTTACCGGCGCGGGTGGTTATAGCTACCAGGAAGTGTACTGGGGCGTCGCCTACGAGAATCTCAGCGGGAGGCTGTATTACTCGCCGCGTTACTTCGTGCACGACTCAGATGCAATTTACGGCGAAGTAAACGGCGTGCAACCGCTGCTCGATCGCGTTCGCCTGCTGGCTCACGCCGGTGTCTTGCGCAACAGCAGCGAAAATGCGTACGCAGGCCGGGACGTCCATCACGTGCTCGATGCCCGGATCGGCGTGGGAGTCGATTTCGATCAATTCAGTGTCCAGCTGAATTGGGTAGGGAGCAGGTCTGCGAACGCGGCTTATCCGGTGGCCGGTACAAGACGGCAAAACAGCGCCGTGCTAAGCCTGTTCCGATCGTTTTAGATGAGAGTTCGCATTCCAGGCCGATGCCTGGATCGCGACGGGAGCCGCTGCGATGGTCCGAAGCTTTTTTCTTTTCGTCACGTGGTTCGTACTTGCGGGCGTCGACGCGGCGGAGTATCCCGCACCGGCGCAAGGCGATTTCGTCGTCCAGAATTTCCGCTTCGCATCGGGTGAGAAGTTGCCGGAACTCCGCCTTCACTACCGCACGCTCGGGACGCCGCAACGCGATACGCAAGGGGTTGTGCGTAACGCGGTCTTGATCCTGCATGGAACGGGTGGAAGCGGCGCACAGTTTATTCGGCCCGAATTCGCGGGCGAGTTGTTCGGCGTCGGCCAACTGCTCGATGCGCATCGCTATTTCATCATTCTGCCCGACGGCATCGGGCATGGGCAATCGAGCAAGCCCAGCGACGGCCTGCACGCTGCATTTCCCCGTTACGGCTACGTCGACATGGTCGAGGCGCAATATCGGTTGGTCACCGACGGTCTGGGTGTCAATCATTTGCGCCTGGTCATGGGAACCTCGATGGGCGGCATGCACTCGTGGCTATGGGGCGAGCGCTATCCCGGATTCATGGGCGCGCTGATGCCGCTTGCAAGTCTGCCCACGCAAATTTCCGGGCGTAACCGCGTCTGGCGCCGCGTCATCATCGACGCGATACGCGCCGATCCGGATTGGCGCGGTGGCGACTACGCAGCGCAGCCGCCGAGCCTCCGTACTGCGTCCGAAATGCTGCATTTCATGTCCAGCAATCCGCCGCTGCGCCAGCAACAGATGCCGACGCTCGCGAAAAGCGATTCGGTATTGGACTCGGCGGTCGAATCGTTGATGAAGACGAGCGATGCGAACGACGCGCTGTACCAGTTCGAGGCCTCGCGCGACTACGACCCGGGTCCCGATCTGGAAAAAATTCGCGCACCGCTGATGGCGGTCAATTCCGCCGACGACCTCATCAACCCACCCGAACTTGGCATTCTGGAGCGCGAGATCAAACGCGTCCCGAATGGGAAGGCGATTATCCTGCCCTTGAGCCCGGAGACGCGCGGCCACGGCACGCACACCGTTGCGGCCGTGTGGAAGCAGTATCTCGAGGAGCTGCTGGCTTCGTCCGCACGATCGTACTGAAGCGCAAACGCGTAGCGGTGGCCGCTATTGCTTCAGTCCAGCGCCAGCACGCTCATGCCCGCGAGCGCGACGACGCACACCAACACGAGAAACACGCTGCTTGGCTGCCACCGACGGCCATCGCCGGAGGTGGGCAGCGGTCTCTCGGACGCCTCCGCACGCTCGGGTCTCGCCTGCTTCGAGTCCGCCGTCACGTACATCGCGCGCAACTCGGCCACCCGACGGCGGGACAACCCGGCCATCGCCGTTGCGCGCTGCGCCAGTGAATGATCGTCGAGCAGCGCGTTCGCACACTGCGCCGCCTCGAGCAGTGCCATCCTTTCGGTTGCAAGAACTTGCGGCAACCCACGCAGTTCATTGGCCCCGGACATGGTGCCCTCCTCGATCACCGCAGTTCGCGCTCCGGCCGCGCAACGGTTGAACCAACCCGGTGTTGTCTTCCACCTACCACCGTTGCGACTACCTTAATCGCGGAGCCAGCCCCTTCGAAACGGAAAAATCACATCACCGTTGTCGAATATTCACACCCCAGCCCTGGGGGCGCCAGCCTAGTCGCACGACCCGAAAGAGGCACAAAGCTCGGCATACGTTTCATCGGGCACCAGCTCCGCCGGCCGTGCCTCCCGCCCCAACCCGTCCTTTTTTGCGCCGTCGCGAGGCGTTGATCGAGCGCCACTGCCCTTGCATCGGCCATACTTCAGGCTGCGTCATAGCGATGTCTCGCCCATCGGCATCCGATAGTCAATCGCTGGCAGAACCGGTAAATCATCAGCACCGAACTCCATGCCTATCTTGAACGACGTCCATTCACAACTGAACGCGACAACGGTCGCTCAGATTGAACGCCCGCAGACCTTGCCTGATCTTCAGGCGATTATCAGGCGAGCGTCGACCTCGGGCTCGCACATTTCCGTTGCCGGTGGTCGCCATGCGATGGGAGGCCAGCAGTTTTTGGCCGATTCGCTGCATATCGACATGACCGCGTTGGATCGGGTGCTGGGCCGAGACCCGGATCGCGGCCTGTTACACATCGAAGCCGGCGCTGACTGGCCGAAGATCATCGCGGGCAGCCATAACATGGAGTCGGGCCCCGGCAGGATCTGGGGTATCCGCCAGAAGCAGACCGGTGTGGACGCGGTCAGTCTCGGCGGGTCCCTATCGGCCAACGCGCACGGGCGCGGCTTGCTGATGCAGCCGATCGGTGATGATATCGAAGACCTGACGCTGGTAAATGCCTCTGGCGAGGCGCTCGTCTGCAGCCGCAATGAAAACGCCGAACTGTTTTCGCTGGTCATTGGTGGCTATGGATTGTTCGGCGTCATTTACTCCGCGACGCTGCGACTCACACCTCGACAGCGGGTCAAGCGCGTCGTCGATATCATCGATCTTGATGACGCCATGAATGCCGTGTTCCGGCGTGCGGAAGAAGGATGCCTGTTTGGCGATTTCCAGTTTGTCATCGACGCCCAGGACGAGAGTTTCTTGCGGCGCGGAGTCTTTGCCTGTTACAAGCCTTCCGCCGTGGATGAGAAAGAATCCGCTGCGACCGCGGACCTCGCGCCCGATACGTGGTTGAAGCTGCTCAAGCTAGCCCATGATGACAAGCAAAAAGCTTTTCGGCTCTATGCCCAGCATTACCTAAGCACCGACGGCAACCACTACTGGTCCGATACGATGCAGCTCAGCACTTATATTCCAAGTTATGCGGATTTTCTCGAGAGTACGCGCGCTGCAGATGCCGCGCCTTCAGTGAAGGAGACGCTGGTCATAGGCGAGCACTATGTTCCGCGCGATCAGCTGCTGACCTTCATGCGGCAGGCGCGGGAAGTGTTCCGGACGTTCGGAACCGAAGTTATTTACGGCACCATCCGCGCGATCATGCGCGACACGGTTTCATTTCTGCCCTGGGCGAAAGATGACTTCGCCTGCGTCATTTTCAACCTGAGAACGCCGCACACTGAGTCTGGCCTTGGACAAACCGCAAACACCTTTCGCGCTCTGATCGATGCCAGCAATTCGTTGGGAGGCAGCTTCTTCCTGACCTACCATCGCTACGCGTCGCCTGCCCAGGTCGAAACCTGCTATCCCCGATTCCGCGAGTGGCTGCGACTGAAGAAACGCTACGATCCGGACGAGTTATTTGCCAGCACCTGGTATGTGCATTACCGGGATGCCTTCGCTACGCATGCAAGCACCGCAGGATGAAACCGGCGCAAGCGAGCAACACAGCCAAGGTCATTGCAGCTAGTACGATTCTGCTCGCCAGCGACCCGCGGACCTCGCCGCAGGTAGCGCCTGGCGCGGCCACGCTGTGTCAAAAACTCTTGTCCGGTAGCCGCGTTGACCGCTGGCTCGCAAAAACTGCCGCTCAGCCATTGACGCGCGCGGTGTGGCGTTGGATAGAACGGCTCACTCTTCCGGGCATCGTGTCGCACTACTGGCATCGCAAGCGCTGGATTGAGAGGCGCTGCCGCAACGCCATCGCAGCAGGATTCGAGCGCGTGGTTATCCTCGGTGCCGGGTTCGACACTTTGGGGCTGCGACTCTCCGATGAGCTGCCTCAAATCGAAGTAATCGAGATCGATCACCCCGCTACTCAGGGTGCGAAACGGCGCGCGCTAACCCGCAGTTCGGCGGTGCAACCAGCCAATTTGCGGTTTATCGCACTCGACCTAAGCGCCGAACCGCTACCCGCGATATTGTTTGAAGACGGCAAAGCCACCATTATCATCATCGAAGGGGTGCTCATGTATTTGTCGCCGGCCGACGTAGCCCGGCTCTTCGATGCCCTGCGCCATTTGTCGTCGGGCAACCGTATTCGTATTGTCTTTAGCTTCATGACGAGGTGGCCAAACGGCAGGTCAGGTTTTCGACCGCACAGTTGGCTGATCGAACGCTGGCTGGCATGGCGCAACGAGCCTTTTACCTGGGCAGTTGCGCCGCACGCCATGCAGGAATTTCTTACCGCTCATCGTTTCAGGTTGATGGAAATGGCGGAGACGCGGCAGTTCACCGAACAATCGGCAATGCACGCCTCGCTGCTGGAGGGCGAAAATCTGGTTATGTGCGAGCCTGTTTGAGCAGGGATCGAGCTTCGATAAACGTGCGCTCGCATACGATCCAATCTGTGCTACATGCTTCTCCGATACTCCCCGCCCACGTCGAACAGCGCCTTCGTAATCTGCCCCAGCGAGCAGACGCGCACTGTGTTCACCAGCTCGGCGAAGACATTGCGGTCCTCGATCACTGTACGCTTCAACAGCTCCAGCGCTTTAGGCGCAGCCTTGGCGTTGCGTGCATGAAAGTCCGCCAAACGCGTTAGCTGCGACTGCTTCTCTTCCTCGCTCGACCGCTGCAGCGCGATCTTCTGCGGCGCAGCGGTATCGGCGTGCGGATTGCGGAACGTATTGACGCCGATGATCGGGTAGCTGCCATCGTGCTTCTGGTGCTCGTAGTACATCGACTCTTCCTGGATCTTGCCGCGCTGGTAGCCGGTCTCCATCGCGCCGAGCACGCCGCCGCGCTCGCTGATCGCCTCGAACTCCTTGAGCACTGCTTCCTCCACGAGGTCGGTCAGCTCCTCGATGATGAAGCTGCCCTGGTTCGGATTCTCGTTCTTGCCCAAGCCCCATTCGCGGTTGATGATGAGCTGGATTGCCATCGCGCGACGCACCGACTCCTCGGTCGGCGTGGTGATCGCCTCGTCGTAGGCGTTGGTGTGCAGGCTGTTGGTGTTGTCGTAGGTCGAGATCAGGGCCTGCAGCGTGGTGCGGATGTCGTTGAACGAAATCTCCTGCGCGTGCAAGCTCCGGCCGCTTGTCTGTGAATGAAACTTTAGCTTCTGCGAGCGCTCGTTGGCGCCGTAGCGCTCGCGCATCGCCACCGCCCAGATGCGCCGCGCGACGCGGCCGATCACCGCGTACTCGGGGTCCATGCCGTAGCTGAAGAAGAACGAAAGGTTCGGCGCGAAGTCGTCGATGTGCATCCCGCGCGCGAGATACGCCTCCACGAAGGTGAATCCGTTGGAAAGCGTAAATGCGAGTTGCGAGATCGGATTCGCTCCGGCCTCCGCGATGTGATAACCGGAGATCGACACCGAGTAGAAGTTCTTCACGTCGTGCTGGACGAAGTATTCCTGGATGTCGCCCATCACCTTCAGGCTGAACTCGGTGGAAAAGATGCAGGTGTTCTGCCCCTGGTCTTCCTTGAGGATGTCCGCCTGCACCGTGCCGCGCACCGTGGAGAGCGCCCACGCCTTGATCTTCTGCGCTTCGCCGTCGGTGGGGTCGCGCTCATTGTCGGCCTTGAATTTCTCCAACTGCTGGTCGATCGCGGTGTTCAGGAACATCGCCAGAATCGTCGGCGCCGGACCGTTGATGGTCATCGACACCGAGTTGTTCGGCGCGGTGAGGTCGAAGCCGGCGTAGAGCACCTTCATGTCGTCGAGCGTGGCGATGGATACGCCCGAGTTACCGACCTTGCCGTAGATGTCGGGCCGCAGATCCGGATCGTTGCCGTAGAGCGTGACCGAGTCGAACGCGGTGGAAAGACGCTTGGCCGGCATGCCGTCGGCCAGCATGTGGAAGCGCTTGTTGGTGCGGAACGCGTCGCCCTCGCCGGCGAACATGCGTGTCGGGTCCTCGTTCTCGCGCTTGAACGCGAACACGCCTGCGGCGTAGGGAAACGATCCGGGCACGTTTTCCGTAAGCTGCCAGCGCAGGATTTCGCCGTCGTCCTCGTATCTGGGTAGCGCGACTTTGGGAATGTGCGTGCCCGACAGCGAAATCGTGGTCAACGCGCTGCGGATTTCCTTGCCGCGGATCTTGACGACGTACTCGTCGCCGGTATACGCGGCCTTGGTCCGCGGCCACATCTCGAGGAGTTTTTTGGCGCGTGGGTCAAGGGCGGCGTCGCGGTCGGCGATCAGCACGTCGAGTCGGGCCTCGTCGCCGGCCGGCGCGGCAACATCGCGTACCGCGCCTCCGTCATTCCCGCGCAAGCGGGAATCCATGTTGTCCTTTTCTGCCGCATGCTCAATGGATCCCCGCTTTCGCGGGGATGACGAACCGGACTGGTCGGTACGAATTTCAAGGGCCAATGAATTCGACGGCCGACCAGGGTTTGAGACTGAGGTGGGTGACTCGGCCAACATGCGCTTCGCGGCACTCAACTGCTGCCGCTCTCGCGAGATCCTCGCCTGGTCCTTCGCCCAGCCGTGATACCCGCGCACGGTCTCCGAGATCTCCGCCAGATAGCGGACGCGCGCCGACGGCACGATCGCATGCTGACGCGTCGAGTGCTTCGTCGCCGCGACCGGCAATTTGCCGGCGCCAAGCTCCAATCCCCGCTCCGCGAGACGCGCCGCGAGCGCCTGATACAGCGCGGTGACGCCGTCGTCATTGAAGCGCGCCGCGATGGTGCCGTACACCGGCATTTCGTCCGGCGGCTGCTTGAAAAGCTCGCGGTTGCGCTGATACTGCTTGCGCACGTCGCGCAGCGCGTCGGCGGCGCCCTTGCGATCGAACTTGTTGATGACGACGAAGTCGGCGAAATCGAGCATGTCGATTTTCTCGAGCTGGCTTGGCGCGCCGAACTCCGGCGTCATCACGTAAAGCGACACATCGACATGCGGCACGATCGCCGCGTCGCCTTGTCCTATACCCGAAGTCTCGACCACGATCAGCTCGAAACCCGCGACTTTGCAGGCGGCGATCGCATCGGCCAGCGCCATGGAGACTTCACTCGCGGCGTCGCGCGTCGCCAGCGAGCGCATGTAAATACCCGAGCTTTTCCCATCTGAATGGATCGCATTCATGCGGATGCGATCGCCAAGCAGCGCGCCGCCCGATTTTCGCCGCGACGGGTCGATCGAGATGACTGCGATTCGGAGCTTGTCGTCCTGGTCGAGGCGGAAGCGGCGGATGAGCTCGTCGGTCAGCGAGCTTTTCCCCGCGCCTCCCGTACCCGTGACTCCCACCACCGGCGCCTTACTCGTTTCCGCCGCGCCCAACAATTCATCGCGGAGCTTCGCCGGCACGGAGCCAGCTTCGAGGCCGGTGATCATTCGCGCCAGCGCCTTGTTGGCGAGATAGGTGTTGCCATCCTTGAGCGCCGCGAGGTCCGTGGGCAAGTCATGGCTCAAATCGACGTCGCAGGCGCTGACGATCTCGTTGATCATTCCCTGCAAGCCGAGGCGCTGGCCGTCTTCCGGCGAAAAAATGCGCGTCACGCCGTACGCGTGCAGCTCTTCAATCTCGGAGGCGACGATCACGCCGCCACCGCCGCCGAACACCTTGATGTCGGCTCCGCCTCGCTCGCGTAAGAGATCGAGCATGTACTTGAAGAACTCGACGTGCCCGCCCTGGTACGACGAGATGGCGATGCCGTGCGCGTCTTCCTGCAGCGCGCAGGTGACGATTTCCTCGACCGAACGGTTGTGCCCGAGGTGGATCACCTCGCATCCGGAGGCCTGCAGGATACGGCGCATGATGTTGATCGACGCGTCGTGGCCGTCGAACAGGCTCGCGGCCGTGACGAAGCGCACCTTGTGCACCGGCTGGTAGACGAGCGGCTTGCGGGCGATGGCGCTATCGTTCATCGGCGACTCCCGGAACCCAAGTGGCGCGCCGGGATCGGAAAGCTTACTCCTCGGCAGGGAACGACCGACATTATATTACGTTTACGTAAACGTTAATTGCCGTATGGCGGCCGCCGCTTCGCCCAGTCTTGCACGGAGGCGTTCGCCGGGCAGGTGCCTGGGACGCGAACTTTCGCCGGCGCCAAAGGTCCATTGCCCACCCACCCCTTGTCGCTGTAAGGCTGCTCGTATAATCGGCGCCGCTCCCCGTGAGACACGCTCCCATGATCGCTTCCCTGCCATTGATTCGCCGCCTATTTGCGGCCGTCGTTCTCGCCACGTTGTGCTGCAACGCACAGGCGGCGCTTCCCCCGGGCGTGAGCCAGGGACCGTCGGTCGAGGGCATCACCGAATACCGTCTCGGCAATGGTCTGCGGGTGCTCCTGTTTCCCGACGCCTCGCAGGCCAAGACCACCGTCAACGTCACCTATCTGGTCGGCTCCCGGATGGAAAACTATGGCGAGACCGGGATGGCGCACCTGCTCGAGCATATGGTCTTCAAGGGCACTCCGTCGCGGGGCAACATCATGTCCGAGATGGGCCAGCGCGGAATCGACTTCAACGGTTCGACGTGGCTCGACCGCACCAACTATTTCGAGACCTTTCCGGCGTCCGACGAAAACCTCGACTTCGCGCTGGCGATGGAAGCCGACCGCATGGTCAACTCGCTGGTCGCGAAGAAGGACCTCGACAGCGAGATGACGGTCGTCCGCAATGAAATGGAGCGCAACGAGAACAATGCCGTGCGTATCCTGGTCCAGCGGACCATGGCGGCGGCATACAACTGGCACAGCTATGGCAAGGACACGATCGGCGCGCGCTCCGACGTCGAGCAGGTCGACATCGGCCGGCTGCAGGCGTTCTATCGCCTCTACTACCAGCCCGACAACGCGGTGCTGGTCATCGCCGGCGCATTCGATCCGGACAAGGTGCTTTCACTCGTCGCGAAATATTTCGGGCCGATTCCCAAGCCGACGCGCGTGCTTCCGCGGCTCTACACCGAGGAGCCGGTGCAGGACGGCGAGCGGCAGGTAACGCTGCGCCGCGTCGGCAATACGCAGTGGCTCTCCGACCTGTATCACACGGTGCCCGGCGCGCATCCGGACTCGGTGGCGATCGAGGCCGCCGTCGGCGTCATGACGGTCACGCCGGGAGGCCGCCTGTATCGAGCGCTGGTAGAAACCAAAAAAGCGGCCAGCGTCGATGATTTTGTCTACAACGGTCACGATCCGGGCTTTGCGATGTTCCTGGTGAAAGTGCCCGACCAGGATCCGATCGAGGGCGCGCGCGATGTCATGCTGCGAACGATCGAAGGCGTCAAGGCGCAGCCGATCACTGCCGCGGAGCTCGATCGGGTGCGGGCAAAGACGATCAAGGCGATCGACGACAGCATCAACGACCCGCAACGCCTGGGCATCGCGCTTTCGCAGTCGATCGCCGAAGGCGACTGGCGGTTATTTTTCCTGCGCCGTGACCGCTGGCGGACGGTGACGCCGGCGGACCTCGATCGCGTCGCGACGCAATATTTCAAGTCGGCGAATCGCACCGTCGGCGCGTTCGTTCCCGACGTGAAGCCCGACCGTTCGCCGGTTCCCCCGAGGGTCGACGTCACGGCCATGGTCAAGGATTACAAGGGCGATCCCGCGGTTGCGGCCGGCGAGACCTTCGACGCGACACCCGCCAATCTCGATGCTCGCACACAGCGCTTCGCGCTCGCGAATGGCACGAAGGTCGCGCTACTGCCGAAAAAAACGCGCGGCGAGACCGTGCAATTTGCATTGCGCGTGCACCTTGGAGACGAGAAGTCGATCTTCGGCCTCCAGGGCGAGGGCAACCTCACCGGCGAAATGCTGATGCGCGGCACGACCCGGCACAGCCGCCAGGAAATCGAAGACACGCTCGATCGCCTGCGCGCCAAATTGTCGGTCGGCGGCAGCCAGACGAGCGCGTCGGCACGCGGTCAAACCGTGCGCTCGAATCTCGCGCCGACCCTCGACCTGGTGGCGGAAATCATGCGCCAGCCGTCGTTTCCTCCCGCCGAGCTGGAGACACTCAAGCGCGAGGAGATCGCGGCGCTCGAGGAAGGCCGAACGGATCCGCGCTCGATCGCCACTCGCGCGCTGGGCCGCTACGACAATCCATACCCCGCCGGCGACGGCCGCTATACGCCTACTCTCGACGAAGCGATCAAGCAGATTCAAGCGCCCGGCGTCGATGCGCTGAAATCGTTTCATCAGCGCTTCTACGGCGGTGCTGCAGCGGAGATCGCCATCGTCGGGGACTTCGATGCGCCGACGGTCAAGGCGCAACTCGAGCGGCTGTTCGGGGACTGGAAGAGTCCGTCGGCGTTTACGCGCGTGCCCGACCCGCTGGTCGCCAAGCGGGCCAACGCCATGCCGATCGAGACGCCGGACAAGGCCAATGCTTATCTCACCGGCTCGACGTCTTTCGCGCTCAACGATCGCGATCCGGACTATCCGGCGTTTCTGCTCGCCAACTACATGCTGGGCGGCTCGACCAACTCGCGGCTTTGGAATCGCGTGCGGCAGAAGGAAGGCTTGAGCTATGGCATCAACAGCTCGTTTCGCGCCAGCAGCTTCGAGCCCAACGGCTCGGTCAGCGTCTCCGCGATTTTCGCGCCGCAAAACCTGCAGGCGCTGCGAACCGCGGTGCAGGATGAGCTGAAGCGGGCGTCGACCGACGGCTTCTCCGCCGCCGAAATCGAGGAGAGCAAGCGGGCGATGCTGCAGGAGCGACGGCTCGCGCGCACGCAGGACACGGGAGTTGCCGACGCGTTGACACAGCAGGCGTATCTCGGGCGGACTTTTGCGTACTCCGGTGAAGTCGACGCGGCGATCGCGAAGTTGACGCCGGAAGCGGTCAACGCCGCGCTGCGCAAGTACATGCAAGCCGACGCGTTCGCGTTCGTGTTCGCCGGCGACTTCTCCAAGACACGAAAGTAAGCGACACAAGCCTTGCCGCGCCCTCTGGCCACCGCAACTACCACGCGCCCACGATGCGCATAAGTGGATCGGCGATGCCGCGCGCGCATCCCAACACCGGAGCCGGCGTACGCAAGCCCTTCGGCCCGGGAAACGGCGCAGTGAAACCGGCCGCTTCCTCGATCAGCAGCAGCCCCGCCATGGCGTCCCACGAGTTGAGCGACAGCTCGACAAAAGCATCGTAGCGTCCCGCCGCGACGTGGGCGAGCTGTAGCGCGCCCGCGCCCAGGCTTCGCACCGCCGCTCCGGCGTCCATGAGCGCCTGGCGGATCCCCATCACCCGCGGCTCGGGATGGCGATCGTGGTGGCCGAGGCAGACCAACGCGCTCGCGAGCGAAGCGCAATCGCTGACGCGCAAGCGGTCATCTCTCCCTCCGTGCGTGCGCCACGCACCGTGCTCCCGCCGCGCATGGAACAGCTCGTCGTGCTCGGGATCGAAAACGACTCCGATTTCGCGCCGGCCGTGCGCAACGAAGGCGATCGACACGCAGTAGTAATGCGCGCCGCGCAAGAAATTGTGCGTGCCGTCGATGGGATCGACGATCCAGATGCGCTCCTCGCCGCCCGCGAACGACGCCGCGGTTTCCTCGCCGAGAAACGCGTCATCCGGAAATTTCCGCACCAATTCGGCACGAATCAAGGTCTCCACCGCGCGGTCGGCCTGGCTCACATAGTCCTGCGCCCCTTTGGTCTCGACGGCGAGCGCGCCGCGCCGGGCGAAGTAATCGTGCGCAAGCTCACCGGCCTCGCGGGCAATTTTCCGGGCGGCGACATGACGTTCGTAAATGGACAGATCTTGTCTCGTCATCGATAGAGGCGGATTGAGGAGGCTTGTCGAAATGGGAGGCAGCTACCGCAAACCAGGCGCGGCATCCTCGCGAAAGAGAGGATCCATTTGTGTCCGTCGAAAAACCTATGGCCGGGCGCCTTTTTCGGAATTGTAGTCCAACTTCGCTTGCAGTCCGCGCAAAACTCCGCGAGAATTTGGCCACGCCGTTCGCACGCGATGGGCTGCGCCAATTTTCGTCATCGAGCCGGGTCGCCGGCGCAAACGTCGTCCTCGCCAGAGGCCACCGCCGCGAGCGCGGACTTCGGAATTCTCGATCGCGCGCCGTGGCGAAAAAAATGATGCGAAACATCACTCGATTCGCCCCCAACCGCGCGCTGGACGTGATTTGCCTCGGCCGCTTCGCGGTGGATTTTTATGCGCAGCAAATTGGCGCGCGGCTCGAAGACGTCACCAGCTTCGCAAAGTATCTCGGCGGCTCTTCGGCCAATACCGCATTCGGTTGCGCACGGCTCGGGCTCAAGGCCGCGTTGATCTCCCGCATCGGCGATGACGGCCTGGGCAGATTCCTGGTGGAGACGATCGCGCGCGAGGGCTGCGACGTCAGCCACGTCAGCACCGACCCCTCGCGGCTCACCGGCGCGGTTGTGCTGGGCATCAAGGACAAGGACACCTTTCCGCTGATCTTCATGCGCGAAAATTGCGCCGACATGGCCATTGCCGAGAGCGATGTCGAGGAATCGTTCATCGCGGGAAGCAAGGCGCTGCTCATCACCGGCACCCATTTCTCGACCCGGTACATCGACCGCATCAGCAATCTCGCGCTCGATCGCGCGCGCAAGAATGACGTGCGGACGGTCCTCGACATCGACTATCGGCCGGTTCTCTGGGGACTGACCAAGCGCGGCGACGGCGAAACGCGATACGTTCGCTCAGACACCGTGAGCGCGCATCTGCAGCGCATTCTGCCCAAGATCGATCTCGTCGTCGGCACGATCGAGGAGTTCAACATCGCCGGCGGCAGCACCGACATCATGGAGTCGCTGCGCGCGGTGCGCGCACTGACCGCCGGAGTATTGCTGGTCAAGCGTGGCCCAATCGGCTGCGCGGTTATCGATGGCGCCATTCCCGGCTCGCTCGATGAAGCGTTCAACGGCCGCGGCGTCACGGTCGCGGTGCTGAACGTGCTTGGCGCGGGCGACGCGTTCTCCGCCGGGTTCTTGTCGGGCTGGGTGAGCGGCGAGGATTACGATGCCTGCTGCCGCTATGCCAACGCCTGCGGCGCACTGGTCGTCTCGCGCCACGGCTGCGCGCCGGCGATGCCGACCAGAGTCGAGCTCGATTACTTTCTTGCCAACGCCGAGAGCATCCCGCGGCCGGATCAGGATGTGACGCTCAGCCGGCTGCATCGGGTGACGGCGCCGCGCACGCAACGCGAGGAAGTGTTCGCGTTTGCATTCGATCATCGCAATCAGTTCTTCGCGCTGGCGCAGGAGGCGCATGCGAGCGAATCGCGCCTGTCCGCGCTCAAGAGGCTGTTTGTAGAAGCCGTGGCCCAGACCGAGCAGGCATGCTCTCTTTCCGGCAGTGTCGGCATGCTGTGCGACGACCGTTACGGCCAGGACGCGCTCGATGCCGCCACCGGCCGCGGCTGGTGGATCGGTCGGCCGGTCGAGCTTCCCGGGTCGAATCCGCTGCAATTCGACCGAGGCCGCTCGATCGGCACTCACTTGCTGAGCTGGCCGCGGGAGCATATCGCCAAGTGCCTGGTCAAATATCATCCCGATGACGATATAGACAACCGGCTGGAGCAGGAAGCACAGCTCCGCGTGCTGTACGATGCGGTTCAGGCGAGCGGACACGAGTTGCTGCTGGAGATCATTCCGCCCAAGGAGCTGCCGCGCGCGAGCGACACGGTTCTGCGATCGCTCAAGCGGCTCTACAATCTGGGCATCTACCCCGAATGGTGGAAGCTGGAGCCGATGAGCGGCGGCCAGTGGCAGGCCATCGACGCGCTGATCGCCGAGCGCGATCCGTACTGTCGCGGCGTGTTGGTGTTGGGCCAGTCCGCAACCATTGCCGAGTTGGGCGCCGGATTTCGCGCCGCGCGTGAAAGTACGATTTGTCGCGGCTTCGCCGTCGGCCGGACGATTTTTGAGGAGGCGTCACGACGCTGGCTCGCCGGTGCCATCGATGACGACATGCTGATTCGTGAGGTACGCGCCAAATTTGAGATGCTGATCGATGCCTGGCGCGCCGTGCGTCGTGTTGGGCAACCGCAAGGAGCCGTAGCGTGAGCAATGTTCGCCTCACGACCGCCCAAGCGCTTGTTCGCTATCTCGCGGCGCTTCGCACCGCAGGCGCCGATGGAAAGGCGGGAGCGCCGCTCTTCGGCGGCGTGTTCGCGATTTTTGGCCATGGCAACGTCGCCGGCATCGGCGAAGCGCTTTTCCGCCATCGTGAAACGCTGCCAACCTACCGCGCGCACAGCGAGCAGGCGATGGCGCACGCCGCGATCGCGTATGCCAAGGCGCACATGCGCCGACGCATGATGGCGTGCACCACGTCGATCGGCCCGGGCGCGACGAATCTGCTGACGGCGGCGGCGCTGGCCCATGTCAACCGTTTGCCGGTGCTGTTTCTCCCCGGCGACATTTTCATGTCGCGGGCACCGGACCCGGCGTTGCAGCAGGTCGAGGATTTCCACGATGGCGGCGTGTCCGCCAACGATTGCTTCAAACCGGTATCACGCTACTTCGATCGTATTGCGTATCCTGCGCAGTTGTTGACCGCACTGCCGCGCGCCATTCGCGTGCTCACCGATCCCGCGCTATGTGGTCCGGTCACGCTCGCTCTGCCGCAGGATGTGCAGACCATGGCGTACGATTTCTCCGAGGATTTCTTCTCGCCATCCCTGGTCCTGTTCGGCGCGCCGCCGCCGATGGAAGCCGAGCTCGCGCGTGCGGTCGCGGTGCTGCGCGAATCGAAGCGGCCGCTGATCGTCGCCGGCGGCGGCGTCCTCTATGCCGAAGCGGGCGAAGCGTTGCGCGCATTCGCGGAAGCGCATCGCGTGCCAATCGCGGAAACCCAGGCCGGCAAGGGTGCGCTGGCCTGGGACCATCCGCTGCAATTGGGCGCGATCGGCGTCACCGGGTCGACTGCGGCCAACGCGCTTGCCCACGACGCCGACGTCGTGCTCGCCATCGGAACGCGGCTGCAGGACTTCACGACCGGCTCGCATTCGCTGGCCACTCAGGCCCGGCTGGTGAGTCTCAACGTGAACGTCTTCGACGCGCTGAAGTGGCGCGGTGTGGAGCTGCTTGCCGACGCGAGGCTCGGGCTCGAAGCGCTGGGCCAGGCGATGTCACGCTGGCAATCCGCCGGCGATTGGCAAACCAGGGCGACCAAAGCGGCGAACGATTGGCGAGCGGCGGTGGATCGCATCACCGGCCCTCGCGAGGTCGAGCTTCCCTACGAGGGCGAGGTGATCGGGGCAGTTCAGCGCTCGGCTGCCGATTCGCCGTCGAGCGACATCGTCGTCTGCGCCGCGGGAACGCTGCCCGCCGAGCTGCACAAGCTCTGGCGCACGGCGGCGCCCGGCGGCTACCACATGGAATACGGCTACTCGTGCATGGGCTACGAAATCGCCGGCGGCCTCGGCGTCAAGATGGCGAGACCCGAGCGTGAGGTTATCGTCATGCTCGGAGACGGCAGCTACCTGATGCTCAACTCCGAGATCGCGACTTCGGTGATGCTGAATAAGAAGCTGATCATCGTCGTGCTCGACAACCGGGGTTACGGCTGCATCAATCGCCTCCAGCAGGCCTGCGGCGGCGAGCCGTTCAACAATCTTTTCGTCGATTGCGCGCAGGGACCCGACGGAGCGCCACGCATCGACTTCGCCGCGCACGCGGCCTCCCTCGGCGCGCGCGCGGAGAATGTGGAGACGATTCCCCAGCTCGAAGCGGCCATGGCTCGGGCCCGCGCGGCGGATCGCACCTACCTCATCTGCATCGAAACCGATCCCGACCGCACCACCGCGGAAGGCGGCTGCTGGTGGGAAGTGGCGGTGCCCGAAGTGTCCGACCGGGATGAGGTGCGCAAGGCGCGACATGCCTACGAACAAGACAAGCTGCAACAAAAACCATGAGCGCGCGTCAGGACGCAGACTTCAGCGTCAAGATCGGCATCAATCCTATTGCCTGGAGCAACGATGATCTCCCGTCGCTGGGTGGCGAGATTCCGCTCGAAGTCGCGCTGGCCGAAGGCAAAGCCATCGGCTACCAGGGCTTCGAGCTCGGCAACAAGTTTCCGCGCCAATCCGCCGCGTTGCGAAACGTTCTTTCGCAACATGGGCTGGAGCTCGTCTCCGGCTGGTATTCGGGCCGGCTCGCGCGTCGATACGCGGAAGAGGAAATCCGCGCTGTCGCACCGCACCTCGAGCTGCTTGCCGACAACGGCGCCAAGGTCATGGTCTACGGAGAAGTGGCCGACAGCATCCAGGGCACATCTTCGCCGCTGTACAAGCGTCCGCGTTTTTTCCGTCGGGAACAGTGGCTTGAATACGCGGACAAGGTCACAGCGCTCGCGCGTCACACCCTTTCGCGCGGTGTTCGACTGGCGTATCACCACCATATGGGCGCGTACGTGGAGACGCCGGCCGACGTCGATCGATTGATGGCGCTGGCCGGCGACGAAGTCGGCCTGCTCTTCGACAGCGGGCACATGACCTTCGCTGGCGGCGAAAGTGCTGCGGCGATGCTCGCCAAACATGTCAAGCGCGTGTGCCACGTCCATTGCAAGGACGTTCGACCGCAGGTCATTCGCATGGCGCGCAATCGCAACTGGAGCTTTCTCGAAGCGGTCATCAATGGCGCCTTCACGGTGCCGGGCGACGGCGCGGTCGATTTCAGGACGCTGCTTAAGCTGCTTCACGACAATGCGTATCGCGGCTGGCTGGTGGTCGAGGCGGAGCAGGATCCGGTCGTTGCTCCGAGCTACGAATTCGCCGACAAGGGCTATCGGCATCTGCGAGCGCTGATGGGAGGACTGACATGAGCCTGTTGGTCAAGGCGAAACGGGAAGGCGCGGAAATCGTCAGGGTGACTCCGCAATCCGCCGGTTGGAACTACGTCGGCTTCGCGGCGTACCGGCTCGCACCCGACGAGGAGATCGCACCCAGGACGAGCGCTACGGACGAAATATGCATCGTCATTCTGAGCGGCACGGTAAGCGTCAAGGCGGAAGGCCAGACGTGGCGCGAGCTCAGCGGTCGCAGCAGCGTTTTCGAGCCGCGCGCGCCGTACGCCGTTTATCTTCCCCGCGGAAACGGCGTGACCATCCGCGCGCACACGCCGAGCGAGGTCGGCGTGGCTAGCGCGCCTGGCAAGGGCCGCTCACCCGCGCGCCTGATCGAGCCCAAAACGATGAAACGCTTTGCACGCGGCGAGGGTCTCAATCAGCGCTTCGTCTGCGACATCCTGCCGCAAACGGAAAGCGCGGATCATCTGCTGGTGGTCGAGGTTGTCACGCCGGGAGGGCACTCGTCCAGCTATCCTCCCCACAAGCACGATACCGACAACCTCCCGCTCGAGAGCTCGCTCGAGGAAACGTATTATCATCGACTGAAGCCCTCTCAGGGCTTCGCGTTTCAGCGCGTGTACAGCGACGATCGATCGCTCGACGAAGCCCTCGCGGTCGAGGATCACGATGTCGTAATGGTCCCCAGGGGCTATCATCCGGTGGTCGTGCCGTATGGCTACGACTCGTACTATCTGAACGTGATGGCAGGCCCGACGCGCGAGTGGCATTTCAAGAATGACCCTGCGCACGAGTGGCTGCTCCAACGTTCACCAACAGCGGAGTCACGATGATCGAAGTCGCTTTATTTGGAGCAGGCCGCATCGGCAGCATCCACGCCGGCAATCTGGCACGTCAGCCGGGCGCCAGGCTCAAATACATCGCTGACGTCAACCGCGTTGCCGCGGTCGAGCTCGCCGTCAAGCATCGAGCCGAAGTGCGGGCCGCGGATGCGATCTTTGCCGACGAAGCGATCACCGCCATCGTCATTGCCTCCAGCACCGACACGCATGCGGAGCTGATCCAGCGCGGCGCTGCCGCCGGCAAGGCCATCTTCTGCGAGAAGCCGGTCGATCTCGATCTGGTGCGCGCCCGCGCCTGCGCCCAGGCAGTGGGCAAAACCGGTGTCGCTTGCATGATCGGTTTTCAGCGCCGGTTCGATCCGACGTTCGCGGCGCTGAAGACGCGGCTTGCCGCGGGCGAGATCGGCGAGCCCGAAATGCTGGTCGTCACCAGCCGCGACCCGGGTGCGCCATCCATCGAGTACCTGGGCACGTCGGGAGGCATCTTCAAGGACATGCTGATCCACGACTTCGATATTTTCCGCTGGATACTCGACGACGAAGCGCTGACGCTGTTCGCGACCGGCAGTTGCCTCACCGACCCGGCGATCGGGGGCGTCGGGGATATCGATTCCGCCGCGGTGATCATTCGCACCCGTCGCGGCCGGATCGCGCAAATCAACACCAGCCGCCGCGCGGCCTACGGCTACGATCAGCGCTTCGAGGTCCTCGGCAGCAAAGGCATGCTGCAGGCGGGAAATCACAAGCCGACCGAAGTATTCGCGCACAGCGCTGCCAATGTCAGCCACGACACACCGGAGCATTTTTTCCTGGAGCGCTATCGCGTCGCGTATGCCAACGAGATGGCGCATTTCTTCGACGCGCTCGCCAACGGAAAGCAGCCGCAGACAACCATTCAGGATGGCGTCAAGGCGCTGGAGCTCGCGGATGCGGCCACGCATTCATGGCGCGAGCGACGCGCGGTCGAGCTTTAGCGGCGAAGTCATCCCGCTTTTCACCGGTTGGCGGTGGCGTACCGCCTGAGGAATAGGTATTCGTGCGAGCGGGTGACGGAATAAATGCCGGCCTGCAAAGGAAAAGATGACCGCCACGTCCCGCTTGCGCATCGGTATCGCCGGCCTCGGCCGCTTGGGCCGGCGCCATGCAGATAATCTTGCGCGGCGCGTGCCGCGCGCCGAGCTCTTCGCCGCGTGCAGCCCGGTGCAGGATGAGCTCGCCTGGGCGAGGACCGATCTCGGTGTCGAAAACCTGTACGGCGACTATCGCGAGCTGCTCGCCGATGCCCGCGTGGACGCGCTGTTCCTGGTCACACCCACGTCCTTGCACGCTGAACAGATCGTGCTGGCACTGCAAGCGGGCAAGCATGTGTTCTGCGAAAAGCCGCTGTCGCTCGATCTTGCGGATTGCCGGCGGGTCGAGGACTTGGCTGCAAAGCACCCGCGGCTCAAAGTCATGATCGGCTACGGACGGCGCTTCGATCCGAGCTATAACGATGCGTACGACAAGGTCCGCGCGGGCATGATAGGCAGACCGTTCCTGGTGCGATCACAAAATCTCGACATGAACGATCCATCGGGCTTTTTCGTGCGCTTCGCGCCCACCAGCGGCGGCATCTTCCTCGACTGCACCGTGCACGATATCGATCTTGCCCGCTGGCTGCTGGGGAATCCCAAACCGATACGCGTTTTCGCGACCGGCGTGGTGGCGCTGCACGAGGGCTTGCGGGAATTCGGCGACGTCGACAACGGTGTGGCGACCTGCGAATTCGCCGATGGCCAGATGGCATGTTTTTACGCGTCGCGCACGATGGCGCACGGGCACGAGACGTCGACCGAGATTTTCGGCACGCATGGGCGACTCACGGTCGGCCAGAACCCGCGCCTTAACCGCGTCGACATCGCCGATGCACATGGAGTGCGCAACGAATGCACGCCGACCTTCTATGAGCGGTTCGAGGAGGCGTTCCTGCGCGAGGCGACGCATTTTGTCGATGCCGTGCTCGACGATTCCGCACCTCTCCTGACACTGCACGACGCGACGGAGGCAACGCGAATCGCGCTCGCCCTGCGGGAATCGCTGCGGACCCGCCGCGTGATCGAGCTGTGACGCTCGGCAGAAGCGCGCAAGCGATGCGCGCGACGCTTCGCCCGGGCGCAACGCGGCGTCCGGCGGCATGAAGCACGCGCTTGCGCCACGCGACCTGCTGTTGACGCTGGCCGTCGTCACGCTCTGGGGCTTCTCATTTGTTCCGATCAAGGTCGGCTTGCGCGAGCTGCCGCCCTTCGCGCTCGCCGCGCTGCGCTTTTTCGTCGCCGCGGTGCCGCTGGTGCTGGTGATCAAGCGGCCGCGCATGCCATGGCGAGACGTGGCCGGATACGGCATGGCGATCGGTGTCTTCCAGTTCGGCTTGCTGTTTCTGGGGATGAAGCTTGGGATGCCCGCAGGTCTCTCGTCGCTGGTGATTCAGGTGCAGGTGTTCTTTACCATCGGTCTCGCCATCGCATTTCTCGGCGACCGCTTGCAACGGCACAATCTCGTCGGCGCGGGCATCGCCACCGCCGGCATCGCCGTACTCGCCGCGCAAGAGCTGATAGCAGGCGCCCACGCGACATTGGTCGGCTTCGCGCTGGTGCTCGTCGCTGCATTCGCCTGGGGCGTCGGCAACGTGATCTCCAAGCGAGCTGCAGCAGCGCACGATGCCGACATGTTCAGCCTGGTCGTCTGGTCAAGCCTCGTCCCGCCGATTCCGCTCGCGCTGCTCTCCTACGTCTTCGAAGGCGGCGCTTCGGTGTGGGACGCCGTGGCGTCGGCGGGGATGCTCACCTGGGGTTGCGTATTGGTCCTCGCCTGGGGCGCGACGCTGTTCGGATTCGCATCTTGGGCGAAATTGCTGCATCGCTATCCCACCGGGCTCATCGCCCCATTCGCGCTGCTGATTCCGGTCTCCGGCGTGATCAGCGGCGCGATCTTTCTTGGCGAGTCGCTCGCGCCCTTGCAGGCCGTCGGCGCCGTGCTGGTGTTCGCGGGCCTGGTGGAAAATATGTACGGCCCGCGCATCCGAGCCTGGGTTTCGAAGGCTCGCTGAACGCGCGTGGCGCGGCCACGCCCGAAATGCTCGCTAACTAACGCGGTATGGCAAGCGACCTCGCGATCCCATTTGTCCAGCAGGCGCTTGCGCTCGGCCGCGCTGCCGTATTTCGCGAAGTCGTAGTTGATCAGCTTGATTTCGTCCATGTTCGGCGTGCCGGAGGGGCGGGCGCCGCCTTGTTCGACGGCGTCTGGTAGTTCTTGGTGTCGGCGCCGATTTTCTGCGCCGCGGCCGTCAGCGCCCAATCGTAGAATTTTTTGCGTTGTCGAGGTTCCTGGCGCCCTTGATGATGCTCATCGAGCCGACCTCGTAACCCGTTCCCTCGCACGAAACGACGATCTTGACCGGAAAGCCTCCTGCACAAATTATCTCATGCAGGCATTCGAGGGAGGACATTGGGTTAAAAGCTGGTTTGACGTGGCAAATGCGAGGCGGAAAATGTGCCTGCAGGCTGCCGAGAGAACGCGTTCCGAGTTCGCCGCCCTTGGCAGAGCCGGCGACGCTACGTTATTGCACAACGACGGCGCGTGGCGCCGTTACCAGCACTGCGGCTTGGTCCAGGACCCTCCCGTGACGTTCTTCACGCCTTGCTCGTTATAGGTAAACGTACCGCACGGGTCGCCCGTCTGTGCTCCTGTCGGCGCTGCCTGGACCGTGTATGTCGTCGCGGTCAGGTTCGCGAGCGACAGGTTGTAGTAGCTGTTCTCGGTCTTGTTGGCAAAGACTCCACCGATGCCAAGCGTCGCCGTTGCGTAGGTGCCCCTTTCCGTGGAGTAGCGCTCCATCTGCGACGCGACGCCGAGCAGCGCGGCCGTTGCTTCCGCACGGCGCGACTTTTGCACCGAGTTTATGTAACTGGGATAGGCGATCGCGGCGAGGATCGCGATGATCGCGCACGCAATAATCAGTTCGAGCAGTGTGAATCCGCGTGAGCGCACTTTGGTATCGCGGTTTCAGTCGATGTAAATGACCGCGACGCGACGATGCATGGAATCGGCTGCATCGAGCGTGAAGCGAACCTTGGCGCCGTTTTTCAACGAATAGACGCTCGATGGCTTGCCGTCGCTGCCGAACACGCGCACGCGCTGCGCGTCAAAGGTGAGACGCTGGCCGTAGACTTGGAACGTGCCCGCGCCTACGCTGACGGCCTCCACGGTTCCCTTGCGCAATCCGGAGCTATCGTCGGCCATCGCCTTGGCCGCGGATGCCGGCAAGCGCGACGGCGGCGGAGCATTCGGCGCGGGAGGAACCGCCACGGTCGTCGTTACTGCGTGAGCCGGCGCGACGACCATCCAGACGAGAAAAACGAGCAGGTTTCGTTTCATGATGCATCCTTCATTGGATCTGACGCCAGGACTTGCGTCCCTGGGTGTCCATACCAGCCGTTTCGCCGATCACGTTGACCGTGCCGGAGGACGTGTTGACGTATTTGTTTTCGAACGGCGACTGTCCGGGAACGTAGGGAGTGCGCAGAAACCCGGCGGCGGCGGGAATGCTCGATATAAAGCGACCGGTGGTGTTTACCTGACCGCCGCCGAAGGTCACGAGATCCGCGGTCGTAATCTGCTTGTCGTTATTGGTGTCGAATGTCGGGGTGTCGAAGCGGTTGCCGGTCATGACGTCGAGCTCCATCACCCAGCCGCTGCCGCCAAAGCCGCAGGGGGCGGGATTCGGAATCAGCGTATTGAACACGACGCGGCCCGCGCGGATCGTCGCGTCCGAGACCACCCGCTCGCCCGGCGACGGCAGATTGATGTACCAACCCTTCTTGCTCGCGTCGTAGGTGACGCGCGGGATCGCGTTGTCGCCGGCAACCGGCGCACCCAGGGTCGCCGGCCCCACCGCATGCGTGGTCAGACGGTAGGTATTTCCGTCGACGCCTACGGCCGCGCTGGTGACGATGGTCTGCTGCACGAGACTAGTCAGCCCGCCTACGGCTGCGCCGGTGTCGCGAATGCCGTAGAACGTCTGCGGATCGATCACCGCATTGTCGATCGTGTCTACATAGCGTCCGGTCCCAAAAGTTACCAGGTAACCTCCCTGCGTGAACTTGGTGACGTCGGGGCGCACTGTGATCGGCTGGTTGACCGGTGTGCTGAAAAGAGGCACTCCGGCGAAGGCGACGTTCCACGCGCTTGCAATGGCCGCGGAAAGATCGAACTTCCACATATTGCCGTTGAGGTCGCCTGCGTATACGACGTCGGCAACCCCATCGCCGGTGGTGTCGACAGCAATGGGTCCAGACAAGCCGTTGGGATTGGTGACGGTTCCAGAAAGCGTGTCTATCTTGGCGGTGACGGCACCCGTCTCGGCATCGAGCACGAACAGGACCGCATGGCCGTTGGTGCTTGGCCGGCCGTCGGGTTCCGTGCTGTTGTAGCCATTCGCGACGATCACCGACCAGCGGCCATTGTTTGTTTTTACCAGCAGCGGCTGCGTGAAACCGTAGCCCAGGTCTGCGTCGTCGGCATCGGTGAATTCCCAGCGCACGATCGAGGCGGCGGAAGACTGGTTGAAGTTGCTCGGGTCGGTGACATCCAGGACAAATACGCCCTGCCCCCCGCCGCCAAGCGTGCCCGCGAGCAGCGTATGCCACGCGCCGCCGTAAAACGCGTCGGCAAGCGTCGGCGAGCCGTCGACATGATAACGGTGCGCGGTGGTCGTCAGCTCGCTAAGTTTGCGATAGACGGGTGTCGGCACGTAGGCCAGCGTTTCCTTGCCGGTGTTGGCATCGAAGGCGTGCACCATCCCGTCGTTGGCTCCGACATAGATTGTCGGCGTGCGGCTGGCCCTGGCGGTCGCGAATCCGCTGTATGCAACGCCCTCGATGGTGTCCGGATAACCGAGCGCCGGGGCGGCGACGTAGCTGGGCGCCGAATGAATAATGTCGCCCAGCTTGCTAGTCGGCCGGCTGCGGAGCGACGGCGTGCAGGTGGGGCAGGTCGCGTTTTCGTTCGCCGAGTTGCCGCGTATCCATTGGACGCGCTGCGAGCCGTAATTGTCGACCGCGCCCCCCATGTCGGCGTTGAGCAGCGACGACTGCGCGAGGTCCATTTCGATGGCTCCCGGCGCAGCGGGATAACTCGCCGGCCAGCGGAACGGAATGCCGCGGCTGCCCAGCGCCGCCGATGGCTTGTACGTCAGGATGGTGCGCCCGGTATCCCAGTTCTGGCCGTTGATCACCTGGCCTGCGTCCCACACCTGCGCACCGAGCGACCCATCGGCGTTCACGACAGTCGCCAGCAGTTGCCCCGACCAGTCGCCACTGTTGAAGCGTGCCTGGTAGAGCCTCGTTCCGGTACCCCACGACCCGGTGTTCAGGGACACTGAACTCGCGGCGGCGGTTTTCGATTGAATATCGACGGCGATCGCCTGGAAATCACTCTGCAAAGATGCTGCGTCAGACCCAAGATACGCCTTGCCAGTGCCGCCGAGCGCCGCAAACTTGTTCAACACCGCGATGGACGCGGGATTAGCGACGGTGTCGCCCATGCCGATGACGTAGGTCTGGATATCGTAGGTAACGCCTGCGACGACAGTGCTGCGCAGCGGGGTGATCTTCGCAAAAACATCGTTCGCCGCCTGGGAGAACGTCCAGGTTTGCGAAATCGGGTTGTAGGTGTTCTGCTGCTGCGACAGCGGGTACATGGCGCCCGTCAAATCCGAAGTCGGGTTGCCGTCGGTCGCCAGGAGCACGAAGTTGCGCTGGCACGATAAAGAAATCGGCGACGGATACCCGGCGGCGCCGGTATAGTACTGTTGCGCGGTGCCGAGGCTGCCCGCGAGCGGAGTGAACACCGCGCCGTTCTTTATTTCCGGGCCAGCCTGTGTTTCCGGAGCAAGCAGGTTCGTCATGGTGGTCAAATGTCCGACAGTGGTCGAAGGCATAATCGGTTCTGCAATCGTCCCCCAGCCATTGATCGAACCCAGGAAACCCCACGCCCGGTAAATGTACAACTGCCTGGAAATGGGCGGGTTGTATGGGAGGTAGCCCGAGTCGGTTGGGGTGAAACTCAATGTCGTCCAGAAGCCCGTCATGTTTGCTTCGAACGCCGTGCCCGGATTGTGTGTGAAGAAGAAGTTGTAGGCTCCGCCGCCCGCGCTCGTCGCCCAGGCGCCCCACCCGAAGTTGTTGATGTAGAGCACGTCGTTGATGTCGGGGTCGTCGCTCGCCCTGTCGTACGTCACGAAATTGCCGCCCGGTACAAACGGTTGCGGATTGGCGATGCAGCGACGGCCGCCGTTCGACGCGGAAATGCCCGCCACGCAGTCGTCGGTGAACACCATCGTCGTGCTATCGCCGAGCCAATAGGGATAGGTTGAATAAAGGTACGGGCTCGCGGCGTAGAACGTTTCCAGCCCCCAGTTGAAATCCCCTCTGAAGCTGTTGAGGGTGTTCCGAATCACGCTGCGCGCGATGTTGCCGCGCGTACTCGGATCATCGCCCGCGATGAGCTTGCCCGCCATGGTGCCGTCCATCGACTCGGAGTTGTCGTAGATCACCAGCACATTAGGTGGCGTTCGTTGCGCGAGGAACAGCGGATATTGAGCGATCGACAGTAGTGCGGCCGATGCTGATTCCGCGAGCAGCATCGCAATCGCTATTGCGAGTGCCCGTTTGAACGCGTTCATGGATTCCTCACGAGGTAAGTTGATTGCAGTACGGCACGGGTTTCCGGACGCGCGCCCGTCGCGAGGACGGTGAGGCGATACGCGAAGCCGCCCGAGTGCGCGCAGGACGCTCCGCAGCCCAATCCGACGCTGTTCCCCGGACTGGACGGAAGGCCGGGCGGAGCAGAAAGTCGTTCGATGACGTATTGCGGCTGCGCAGAGACGACCGGGAGCACCGGTGACGCGGTATAACTGCCGTACCTGCGCGTCAGCGCGGGATTGCTCCAGTCGATCGCTTTGGAGATGTCGGTCGAAGTCGGCGCTGGCCATGTCGACGGTGGCGTGCACAGACCGCTCGAGCACGACGAGGAGAACACTGTGCCCGCACCGATGTTTTTCACAACGTCGGCTTCCGCGTCGCGCAGGCCCGCTTCCGCCGCTTGAAAAGCGAGGTTCGCGTCCTTCGTATTGGAGACCATCTTTTCCTGCATCAGCGTGCTGTTCAGCGCCGACACGCCGATTACCGCCAGCACCAAAAGAAACATCAGCGCCGGAAACAGCGACATGCCGGCCTGCAAGGCCTTGATCGGCGGCGAGGGACGACGTGACATCATCACGGCACCCGATTCCGCACCGTCACCACGGAGGCGAGCACCGAGCGCAGGCGCAGGTCGGTCGGCGTCTTGGTCACGCCGTTGAAGGTATACGGTTGCGGCGAGGTCGCCATCTTGTCGCGGACGGTGGCCAGCAGCACTTGCGGGCGCACACTGACGACGTTGTTCCAGGTTCCGACTGCATTCGCCGTCACGTAGCGGTTGGCAGCCTTGTCGCCGTCGGTGTCCTCGCCGTAGAGCAGGACCAGACCGTCGACGCCTTCGACCATTTCCTCGGGTTGCGCCTGCAAGTCGTACGCCGGAATACTGTTCGCCCATAACGAGTTCGTCCCGGGCTTACGTGCGCTGGCCCCGATGTAATAGGTCCGCGTCACCAAGCGGTACACCGATGCGTCGGTCGAGAACTTATGCGGGTCGAGCGGATCGCTTAGGTTCTTGGTCGAGTTGCCCGGCACTCCCGCGCCGAGCTCATGAGCGATGACCCCAGTTGCCGAATTGAATGCCGTTGCGTTGAAGATCGCGGAGTAACTGCAGTCGGCAACCAGTAGTACGTCGCCGCCGGCCAGCGGGCTGCCTGCGGCCACCTGCAGGTCCGCCGTCGTGGTGCCCATCGCCGCGGTCAACGCTACGCCGGGACCGTCGATGTGGCGAATGGTGACTATATCGGTGTTGACGAGCGGCGGCGGCGAGAGCGTGCTGATGCTCGGGTCGAGCGTCGGACTCCAGACCCCGCCGCTTCCATAGAAGCCGCCGAGCGCAATGTCAAAGCGATAGGGGTACGCCGTCGAGTTGAGAACGTTGACGTGCGAGCCCGAACCTGCGATGTCGCAACCGCGGAATCCCGCCATCCGCAAGTCGCGGTTGAGCAGATGAATGACGAAGCGCCCGTTTTCCTGCAAGCGCGATACGGTGTCGTTGACGCGGGCGAGCTGCTTCGTGTTCGCGTACACGACGCCGATCACCGAAATGATGAGCAGGCTGATGGCCATCCAGACCAGCAGTTCCACCAGACCCATGCCCTTCTGCCGTCGCGAGCTCATGGCCTGAACGACGTGACAAAGCTGTGCTGCGTGCCTTTCTCGGTCCACGACAGCGTGATGGCGTAGAGACCGCCCACTCCGTCACACACAGCCGGCGCGCTGGTCAGGCAGATCTGTCCCTGGCCGGACGGCAACACCGCCCTTACCTCGGTGCTCCATTCGTAGTAATCGTTCTGCGCAAGCTGTGCCGCAGTGCAGCTCGTGCTGATGCAACCCGGGCTGCTGCCTGTGCCATAGAGCAAGTTGTATGAGCCGGCTTGCACCGCGGGCAGGTTCGCGCGCACCCGGTCCGCCATTTGATAGGAGAGATAGATCGCCTTGCTGCGGAAAAGGGAATTGTTTGCAGCCGCCAACCCGGTGACCTGAAGCCCCGCGAATCCGAGAAAGCCGATCGAAACCACGAAGATCGAGATCATCGCCTCGAGCAATCCGAGTCCGGCCTGCGTGCGCTTGTTCATGATCAGGAACAGCTGCTGCGAGTTGAACCTGCGTAGCCGGCGACATCGGCTACGTCGGTGAGACCGTTGGCCTGGATCGTGATGTCGAAGCTGGCGAGCATGGGATCCCTAGCGCACAGCTTGATGCCTACCGCTCCCCCCGCGAGAAAACCGGTCGGGTTGAAGGCGACCGAAGTGGTCGTGCCGTCGCCGATGAGGATGGTCGAGGGCAAGGCGTCATGGGTGCGCAGCAGCGGCTCACCGGAATCGAACGCGCCGTTGCCGTTGGTATCGACCCACACGGTCCAGCCGCCGCCGAATGCATTGCCGGTGACCGGCGTGGTGGCGCTCAACACCACCGGCAGGCCACGGCGGGCAGCCTCGCTTCGAGCCAACGCGAGGTAGGCGACGAATTCGTTCTGGGCTGAGTAGATTCGGTTGTTGTTAACGGTCGAGCTGAACGAGGCCGCCGCGATGCTCGACAGAATGACCAGCACGGTGATGGTCGCCAGCAGCTCGACCAGGGTAAAGCCGCGTTGGCGGCTCGGTTTGGAGAGAGGCATTGCTTTATGTTTTGACACGATCCACTCCATTTTGTAGGCCACATATCGGCACCGGCTGCTGACGCACTTTTGTCGCGCTAGACCACCGATGACACTCCCATAGGCTTCATCGAGCAAGACATATGCCGAAATGCACGGTAGGGGAGGTAAGCCAGATGAACGGTCACGCTGGGCAGATTTGCGTCGCCTGCCCTGAGTAACGCTACGCAAAAGTCGATGCCGGCGCCGCTAGGCCATTTGCCAACCACCGACTGGATGTGACGCAATGCGTAGGGAGCACAACGCTGCCATTGCCGCAATGTTGACTAAACTCTAGTGTACTGAGTCCGAAATGCGTTTACAAAATCGAGCGATGCTGGCCA
>JRHI01000247.1_pt1 | contig 62130 bp, 60 predicted proteins | sample 215371 | NCBI WGS metagenome assembly JRHI01 (sample SAMN02929681, study PRJNA255918) | sediment metagenome | biome: cave system; feature: Ice Cave; material: Sediment; isolation source: sediment from deep within a dark volcanic ice cave with no known source of... ...
GATCGAGCCGATCCAGCCGATCCAGCCGATCGGTCGCTTCAGTCGGGGCGTGCGATCGCTCCGAGGACCCGCTCGAGCGCGTCGCGGACCTCCAGGCCATCGGTCTGCACAACGACGGCGTCGGGGGCGGCCTTGAGCGGCGACGTCACCCGCTCGGAGTCGAGCTGGTCGCGCCGCAGGATCTCGTGCAGCAGCTCCTGCCGGGGACGGTGCTCACCCCGGGTGGCGAGCTCCTCCTCGCGCCGGCGGGCCCGCTCGCCGGCGGAAGCGGTGAGGAAGATCTTCCGGTCGGCATTCGGGAGGACCACCGTCCCGATGTCGCGACCGACCATGACGACGCGCCCCCGCTGCGCGAGGGCGCGCTGCTGCGCGACCATCGCGTCACGCACCCCGGGAACGCGGGCGACCTGGGAGACCGAGTGATCGATGTCCGCGGAGCGGATCTCCCAGGTCACGTCACTCCCGTCGAGCAGGACGGTGTAGGCACGGCCGTCCCGCTTGGTGGCCGGACCGATCGTGACCCGGGCCTCGTGCGCCAGGGCGGTGAGGCGCTCGGCGTCGTCCGGATCGATCTCCCAACGCTGCGCCGCGAGGGCGATCGCCCGGTACATCGCGCCGGTGTCGAGGAACAGATAGCCGAGCCGCTCGGCGACGAGCGCGCCGATCGTGCTCTTCCCCGCCCCGGCGGGCCCGTCGATCGCGATCGTCCGTGGGAGCGCCATCAGTCGGCCCCGCCGCCTCGTCCCGGGCGCCGCGGGCGCGCCGGACGGTCCGGACGCGGTGGGCCACCCGGCCGCTCGGGGCCGCTCGATCCGGCCGCGCGGGCCGACGCCGCCGGAGCGACGAGGGCCCGCACCTCGCGCGAGGTCAGCTCGCGCCAGGCGCCCGGCGCGAGGGTGCCCAGGCGCAGGCCGCCGATGCGCACCCGCCGCAGCCGGACGACCTGCAGGTCGACGCCCGCGCACATCCGCCGGACCTGCCGCTTCCAGCCGGTCTCGAGGACGAGCCGCAGCCGCGCACCGCCGGCGGTGCGGGACACCAGCCGAAGGGCCCGAAGGTGGGCCATGCCCTCATCCAGCCGGACACCGCGGCGCAGCGTCGCGAGGGCCTGCTCATCGGCGACGCCGGTGACGTCGACCTCGTATTCGCGCGGATGGCCGAAGCGCGGGTGGAGCACCCGCTCGGCCCAGGCACCGTCATTCGTGAGCAGCAGGAGCCCTTCGGAGTCGGCGTCCAGCCGCCCGACCGGATAGAGGCGCTCGTCGCTCCGCACCAGCGACACCACCGTCCGCCGGCCGCGGTCGTCGCTCGCGGTCGACACGATCCCGGCCGGCTTGTTCAACAGGACGTAGCGGTGCCGCACGTCGACCCCGATCGGCTTGCGATCGACCTCCAACGGCGCGTCTGGGGCGACGCTCTGCCCGATCGTGACCGGCCGTCCGCGGCTGGTGACCCGTCCGGCCGCGATGAGCACTTCGGCGTGACGGCGCGAGCTCACCCCGCGCTCGGCGAGCAGCTTCTGGACCCGCACCCGGGCGGGCTCCGCGGCGACGGGATGCGCGCGCCGGGATGGAGCGACCGCGCGCGGCGCGCGGGCCGTCGCCGCCGGACGCCGGCCGGGAGCCGTCACTCGGTCGGCCCGGCGACCGGCTCGCGCAGCGGCTCGGGCGGCGACTGGGCGAGCGTCCCCTCGGGCGTGAGCGCGGTCGGGAGCGAGTCGAGGGAGGAGAGGCCGAAGCACTCGAGAAACTCCCAGGTGGTGCCGTATTCGATCGGGCGCCCTGCCACCTCGCGGCGCCCACGCTCCTCGATGAGCCGGCGGGAGGTCAGAGTGTAGATCGTCTGATCGCAGTTCACGCCGCGGATCGCCTCCACCTCGGCGCGCGTCGCGGGCTGGCGATAGGCGATGACCGCGAGGGTCTCGAGCGCGGCGGGTGACAGCCGGAGCCGGTCCGCGCCGAGGTAGGCCGCGACGAACGGCGCGACCTCGGGAGCGGTGACGATCTGCCAATCGTCGCCGCCGTGGGCGAGCCGGAGCCCGGTGGCCGCGTAGGCCCGCTCCAGCTCCGCCAGCGCGTCGTCGACCGCGCGGGGACCGGCGCCGACGATCTTCGCCAGCTCGTTCCGGGGCACCGGGCGCTCCGCCACGAACAACACCGCTTCGAGCGCCGCCGCGATGACCGATCGCGTCATGAGCCCTCCGTCCGCGCGGCCTTGCGCTCGATGCGGATGTCGCCGAACAGCTCGTTCTGCGTGATGTCGATGACCGCCCGCCGATAGAGGTCGAGCAACGCGATGAAGGTCACGATGGCGAAGCCGAGCGTCGGCCTCGTCCCGAGCAGCGTAGCGAAGGTGAGCCTGCCCTGCGACGCGACGAGCGCCTCGATCTCCGCGGTCCGCTGCTCCACCGAGTAGCGCTCACCCGGGATCTCGAGCTCCTCCTCCCCGCCCCGCCGGGCGAGCGCCAGGACCCGCGCCCAGGCGGCCGCGAGCGCATCGGGGCTCCCGCCGCGCGGCGGCAGGATGACCGTACCGCCCTCGCGATGGAAGCCGCGCTCGCCCGAGCGGAGCCGATCGCCGAGCGCGATCGCGCGTCCCTTCACCATGGCGTATTCGATGAGGCGCAGCCGAAGGTCCTCCTCGGTCTCGCTGTCATCCATCGTCACGACCGGCTCGAGCGAGGGAAGGAGGCTCCGGGCCTTCAGCAGCACGAGGCGTGAGGCGATGTACAGGAACGCCGCGACCTCATCCGCCGGGAGCGCCTCCATCGCGCGCACCCGTACGAGGTAGCCGTCCGCCAGCTCGCCCAGGCGCACGGTGAAGATATCGAGTCGCTTCTCCTCCACCAGCTCGAGGAGCACGTCGAGCGGGCCCTCGAACCCGTCGATGCTCACCGCCGGCGGTCGCGGCCCGACCGGCATCATGGGAGCGCCTCCTGATCGGCCCGGGCGAGGAGCGCGGCGTCGGCCGACCGCGGCGGCCGGTGGTGCCCGGCGATGAGCGCGACGACGCGCGGCGACGCGCCGCGGGCCGCGGCGATCTCGGCACCGCGGCGGGGGTGGTCGAGGTAGCGGGCGAAGACGGTGTCCCCGCGGGCGAGGCGCCGCTGGACGAGCGGCGCGCCACGCGCGAGGAGCACCGCCGCGACCCGGTGCCAAAGGCGCGTGCCGGCCGGCTTCGCGAGGTCGTGCCAGAGACCGGCCTGGACGAGCTCGTCATCGGCCCCGAGGGCCCGGAGGATCTGCGCCGTCCGTGCGGCGTGCCGCTCGTCCGCCAGCTCGCCCGCCCGCACGACACGCCAGGTCTGCCGCGCGCGCCCGAGCATCAGAAGAAACGCGTGCCGAGGAGCAGCGTCGCGAGCGCCGAGGCCGGCCCGAAGACGATCGTCTGCAGGATCCGCCCACCCGCGAGCAGGAGGAGCAGGAGGAGGATCGGCCCGTATTGCTGGAAGCTCCGCCAGGCGTACTGCTGGCGCGGCGGCAGTAGCCCGTAGATGACGTTCGAGCCGTCGAGCGGCGGGATCGGGAGAAGGTTGAACACCCCGAGGATGCAGTTGTAGAAGACGATGAGCACGAGGATCTCGCGGTAGGCGCCGCCGAGGAGGTCGGCTGAGGAGAAGCGCAGCGGGATCGCGCAGACCGCCGCGATCGCGAAGTTCGAGAGCGGTCCGGCGAGCGCCACGAGGCTCACCGCCACAGCGCTGCGCAGTCGCGATTCGTTGAACGGCACCGGCTTTCCGTAGCCGAAGCCGGCCACGACGAGGAGCAGCGTCCCGAAGAGGTCGAAATGCGCGAGCGGGTTCAGGCTCATGCGGCCGAGCAGGCGTCCGGTGTCGTCCCCGAGGCGGTGCGCGGCATAGGCATGCATGAACTCGTGCACGGTGATACCGAGGATGATCGCGAGGAGGAAGCCGACGAAGGCCACCGGGTCGCGCGAGGCGTTCCCGATCGGGCCCTGCAGGCTTCCGGTAAGGAAATAGAAGCCCAGCAGCACCAGGGCGATGAGCAGCATCGGATTCAGCCCTGACCCGGGTCCCCGATAACCGCGCCCGATCACGCTTCCGAGTCTATGGGGAATCGTCCTGCCGCCCGGCGGCGTCCGATCAGCGCGAGGCGATCCGTCCGAGCACCAGACGCCGACGCGGTACCGCGCGGGCGCTCCAGCGGAACGCGCGCTCGATCTGCGTGACGGCGGCACGATCCGTGTCCCGACCGGCGAGATGGATCTGGGCGTACGGAGCGCCGCGCTCGACACGGTCCCCGACCTTCGCCTGCAGCACGATGCCGGTGCGATGATCGATCGGGTCGCCCTTGCGCTCGCGGCCGGCGCCGAGCCGGACCGACGCGAGGCCGATCTCGTCCGCCGCAATGTCCGACACATACGCGGTCCGCGCCGCGCGCAGCGTCTCGGTCCGTGGCGCGCGCGGAAGCCGGCCGGTGTCGTCGATCATCCGGCCATCGCCGCCCTGGGCCACGACCAGCTCGCGGAGCTTCGCGAGGCCGCTCCCGTCGGCGATCGCCCGGTCGATGCGGGCGAGCGCGCCACGGCGGTCCCGGGCCTTCCGGCCGCGGAGGAGCATCTCCGCGCCGGCCAGCCGCGCCAGAGCGAGCAGATCCGGAGGACCCGCACCGCGGAGGGTCGCGACGGCCTCGGCGACCTCGAGGCCATTCCCCACCGCGCATCCGAGCGGCTGCTCCATGTCGGTGAGCAGGCAGGTCACCGCCATCCGATGGGCGGCGCCGATCCCGACCATCGCGCGGGCGAGCGCCCGCGCGGATGGGAGATCCTTCATGAACGCGCCGCGGCCGACCTTCACGTCGAGGACGACGGCGTGCGCCCCGGCGGCGATCTTCTTGGACATGACGCTGGAGGCGATGAGCGGTATCGACGGCACCGTCCCGGTGGCGTCGCGCAGGGCGTAGAGGAGCCCGTCGGCCGGTGCGAGGTCGGCGGTCTGGCCGGTGACGACCAGGCCGATGCGCTCGAGCTGCGCCAGGAACTCCGCGGTCGAGAGGTCGACCCGGTAGCCGGCGATCGACTCGAGCTTGTCCAGCGTCCCGCCGGAGAAGCCGAGCCCCCGGCCGCTCATCTTCGCCACCGGGACGCCGCAGGCCGCGACGAGCGGCACGACCACGAGCGTCGTTTTGTCCCCCACGCCGCCGGTCGAGTGCTTGTCGACGACCCGACCGAAGCGGCGGAGGTCGAGGCGCTCGCCTGACCGCGCCATCGCGCTGGTGAGGGCCGCGGTCTCGACGCGGTCCATGCCCCGCCACACCACCGCCATGCAGAACGCGGCCAGCTGGTAATCGGGGACCGCGCCGCGGGTGTAGGCGCCGATGAGCTGGTCGAGCTCGGCGGCGCTCAGCCGGCCGCCGTCGCGCTTGCGCTCGATGAGATCGACGACCCGCGGCCCGGCGGTCACAGCCGGGCGACGACGCCCGTCACCAGCGCCCCGAGCCGCGTTCCGGCGCGATCGGCGACCGCCAGCACCTGGAGATGATCGACGTGCTCGACCTCGCCCGGGATCCCGGTCGCCAGGTCCGTGACGGTGGCGATGGCGAGGATCCGCATCCCCATGTGCCGGGCGACGAGGACCTCGGGGACGGTGCTCATCCCGACCGCGTCCGCGCCGAAGCCCCGGAGCATCCGCAGCTCGGCCGGCGTCTCGAAGTTCGGCCCGGCGACCGCGACGTACACGCCCTCGCGCAGGTCGGGATCCACCGCCTTCGCCAGGTCCCGCAGCTCCTCGGTGTAGGTGCCGACCATATCCGGAAAGCGCGGGCCGACGGCCTCGTCGTTCGGCCCGCGCAGCGGATTCGCGGGCATGAAGTTGATGTGGTCGGAGATGACCATGAGGTCACCGGCGGCGAAGCCGGGATTCAGCCCGCCGCAGGCGTTCGTGAGGATGAGCGTGTCGATCCCCCAGGCCTTGAAGACCCGGATCGGGAACGTGACCGCCTCCATGTCGTAGCCCTCGTACCAGTGGAGCCGGCCCTTCATCACCGCGACCTCCTTCCCCGCGAGCGTGCCGACGACGAGCTCGCCGGCGTGGCCGACGACGGTGCTCGTCGCGAAGCCGGGGATCTGGGCGTATGGGACGCGTGTCGCCCCGGCGACCGCGTCGGCCAGCTTCCCGAGGCCCGAGCCAAGGACGATCGCGATGCTCGGGGCGCGTTCCACGCGTCCCCGGAGGGCCTGGACCGCCGCCGCGGTGTCCGGCGTCATGAGGGCGCACCACCTTCCTTGAGGATCTTTTCGCGCAGCACCGCGAGGAACGGGCGCATCCCCGCGGTCCGGACGAACCGGGCCACCGGGTCGGCCCGCCGGACCTCGATCCGGTCACCGGACCGCACCGGATGCTCCTCCTGCCCGTCGAGGGAGAGCCGCGCCGGCTCGTCCTGGACCTCCAGCGAGATCGTCTGGTCGACGTCGAGCACGACGGCGTTCGGGAACGAGAGGTGCGGCGCGATCGGGACGATCATGATCGCGCGCGACGAAGGGAGGATGAGCGGCCCACCGACCGAGAAGCCGTACGCCGTGCTGCCGGTCGCGGTCGCGATGATCAGCCCGTCGGCCCAGTAGACGGTGAACGGGTCGTCGTCGATCCGCACCGCGACGTGGATCGACCGCACGAGCTCCGCGCGCGCCACCACGACGTCGTTGAGCGCGATCACCCGGAGCAGCTCGGTCCCGGCACGGATGTGCCGCGCTTCGAGGAGCGTGCGCTCTTCGGTCGTGTACCGGCCGGCGACGACGTCGGCGACGACGCCGTCGAAATCCTCGAGCGAGATGCTGGTGAGGAACCCGAGGCGTCCGAGATTCACCCCAAGGAGGCCGATGCCCAGCGGCGCGAAGGCCCGGGCGGCGCGGAGCATCGTCCCGTCCCCACCGAAGACGCAGGCGACGCGGACCCCGGCGAGGGCGGTCGCGAGATCCGGGGCATCGAGGCTCGCCTCGACCACGTCGTGCCCCGCCGCGCGCATCCGGCCGGCCGCGGCGCGCGCCGCGGCGATCGCCGGCGGCCGATCCGGACGCACGACGAGCGCGAACCTCACTCCGCGGCTTCGCGCGCGCGCTCGGCGATCCGGCCCGGGGCGAGGCCGGCGTCACCCTTGCGGGCGTGCACGAAGATTTCGCGATTGCCTTCGCGCCCGGAGATCCGCGAGGCCGCGATCGCGACGCATCCGACGCCGGCCGCGGTGAAGCGCTCGGCGACCGCGATCACCGCGTCGGCGCGCGCCCGGGGATCGCGCACGACGCCGCCGCGCCCGACCGCGGCGCGGCCCGCCTCGAACTGCGGCTTCACCAGAGCGATGACGTCGCCACCGTCACGCAGATGCACGAACGACGGCGGCAGCGCGAGAGCGACGGAGATGAACGAGAGGTCCGCCAGGATGAGGTCGACCGGCTCGGGAAGCGCGAATCCGATCCGGGCGTTCACGCCTTCGCGGGATACCACCCGCGGGTCGTTCCGCAGCCCCCAGTCCAGCTGGCCATGGCCGACATCGACCGCGTAGACCGTTCGCGCCCCGCCCTGGAGGACCCGGTCGGTGAAGCCGCCGGTCGATGCGCCGACGTCGAGGACGACGGCGCCCTCCACGCCGACGGCGAAGTCCGCGAGCGCGCCGTCGAGCTTCTCCCCGCCGCGGGAGACGAAGCGGGGACCGCGGTCCACGGCGACGATGGCGTTCGCGCGGACCGGGAGCGCGGCACGGTCGGCGACCTGGCCATCGACCCGGACGACGCCCGCCAGGATGAGCGCCTGGGCCCGCTCGCGGCTGGACGCCTGCCCGCGCTCGACCAACAGCTGATCGAGTCGCGTGCGCGTCGCTGCGGTGCGCGCGGTGGCCGCCGTCACGGGGCCGAAGCGTAGAGCACGCGCGGCCCCGGCCGAAGTGGATCGGACGGTAGACTCGGCCGGATGCCCAAGCGCCTCCCCCGCGCGCGGACCCTGAAAGGCGATCCCAGACTCGCGTACTACGACTCCGGTGGCGGGCTCGAGGCCGAGGCGCCGATCGTCCTGCTGCACGGCGCGACGTTCCGCTCCGAGGATTGGGAGAACATCTTCCCCCGCCTGGCGACGCGCTATCGGGTCATCGCCTACGACGCGCGCGGCCACGGAAAGAGCGGTCGGGCCACCGACTACACGGCGGCGGCCCTTGCCGCCGACCTTCACCGCCTGCTCGGGCTGATCGGGCGTCCGGCGATCGTGATCGGCCACTCCCTCGGCGGCGCGACCGCCCTCCTCGCCGCGACCGGGGATCCGCGCTCGTTCCGCGCGCTCGTGCTGGAGGATCCGATCGTGAGCCTCTATCGGACGGGCTGGCGGGGCGCGTATTACGAGGCGCTGCGCGCGGCCCTCGCGGTGCGCGCCGACCCCGCCGCGCTGCGGGCCGCGGTGGCGAAGCTCCCGCTGCCCGCACCCGGGCCGCGCGGCGAGCGGACGGTCGGCGAGGTGCGCGGCTTCTATGCCCCCGAGCGCCTCGCGACGTACTACGCCGACGTGGACCCGGCCTTCGTGGCCGCGTTCGTCGCCGGCGACGCCGACGGCCGCGCCGCGCTGACCGCGGCGGCCGCGGCGATGCCGCCGGTGCCGACGCTGCTGCTCGCCGCCGACCCGAAGGAGAGCGCCCTCGCACCGGACGAGGCGGATCGGATCGGTGCGCAGCCCGGCGTGCAGGTCCAGCGCTTCCCCGGCCAGGGACATCGGATCCACGGGATGCGGCCGGAGCTCTTCCTGGAGACCCTCGAGCCGTTCCTCCGCGCCCATCGCGCGGGCTGACCGTCCCCACCGGACGGTGCTGAGGAAGCAGATCCCCGGATCCTCCAGCCAGGTCGCGCCGTCCACGTGTAGCCCGCCGCGAGATCCTCACCGGCCCAGGTGGCGAACGCCGGGTCGCCGAAGTCGGCCATCCGCTGGGTCGGGCTGCGCCCGTCGAGCGAGGCCTGCGAGAAGTAGTTCCGGACCGCGAGGTCCAGCCGCGCCTCAGTCGCCCGCCGGACGGCCGCCGGGTTCCTGCTCGGCGAGGGCCGCGGCAAGCTGGGTGATCCGCAGGTCGGCGGCGTCCAGGCGCGCGGCGCATTCGCCGTACAGGCGGAGGCCTTCCTCATAGAGCCGGACCGCGGCGTCCAGCTCCAGGGCCGGATCCTCGAGCCGGTCGGCGATCGCCTCGAGCCGCTCGAGTGCCGCCTCGACCGCCTGGGGCGGGACGCCCGCGGCCCCGGCGCCCTCGTCCTTCTCAGCGCGCGTCATCCCGCACCTCCCGGCCTTCGGCCCGCAGCTCGATCGCCCGCACCGTGATCGCCGCCCGTCCGTCCCGCATCCGCAAAGCTGCCGGCTGGCCCGACTCCAGCCCGGCAGCGTCGCTCCGCACCCGCCCGGCCGCATCCTCGACGATCGCGTAGCCGCGGCCGAGCACCGCGAGCGGCGACAGCGCCGCAAGCCGCCGCGCGGCGCCGGTCGCGCGGGCGCGGCGTGACGGGATGAGCCGCGCCACCGCGCGGTCCAGGTCGCGGCGATCGTCATCCAGCCGCTGCCGGAGTGCCGCGACGCGGGCGGCGGGGGCCTCGCGATCGATGCGCCGCCGGATGGCCGCGCAGCGGCGCCGCCGTTCGGCCACGACCGCACGCGCCCGGGCGTCGATCCGGCGGCGGAGCCGCTCGGCCGCCTGGATCCCGGCCGAGGCGTCGGGTACGACGAGCTCGGCCGCGACCGACGGCGTGGGGGCACGGACGTCGGCAACCAGATCGACGAGGGTGACGTCCGATTCGTGCCCCACCCCGGCGCACACCGGTCGCGCGCAGCGCGCGACGGCGCGGATGAGGGCCTCGTCGTTGAACGGCCAGAGGTCCTCGCTCGCCCCTCCGCCCCGGGCGAGGATGATCGCGTCGAGCCGGCGCAGCTGCGCCAGTCCGTCGAAGGCCGCGATCATCGATTCGACGGCGCCCGGCCCCTGCACCTGCGCCGGCGCGAAGATGATCTCGACCCGTGGGTCGCGGCGGGCCACGACGGTCTGCACGTCATGCCAGGCCGCCCCGGTGGGACTGGTGATGACGCCGATACGCCGGGGCGACGCGGGCAGCGGGCGCTTGCGCTCCGTCGCGAACAGCCCCTCCTCGCGCAACCGCCGACGGAGGGCCTCGAGGCGGAGATACGCCTCACCGGCGCCGGCCGGGCGGAGGTCATCGCACCGGAACTGATAGCTCCCGCCCTTGGGATAGACATCGAGCGAGCCGTGCGCGAGGACCCGCAGGCCGATCCGTGGCGACAGCGCGACGCGCGAGGCGGCGGTCGCGAAGAGCGTGCAGCGGATCTGGGCGACGTTGTCGCGCAGGGTGAAGTAGGTGTGCCCGGCCGCGGAGGCGGTCATCTCGGAGACCTCGCCCTCGACCCAAAGATCCTTGAACGTGTCGCCTTCCATGAGCCGGCGGGCGATGAGGACCGTCAGGTCCCCGACCCGCAGGACCCGCGTGGGAAGGCTCACGATGCGCGCTCGATGTACTCCCCCGTCCGCGTGTCGACCTTGATCTTGTCGCCCTGCTGCACGAAGAGCGGGACATTGACCTTCAGGCCGGACTCGAGCGTCGCGGGCTTGGTCGCGCCGGTCGCGGTGTCGCCCTTGATGCCGAATTCCACGCTCGTCACGGCGAGGACGATCGAGGCGGGCATCTCGACGCCGATCGGGTCACCCTCGTATTCGTTGAGCGTGAGCACCATCCCGTCGGTGAGATAGTCGACGGCGTCGCCGAGCTGGGTCGCGTCGAGGGCGATCTGGTCGAACGTCGCGGTGTCCATGAAGTGATAGAGGTCCCCGTCGTGGTACTGGTACTGCACGTTGCGGTGGTCCATCCGGGCCCGCGCGAAGCGGTCACCGGCCTGGAACGTCTTCTCGACGAGATCGCCGCGCCGGACGTTCCGCAGCTTCATCCGGACCTGCGCGCTGCCGCGCCCCATCTTGATGTGCTGGAACTCGACGATCTGATAGAGCACGCCCTCGAGCTCGATCGTCATGCCGCGCTTGATCTCGCCGGTCGAAACCATTCTTTCAACGTCCGCGGGCCGTCATCGCCGCTCCCCCTCCGCTCGCTCGAGCAGCCAGCGCAGCGCGATCTCGTACCCCGCGGCCCCCTTCCCCACGATCTGGTGCGCGGTGACCTCGGTGAGATAGCTATGGTGCCTGAACGCCTCGCGTGCCGCGATATCGCTGATGTGGACCTCGACCACCGGGAAGGCGCAGCCGGCCACCGCGTCCCGCAGCACCACCGAGGTATGGGCGAGTCCGCCGGGGTTGATGATCGCCCCGTCCGCGTCGGTGTGCCGCTGCAAGAAGTCGATGAGCGCGCCCTCGTGGTTCGACTGGAGATCGGCGATCGCGTGCGCCGGTCCGGCGGTCGCGCGGAGGCGGTCGATGATCTCGGCCAGGGTCGTCGTCCCGTAGAGCGCCGGCTCGCGCATCCCCAGGGTGTTCAGGTTCGGTCCGTTCACGACCAGGATCTTCATCGTCCCTCCACCACGCGGACCGCGGCGGCGAGCGGGCCGGGCCCGACGTCGGTCACCTCGCTGAAGCGGCCGATCGCCCGCGGCAGGATCCAGCGCACCTTCCCCGCGCGCACCTTTTTGTCCGCGGCGAGGAATCCCGCGGTGCGGGCCGGGACCCGTGCGCGGATCGGAAGACCGGCGTCCTGGAGGATCCGCTCGAGCCGCTCGCGGAACGCCCCGGGAACGAGGTCGAGCGCCTCGGCGAGGGCCGTCGCGTAGATCATCCCGACGCTCACCGCCTCGCCGTGGGTGACGCGGTATCCCGAAGCTGCCTCGTAGGCGTGCCCGAAGGTGTGGCCGAAGTTCAACAGCAGGCGGGCGCCGGCCTCGCGCAGGTCGCGGCCGACGATCCCGGCCTTGAGCGACGCGGCGAGGGTGATCGCCCCGACCGTCGGGCCGAGATCGCCGGCGAGCACCCGGGAGACGGACCGCTCGATCTGCGCGACGGCCGGACGATCGGCCAGGAATGCCGCTTTCACGATCTCGGCCAGGCCCGAGGACCGCTGCCGACGCGGCAGGGAGCCGAGCACCGCCGGATCCGCGAGCACCGTGTCCGGCGACCAGAACGCCCCGGCGAGATTCTTTCCCGCGCGCAGATCGATCCCGGTCTTGCCGCCGATCGACGAATCGACCATCGCGAGCAGGGTGGTGGGCAGCTGGGCGTAGCGGATCCCCCGGAGGTACGTCGCCGCGGCGAACCCGGCGAGATCGCCGACCGTCCCGCCGCCGAGCGCGATCACCGCGCCATCACGGCCCACGCCGGCGCGCGTGAACGCCCGCCAGAGCCGCTCCAGGCCGGCGACCGACTTCGCGCGCTCGCCGCGCGGAACGGTGATCGTGGTCGTCGCGATGCCCGCCGCGGCGCACGAGGCCGCCACCGCCGGTGCGAGCCTCCGCGCGATGAGGGTGTCCGCCACGATCGCCGCTCGGCCGCTCCAGCCGAGGTCCGCAAGATGCGATCCGGCGTGATCCAGCAGGCCGGCACGGACGAGCACCGGATAGGGCCGGTCCCCGCCGACCTCGAGCCGGAGCCCGCGCCCGGCGACGAGCCAGGCCGTCACGGCCCGCGCCACATCCGCCGCCGGCACGCGGTCGATAGCGAAGGTCGCCTCGACATCGGCGTAGGCCGCGCGCCGCTCCCGGAGGACCCAGGCGGCGTGCGCGCGCGGTGCCAGGTCCAGATGCCCGCGCTTCTCCCTGGTCGCGGCGATCCCGCGCGCCACGGTGTCGACGTTCCCGGTGAGTCCGACGCAGATCCCAAGGGCGCGCATCCGTCGCCGATTCGGCTCCTCCAGCGGCGTCCCGCCGCCGGTGGCGACGACGATGACGGCGCGCGTCGGGGCAAGACGGGTGAGGGCCTCCGACTCGAGCGCCCGGAAGCGGGGCATCCCGTCCTCACGGATGATGCGGTCGCAGGGCTTGGCCGCCTGCCGCTCGATCTCGGAATCGAGGTCCAGCGCGGTCGCCCCGAGCAGCTCGGCCAGGAGCGGCGCCACGGTCGATTTCCCGATCCCGGGAGGCCCGACGAGGAACAGGTGCATCAGCGGTCGGCGATCGGGCGAAGGCGCTCCCGGTAGGTGGCGAGCGCCCGCAGCAGATCGTCGAGGGTGTCCTCGCCGAACTTCAGGCAGAGCGCGTCGGCGATGACGAGCGCGAGCATCGCCTCGGCGACGACGCCGGCGGCGGGGATCACGCAGACGTCGCTCCGCTCGATGTGCGCGGCGGCGGCGAGGCCGCTGCGCAGATCGACCGACGGAAGCGGGCTCATGAGGGTCGAGATCGGCTTGAACGCGACGTGGGCGATGATGTCCTCCCCGTTGCTCACCCCGCCCTCGAGGCCGCCGGCGCGATTGCGCGACCGGCCGAAGCCCGCGCCCCGCCGCTCGATCGGATCGTGCACCGCGCTCCCGCGGTCGGCGGCGGCGGCGAACGCGTCGGCGAACTCCACGCCCTTGGCCGACGGGATGGAGGCCAGCGCCTGCGCGATGCGGCCGTCCAGGCGGCGATCCCACTGGGCATAGGTCCCCAGGCCGGCGACCACGCCGCGGGCGCGCACGGCGGTCACGCCGCCCAGGGTGTCGCCGGCGTCGCGCGCGGCGGCGATCGTCGCGATCATCCGCGCGCCCGCCGCCGGGTCGGAGCAGCGCACCTCGCTCGCCTCGATGCGCTGGCGATCGAAGGTCGGGACCGCGGTGACGTCGCCGATGACGACCGATTCGCTCAGGACGTCGACRCCGACCGCGGTGAGCAGCGCGCGGGCGACGCCCCCGGCGGCGACCCGTGCCGCGGTCTCCCGCGCGCTCGCGCGCTCGATGACGTCCCGGACGTCCTCGTGACCGTATTTCAGCGCGCCGGCGAGATCGGCGTGGCCGGGGCGGAGCCCGGTCACCGCGTCCGGCGGCTCCGCGAGCGGCTCGACGCTCATCACCCGCTCCCAGTTCGGCGCGTCGCGGTTGGCGATCCAGAGCGCGACCGGCCCACCGGTGGTGCGGCCATGGCGGACCCCGCCGGTGATCCGGGCGGTGTCGCGCTCGATCTTCTGGCGGCCGCCACGGCCATAGCCGAGCTGGCGGCGCCGCAGATCCGCGTCGATCGTCGCCGCGTCGATCGATAGACCCGCGGGGACGCCATCGATGATGACGGTGAGGCCCGGCCCGTGGCTCTCGCCGGCGGTGAGGAAGCGCATCAGCCGATCCCGATCGCGCGGCGCATGACCGCGAGCGGCGCCGGTCGGTCGGTCCAGATCGAGAACGCCAGCGCGGCCTGGTGGAGCAGCATCGGCAGTCCGTTCAGCACCTCGCAGCCGGCGGCGCGAGCCCGCGTGAGCAGCGGGGTGTCCTGGCGGGTCGGGATGAGATCCACGACCACCAGGCGCGACGGCAACGGAACCCCGGCCAGCGGATCCTCGTCACGCAGGCCGAGCGAAGTCGCGTTCACCACGAGATCGGCGCCGGCGACCGACCAGGACGGGAGCCAGTCGACGACCTCGGGGCGCCAGGCGCCGCCGGCCGTCGGGAAGGTCCGGGCGAGCTGCTCGGCGCGGGCCCGGTCCCGATTCGCGACGGTGACCTGGGCCAGGCCCCGCACGAGCACCGGCACGATCGCGCGGGCCGCGCCACCGGCACCGAGGACCAGCACCCGCTTCCCGGCGACGCTGATCGCCGCCTCCCGCAGGGCCTCAGCGAACCCGGCGCCATCGGTGTTCCAGCCCTGGAGCGTCGCGCCGTCCGGCCCGTCGCCGCCCTGCTTCGAGATCGTGTTCGCCGCGCCCACGCGTGTCGCCTCGCCATCGTGCGAGCGTACGAGACGCATGACCGCCTCCTTGTGCGGCACGGTGACGTTCGCCCCGAGCACCGCCCGATCGGTCCGGAGCCGCTCGACCGTCGCAGGGAGCTCCTCCGGCGTGACGTCGCGGGTCTCGTACCGATGACCAAGGCCGAGGGCCGCGAACGCGGCGTTCTGCATGAGCGGCGAGAGCGAGTGCGCGACCGGATGGCCGAGCAGGTACACGGTGCTCACTTGTTCCCGAACTTCACGCGGTTCGCCTCCTGCTCGTCGAGGGTCACCGCGAAGGCGTGGCCGCCGGTCCCGTCGCCCTTCGCGACGAAGTAGAAGTACGGCGTCTTCGCCGGCCGCGCCGCGGCGTCGAGCGCGGCCTGGCCAGGATTCGCGATCGGCGTGGGCGGGAGTCCGGCGACCCGGTAGGTATTGTACGGCGAATCGAGCTTCAGGTCGTCGAGCGAGAGCGCGCGCCAGTCCCCGAGCGCGTACTGGATCGTCGGATCCGCGTCGAGCTTCATCCCGATGTCCAGCCGGTTCTGATAGAGCCCGGCGATGATGGGGCTCTCCGTCCGGTCCTTGGCCTCGCGCTCGACGATCGACGCGAGCTTCACGATGTCGTAGATCGCGACCTTCCGCGCGGACGCCGCGGCCCGCACGGTCGGTCCGACGCGTTGCTCGAACGTGTCGAGCAGGAGGTCGACGATCTGCGTCGCGGTGGCATCCGGCCGGAGGAAATAGGTATCCGGGAAGAGGTATCCCTCAAGCGGGGTCTTCGGGTCAAGGCCGGCGAGCACGGTGTTGTTCCGGGTCCCGACGACCGCCGCCGCGGTGAATTCCGCCGGGGCGATCTTCGGGAATGCCTTCCCCACCGCGACCGCGACCTCGCTCAGGCGCCAGCCTTCGATGATCCGGAGCGCCGCCTGGTCGCCCGGCGCCTTCTCGAAGAGCCGCGCGATGTCGGACGGCGTGAGCGCCGGCGACACGGTGTAGATGCCCGACTGCAGGGTGCTCTCGCGCCCCCGCTCATAGAGGACGTACTTGAACGCGAGCGCGGAGCGGACCAGTCCGGCCCGCTGCAGCGCGGCGGCGATCTGCGATGCCGTCTCCCCCCGCTTCACGACGAATTCCCGCGGCGCGCCGCCGGGGTCGGCGGCCACCGTGGTGTCCGGCGCGACGCGGGGTCCGACGATCGAGCGCACGACGGACTGGCGGAGGAGCGTGTCGTGGTCGTCGGCCAGCCCGACGATCGCATCGACGACGAGCGGACGCGCCAGCAGTCCCCCGACGACGATGAGCAGGACCACCAGGAGCGCGAAGACCGCCGGGCCGCGCGTCGATGCCCGCCGTGGCCGGGCGGCGCGCTGGGTCGGCCGCCGCGGGCCCGCGCGCACCGGGCCATGCGCCGGTGGTGGCTCGGGTGGAAGGGTCATCGGCGCGTCGCCAGGAAGTCCTCGAGCAGCACCCGCGCCGCGCCGGCGTCGGCATCGGCCGCGCCGCGCCGGATCGCCTCCACCGTGGTGTTCCGCTCGTCGTAGAGCTCGACCGGACGGCCAATCGCACCGCAGGCCCGGGCGAATGCCATCGCCCGGCGCGCCTGCGCGCCGATCTCGCCGGCCAGGGTGAGCGGAAGTCCGATCACCAGGGCGTCCACCTCTTCCTGCGCGACGATGCGCGCGAGCGTCGAGACATCGTCCGCCAGCCGGCGGGACCGTCGAAGGGTCGGGAGCGCGCGGGTCAGGTCGAAGGTGTCATCCCCGACCGCCAGCCCGACCCGGCGGTCACCGACGTCGAGGGCAAGATACCGCACTCAGTTGATCCGGATGCGCGCGTCGAGGAGCGGCAGCCGCGGCCACCATCCCGGTTGCAGGCGCAGGTCGCTCACGACGAGGCCAAGGCCCTCGAGGATCGCCCGAGCCTCGGCCGGGTCGCGGCCGGCGATCGCGGCGCGCGCGCGGGCCTCATCGATCCGCGGCAGCTGGCGCCCCGATGCCGTCACCTGCCAGGTCACGCCGGTCGGGCCGATGGTCTGCGCGACCTCGAACTTCGCGCTGGCGTCATCGAGGACGTGCCCCTGGCTCGCCGCCCCGCGGTAGCGCTCGAGGGCCGCCTTCGCCGGCTGGTCCGACGCCACCGCGAAGCCCTGCGCGACTCCGGAGACGGTGACCTCGAACGTCGCGACCTCCTTCCCGACGACGTCGGCCTGCGGGCTCTGGGCCGTGATCGACGCCGGCGCCAGCGCGTACACCGAGACCCCCGCCCCGGCCTGGGCCTGCCAGCCGCTCTGCTGGCGGCTCGTCTCCGCGGCGAACGCCGCCCGCACCTTGTCCGGGGTCGTCGCGGCGGTGTAATCCTCGGCCTTCACCACCGGGATCTTCTTCGAATCCCCGCCGGCCGTCTTCTGGGGGTTGGTGACGATGTACGCGGCCGAGCCGCTCACCGTGATCCGGTTCGCCTCGACGTTGCCGCCCGGCCCGGCGGCGACGGCCTCGACCGCGACCTCCACCTGCCCCGGGGCAACGATGAGCCCGAGGATGTAGCTCCGCGGCAGGGTCTTGTCCTCGATCGTGACGAACCGGATGTCGTCGGGGGTGCGGACGATGGTGCCCTTGGGCAGCCGGCGGTCGTCGGTCGTCTGGTTGGTGAAGCGAACGCTGCCCGTCGCCTTGGTTTCGTCGAGGCGGGTGCCGGTCGCGCCGCCCGCGAGCTTCACGGTGATCGTCGCCGAGAGCGGCTGGGCCGCGATGTCGCCGCCCGCCCCGGCGCGCAGGATGAAGGTCTGGGCCGGCATCGCGGTCGGCCTGGGAGCGACGGTGACCGCGGCCGAGGGGACGACGACCGCCAGGAGGACCGCCGCCGCCCCGAGCAGGCTCGCCGCGATCGCCGCGGACCGGCCCGGAGCGCCGAGGGCCCGGGCCCCGGCAGCTCCACGGGCCGCCGCGACCGCGGTCCGCCGGCGCGCGCCAAGCCGTTCGGTCGCGTCCAGCTCCTCGTGCTCGAGCGCGGCCAGGCTGGCGTAGGCCGGGACGTGGACCGCCGCGGCGATCGATCGGGCGCGGGCCTCTCCGGTGACGAGCGCGAGCCGTCGGGGAGCGGCGAGGCCACGTGCCACCTCCAGGAAGACCGCGCTCCGGGAGAACGGCGCCCCGGCCGGGACCACGAGCACGAGCGGCGCGCCGGGCGGCGCGGCGACGATCCGATCGGCGGCATCGAGGATCGTCGCCCGGGCGTCCAGATCGACGACCGTCCGTCCCGGGCCGGCCGGTTCCGGTCGGCCGCTCAGGCGTACACCTCGGCGGCCAGCGCGGCCGCGCCGGCGGCGACCAGATCCTCGGTGCCGAGCGACCCGTCCCCCCGAACGCGCGCCGCGTCGCTCGACCGGAGCGGGACGACATCGGCCACCGCGCCCCGCCGGTCCGCGAGGGCCGCGCCGAGCGCCTGGGGGAACGCCGCGAGCTCCGACGGCATGCCGGCGACGAGCCAGCGCCCCGGCAGCGCCTCATCCTCGGCGAAGGCCGCGAGGACGCAGCGGGCCCAGACCGCCGCGTCCGCCGCGGTGCCGCCGCGTGCCGCCAGGGTGTCGCGACCGAGCGCGAACGTGCGGGTCGCGGCGACGCGCCCGTCGCGCAGGAGCGCGCAGGCGCACAGATCCGCGGTGACCCGCAGCACCCCGGCATCGGCGGTCCCGGACCCGGCGATGAGCCGCCCCAGCGCGTACACGCCGGCGGTGATCCCCCCGCGCCGCCGGGCCGCGTCGAGCGCCGCCGTCGCCGCACCGGAGAGAACGAGCGGCGCGAGCGCGACGTCCGTCCGCACCTCGACGTAGCGGCCGCGATGGCCGACGATCGTCCCGAGCGTCCGGCCATCGAGGACGAAGCCCGACACGTCGCCGCGAAGCTCCGCCGTCGCGATGCCGCGAAGGGCCGGGTCATCGGCGGCGGCGATGCGCGCGTTGCGCCCGGCGTCCTCACGCGCCTCGCGGATCGCGCGGATCGCTTCACCGGCCGAGACCGCCGACTCCTGATCCTCGCGCTCGAAGGTCGTCGCGCCGTGAAAGGTCCGGATGTCGTCACCGTCGATCGCGAGGATCACCCGCTCGCTCCGCTGTCCGTGCTCGGCGGCTTCGAGCGCCGACGCGATGGCGCGCGCGGCGGCACGCGGATCGGTCACGATCCCTGCGGTGACGACCCCGCTCGCGAGCGGGGCCTGTCCCCGACCGCTCACGTGGAGCCGGCCCTGGTCCGACCGACCGACGACGACACGCACGCTGCCGGAGGCGATCTCGACGCCGGCGACGCCGGGACTAGCCAGGGCTCCCCACGTCGCCAAGACGCGCGGTGACGGAGCGACGCCCCGCCTCGAGCGCGTCCGCGAGCCGGGCCGGATCCTTCCCGCCCCCGGTTGCGCTGTTCGCCGGGCCACCGCCGTTCCCGCCGATGAGCTGGGTGATCTCCTTGATCGTGTTGCCGGCATGCACCCGATCGACCAGATCGGCGCTCACCGAGACCGCCAGCGAGGGCCGCCCCTCGTGCTGCGACCCGAGGATCGCGACCCCCGATCCGAGACCGGTGCGCACGCGATCGCCAAGGGCCCGCAGGGTCTGCTGGTCGAGGGCCCCGACGTCCGCGACCACGAGCTTGGACCCCGCCACCACGGCGGCGCCGGCCACGAGCGCGGTCGCGGTCGCCTCGATCCCGCTCCGCTGCATCGCGACGAGCTGTTTCTCGAGGCGCTCGCGGGACTCCTGCAGCTGGGCCACCGTCTCGGCGACACGCGCCGGCGGGACGTGCAGCGCGGCCGCCGCCCGCGAGAGGTGGCTGCGCAGCTGGGCGATCTCGCGGAGCGCACCCTCTCCGGTCACCGCTTCGATGCGGCGGATCCCGGCACCGATGCTCTCCTCCTTCGTGATGAGGAAGACGCCGATGTCCCCGGTGCAGTGGCAGTGGGTGCCCCCGCACAGCTCACGGGATGACGGTCCGGCCTCGACGACGCGCACCTCGTCGCCGTACTTCTCGTCGAAGAGGTGTATCGCCCCGGATGCGAGCGCGTCCTGCAAGGGCATCGTCTCGGCGTGGACGCTGGCATTCGCCAGGATGGCGTCATTCACCTCCTGCTCCACGCGGCGCAGCTCTTCGGGAGAAAGCGCGCGACCGAACGTGAAGTCGAAGCGGAGGTTCGGCGCGTGGACCAGCGATCCGGCCTGGTGGACGTCCTCCCCGAGCATCCGGCGCAGGGTCGCGTGCAGCAGATGGGTGGCGGTGTGGTTGCGCGTCGTGTGGCGGCGCACCTCCGCCTCGACCGCCGCATGGGCCGGGGCACCCGTCCGGAGCACGCCGTCAACAACCTTGGCGCTCATCACGATCACCTGCGCCGCGGCCGTCTGGGTGTCCGCGACGAGGGCCCGGCCGTCGGAGGTCGTGATATCACCGCGGTCCCCGACCTGGCCGCCGCCCTCCGGATAGAAAGGCGTGCGATCGAGGACGATCTCGACGTCCTGCCCTTCCCGCGCCTCGTCCACCCGCTCGCCGCCCACGACGAGGGAACGGATGATCCCGTCGGTCGCCAGATCGGCGTAGCCGGTGAACTCGCTCCGGAGGCCCTCCTGCTCGTGGAGGTCGGCGTACAGCTGGCCGAACCGCATCGCGTCCTGCGAGAACTTCGCCGCCGCCCGGCCGCGCTGACGCTGCGCGTCGAGCAGGGTCTTGAAGCCGACCTCATCGACATCGAGGCCGGCGGCGGCCGCGAGCTCCCGGGTCATCTCCAGCGGGAAGCCGAACGTGTCGTACAGCCGGAAGGCCGTCTCGCCGTCGATCGTGGCCCGCTGGGAGTCCTTCACCGCGACGATCGTCGCGGTGAGCTGCTCCATCCCGCTGGAAAGCGTGCGCTCGAACTTCTCTTCTTCCCCGCCGATGGTCTGCGCGATCCGCTCCCGGGACGCGGTGAGCTCGTGATAGTGCCGCTGCATCGACTTCACGACCTCGCCGGCGACCTGGGTGATCGCCCCGGTCTTCAGCCCAAGACGGCGCGCGTGCAGGGAGCCGCGGCGGATGAGGCGGCGGAGCACGTACCCGCGACCCTCATTCGAGGGCGCGATTCCGTCGGCCACGAGGAAGGCCGCGGCCCGGGCGTGCTCGGCGACCACGCGAATGGAGATGTCGGTCACCGGGTCGTCCCCATACCGATGGCCGCTCAAAACCTCGATCTTCCTGACCAGCGGCTGGAACAGATCGGTCTTGAACGTGTCGGTGACGCCCTGAAGGACCTGGGACGTCCGCTCGAGCCCGGCGCCGGTGTCGATGTTCCGCTTCGACAGCGGGACCAGGGTGCCGTCCTCTTTGCGGTCGTACTGCTGGAACACGAAGTTCCAGATCTCGAGATACCGGCCGCAGCTCTCACCGGGGTCGCACTTGTGCGGCGGCACGCCYGGCTGCGGACCGCGGTCGACGAAGACCTCGCTGCAGGGCCCGCAGAGGCCGGTCGGGCCGGGAGACCAAAAGTTGGTGTCGTCACCCTTCGCGAGGTTGCCCAGGCGGAAGACCTTGGCCGGCGGCAGGAGCGCCAGCTCCTTGGTCCAGATGTCGAACGCCTCTTCGTCGTCGAAGTAGACCGTCGCGACGAGGGTGTTCGGATCGATCTCGAACCGTTCGGTGAGGAGCTGCCAGCCCCACTCGATCGCTTCCTTCTTCCAATAGTCGCCGATGCCGAAGTTGCCGAGCATCTCGAAGAAGGTGTTGTGATACGTGTCGAACCCGACCACGTCGAGATCGGTGGTGCGGAAGCACTTCTGGACCGTCACGATGCGCTTCGCCGGCGCCTGCTTCTTGCCGAGGAAGTACGGGACGATCGGCTGCATCCCGGCGCTCGTGAACAGCACGCTGGGGTCGTCCTTCAGGACGAGGGGCGCGCTGGGCAGCCGGTGATGCCCCTTCTCTTCGAAGAACTTGATGAAGCGCTCGCGGATCGTCGCGCTGTCCATCGACCCTCCGAAACGAAGAACGCGGTCCGGCGACCGTCGGTCGTCTTCCCGCGTTCCCCGCTCAAAGGATACCGATTGCTAGGCCTTCGGCGAGCCGGTACCTCCGTCGCTTCGCTCGCCGGTCGAGCCACCGCTCGCCGCCGGGCCGGTGCCGCTCTTGTCCCACTCGCGCTTCGCTTCGGTCACGACCTCGCGGCCCTTCGACTGGACGTCGCTTGCCAGCTTCTGGGCGATGCGCTGGAGGTCGTCGGCCCGTCGCTTGAGATCGTCCGCGCGTTGCCGCAGCTCCTCGCCGCGCAGGCCGACCTTCGGGCCGTAGACCAGCGCGCCGACCGCGCCGATGACCAGTCCCAAGATGAATCCCATCTCCGCCACCTCCTACAAGCGTTCTCTGATCGTCACGGCCACTGACGCAAGACCCGCGCCAACCGCTGCGAGCAGTATCTGCGCCTCGCCAAGCACCCCGCTCCGGAGGCCCGCGAGCTCGCCGACGGTCTGGGCCGCGAGCACCGCCGCCAGCGCGAGCAGCCAGGCCGGGCCGATCCCCCGTGGCCGCCCCGAGAGCGTCCGCATCGCCGCCGGGACGCCGATCGCGATGAGCAGGAGCGGGATGAGCGCCGGAGGCATCTAGCGCCGCGCCTCGGAGCCGGTGTCCCGCGGCACCGGCCCGGCGCCGCGGACGGCGGCGGCGATCGGGAGCGCGAACAGCGAGACCGCGCCGACCGTCCGGGCGACGGCCGGCGCGAGGGCGCCGGCCGGCAGACGGACCAGCCCGGCGTACGCGAAGAGGGGTGCGAGGAAGAAATAGGAGAACAGGCTGCGGCGGGCGAGGAAGAGCGGCAGCACCGCGAGGACGACGCCCAGCTCGGGACTGGACCGGCGGGTGCGCCAGGCGACAACCAGGACGGCGACGCCGGCCAGCGCCTCGGCGGCGGTGTAGATCGCCGCCGGCCAGAGCGGCAGCACGTCGTTCGTCGCCAGGAAGACGAGCCCGGCGCCCCGGGGGAACGACGGCGCGGTGACCGGCGCGAGCACGCCGCTCAGCCAGGCACCACCGTCGTGGACGATGAACGGCAGATTCGCGACAAGGAAGACCGCCGCGATCAGGGCGGCACGGCGGGCGGCGACCCGGCGACCCTGCGTCGCGAGGACGGCGATGAGATAGAAGGGGATGAAGAACCAGGCGATCTGCTTGGTCGCGGCGGCGATCCCGAGCAGGAGCCCGCTCCAGGACCGTTCGCGCCAGATCCAGGCCGCGGTCAGTGGCAGCGCGTAGAGCGGATCCGCGCTTCCGCCGACGGTGAACGCCTCGAGGCAGGCCGCCGCGAAGAGGCCGGTGAGGATGAACGGCCGAAGGCCGGCCGTCGCGCGGTGGAGAATGAGGGCCATCGCTCCGAGCAGGCAGAGGAGATAGAGGACGTTCGCGTCCCAGCCGAGCGCGACCCACGGCGCGATGAGGATCACCGAGAGCGCCGGGTACGACAGGCGCTCCTCGAATTCGACGTTGCCGGCCGGATCGGCGCTGCGTACCGCCCAGGCCATGTCGATCTCGTCGTCACTCGGGTAGACCGGGACCCCGGCGAACAGGCCTCGCTGGAGCGGCGTCGTCCGGTCCGCCCCGATCCCGAGCGCGCCGAAGCAGGTGAACAGGTCGAGCTCGACATACGGATCGTGTCCCGCGAGCAGCAGGCGGGCGGCGCAGTCGTTCAGCGCGATCGCGTCGTTGTGATACGGGGTCCAATCCGCCGAGTGCTGCCGTGGCACGACCGCGAGCCAGGCCAGTCCGACGAGCGACAGGAGCGAGACCAGGATCCAGGCGGCCCGGTGCAGACGCACGTCGCGCGGCCGGGCGGCGCCCCGCGCGGCCTCACCCGCACCCGTCCCGCGGAGCGCCAGCACCAGCATCACCAGGCTCCCGGCGACGGCGAGGACCACGACGATCGCGCCGGAGCGGTCGGGTGTACGGATGACGATGGAGTTCACCAGACCGGCGTAGTAGAGGGTCGCGCCGGCGAGCGCGATCGCGGCGGCGCGGATGAGCGCGCCCATGGCTTACGAGCTGGCGCGGACGACGCCGCCGCCGAGGACCTCGTCGCCGCGGTAGAGGACCGCGGCTTGACCGGGCGCCACGAGCGCGGGCTCGCCCAGCCGCAGGCGCGCCCGATCGGCCGAAACGGTGACGGTACACCGGCGTGCCGGCCCCCCGTACCGGAGCCTGACCTCGGCCTCGAAGACCGGTGCCGGCGCGGTGCCCGCGGTGAAGGTGAGGTCGGTGAGGTCATGCGTGGTCGCGGCGATCTCGCTCCGGGGGCCGACGATCGCGGCGCGACGATCGGGCTCCAGCCGCAGGACGTAGAGGCGCTCGCCGGTCGCGACCCCCAGACCCTGACGCTGGCCCACGGTGAGACCGCCGATCCCGGCGTGCGTCCCGACCACCGTCCCATCGCTTCGTTCGACCGGCCCGGGCACGAAGGCCTCCGGCGCGCGGTCGCGGACGAAGTCGCGGTAGTCACCGCCGATGAAGCAGATGTCCATGCTTTCGGCCGCCGCGGCGTTCGGGAGCCCGGCCGCGGCGGCCAGGCGACGGGTCTGCGATTTGTCGGCGAGCTCGCCGATCGGAAGCTCGAGTGCCGCGAGCTCGCGCTGGCCGAGCCCGTAGAGGGCGTAGGACTGGTCCTTCGCGGTGTCACGTGCCCGCAGCAGCCGGCGCCGGCCATCGGCCGCGGTGTCCACCCGTGCGTAGTGCCCGGTCGCGAGGCGCGTCGCGCCGAACTTTCGCACCACGTCGCCGAGGAGCGCCTCGAACTTCACGTACCGGTTGCAGGCGACGCACGGGTTCGGCGTCTCGCCCCGCGCGTACGACGAGACGAAGCGCGCGATGACCTGCCGCCCGAACACCTCGGCGTAGTCCAGGGCGTAGAACGGGATCCCCAGGTGCGCCGCCGCCCGGCGGGCCTGCTCCTCCGCCGCATCGGTCCCGCAGCAGCGGGGCGCGTCGCCGGCGGTCCCCGGCGTCAGCCGCATCCAGATCCCGACCACGTCCTCCCCACGCTCCAGCAGCAATGCCGCCGCGAGCGCCGAGTCGACGCCGCCGCTCAGGGCGACGAACACCCGCTCGCTCATCCGGTGCTGGCGCCGGCCCGCACCCGCGCATCGATGAGCGCCGCCCGAAACGCGCCGACGGCCATGAGCGCGCAGGGCTCCTTCCGCGGGGGGAGGCCGCCGAGCGCTCTCAGGACGTCGCCCGGGTCCAGACGCGCCGCCGCGTCGACGCGCGCCCCGGTGACCAGCTCGGTCAGGACCGAGGCCGCGGCGATCGCGGCGGTGCAGCCGAACGTGCGAAAGCGCGCCTCGGCCACGGTGCCGCCGGCGAGGCGCAGGGTGATCGTGGTCCGGTCACCGCACGAGGGGTTCGCATCCGAGCCGGTCCCGTCCGGATCCGCCAGGGTGCCGACGTTCCGCGGCGCGGTGAAGTGGTCGATCGCGGCGGGCGGATACGCGTCGCTCACGCCGTCACCGTGGACACCGCGCGCAACCGCGCGACGATCGGCGGCAGCGCGTCGAGGAGCGCGTCGATGTGGGCGGTGGTGGTCGCGTGGCCGACGGTGAGCCGGAGCGAGCCCTGCGCCAGATCGCGCTCCAGGCCGGTCGCCAGCAGGACGTGCGACGGCTCGGCGCTTCCGGAGGCGCAGGCCGAGCCGCTGGAAGCCGCGAAGCCGGCGAGATCGAGGGCCACGATGAGCGCTTCGCCCTGGGTGCCGCGGAAGCAGAACGACGCGTTGTTCGGCAGCCGCTCGGTGGGATGGCCGGTGCGGGTGACATCGGGGATCCGCGCGGTGATGCCGGCGATGAGCCGGTCGCGCAGCGCGGACTGGCGCGCCGATTCGCGCTCCCGCCGCCCGGCCGCGAGGCGGAGCGCGGCGCCCAGACCGACGATGCCGGCGACATTCTCGGTGCCGGTGCGGCGACCGCGCTCCTGCCCGCCACCGGTCTGCATCGTGGCCAGACGGGTGCCGGTGCGGACGTAGAGCGCGCCGACGCCCTTCGGCCCATAGAACTTGTGCGCGTTCAGCGAGACGAGGTCCACCGGGAGGACCCGGACATCGAACGGGAGCGCCCCGACCGTCTGGACCGCGTCGGTGTGGAAAGGGACCCCCCGGGCCCGGCAGATCGCCCCGATCTCGGCGATCGGCTGAAGCGTGCCGATCTCGTTGTTCCCGTGCATCACCGAGACCAGGCCGGTCCGCTCCCCGATCGCCGCCCCCACCGCCGCGGCGTCGATCCGCCCCTGCGGATCGACGGGAAGCACGGTGAGGCGGACCTGCGCGTGGGCCTCCAGGTCGCGCGCGGTGTCGAGCACCGCGTGGTGCTCGATCGCGGTGGTCACCAGATGATCCCGTTCCGCTCGCGCCGCCTTCAGGACACCGCGGAGCGCGAGGTTGTCGGACTCGGTCCCGCCCGAGGTGAACACGATCTCGCCGCCTTCGGCCCCGATGGCCGCGGCGACCTCGTCGCGGGCCCGATCGACGAGCGCCCGCGCCGCCCGTCCCTCGGCGTAGATGGACGACGGGTTGCCGGCGACGTCGCGGAGGACACCGGCCATGAGCTCCGCGACCTCCGGATCGAGCGGGGTCGTCGCGGCATGGTCCAGGTACACGCGCTCCACGGCAAAAGTGTAGGCCGTGCCCCTTGACAGACGGGCGCCCCGGTCCTACTACGCGCCCGAGCAAGGAGGAGAATGGTGGCACGGACGAAACGGAAGACGGTCGGTGGCTGGCGGCCCACCGACCCGGCGAACGTCGAATACCCGGGCGGCGACGGACTGCAGCATGTGCACGCCTGCGGGCACTCCGACACCGGCCCGCAGCCGTCGCACACGACCGGCATCGCGGCCCATGTCGCAATCTACCTCACGCCCTGCGTCGACATCTGGGCGGCATACGAGGCGATCATCGCCGTGCAGGTACCGGGGGTGCAGGTCCAGAAGGTGCATGTCTCCCTCGGAGAGATCGACATGCTCGCCGACATCCACGCGCCCTGGACGACGCCGATGGGCCGCGAGACCCGCAATCTGGGCAACTGGGTGGACAAGATCCGGCAGCTCACGCCGACCGGCGCGAAGGGTGCCAAATCGGGCTGTGACTGTTGCTACGTCGCCCGGACTTCGACGAACGTCTGCATGGTGCCCGACTAGGGCCGGCCCACGGTGCCGGCGACGCCGCGCAGGCGGGCCCATGACGCGACCTGCGCCCGCGTCGTCACGCCAAGCTTTTCCTGCACCCGTCCGACCAGGCGGGTGACATGCCGCTGCGAGACCCGCAGYCGGCGGGCGATCCGCGCGTCGGTGTGGCCGCTCGAGATGAGTGCGGCGACCCGAGGCTCGGCCGCCTCGAGCAGCCTCGGGGCGGGCGAGGTCGGGTGGAGCGGGGGCGGGGTCGTCGCGAGCGCCGTCGCGGTCAGGTTGAGGTACCGGCGGGCGCCGATCAGGGCGAGCTCCCGCCGGGCCGTCGCGAGCATCCGGCGGGCGCGAAGGCTCTCGCGTCCCGCGGCCCGCAGCGCCATCGCGGCGCTTGCCCGGCGGAACGCGGCCCGGCTTGGCACCCCGAGCGCGGCGTAGTCGGCGGCGACGTCCTCGAACGCCGCGGCCGCATCCCCACCGCGGAGCGACTCCAGGACCGCGTGCATCTCCTGACGCACGACGCGCACCGTGGGCGTGTCCCGACCGGCGAACTGTGCCTCGAAGCTTTCGATGAGCTCCGCCAGCTCGTCCGGGTGACCGCGGGCCTCGGCGACGTCGAGCCCGACGATGAAGGTCGTCACGCCCGCCCCGGTCGTCGCACGGTGGAGCGCGATCCCCTCGCGGACGGTGGCGTGCGCCTCCTCGAGGCTCCCCACGCCGAGCAGCGCGCTCGCGCGCTCCCCGTAATAGTTCGCGCGCTGATCAGGATCGGCGCGCTCCATCTCGGGAGCGATACGGTCGCAGACCGCGAGCGCCGCGGCCGGCTCGCCCTGCATGCTCAGCACGCGGGCCAACGTGGTCATCGCGTAGGTCCCGGCGAGCGTTCCGGGCCGAGAGAGGGCCACCGCCTGCTCGGCCACGGCGCGGGCGTCGACGTAGCGGCCGAGCGTGACGTTCCCCCGGGTCACCGCCTCGCGCAGCTGCAGGCTGCCCCGGTCGTCCCCGCGGCGGGCGAGCGCCGCGCCGCCCACGGTCATCGCCCGGACGACGATGCGCTCGGCGCCACCGGCCCGGGCGGCGGCGAGGGCGGTCGCCGCCCCCACGGCGGTCCCCTCGATGTCGTTGTCGGCCCAGGCCAGCGCGGCCGGGGTCACCAGCGCCTCGGCCAGCGCCTCCCCCGCCGCCGGCGGGATGAGCCGGATCGCGCGTTCGACCGCGACGGCCGCCTCCGCCCGGCGGCCCTGCATCCGCAGCACCCCGGCGAGCCGGACGTCGATGCGCGCCGTGTCGGCCGGCGACACGGCGCGCTCCCGGCTTCGGCTGAGGGCGTCCTCGGCCTCGGGCGCGCGGCCGGCGGCCTGGAGCGCGGCGCCGAGCTCCTCGAGCACCGCGCCCTCCTCGGGCGACCCGGCCGCCTGACCGGAGGCCTCACGGAGCAGCTCGATCGCGGCGCTGTAGGCGCCGACCGCGAACGCGCTCCCGGCCGCGACCCGCGCGTACCGGATCGCCTTCGCCACATCCCCCGCCCCGGCGAAGTGTCGCGCGAGGGCGCCCGCCCGCGGCCCGCTGGGCCCGAGGGTCTCGGATGTCCGGTCCGCGCACCTCAACGAACGGCCGCAGTGCCGCGACGAATGGCTCGTAGGGGGGTCGCCGCCGACGCATGCGAACGGCCGCCGAGCACATAGAAGCCGTCGTCGTGCGCGCGCCGCGCGAGCTCCCGGACCAGCCGGCTCTTGCCCACCCCCGCTTCGCCGGTCAGTGCCACGGAGTTTCCAGGGCCCGAGATCGCGCATCGGCGCGATCGCCCCGGTCCGAACGAGCGCCCGGACGGTGTCGGTGACGAGGATCCGTCCGGCCTCCGCCTGCTGCGCCAGCCGCGCCGCGACGATGACCGCCGCACCGACATACCCGCCACCCAGCTCGACCGCCTCGCCGCTGTTGATCCCGATGCCGATGCGGAGCGGCAGGTCGGGATGGCGCTTGTCATGCCGTCGCGCCCGCTCCACCATCCCGAGGGCGCAGCGGATCGCCGCGCCCGGTCCACGGAAGACGATGTAGAAGCTGTCGCCCTCGGTCTTGATCTCGGATCCGCGATGCGCGGCGACCTCGGCCCGCGCCAGCGTCCGGAACGCGCGCAGCAGCCGCGCGGTCGCCGAATCGCCCCGGGTCTCGACGAAGACGGTGTAATCGCGGAGATCGGCGAAGAGGTACGAGCGCATGACGCCGGCCGGCACGCCGCTATTGTGCCTACCCGGCCAAGCCGGATCGCCGCGTGGCTACGCCGCGAAGGCCTCCCAGACGACGAGGGAGATCTGGGCGATCGCCCGGTCGTCGTCGATGTCGTCGCGGGGAAGATCGCGGGCACAGATGGCGATCGCGTAGGGGCCGGCCGGCGCGTAGACGATCCCGATATCGTTCCGCAGCCGGCGGTAGGAGCCGGTCTTGTGCGCCACCACGGTGCCCTTCGGCAGGAGGCCGGGAATGCGCGTCCCGGTCTGGATCCGCTTCATCAGCTCGATGACCGCGGCGCAGCCATCCGCTCCGAGGATCGCGTCCGTCGCGATGAGCTCGAGCAGCCGGCAGAGGTCGGCCGGCGTCGCGCGATCGGCCTGCCCGGGGATCATCGACCGGCCGCCGCTCCCGGCCGAGAGCCGCAGCCGGCGGCGGAGCTCGTCGTAGCCCCCGGCCTCGCGGTGATCCAGGTCGACGAGCTCCATGAGCATCTCGCGGATGTCGAACGGGATCTTGATGCTGTGCAGGCCGTGACGGGCCATCGTCTCCTCGACCCGGACCTTGGTGACGCGGTCGAGCAGGAGGTCGGTTGCGGTGTTGTCGCTTACCGTCATCATCAGCACCGCGAGGTCGCGGAGCGTCGGCGCGAGACCCTCGTCGAGATACTGGAGCACCCCGGACCCGGCCACCCGGGTGTCCTCGCGGTACACGGCCCGTTCCGCGAGGTCGATCCGGCCGGCCTGCGCATCCTCATACAGCGTCACCAGGAGCGGCAGCTTGATCACCGACGCGGTCGGGAAGAGCTCGTCCTCGCGAAAGCCGATGTGCTTCCCGGTCGCGATCTGGGTCGCGGAGACGCCGATGATCCCGCCGGTGGCCTGGGCGATCGTCGCGATCCGGTCCGTGCTGCGGTCCGCGACTGGGTCGCTGCTCACGCCTTCGGCGGCTTGACCACGACCCGCAGGCCGAGCTCCTCGAGCAGCTTCGGATCGATCTCCGCCGGCGCATCGAGCAGCGGGTCGTACCCGGTCTGGGTCTTCGGGAAGGCCTGGACCTCGCGGACGTTGTCCGTGCCGGCGAGGGTCATGACGAGCCGGTCGATCCCCGCGCCGACCCCGCCGCTGGGCGGCGCGCCGTACTCGAGGGCGTCGAGCAGCGCGCCGAAGCGGGTCGCGGCCTCTTCCTTCGAGACCCCGAGCTGCGCGAAGATGCGCTCCTGCACGGCCCGCTGATGGATCCGGACGCTCCCGCCGAAGACCTCCTTGCCGTCGATGGCGAAGTCGTATTGCTTGGAGCGCGCCTGCTCCGGGGCGGTCTCCAGCAGCGCGAGATCCTCGTCGCTCAAGGGAGCGCAGAACGGGTTGTGGGCGAAGGTCCAGCCCCCTTCCGGCGTCCGTTCCACGAGCGGGAACTCGGTGATCCACACCGCGTAATGCTTCGTGAGATCGGCGAGCCCGAGCTCGAGCCCGAGCCGCTCACGCAGCACGCCAAGGGACGTGCTCGCGACGGCGAACGTGTCGGCGACCGCGAGGAGGAGGTCCCCGTCGGCCGCCCCGGCGGCCGTCCGGAGGGTGCCGAGCTCATCCGCGGTCAGGAACTTCGCGACCGGCGATCGCGCCTCCGTGCCGGCGAACGCGAATGACGCGAGGCCCTTCGCGCCCTTGGTCTTCGCGAGCGCCTGCCAGGCGTCGATGTCCTTGCGCGATGCGTCGGCTTTCCCCGGGATCACCATCCCGCGGACGGCGCCGCCCGCGTCGATGACCGATCGGAACGCGTTGAAGGCCGTCCCGCGCAGTCCGGCGGTGAGGTCGACGAGCTCGAGGCCGAATCGCAGATCGGGACGATCGCTGCCGTAGCGGGCCAGCGCATCCCGGTAGGTCAGTCGCGGGACCGGCGTCACCGCGAGCGGCTTGCGGCCGAACTTCCGGAAGATGGCGGTGTACAGGTCCTCGAGCGTCGCCATGACGTCCTCGGGCTCGACGAAGCTCATCTCGAAGTCGAGCTGGGTGTGCTCGTACACCCGGTCGGCACGGGGATCCTCGTCCCGGTAGCAATGCGCGATCTGGAAGTACTTGTCGATGCCGCCGACCATGAGGATCTGCTTCAGCTGCTGCGGTGACTGCGGGAGCGCCCAGAACTTGCCCGGGTAGTACCGGGAGGGGACCACGAAGTCACGGGCGCCGGTGGGGTCCGAGCGGATCATCGTCGGCGTCTCGATCTCCCAGAACTCGCGCTCCGTCAGGTAGCCGCGGATGAACGCGACGACCTCGTGCCGAAGCCGCATGAGCTCCTTCGGTCCCTCGCGCCGGAGATCGATGTAGCGATACTTCCAGCGCAGCGTCTCATCGACGGCGTTCTCCTCGTTCACGTAGAACGGCGGGGTCTTCGATTCGTTCAGCACCGTGACCGCCGCCGCGACGACCTCGATCGCGCCCGACGGCAGCCTGGCATTCACCTGGCCGTCGGCGCGGGCGCGGACCTCGCCCGCGACCTGGATGACCCACTCCGAGCGGACCGCGCCGAGGGCGTCGTGGGCCGGGGCCCCGGCCTTCGCGACGATCTGCGTGATGCCATAGCGGTCCCGCAGATCGATGAACGTCAGCCCGCCGAGGTCCCGCCGGCGGTGGACCCACCCGGCGAGGGTGACCCGGGTCCCGGCATCGGCCGCGCGCAGCTCGCCGCAGGTCTTCGTTCGCAGCATCTACTCCGCCGTCTCGGCCGTGTCGGCGGTCTGGGCCGGAGCGGTGAGGTAGGGCGTCTCGCCCGCGGCACCGGGCTCGTCGACCAGGCGCGGCCGCGGGCGCTTCGGCACGTGCCGGCCGACCTCGGTCACGACCGCGGCGAGCCGGGTGATCCGCTGCTCCTTCGCGACCAGATCACGGACGATGACCTTTCCGCCACGCGACTCCGCGGTACCGCGGATGACCGCGACCTTCGCCCCGTGCTTTACCGCGCTCTCGAGCTGCTTGTCCAGCGAGCGCTTGCTGTAGTCGACGGCCACGCTGAAGCCGGCCTCGCGGAGGGGCGTCGCCAGCTGGGTCCGGTCGGCGCCGTCGTCCGGATCGCCGGACAGGATGTAGACGTCCGCGTCGACGCGCTGCTCCACCACGACCCCCTGCTGCGCCAGGGCGAAGTACAGCACGTCGACCCCGCCGGCGACGCCGACGCCCGGCACGTCCGGCCCGCCCATCGTGCGGACCAGGCCGTCGTACCGGCCGCCCGCGGCCACCGCGATGTCGCCGGCCTGGGTGAACGCCGGGTCGGTGAGGATGAACTCGAACACCGTGCGGGTGTAATAGTCGAAACCGCGGACGAGCTGCTCGTCGATCTCGAATCGCACTCCCAGGCGCTCGAGGCCACCGGTGACCTCCGCGAAATGGGCGCGGTCGGTGTCCGAGACGAGGTCCCGGACCTTCGGCGCTCCCTTCGCGATCTCCCGGTCCTTCGGGTTCTTGCAATCGAAGATCCGCAGAACGTTCGTGCCCAGACGGTCGCGGCAGTCCTGATCGAGGGCGTCCCGGTGCGCGGCGAAATAGGCGGTGAGGCCCGCCTGTACGCCGGCTCGCGCGTCGCTGTTCCCGATCGTGTTCAGCTTGAGCACGACGTCGGTGAGCCCGACCTCGGCGAGGAGGCCGGCGGTGAACTCGATGATCTCGACATCCGCCGCGGCCTCGGGCGCGCCGAAGGTCTCGAGGCCCCATTGCCAGAACTGACGGAACCGCAGCTTCTGCGGGCGCTGCCCCCGGAACATCGGCTCCCAATACGCGAGGCGCACCGGCTGCGGGGCCCGGTGCAGGCCGTGTTGGAGATAGGCCCGGGCCACCGGAGCGGTCCCTTCCGGACGCAGCGCGAGCCCCGGCTCCCCGTGGAGCAGGACGTCGTACATTTCCTTCCCGGCGGCGTCGCTCGTTTCACCGGCCGAGCGAAGGAACACCTGACGGTCCTCGACCAGCGGCGTGACGATACGGGGGTACCCGTAGCGCCGGGCCCGGGCAAAGAACACCGCGGCGAGCGCGTCGAAGCCGGCGGCCTCCGACGGAAGGAGATCCCGCATCCCGCGGGCGGTCTGATACGTCGACATCGGACCATCAAGTATGGTCGAAGGCACATTCGCGCGGAGGTGGGACCATGGCCGAGGAGAACGCGGTCGTCGAGCTCGAGAACGGCGGGTCGTTCACGATCGCGCTGCACCAGACCAGCGCACCGAAGACCGTGGCCAACTTCGTCGCGAAGGCGAAGAGCGGCTTCTACGACGGGAAGACGTTCCACCGGGTCGAGGGCTGGGTCGTCCAGGGTGGCGACCCGGACGGGACCGGCCGGGGCGGCGGGAAGATGCCGAGCGAGCTGAACGACCTGAACTTCGCCGCGGGCGCCGTGGGCATCGCGCGCGGACCGGACATCAAGGTGAACAACGACGCGCAGTGGTTCGTGGTGAAGACCGACGCCTCGTTCCTCGACAAGCAGTACACGAACTTCGGTCAGGTCGCCAAAGGCATGGACGTCGTCAACAGGATCAAGATCGGGGAGAAGATCAAGTCGGTGACGCTCTCGTGAGAGCCCTCGCCGGCCTGGTCCTCGCCACGATTGTCGTGGCCGCGGCCTGCGGCGGCGGCGCCGGGACCGCCGCCGGAAGCCCGACGCCCACGGTCCCACCGTCGCCGGCGCTGTCGGCCGCGCGTGCCACACCGGTCCCCACCCGCGCCGCGGCGGCGGCCTGTGCCATCACCCCATCCACCGCCCCGGCGGCACGCGCGATCATCGAGCTGGAGAAAGGCGGGACGATCACCTTCGCCCTCCGTCCGGAGAAGGCGCCGAAGACCGTCGCGAACTTCGCCAACATCGCCCGCTCCGGCTGCTACGACGGCCTCACCTTCCACCGGGTCGTGGCGAACTTCGTCGTCCAGGGCGGCGATCCGCTCGGCACCGGGAGCGGCGGCGGCACCCAGCCGGCCGAGTACAACGATCTGCCTTTCGTGAAGGGCGCCGTCGGCATCGCCCGCGGGCAGGACAAGGCGATCAACAACGCCTACCAGTTCTACATCTGCATCGGCGAGTGCCGCTTCCTCGACGGGGAGTACACGAACTTCGGCCAGGTCACCGCCGGCCAGGCCGTCGCGGACGCGGTGAAGATGGGCGACAAGATCAAGTCCATCCGCGTCGAGTGAGCGCCCGCGGCACGGCGACCCTGTTCGCCGCGTTCGTGGCCGGGTTCCTCGTCGCCCTCCGGCTGGACGGCACCGCCACCCCGGAAGTGCATGTCGCCGTCGGCCTGGGCACCTGGGCGTTCCTGCTCGTCGCGCTCGCGCCGCAGCCCCCGACGGTCCGGCTGCAGGTCGCGATCCTCGTCGTCATCGCGACGACCCTCGAGGTCCTGGGCTCGATCGTCTGGGGCGCGTACCGCTACCGGCTCGGTGACCTGCCGCTCTTCGTGCCGGCCGGCCACGGCATCTTCTACCTCGTCGCGCTCCGCACCGCGGCCCTTCCCTGGCTCGAGCGTCACCGCCGGGCGATCCTCCTGACGGTCACCGCGGGTGCCACCGCCTACATGCTCTGGGGCCTTGTGCGCCCGCCGCTCCCCGACCTCCTCGGCTTCGTCACCTGGGCGATCTTCCTCCGGTTCATCGTCCGCGGCCGCGCGCCGCTCCTCTACGCGGTGAGCTTCGTGCTCACGATGGCCCTCGAGCTCTATGGGACCTCGCTCGCGGTCTGGACCTGGGCGCCGCTGCTCCCGGGCCTCTGGCTCCCCGCCGGGAATCCGCCTACCGGGGTCGGGGCCGGCTACTGCGTGATGGACGGGCTGACCCGGCGGACGGTCGCCACCATCCGGCGGTACCGGCGGGCGGCTCCGGCGCCGCTTCCCGAGCCGGCGAAAGCGGCCGCCGGCTAACTGCCCCGGCGCGGCACGCGGCGGAGGATCGCGACCGCCAGGACGACGAGCGCCGTTCCGATGATCGCCCAGAGCGGGTCCCCGACCATGAAGCTCGACCCCTTGAGGATGCCCAGACCCTGCAGCGTAAATGTCGCCCCGAGGAGGAAGAGCAGGAGCGCCACCGCGGTCGCGCCGAGACGCAGGGCCGGCGTCAGGACTGGACCCCGCCCCGGGTCATCGGCAGCGGGTCGAGGACGCGGCGGAGGTCGGCCTCGGGCATGACCCGCTCCTCGAGCGCGACGTCGATGAGCGGCCGGCGCTCGGCGAGCGCGCGCTTCACCAGCTTCGCCGCGTTCGCGTAGCCGACGTGCGGCGCGAGCGCCGTGACGATGAGCGACGGGCTCGCGTCGAGGAGCTCCCGGGCCCGCTCCTCGTCCACCCGCAGACCGTCGATGCACCTGGTCCGGAACACCCGGACCGCATTGGTCAAGATCGTCGCCGAGAAGCAGAGCGCGAAGTTCATCCCCGGCATCATCACGTTCAGCTCGAGCTGGCCGGCCTGCGCGCCGAGCATCACCGCCGTGTCGTTCCCGATGACCTGGTAGCAGACCTGGTCGACCATCTCGGCGATCGAGGGATTGATCTTTCCGGGCATGATCGACGAGCCCGGCTGGACCGCCGGAAGGATGAGCTCGCCGAAGCCGGTGCGCGGCCCGGACACCATGAGCCGGATATCGTTCGCGATGCCCGAGAGCTCCACCGCGGCGGTCCGCATGCCACTCGAAGTCCCCACGAACGCCGCGGTCGACTGCATCGCGGCGAAGAGGTCCGCCGCGGGCACGATCGGATCGCCGGTCCATTCCGCCAGATGGCGGCAGACCCGCGCGCGGTACTCGGGATCGGCGTTGAGCCCGGTGCCGGCGGCGGTGCCGCCGATCCCGAGCTCGCACAGCTCCTCGCGCGATGCGCGCAGCCGGGCCGCGGCCCCGTGGAGCCGGGTCGCGTAGCCCCCGAACTCCTGGCCGAACGTGATCGGCACGGCATCCTGGAGATGCGTGCGCCCCGGCTTCACCGCGCCGGCGTACCGTTCGGCATGGCCGCCGAAGCGCTGCGCGAGGAGATCGAGCTCGACCGCCAGCGGGCCGGTGAGGGCGAGCAGCGCGAGGCGGATCGCCGTGGGCGTCACGTCGTTCGTCGACTGCGCCATGTTCACGTGGTCGTTCGGATTCACCTTCGCGTATTCGCCCAATCCGCCGGCGCCGAGGATCTGGTTCGCGCGGTTGGCGATGACCTCGTTCGCGTTCATGTTGTGCGAGGTCCCGGCCCCCGCCTGGAAGACGTCCACGACGAATTGCTCGTGGTGCGTCCCCGCGAGGATCTCATCGCAGGCCGCGGTGATCGCAGCGCAGAGGTCTCCCGGGAGACGACCGGACTCGCGATTCGCGAGGGCCGCGGCTTTCTTCACCAGAGCGGTGGCATGGATGAACGCCGGGAACGCGTGCCATCCGGAGATCGGGAAATTCTCGACCGCGCGGGCGGTCTGGGCCCCGTACAGGGCCTCCGCGGGAAGATCGACCTCGCCCAGGGTGTCTTTCTCGCGACGTGTGTGCATCGGCAAGTTAGAATAAGTCCTCCAGTGCAGAAGAACCGCCTTTCCTGGATGATCGGTGGCCCCCAAGGAAGCGGCATCAACGCCTCCGCCGAGGTCTTCGCGAAAGCGTGCAGCCGTGCCGGGCTTCGCGTCTTCGCGAATATCGAGTACCACTCGAACATCATGGGGAAGCACAGCTTCTATCGCGTGCGGGTGGACGAAGACCCGATCCACAGCCATCGCGACAAGGCCGACATCCTGGTGGCCCTCGACCATGAGACGCTCGCCGGCGACGGCGACCACCGGCGCTGGCCGACGCATTACGGGCACATCGGCGACATGGTCGAGGGTGGCGGCGTCATCTACGACAGCGCCATCGGGTTCGACCCCGCGACAACGGGCCGCACCGATCTGCGGTTCATCGGCGTCCCGTTCATGGACCTCATCAAGAGCGCCCTCGACGAGATCGGCAAGGGCGAGCAGGCCCGCCGGTACGAGGTCATGAAGAACACCGTCGGCCTCGGTGCGTCGCTGGCGCTCTGCGAATATCCGTTCGACCTCGTCGCCGACGTCATCCTTGGCCAGTTCAAGGGCAAGCGAAGCGAGGTCGGCCAGCTGAACGTGCGCGCGGCACGCCTGGCGATGGAGTACGTGGCCGACCACGTGAAGACCACGGGCCAGGAGACCTTCCCGTACCGGCTCAAGCCGCACGCCAGCCCGGAGGCCCGGCTCCTGGCGAAGGGGTACGAGATCCACGCCATCGCCAAGCTGAAGGCGGGCTGCCATTTCCAGACCTACTACCCGATCTCCCCGGCCACCGACGAGTCGGTCTACCTCGAACGCAACCAGCGCGAGTTCGATCTGCTCGTCGTCCAGTGCGAGGACGAGATCGCCTCGATCAACATGGCCGTCGGCGCCGCGCACATGGGCGTGCGCTCGTCCACCGCGACGAGCGGTCCCGGCTTCGCGCTGATGGTCGAGGGCGTCGGCTTCGCCGCGATCACCGAGGCGCCCGGGCCGGTCATCACGATGTACCAGCGCGGCGGTCCGTCGACCGGCCTCCCCACCCGGCAGGAGCAGGGCGACCTGCAGTTCGTCCTCCATCCGGCGCAGGGCGATTTCCCGCACGTCGTCATCGCCCCGGGCGACCTGAACGAGGCCTACCAGGACACGTTCTCGGCATTCAACTGGGCCGAGCGGTACCAGCTGCCGGTCATCGTGCTCACCGACAAAAAGCTCGCCGCGGTCTACATGACCATCGATGAGCTCTCGCTGAAGTACCCGGAGATCGATCGCGGCAAGCAGTTCACCGGCAGCGAATGGACCCGCGTGGAAGACAACGGCGAGCAGCTGGTCCGGATGCACGGGAACGGCCACAACGGCAACGGCGGCGGCCCCGCTGCCGCCGAGTACCTCCGGTACGCCGTGACCGAGGACGGCATCTCGCCGCGGAGCCGTCCGGGTCTTCCCGGTGGGCGCTTCTGGAGCACGACCGACGAGCACGACCCGGACGGCCACATCACCGAGGGCGTCGAGATGCGCATGGCGATGATGCACAAGCGGATGGGCAAGCTCGACCTCCTGCTCGGCGCGGTCCCCGCCGACCAGACCTGCGCCCGCTGGGGCCCCGCCGATGCCGACCTCACCGTCGTCGCCTGGGGCTCGACGAAGGGGACCATCCTTGACGCGATGGCCGTGCTCGCCGAGCGGGGCAAGCGCGTGAACTTCCTCCAGGTCCGGCTGATGAAGCCCTTCCCCACCGAGCGCATCGCCGCGCATCTCGCGAGCGCGAAGCGGCTCGTCCTGATCGAGGAGAACTACGGCGCGCAACTCGGCCACCTCCTCCGCGAGCAGACCGGCGTGCTCATCGAGGACCAGATCCTGAAATATGACGGCCGACCGTTCAGCGAGGACGAGCTCGTCCGCGCGCTCGAGAATGTCCTCGCCGGCGGGAAACCGGAACCGGTGGTGACCAGTGTCCGTTGACGTCGGCGCGAAGCCGGCGCCGACCAAGCTCACGCCCAAGGACTACAAGTCGGATCTCCACAACGACTGGTGTCCTGGATGTGGGGATTTCGGCATCCTCACCGGCGTCCAGATGGCCCTCGCGCAGCTGAACCTGGACCCGGACAAGGTCGCCTGCTTCTCCGGCATCGGCTGTTCGGGGAAGACCCCGCACTACATCAAGTCCTACGGCTTTCACACCCTGCACGGCCGGGTGCTCCCGTCGGCGACCGGCGGGCGCCTGGCGAACAGCGATATCACGGTCCTCGCGATGGGCGGCGACGGCGACGGCTACGGCATCGGCGCCGGCTACTTCGTGAACTCCGGCCGGCGTAACCTGAACTTCACGTACATCGTCCACAACAACAACGTCTACGGCCTCACCAAGGGGCAGGCCTCTCCCACCCTGTCGAAGGGCAAGAAGACCAAGTCGATGCCCGAGGAGGCGATCCAGGACGGCATCAACCCCATCGCCATGGCGGTGGCCGCGGGGTACACGTTCATCGCCCGGGCCTACGCGCTCGAGCCGAAGTACCTCGCCGGGATCATCGCCAAGGCGATCCAGCATCCCGGCTCCGCCATCGTCGACGTCCTGCAGACCTGTCCGACCTACAACGACCTCTACACGAAGGAGTGGTACGAGGGCGCCGATCTGCCGGAGAAGAAGAGTCGCCTCTACAAGCTCGAGGAGCAGGGCTACGACGGCGTGGTGCACGATCCGTCCGACAAGCAGGAGATCATCGCCAAGAAGGCCGCGGCGGTCGCCCGCTCGTACGAGAGCGAGCCGATCCCGACCGGGATCTACTACCAGTGCGCGCTCCCGACCTACGAGGACGGCGTGAACGGACGGATCCCGGCACTTGCGGAGAAGCCGCTGGTGGACATCGATACCTTCCACCGCGACGTGACCCCGCTGCTCGAGGCGATGCGCTGACCGGAGTGCGCGACATCCGCGTCGAGAGCACGTTCGACGAGGTCTCGGCAGGCGCTGCCGCCAGCGCCCTGCGCTCCGCCGGTATCCCGGTACGCGTCACCCGTGAGGACGCCGCGCTCGCCGTCGGCGGGCCGACCCTCACCGGTGGGTTCGACATCCTCGTGCCGGCGGCGCCCGAGGCAGCGGCGCGTCAGCTCCTTGGGACCGCGCGGCCCCGTCGCCGCTAGGCGGGCCGTCCGGGCTACCGCCCGTCGCGGCTCACGGTCGAGACATCGCGGATCCCCTCGAGCTTCGCGAGCACCCGGGACAGCTGCTCGACGCTCGTCACCTGGAGCGTCGCGTTCACCGTCGCGGTCCGGTCGGGATTCACGTTTGCCGCGAGGCTGACGAGCTGGACCTGGTTCTCGCTGATGACCGCGGCAACGTCACGGAGGAACCCGTCCCGGTCCCACCCCTGGATCCGGATCGCGACCGGATAGGTCCGCGCCGTCCGCAGCTCCCATTCGACCTCGACGTGGCGCTCCTTCTCCGCGCTGCCGCGAACGTTCGCGCAGTCGGCGCGGTGGACGGTCACCCCCCGGCCCCGGGTGATGTATCCGAGGATCGGGTCACCCGGGACCGGATTGCAGCAGACCGCGATCCGGATGAGGAGGTCGTCCACGCCCTTCACCCGCACCCCGCCCCGAGCGGTGGAGGGCGGTGACGGCGGGGCGATCTCGGGGATCGCCAGCTCCTCGTCATCGACGATGCCCAGGCGCGTGACGACCTGCGCCGCGGTGATCGCGCCGTAGCCGAGCGACGCGAAGAGCGTGTCGACGTCGTGCAGATTCAGCTTCTCGGTGACGCGCTGGAGATCGGCGTCCGGGATGTCGGACAGCGGACGCTGGGCGATCCGCCGGGTCTCCTTGTCCAGGAGCTCGCGGCCGTGCGTGACGTTCTCCTCGCGCTGTTGGCGCTTGAACCACTGCCGGATCTTCTCCCGCGCCCCGGGGGTGCGCACCATCGGGATCCAGTCGCGCGACGGCCCGCGCGCCGCCTTGCTCGTGACGATCTCGACGATGTCGCCCGAATGGAGCCGGTGGTCCAGCGGGACGATCCGTCCATTCACCTTCGCGCCAATCGTCCGGTGGCCAATGTCGGTGTGGATGCGGTAGGCGAAGTCGATCGGGGTCGCGCCGGTCGGCAGATCCTTCACCTCGCCCTTCGGGGTGAAGACGAACACCTGGTCCTGGAAGACGTCGACCTTGAGCGACTCGACGAACTCGGTCGCATCCGCGACGTCGTGCTGCCACTCCATGAGCTGACGCACCCAGGCGAGCTTCGATTCGTACCCGGGATCGCCCTTCCCGCCTTCCTTGTAGCGCCAGTGGGCGGCGATGCCGTATTCGGCGAGGGCATGCATCTGCTGTGTCCGCACCTGGATCTCGAGCGGCTGCCCGTCGGGGCCCATCACCGCGGTGTGGAGCGACTGATACATGTTGTTCTTCGGGACCGCGATGTAGTCGTCGAACTGGTTCGGGATGGGCGGCCAGAGGGTGTGGACGACACCGAGCGCGGCGTAGCAGGCCGGCACGTCCTCCACGATGACCCGGACGGCCAGCAGATCGTAGACCTCGCTGAATTGCACCTTCTTCCGGCGCATCTTCTGCGCGATCGACCAGATGTGCTTCGCCCGCCCCGAGAGCTCGGCCTTGATCCCGGCGCGCTCGAGCTCGGCGCCGAGGAGCTTCATCGTCGAATCGATGAACCGCTCCCGCACCTGGCGCCGCGATGCGAGCATCTCGGCGAGGTCCTTGTACCGGTCGGGCTCGAGGTACTTGAACGCTAGGTCCTCGAGCTCCCACTTGATCTGCCAGATCCCCAGGCGGTGCGCGAGCGGCGCGTAGATCTCGAGGGTCTGCCTGCTGATCCGCTGCTGCTTCTCCGGCGGAAGGGAGCCCAATGTCCGCATGTTGTGCAGGCGGTCGGCGAGCTTGATGACGACGACCCGCAGGTCATCGGCCATCGCCAGGAACATCTTCCGGATGTTCTCGGCCTGGTGCTCGTCGGAGGATTTTCCGGAGAACTGCGAGAGCTTCGTGACGCCCTCGACGAGCCGGGCGATCTCGTCGCCGAACGCGCGGCGGATGTCCTCGTTCGTTCGCGCGGTGTCCTCGGGGACGTCGTGCAGGAACGCCGCCGCGATCGCCGCCGGATCGAGGCCGAGCTGGGCCAGGAGCAGCGCGACGGCCGCGGGGTGCTCGACATAGGGGCCGCCGGAGACCCGGCGCTGCCCGTCGTGGGCCTCGGCGGCGTAGCCATACGCGCGACGGACGAGCTCGGCGTCCTCGTCCGGATAGTGCTTCAGAAGCTCGGCGGCGACGGTCTCCCCGTCGATCGCGTTGCGCGACCGGAGGCGGTCCGCGACGCTGACGATCCGCGCCGCGAAGCCGGCGTGGTCGGAGGCCGTCGGTCCCATCAGGCGACCCCCACCGGGCCGGCCATCGCCGCGGCGGTGCCGACCGCGCCGAAGTCGGAGAGCTCGAGCTCGACGAAGCCCCGGAGCCCGGTCCCGACGGTGACGACGGCGTCGACCCGCCCCTCGCTCGTCAACGCGTCGGCGCGGTCGCCCCGCCGGAAGGCCATCGCGTCAAAGGTGAATCGTCCGACGGTGAGCTTGCAGCGCAGGTGGTCGCTGTCGGCACCCACCTGACGGACCCCGTGCACCCTCACGTCCCGCACGAGCAGCTGGGGCCGGGGATTCGACGCGCCGCAGGGCTCGAGCAGCGCGAGCTCGAGGGCCAGTCGCGGGGTGAGCGCGGCGCCCTCGATCTCGGCATCGACGCGCACGGTCGGGACCGGCCGGACGCCGCCGAGCGCGTCGCGCACCACCGCGTCGAGCCGCGCCCGGAAGGCCGGAATGTCGGCCGCCCGGATCGAGAAGCCCGCGGCCATGGCGTGGCCACCGTGCTTCACCAGGAGGTCGTCGCAGGCATCGAGGACCTCGGCGATGTGCACCGCCGGGATGGATCGGCACGATCCCTTTCCCTCCTCGCCGTCGAGCGCGATGACGATCGCCGGACGCCCATGGTCCTCGACCAGGCGGGAGGCGGCGAGACCCACGATGCCCGCCGGCCAGCCCGGATCCGCCACCACGGTGACCCACGCGGCGGCCTGATCCGCCGCCCGCTCGCGGGCTCCGCGAACCACCGCAAGCGTGAGTTGCTGGCGCTCGGTGTTCTTCTGCTCGAGGCGATCGGCCAGCGTGCGCGCCTCCTCCGGGTCCTCGGTGAGCAGGAGCCGGAGCGCGTCCTCGGCGTCGGCGATCCGGCCGGCGGCGTTCAGCCGCGGCCCCAGACCGAACCCGATGTTCGATGCGCCGATGCTCCCGGCGCGGAAGCCACCGCGGTGCATGAGCGCCTTGATCCCGGTGAGCGGCGCGGCATTCAGGGCCCGCAGGCCGGCGGCGACGATGGCGCGGTTCGCGTCGCGCAGCGGGACCACGTCGGCGACCGTCGCGAGCGCGGCGAGCTGCATGAGCTCGTCCTCGCGGACGGCGAAGCCGAGCGGGCCGATGAGCGCCCGCGCCAGCCGGAGGGCCACGCCCGCGCCGGCGAGATCCTTGTCCGGCGAGGGATCCCCCGTCCGGCGGGGGTTCACGAGCGCGTACGCCCGGGGCAGGATGGCCGGCGGGTGATGGTGATCGGTGATGATGAGATCCACGCCGAGCTCGCGGGCGACCTCGGCCTCGCGCACCGCCGTGATGCCGCAGTCGACCGTGACGATGACCCGCGCGCCGTCGGCGGCGAGCTGCCGCAGGGCCGTGGCGTTCAGGCCGTAGCCCTCCTCGTAGCGATTCGGGATGTACGCCGCGACGCTCACGCCGAAGTGACGGAACGCCCGGACCAGGATCGCCGACCCGGCGATACCGTCGACGTCATAGTCGCCGTAGACAACGATGCGCTCGCGAGCCGCGAGCGCACGCCCGAGCCGTTCGACCGCGCGGCCGAGATCCAGCATCGGGGGACCGGCATCGGCCGCGCGGGGAGCGAGGAATGCCGGCATCTCGGCGTCGGTGAGCCCCCGGGCCCGCAGGATCTGCGCGACGAGGCTCGGGATACCATCGGGCGGGGCGGCCTCTTTCGCCTTCGGCAGGATCCAGCGACGATCGGGAAGAAGGGGCATGTGACCATCAAGTATCTCGCATGGGTGTCCGTCTGCGCCCTGCTCAGCGGCGCCTGCACCGCCCCGCCGGCGACGGCCCCGCCCCCGGGCGCGACCGGCACCCCAACGCCGGCGTCCGCGGCCGCGCGGCCCGGGCCCGGCATCCCGGCGCCGATCCCGGCCACGGTCACCACCGACCGGCGGTGGTACACGATGCCCGACGGCCTGGACGCGCCGGTGGTCCGCGTTCGGGCCCGGTTCTCCGCCGATCCGACGGACGGCGCACCGGTGGCGATGATCGGCGAGCGAGGCGGCGCCGTCGGGCTCACCCCGGGGTCCGGCGGCGAGTGGACGGCGGACCTTCCGCTCGCCGGCGTCGCCGCGGGGACCTACGAGGTCCGCGTCCTCGAGCGCGTCACCGGCGCCACGGCTCCGGCGATCGCCGGCCGCGCGGTCGTCCGCGTCTCCGCGCCGGAGTACGTCGTGTGGACCCTCGACTTCGAGGGCGATGCCGCGGGGGACGCCGAGCTCGCCAACGCCGCGGCGATCGCCGACGGGCTGGGCATCCCGATGGTCGTGTTCTGGAACCCGCGCGCCTGGACGACCGAGCAGGTGAGCCGCGAGCGTCAGGACGCGATGCTCGCCTGGACCAAGGGCCGCCTGGCGAAGGGCGACGAGGTCGCCCTCCACCTGCACCTCTGGACCGATTACGTGCGGGCCGCGGGGCTGGTGCCGCGCCTGGCGCCCAGCTGGGCCGGCCGGGGGGACGGCTACGACGTCCCGCTCACCGCGTACCCCGAGGACGATCAGCGGGCGCTCATCGCCTACGGCGCGCGGCTCATGGTCGAGCGCGGCCTGCCCCGACCGACGTCATTCCGCGCCGGAGGCGACATCGGCGACGCCGCGACGCTCCGTGCCGCGGCCGCCGCGGGCTTCACCGTCGACTGCACCGCCGTACCGGCATCCGCTCCGCCGATCGGCCGGATCCCGTTCCCCTGGACCCTCGCCCGCGACGCACAGCCCTACTACCCCTCGCGGGCGGACGCGAACGTCCCCGGTGACCTCCCGCTCCTCGAATCACCGACGATCGGGCCGAACACCTACGCCGCGACCGTCGCATCGATCCAGCCGCACATCCGCGCCGCCCAGGCGCTGTTCGCCGGCCCCGGCCAGGTCGCGACAGAGCGGCGAACGATCGACCTGGTGAGCCATCCCGGGACGATCGTCCCGGCCGAGCGCGCCGCGATCGAGGCCTACCTGCGGACCTTCGACGCTCTCCGGTACGACGCGGACCGTGGACCGGTCCGGTTCGTGACGCTCGCGGAGCTCGCGAAGGCCTACGCGCGGTAGGCGCGACTAGCTAGCCGGCGGTGCCCGGACGCGCGGCCGCCCCGCCACGGTGACGGACCTTGTCCTCGAGCTCCTGCCAGAGCGAGACGATCTGGCTCGCGTTGAAGATCGACGAGTACGTTCCGGACACGATGCCGATGAGGAGCGCGAGCGCGAAGTTCCGCATCGAGAAGCCGCCGAAGAGATAGAGCGCCAGGAGCGTGAGCACCACGGTGAGCGAGGTGATGACGCTCCGGGCGAGGGTCTGCATGATCGAGAAGTTGATCACCGGGTTGAGCGCCTCGCCGCGGTTGAGATGGAGGTTCTCGCGGATCCGGTCGAACACGACGATCGTGTCATGGACCGAGAAGCCGATGATCGTGAGGAGCGCGGTAACGAACAGGCTGTCGACCTCGACGTTGAAGAAGTAGCCGAGGATCGCGAACAGCCCAAGGACGATGAGCGCGTCGTGGAGCAGCGCGATGATCGCGGCGATCCCATAGCGGAACGCGGACCAGCCGAACTCCTTGAACGCGAAGGCGATGAGCAGCACGATGAGGACCGACGCCGCGGCGATGGAGCGGACCGCGTTCGCGATGAGCTCGCTGCTGAACGAGGGGCTCACCACCGCGCTGTTCACGTCCTTGAGATTCGCGCCGAACGTCGCGCCGAGCGCCGTCTGGACGTCGGCGATCTCATTCGGCTTCATCTCGACCGTTCGGATCTGCACCCGCCCACCCTCGACGCCCTGGACGACCGCCTCCGGGTGGCCGACGCCGGCCATGACGTCATGGACCGCGGTCGCCGCCGGCGGGCTGTCGAAGCGCGCGTCGAGCAGGGTCCCCCCCTTGAACTCGATCCCGAGCCGCAGGCCGCCGAGCGCCAGGAAGATGACACCCGGCACGATGAGCAGCCCCGAAAACAGGAAGTACCACTGCTTGCGCTCGACGAAGCGGAACAGCATCAGGCCCGCACCGGGGCCGGCGCGGCGCCGTCACGCGGATCACCCGGACGCTCCTCGACCCCCCAGAGGGAGCGGCGGCGCAGCGACGGCCGGTCGAGGGTCGCGTGCAGGAGCATCTGGGTGACGATGACGGCGGTGAAGAACGAGACCGCGACACCGATCGCCAACGTGAGCGCGAAGCCCTTCACCGTCCCGGTCCCGAAGTAGAAGAGGATCGCGGCGGTGAGGATCGTGGCGAGGTTGGAGTACAGGATCGACGGGAACGCCCGGCGGCGGCCCTCCTCCAGGGCGACCCGGAGCGATTTGCCGGCGCGGAGCTCCTCCTTCAGGCGCTCGAAGGTGAGGACGTTCGCATCCACGGCCATGCCGATCGACAGGATGAACCCGGCGATGCCGGCGAGGGTGAGGGTCACCGGGACGAGCCGGAAGATCGCGTACGTGAGCGCGGTGTAGAAGAACAGCGCGAGCACCGCGATGACCCCCGGCAGCCGGTAATAGGAGACCATGAAGACGACGACGAGCAGGAGCCCGATCGCCCCGGCCACGAGGCTGCGCTGGACCGAATCCTTGCCCAGGGTCGGCTCGACCCGGGTGGACTGGATGATCTCGAGCGGAACCGGGAGCGCGCCCGAGTTCAGGAGCGTCGAAAGCTCCTTCGCCGATTGGGTCGTGAAGTTGCCCTGGATGACGCCGCTCCCGCTGGTGAACACCGCCTCGATGACCGGCGCCGAGATCTGCTTGCCGTCCAGGGTGATCTGGACCGGCTCCTTGAAGTAGTCCTTCGAGAGCTGGACCCAGCGCGCGTCGTCGGGGGAGTCGAAGGCGAACGCGACGACCGGCACGTTCGTGGAGCCCTGGAACTGGACCGACGTGGGCTTGAGGTTCGCCCCGGTGAGCGGCGGCTCGAGCGACTTGTACTGGCCCGGCTGGATCTGACCGCTCGCGTCCTTCACCGGGACCTTGATCTCGAGGAACGCCTGCCGGGTGGCGATGTCCTGCGCCTGCTTCAGGTCGGACACGCCGGGGAGCTCGAGGAGGATCTTGTCCGTCCCGAGCCCCTGGATGACCGGCTCGCTCACGCCCAGCGAGTTGATCCGCCGGTCGATGACCTTCTGCGCCTGGGCGCTCAGCACCTCGAGCGACGTGGTCGGCGGAGCCGAGAGCTTGTCCGGCCGGAGCTGCAGGACGAGCTGGGTGCCGCCCTGGAGATCGAGGCCGAGGTGGGTCTTGATCTCGACGAACGAGCTGCCACCGAAGCAGATGCCCGGGCAGTCAAAGGGGAACGAGAATCGGTGCTTCGGGATGTCGACGAACACCGCCAGGATGGCGATAAGCCCGATGATCCAGGGCCAGACACGGGTCATCTCGGCGGGTGATCCTCCAACAGGCGAGAAAAAAGCGCACCCCGAGGGCGGGGGCGCTCCAACGACCCGAAGTATAAAGCGACGCGCGCCGGCGTTCCGGCTATCCCCACCGGTCGGTCGTGCCGGCCTCATCGGCGGGCGTCTTCCAGCCTTCGGCGGCGGCCTGCCGGGCCCGCCCGGGATCCCGCAGCCGCGCGCGCGCCTCGCGCGCCTCGCGGTCGAAATCGGTCTCGTCCGGCTGCGGCGGTATCGGTGGGGCGGTCACGACCTCGGCCTCGGTCGCCGGCGGGATCCCGTCCGGCACCAGGAGCGACTCCGCGCTCAACGGGACGCCGCCGTCCAGTGGCGGCGGCGCCGTGTCGCTCGCCGCCGGCGGGTCGGCCGCGGCGATCGCCGCCGGCGCGGATCCGCTCTTCGCCGCCACATCGATGATCGAGTCCGCGTTGAGGAACTCGTTGCGGAGCTCATCGCTCGTGCGGCGGAAATCAGCGACCATCCGGCCAAGGTCCCGGGCGAGCTTGGGCATCCGCTCGGGACCGAGGACGACCAGGGCGATGACGAGGATGAGCACCAGCTCCTCGGTCCCGATGCCGAACATCAGCGGACCCCGGCTCGCCGGGCGTCGTTCGCCTGACGGCGCAGGCGGTCCGCCGCGGCGGCGGCCGCCTGCTCGAAGTCGGCGCCCGCGGACGCGTAGAGGACCGCGCGGGAGGCCGACGGAAGGACGCCGCCGCCGCGCTCGTCGAGCGCCGCGCCGATCGCCGCGGCCATCTCGCCACCCTGTGCGCCGACGCCGGGCATGAGGAACATCCGGTCCGGCGCGAGCTCGCGGATGCGCCTGGATTCGGCGGGGTAGGTCGACCCGACCACGAATCCGCAGGTTTCGGCCGGGAACGCCCCGGCGACGCGCTCGACGACGTGCAGGTAGAGCGGCCGGCCCGCGACCTCCAGATCCTGGAAGTCCCCCGCCCCGGGATTGCTCGTGCGCGCGAGCACGAAGGCGTAGCCCGCCGCGCAGAACGGGGCGATCGAATCGAGCCCGATATACGGGGCGACCGTCGCCGCGTCGGCCTTGAGCCGATCGAACAACGACCGCGCGTACGCGACGGAGCTGTTCGGGACATCGGCCCGCTTCGCGTCCAGGATGACCGGGATATCGCTCGGGATCGACTGGAGCGTCAACGCGAGGATGTCCGCGCCGGCACTCCCATAGCGCTCGTAGAACGCGAGGTTCGGCTTATAGGCGCAGGCTCGGTCGCTCGTGGCGTTCACGATCTTGCGCAGGAAGCGCACCGCCGCCTGGGCGCCGGTACCGAGGTGCGCCGGGATGCGCTCCGGCTCGGGGTCCAGGCCCACGCAGATGATACTGTCGCGCGCGCGCACGGACGCCTCGAGCCGGCTCAAGAAGGTCATGAACGCCACTATGATAGTCGCGCTTCCAGCATGAAGGAGGGGTCGATGCTTCGCACGCTTCGCGGTCCGCTCGGGTGGGCGCTGGCCGCAGCCGTCCTCATTGCCGCCTGTGGCGGCGGATCCACCGGCCAGCCCGCGGCATCCGGCGCCGCCACGGCCGCCGCGAGCAGCGGTCCGCGGCTCGGATCGTTCGACCGACCGATCATCCTCGCGTTCACGCCATCGCAGGACATCGGGCGGCTGACGACGAGCGGCAACGCCATCGCGTCCGCCCTCGGCCAGGCCACCGGGCTGCGCTGGAAGGTGATCATCCCGACCAGCTACGCCGCGCAGATCGAGGGCATGTGCTCGGGGCAGACCGACGTCGCCGCGATCGCGCCGCTCCAGATGACGCTGCTCCTGGACAAGGCCTGCGGCACCCCGATCCTCGCGGCGCTCCGCAAGGACGACACCGGCCAGCTCTCGACGACCTACAAGTCGCAGATCCTGGTGAAGAGCGACAGCCCGTACACCGACGTCAAGAGCCTGAAGGGCAAGAAATTCGCGTTCGTCGACACCCTGTCGGCATCCGGCTACCTCTTCCCATCGCTCCTGATCAAGCAGAAAGGCGGCGAGGACCCGAAGACCTTCTTCGGCGCGAACAACATCGTCTTCGCCGGCGGCCATGACAAGGCCGCCCTCGCCGTGTACAGCGGCCAGGTCGACGCGGCCGCGACCTACATCGACGTCCGCACGAACGCCGGCATGCCGGCCGATATCCTGGCGAAGACGAAGGTTCTCGACACCGCCGGTCCGATCCCGAACGACGGCATCGCGCTCCGCAAGGGGTTCCCGGCGGATCTCGCGAAGCAGGTCACCCAGGCGCTCCTCGACTACGGCGCGACCGACGCCGGGGTGAAGAACTACAAGGACCTGTTCGCCTGGGACGGCCTGAAGACCGTCGACGCCACGTTCTACGACCCGATCAAGGACGCCGCCAAGCTGGCGGGCGTCGACGTGGCCGGCGAGGCCGCGAAGACCCCCCGTCCGGTCGCGACCCCGGCCCCCAGCCCGACGAAGGCCCCCTAGGCCGCAGGCGCGGACGATCAGCGAAGGCCGCCGGGAGACCGGCGGCCTTCTGCTTTACTGCTGCGGTGCCCACCGTCCTCACCATCACCGACCTGGTGAAGGTCTATCCGAACGGGACCCGCGCTCTGGACGGCGTGAGCATCGACATCGCCAAGGGCGAGTTCGTGGTGCTCCTGGGCCTCTCCGGATCGGGGAAGTCGACGCTGCTGCGATGCCTGAACCGCCTCGTGGAGCCGACCAGCGGCACGGTCAGCTTCGACGGCCTGGATGTCACGGCGGCGCGCGGGCCGGAGCTGCGCCGGCTGCGCCGCCGGATGGGCATGATCTTCCAGCAGTTCAACCTCGTCCGGCGCACCTCGGTGTTCGGGAACGTCCTCGCCGGGCGGCTCGGCTACCGCTCGACCTGGCGGACGCTCGCGGGCCGGCCGACCGCCGCTGACGTGCGGCGCGCATTCGAGAACCTCGAGCGCGTCGGGATCGTCGAGAAGGCCTTCGGCCGCGCCGATGCCCTCTCCGGCGGCCAGCAGCAGCGGGTCGGCATCGCCCGCGCGCTCATGCAGGAGCCCGACCTCATGCTCGCCGACGAGCCGGTCGCGAGCCTCGACCCCGCGACCAGCCATTCGGTCATGAAGTACCTCGAGGAGATCAACAAGAAGGACGGCATCACCGTGATCTGCTCGCTGCACTTCCTGTCCCTGGCCCGGCGCTACGGGACGCGGGTCATCGCGCTCCGCGCCGGGAAGGTCGCCTTCGACGGCCTCCCGGAGGAGATCGATGAGCGGCGGTTCAAGGAGATCTACGGCGAGGACGCCGTCGAGGTCGAGATCGGACCGGCGCTGGCGGCGGGCTCCGGCCCTGGGCCGACCGCCACGGAGCAGCTGGCGCGGGCGTCGGACCCGGCCACCGGGCTCGGGCTCGGTCCGCGCTGATGGCCGACTACTTCACCTCGCGCGGGCTGCCGGTGCCGCGCGAGCTGAGCCGCAACCCGCTCCACCACTGGAGGCGCTGGCTCGGCATCCTCGCCACGCTCGTGGTGCTCTGGATCGGCGTGCGGCTGTCCGAGATCGACATCAGCCGCGCGAATCCTGGCTATTTCCTGGACGTGCTCTCGCAGCTCCTGGATCCCGACTGGACGATCCTTGGCCCGCAGAACGAGTTCGAGACCTGGCGGGACGGCGCCTTCGGGCTCATGGTCACGACGATCTTCCTCGGCATCGTCGCGACGGCCATCGCCGTGGTCGTCGCGCTCCCGCTGTCGTTCCTGGGCGCGCGGAACATCATGGCCGGCCATCCCGTGACGAACGCGATCTACACCGTCGTCCGGCTGCTGTTCACGATCCTCCGCTCGATCGACGTCCTCATCATCGTCATCCTCGCGCTCACCCTCTTCGGATTGGGGAGCGCGTCCGGCGTCTTCGCCATCGCCCTCCACACCATCGGCGTCATCGGCAAGCTCTACTCCGAGGCGATCGAGGGCATCGATCCCGGGCCGATCGAGGCGATCACCGCGACCGGTGCGAACCGCCTGCAGGTCATCTGGGCCGCGGTCGTCCCGCAGATCGTGAACCCGTTCATCTCGTTCACCATCTACCGGCTGGACACGAGCGTCCGACTCGCCCCGGTCATCGGTCTGGTCGGTGGCGGGGGGATCGGGGTCATGCTGTTCCAGACGATCCAGCTGTTCCAGTACCGTCGCGCCGGGGTGATCATCTTCCTCATCGTCGTGACCGTCGCGGCGATGGATTTCGTCTCCGCCCAGGTGCGCCGCCGGCTCCTCTAGGCCTATCGGCTCCAGGCCGGCCGGCTCGCCCCGTCGACACCCTCGCCATGCGTGATCTTCACCGGCTGTCCGACGCGCCCGCCGCCCAGCGCGTCGAGCAGATCCTTTATCCACAGGTCGACGGTGAAGCCGTCGGCGTGCAGGAAGGCGATCTGGCGGCCGTCCGGCGAGAAGATCCCGTTCCAGCTGGTGCCGTCGACGGTGAGCGCGACGTCCTTCCCGGTCGCGATCTCGACCGCGTGCACGTCGTTCGTGCGTCCATCGTCGGAGCGGAGGGTGTAGATGAGCCACTTGCCGTCGGGTGAATAGGACGCCCGGTACGGCTCCCCCTGCGGGATACCTTTCACCGGCACCGAGGGCTTGTTGTCGACCGGCTTCAGGAGGAGCTGCGGCTCGCCGCGGTCATAGGAGGTCACCACGATCGTCGTCCCATCCGGCGACCACGACGGATCGGCCCAGTCGCCACCGTTGGACAGCACGGTCGGCTTCTTCGTCGCCAGATCGAACGTCAGGAGGTCGAAGGTACCGTCATTGTCACCCTCGATGACCGCGACGCGCTTGCCGTCCGCGGAGATCGCCGGGGAGAGATACCACCTCACGTCATGGAAGCGATTCGCGGCCGGTGCCACAAGACCCTTCACCACGATGTCCTCGGCGCCGCCGGCCGCGGGCTTGCGCACGATGTTGCTGAACCCGAGCTGGGCGTTCACGATCGCCCCATCGGTCCGACGGAGGCCGTCGATCTGCTCGACCCGGGCGAAATAGAGGGTCGTGCCATCCGGTGAGAGCGCCGGCTGCGCCGAGCGGCCCTCGCTCGTCCGATCGGTGTACTGCCCGTTCCGCAGGACGAAGACGTCCCCCCGCAGGATGAACGCGATCGTGCCGCTGACCATCGGCGCGGGCACGGCGCTCGCCGGGCGGGCCGGCGTCGGGGTCGCCACGGCGCCGGGGGCCACGAACGGCGCCACGCGGCCGCCGATCACGGCATAGCCGGCGAAGAGTGCCACGGCGATGGCGCCGAAGATCAGCTCGCGGAGGCGCACGCCTGCTCCACGCTCCGCACGATGCGGTCGATCTCGTCCACCAGGCCGTCGCCGTTCCGCAGCTCGAGCGCCCCGCCGGCCGGCCGCTCGAACGCCCGCTCCGTCATGCGCTCGTAGACCCGGACGTCCGCGTCGGAGTGATCATCCGCCGCGCGCGCGACCCGGCGGCCGGCGAGGCGCTCGCGGATCCGGGCCTCGTCGGCGACGACATGGACGAACACCGCCGGGACGCCGTGGCGCCGCGCGGCGGCGACCACCGGCTCGCGGCTCCGCGCGACGAGATTCGTCGCGTCCACGATCACCCGGTGGCCCTCGCCGAGCAGCTCGTCGACCAGCGCCGCGACGCAGCGGAAGACCGTGGCGTTCTCCGCGTCGGTATAGGACGCGGCGATGAACAGCCGGCTGCGGAGCTGGTCGGTGGCGACCTGCGCCGCCCCCAGGCGCGCCGCGAGCGCCCGCGCGCAGTGCGATTTGCCCACCCCCGGGAGGCCCATCAGCACGACGAGCACCGGCCGGCCCTGCGGCCGGGATGGCGCGGCGATCTCCTGCCGGAGGAGCGCGACGAGCTCGCCGACGCGTTCGGCGTACGCGCGGGTCTGGCCCCGGACGGCCCCCGGCGACGGGCGGAGCTGGAGCCGGCTCATCCCCCGAACCCCCGCGCCAGCAACGCCGCTCGCGCGGCGCCGGCCTCGTCCCAGGGCCGCTTCTCCTCGCCGACGATGATCGAGCCCTCGTGGCCCTTTCCCGCCAGGACCACGGTGTCATCCGCGGCGGCCTGCTCGATCGCGGCGGCGATCGCCAGGCGCCGGTCGCCGATCACCCGATACTCGCGATCCCGTCGCTTGCCCGCGGCCAGCGCCCCGGACTCGATCTCGGCCAGGATCCGCTCAGGATCCTCGAGGCGGGGATCCTCCTGGGTGATGATGAACCGATCGGCGTGCTTCGCCGCGACGGCGGCGAGACGCGGCCGCTTCGCGCGGTCGCGCTCCCCGGCGCTGCCGAAGACGGCAATGAGGCGCCCCGGCGTGAGCGGCCGCAGCAGCCCGAGGACCTTGTCGAGCGACTCGGGGGTGTGCGCGTAGTCCACGATGACGGTGAACGGCTGGCCGCACTCCACCCGTTCCATCCTGCCCCGCACCGGACGGGCGCGCGCGAGCGCGTCGCGGGCCTGGGTCAGCGTGACCCCCGCGGCGAGGCCCGTCGCGATCGCCGCCAGGGCGTTGTGGACGTTGAACCGGCCCACCAGCGGCAGCTGCAGTTCCACCGCCTCGTCGAACGCGTTCACCCGCACCCGGGATCCGGACGCGTCGGCCCGCACGATCGCGCCCTGAACGTCCGCCAGCGCCTCGATCGCGTAGGTGATCACCCGTGCGCCACGCGCGCGGTCCGCCAGGTACTGCCAATGCGGATCGTCGGCGTTCAACACCGCGCACTTGGGCACGCCCTTGTCCGCGGCGGCGGCGAGCTGCTCGAACAGGCGGCCCTTGGCGGCAAGGTACGCCTGGAGCGTGCCGTGGAAGTCCAGGTGCTCGGGTGAGAGGTTCGTGAACACGGCGATGTCCACGTTCACCCCGCGGAGCTTGTTCAGGGCGAGCGCGTGGGACGTCGCCTCGAGGACGCCCCAGGTCCCGCCGGCGACGAGGAGCTCGGCGAAGAACTCCTGCACCTCGATCGCCTCGGGGGTGCTCTGGCGGGTGTCGTTCGCCCAGGTCGTCGGCCCGAGCTTGAAGTCCACGGTCGTCGCGAAGCCGGTCACCGCGCCGGCGGCCTCGAGGACGTCGGACACCAGATGGACCGTCGTCGTCTTGCCGTCGGTGCCGGTCACCCCGACCAGCCGCAGGCGCTCGGTCGGATGGTCGAAGTACTCCGCGGCCAGGTCGGCGAGCGCGACGCGCGCGTCCGGCACCGTCGCCACCGGGACGCCTGCCGGCACAGCCTGCTCGGTCACGACCGCGACGGCGCCGCGGGCCACGGCATCGGCGACGAACGCCGCGCCGTCGCGGTGGAAGCCCGGGATCGCGACAAACAACGCTCCCGGTACCGCGCGCCGCGAGTCGTACACCAGCCCGCGCACGTCGACGTCGGCCGCACCGTCCGGCACGCCGATGGCGCTCTGCGCGAGCAGCGGCCCGAGCTTCATCGCGGCGTCATTCGGTGCCGCCCCCGCGCCGTCCGGCGAGCTGGAGCGCGCGGGTATAGATCGGCTCGGCCAGGCGGAAGGCGCGATAGAGGAGTGGCCGAGGCACGCTGTCATGGGCCCCGACGAAGTGCTGCACCCTGCCGCCGAATCCCTTCTTGAAGAGGTAGGGGCCGTGCATCGTGTCGGTCGCGTCGCGAAGGTCGACCGGGATGCCGCCAAGATCGTAGCTGCGCGCGCCGCGCGCCCGCGCCTCCAGGATGCACCGCCACTGCAGCGCGTACGCCGCGTAGAGCCTGCGCCCGGCATCGTTCGAGGCACCATACATGTAGAGCTCGCGCAGGCCGCAGTGCCAGATCATCGCGCCGGCGACCGCCGCACCGCCGGCCTCGGCGAGCCAGAGGTCCGCGAGGCCGGCATCGATGAGCGTGCGCCAGGTGAGCCGGTAGTACTCGGCGGTGCGCGTGATGAACCGCGCGCGCCGGCCGGTGATCGAATAGAGGCCGTAAAAGGCGTCGAGATCCGCGTCGCTGGTGCCCCGCCGGAGCGTCACCCCGCGCTTGGCGGCCTGCTTGGTGCTCCAGCGGGTGTCCTTGTCGAAGCCGGCGAGGAGCGCATCGGGCTCGGGGGCGAGGTCGAGGAGCAGCGTCGCGCGGACCGGCTGGATGTCCGGTCCCCGGCGGAACCCGGCCGCCGCGAGCGGTCCTGCGGCGACCTCCGGCCCGAGCTCCGGATCGACCTTGAGCACCAGGGCGCCGGTCCGCAAGGCATGCCCCGCCAGCCCCCGGAGGGCCGCCGCGAGCTCCTCGGGATCCCCACCCCACACCGGTCCGCGGGGCACGTAGCCGAACCGGGATCCCCCCGGAAGGGTCCGCCAGAGCACGAGCGCGCACGGGAGCGGGCCGGCACCCAGGCGCAGGTACTCGGCCCGCCAGCCCTGCTGCTCCTTCACCCGGGCCCAGGCGCTGGACTGCATGACGTGCCCCATAACCGAGCGCGCGGCGGCGGCGTCCCAGCCGGCGGGTGCGGAGGTCGTCACGCCGATGCCGCGAGCCGGCGCCGGCCGGCCAGCCGCCAGATCGGATAGAGCAGCGCCCGGACCGGGACGTCGACCGCCCCGACCCAGGTGACCGCCTCGCCGCCGAAGCCGACCTTGAACTGCTCCACGCCGGCAAGGGGATCGGTGCGCGCGACGGTGCGGTCGGCGCTGACGCCGCGCTCGGTCAGCCCCCACATGTCGTACCGGACGACGCCCAGCTCGCGCATCCGCGCGATCGATCGCCATTTCAGGAGGTAGAACGGACGCTCCTGGGCGTGCTCGCCGGACCAGCCGCCGTACATCTCCCAGGCCCGGTCGCCGCGACGGACCACCAGCAGGGCGCCCACGTCGTCGTCGCCGAGCCGGGCCATCGTGAGATGGACGCCGTCACCGAACGCCGCGCGGATCCGCTCGAAATACGCGCGGTCATGGAGCGCGAACCCGTCGCGCAGGGCGACGCGACCGAGCACCGCGAGGTAGCGATCGAGGTCGGTCGTCTCCTCGGTCACCACGCCGGCCCGCTCGGCCTTATGGATGTATTGGCGGGTCTTCTTCTTCATCGCCCCAAGCAGCTCCTCGGGTGTGGGGCGAAGGTCGAGGAGGAGCGTTCGGCCGGGCTGGACGAAGATCCCGGCCGGGCGGATCCCGTGGCCGGCGAGCGCGGCACCGAGCGCCGGGGCCGCCGGTTCCTCCGGATCGCAGAGGAGGCTCGTGCAGCGCTCGCTCGCGAGGGCGCGGGCGATCGCGCCGATCGCCGCGGGGAGGTGCGTGCCCGGGACCAGCGGCCCGCGGGGCGCGTACGCGACCCACAGTCCGAATGGCAGCGCGCGGAGGAGGACCTGCGCGACGCCGATGGGTGTCCGTCCCGAAGGCTCCTCGAGCACGAATCGCCGGGCCACCCAGCCGGTCGCCGCCTTCACCGTGGCCCAGCCGGCTAGCTGGAGCAGGTGGGCGCGACCGGTCGCGGCGACCAGGGCATCCCACCCTTCGACCTCGGCGGCGGTCGCCGGTCGTGCCTGGAGGCGCAGCGTTATTCGGCGGCGCCGACCGGCTCGGGCGCCGCCGCGGGCGCTTCGGCCGCGGGCAGCTCGCGAGCGGTGAAGGTGCAGTCCGGGTACCGCTCGCAGCCGAAGAAGAAGGAGCGTCCGCGGCCGCGTCTCCGGACGAGCTCGCCCTTCCCGCAGTCGGGGCAGGCCACGCCGGTCTTCACCTGGGTCTTTTTGATGTATTTGCAATCGGGGTAGCCGGTGCAGCCGATGAACGGTCCGAAGCGGCCGCGCTTCTTCGCCAGCGGCCTGCCGCAGTCGGGACAGGTCTCGCCTTCGACGATCTCCGGCCCATGCTCCTCCTGCCCCTCGAGCGGCGCGGCGTAATCGCAGCCGCCCGGCGGCATCGGCTGCCCCTTCTTGCCCTTCACGAACCCGGTGCAGGAGTAGAAGCGTCCGTACCGGCCGAGCTTGATGACGACCGGCCGGCCGCATTTCGGGCAGATCTTGTCGGTCGCCTCCTCGGTGACGTCGGACTTGTTGATGGTCCGCGTCTTTTCCTTCACCAGGGCATCGAACGGGGTGTAGAAGGCCCGGACGATCGGCGCCCACTCGGCCTCGCCGCTCGCGACCTTGTCCAGGTCCTCCTCCATCCGCGCGGTGAATCCGAGATCGACGATGTCCGGGAAATGCTCGGTGAGGAAGTCGGTGACGGTGAAGCCGACGTCCTCCGGGATGAGCGCCCGCCCGTCCTTCACCACGTAGCGGCGGTCGGTGAGCGTGGAGATCGTCGGTGCGTAAGTCGAGGGCCGGCCGATGCCGTGCTCCTCCAGCATCTTCACCAGCGATGCCTCGGTGAAGCGGGCCGGCGGCTGGGTGAAGTGCTGTGCCGCGTCGAGTCCGAGGAGCTTGAGCTCCTCGCCCGCGGTGACGTCGGGGAGCGGGTCGACGTGCTTCTCCGGCTCATCCGAGCCCTCGCTGTAGACCCGGAGGAACCCGTCGAAGAGGATCTTCCGTCCGTTCGCGCGCAGGGTGTAGCCCTCGGCCGCGACGTCCAGGCGCGTGTTCTCGAACCGTGCCGGCGCCATCTGCGATGCGATCGTGCGCTGCCAGATCATCGCGTACAGCCGCAGTTGGTCCTTGTTCAGGTAGCGGCGCATCTGGTCGGGAGTCCGCGCCAGATCGGTCGGCCGGATCGCCTCGTGGGCCTCCTGCGCGCCCTTGCTCTTCGTCTTGAAGTGCCGGGGCTTCTCCAGCGCGTAGCGCTCGCCGAATCCGCCGGTGATGACGTCCTTTGCCTGCTTCAGCGCGCTCTCGGCGACATGGAGCGAGTCGGTCCGCATGTAGGTGATGAGACCGACCGCGCCGTCGCCCAGCGACACCCCTTCGTAAAGCTGCTGGGCGAGCACCATCGTCCGCTTCACCGAGTAGCCGAGCTTTCGCGACGCCTCCTGCTGGAGCGTCGACGTGGTGAAGGGTGGGGCCGCGTTCCTCCCGGACTCGCGCTTCTCGAGGCTCGCGACGCGGTAGACCGCGTCGGCCAGGGCCGCGCGGTGGCGATCGGCCTCCTCCGCGCTGCCGATCTCGAGCTTCTTCCCCTTGTGCTGGATGAGCTCGGCGTCGAACGACTCGCCAAGGTGGTTCGCGAGGAGCGCGTCGATCGACCAGTACTCGACCGCGGTGAACGCCTTGATCGCGCGCTCCCGATCCACGATGAGGCGCAGCGCGACCGACTGGACCCGCCCGGCCGAGAGGCCGTACCGGATCTTCTTCCAGAGCAGCGGGGACATCGTGTACCCCACCAGCCGGTCGACGACCCGGCGGGCCTGCTGGGCATTCACCAGATCCCCGTCGATCTGCCGCGGGTGCTTGAACGACTCCGCGATCGCCGCGGGCGTGATCTCGTGGAAGGTCACCCGACGGAGCTTGGATGCCGGCACGCCGAGGATCTCCGACACGTGCCAGGCGATCGCCTCACCCTCGCGGTCGAGGTCGCTGGCCAGCCAGACCCGGTCGGCGGACTTCGCATCCTTGCGCAGCTGGCGGACGTGCTTCTCCGAATCGGGCGGCACGATGTACTCCGGGGCAAAGGTCGCGAGGTCGATGCCGAGCTTCGACTTCGGCAGATCCCGGATGTGCCCGTACGACGCCTCGACGGTGTACCCCGGACCGAGCATCCGGGCGATCGTGCGGGCCTTGGTCGGGCTCTCCACGACCACCAGATCGCCACCCCGGGGCGCCGCGGCGGCGTCCTCCGCGCGGTCGGCCGCAGCCGGCTTGGCGGCGCGGGTCCGCCCGGCGGTCGTCTTCACCGTCGCCGCCTTCGTCGCCCGTGCCCGCCTGGGGGCCGCCGGGACATCCGGCGGCGCTGGGGCCTCCGGCGCCTGCTCGTCTGCTATCGCCAATGCGTTCGGTCCCTTTCCATGTCCATGAAAAAGGCGCCCGTCTGGGCGCCCTCTCTCACCTACCACGTTACCAGCGGACGCAACGAGTGCCACGGCGCTGCCGGCCCGGGCGGCGTAACGACCGGATTAGAGCAGATGTTCGCTCTGCTCGCGCTGCAGCCGGTCGACCACCTGTTTGACCGCCCCGGCCTGGCCCTTGGCGGCGACCAGGAGGACGTCCTCGGTCTCGACGACCACCAGATCGGACAGGCCGATGGTGACGACCGTCTTCCCCGGGGCATAGATGTAGCTGCCGGTCCCGTCGACCTCGATGTGCTCGCCCGCCGACCAGCTGCCGGAGTCCCCGGCCCGCAGGTCGGAGAGCCGGGCCCAGTCCCCGACGTCGTGCCAGCCGATATCCGCCGGCACGACAGCGACGTTCCCGGCCTTTTCGGCGATCCCGTAGTCGATCGTCGTGCGGTCGGTCTCCTCCCACACCTCGGCCAGCACCGACTCGTAGCGCGGCGTCCCGACCGCGGCGCCGAGCGCGCCGATCGCCGCGGCCGTGCGTGGCAGGTGCTCGCGATAGGCCGCGAGGATCTCGCTGACCCGCCACACGAACATGCCGGCGTTCCAGAAGTGGCCGCCCTCCGCCAGCATGCGCTCGGCGGCCTCGCGCTTGGGCTTCTCGATGAAGCGCTTCACCCGGCGGACCGGGATCTTCGCGTCGACCGGGATGACCTCACCCGCCTCGATGTAGCCGAACCCGGTGTCCGGCCGCTCCGGCTGGATGCCCAGCGTCACGAGATACCCCGCCTCGGCGGCGGCGGTCGCGGCGATGAGCACGTCGCGGAACGCCTGCTTCTTGGTGATGACGTGATCGGAGGGCAGCACCGCCACGACCGCCTCCGGATCGAACGCCTGCAGCGCCGCCATCGCCAGGCCGATCGCCGCCGCGTTCCCGCGCGGGTACGGCTCGACGACGACATGATCGGACCGCAGCTCCGGCAGCTGCTCGTGGATGAGGGCCCGATGCTCCGGCGGAGCGGCGACGAAGATCCGCTCCAGGGGGATGATCTCGCTCACCCGAGCGACGGTGTCCTGGAGCATCGTCTGCTCGCCGGTCAGATCGAGGAATTGCTTCGGCTTCTTCCGACGGGAGCGCGGCCAGAGGCGCGTGCCCGCGCCGCCGGACAGGACGAGCGCGTAGAGGCGTGGCACGACGGGCGGGCGGCGCTAGAGACCGAAGTAGTCGAGATGCATCGCCGCCCGTACCTCGTGCAGGGTGCGGCGCGCCTCTTCACGGGCACGGCCGCTTCCCGTGGCGATGATGTCATCGACGAACCCGGGCTGTGCCGCGAACTGCGCCCGTCGCTCGCGGACGGGCTCGAGGAAGGACTCGACCGCGGTGACGAGCAGCCGCTTCACCTCGACGTCGCCGACCGTCCCGGTCCGGTAGCGGTCCTTCAGATCCGCGACCTCGGCGACATTCGGGTTGAACGCGTCATGGAGCGCGAAGACCGGATTGCCCTCGACCGTTCCCGGATCCGTCGCCTTGAGCCGCGTGGGATCGGTGTACATCCCCATGATCTTCTTCGTGACGGCGGCGGTGTCGTCGGTCAGGAAGATCGCGTTGTTCAGGCTCTTCCCCATCTTCGCATTGCCATCGGTGCCGGGGAGGACCCCGCCGTCCGGGATGAGCGCCTCGGGGATCGGGAACACCGCCCCGAACAGCTCGTTGAAGCGCCGGGCGATCTCCCGGCTCAGCTCGATGTGCGATTCCTGGTCGCGGCCGACGGGGACGAGATCGCCCTTCACCATGAGGATGTCGGCCGCCTGGAGGATCGGGTAGCCGAGGAGGCCGTACGTCGGAGCGGACAGGCCGTGGTCGCGCATGGCGTCCTTCAATGTCGGGATGCGCTGGGCCCGCGGCACCGTGACGAGCATCGCGAAATACAGGAAGAGCTCGGTCACCTCGGGAATGAGCGACTGCAGGTAGATCGTCGTCTTGTCCGGATCGATCCCGACCGCGAGGTAGTCGGTCACGAGCGCGCGGATGTTCTTCCCGATCTCGTCGAGATCGGCGATCCGGGTGGTGAGCATGTGGTAGTCGGCGATGAGGAAGAAGCTCTCGTACTCGTCCTGGAGCCGGACGCGGTTCGCGAGCGTGCCGTAGTAGTTGCCCAGGTGGAAGCTCTTCGCCGTGGGGCGGTCGCCGGTGAGGATGCGCTTGCGCGCGGCGGGTGCCGGCGCGGCCGGAGCAGGGGTGGCGGCAACGGTCGTGGAGCTCGTCATCGGAGCGCTCAGTCTACCGACTCCCGTCCGCCGGCCTCGTCCTGGCGCGCCGACGCGGGGGTCGCGATCCCCGGCGCACCGGCGAGATGGCCCGCCAGGAGCGCGCCGACCTCGCCGTGGCGGCGCGCGAAGAAGTGGTCCACTCCGGCGACGCCCGCGATCTCGGCGCGGGGATACGCCCGCCGCAGCTCCGCGGCCGTGCCGAACTGATCCTGCTCGGCCGCGACGATGAAGGTGCCGTCCGGGACCGGCGGGAGCTCCTCCGCCGCGAACGTGACCGACCGCAGCGGCAATCCAGCGAGGGCATGGGCAGCGGGCCGCCCGCCGCGGGCGATCCAGCGCAGCGTCGTGATCGCGCCGAAGCTGTATCCCGCCACGGCGAGCGGCAGGGCCGGCGCGACGCTCCGCGCGTGCTCCACGGCCGCGGCGAGATCGTCGACCTCGGCGGTCCCGCCGGTCCACTCGCCCCCGCTCAGGCCGACCCCGCGGAAGTTGAAGCGCAGCGCGTACATCCCGCGCTCGGCGCAGGCGCGGGCGATCGCCGCGATGAGCGGATTCCGCATCGTCCCACCGTGCGTCGGG
>JRHI01000248.1_pt1 | contig 61960 bp, 61 predicted proteins | sample 215371 | NCBI WGS metagenome assembly JRHI01 (sample SAMN02929681, study PRJNA255918) | sediment metagenome | biome: cave system; feature: Ice Cave; material: Sediment; isolation source: sediment from deep within a dark volcanic ice cave with no known source of... ...
CATAGAACTTCAACGATCTTACAGAAGACAAGAAAAGCCAGGGGCTTCAACCCAAAGGAGTTTTGGTGAGAAACACAACAGAGAAAGAGGGACGGAGAGTACCATGGCAAGCAGCGAAACGATGAGCTACCTCACCGCGCCACTGCGCGAGGTTGCTCAGCTCCATCTCAAGCTCGATGAAACCGTCTTGACGGCCATTTACGCTCATCATACTGTCCTCCCCGCCCACGACAGATGGTTGTGGTTCACGGGATTTAAGCAAGTCCATCACCCGGCACGGGCCTTTGTCCTCACCACACAGCAAGCACTGATCGTGGAGGACCCCACCGATCCTGCCACCTCTACCGCCGACCGCGGGTATCGCTTTGCCTCCTGCTCACTCGACCGTGTCATGCTTTTCGAGTTACGCTCACATCTGCTCGACTGTGCGCTGTCGCTCACGATGGCGACCCCAAACGGTCCGGAGCGCATCACCATCGAGTACAGCGGCGTCAGCGAGCGTGCGTTCCTGGCGGCGGTTGCGTGCATGCGCGCGCTCGTAGATGGCCAGCCACTTCCTCCTTCCGCGCGGCCCGACGAGACCTACACCCGGGAGCGCGCGACTGCACTTTCAGACTGGCACGCGGCTCTGGCCGGGCTTGAGCTGAGACAGGTGAACACCGTCACGCGCTACCTGGTCGCCGGTGAATACATACTGGGGTGGCTCAGTGTGCCAACGATCGACGAGAGCACCTGGTGGCAACGGCTTGGTATTGGCGCGCATGAGCAGCCGCCAGCAGTGCTGGTGCGCACAGACCAACAAATCCTGCTGATCAAGGAGGCCAGGCGCGTCGTGCGCGGTCAGACCACGTATGGAAACGAGGCCTGGCTTCTGCCAAAGGCGCGATTGCAGGCAGTTAGAATCGTCTCCGGTCAGCGCAAAGAGAAGGAGATGCAGTTCACCCTGGAACACATTGGGGTGACCGACGTGGTGCGCCTCCCCGTTCTTCCCGAGCTTGCGGAACGGGCATTGGCACTTGCCATGGCATCCCTTTCGATGCCGGGATGATGGGCGGGAATGCCTACTTGCGCCCGCTCTCGTTCTCGTTCATGGCTCGTCTGGTCGGTCGGTTTCGTACACCAACGACGGACGTGAAGGCCATGCGTCAGCTCCCCAGCCGATATGTTAGTGCTGGCTCCCCCGCGAAAAAGGCAAGCAGACGCTCTCAAATCTCTTGTGCCACTCTCTCAAATACAGGAGGTGGTGTATATCAGTCCTTCATCCTCGTAACGTCGCCACTAATCGTTTGGGATTGAGCACCAGGTCAATGGCATCGACCGGGCCAAGGGCCAGCACATCGGCGGCCTGCAGTGCGCCTATTGCCACACCCTCTCCTGCCAGGATCGCCACACCGATAGCAGCCAGGCGCAGCATACCAACATCATTCATGCCATTGCCGAAGGCGATCACATGTGCTGGACCAAGGTGCTCCACGTAGTGTAACTTCTCCTCTCCACTCACGATCTTAAGAAGTGGGAAGCCCAACACACGTTCAAGCTCCGCGATGTTGCCATGTGTCCCGGCAGTCAGCGCATGCAGGGAAAGGTGCTCTCCTAACACTTTCAAACGATCCACCACCCCTGGAATTGGTAATCCGTCAACGGCAAGCGTACCGTTAACATCAAAGACCGCATGTCGCAACTCGACGATCCCACGCTGGGGGATTTCTAGACGTATCATACAAGCTCCTCTCTTCAACCAGATAACAAAAAAAGCCTCTAACGGTCAGTCAGCAACCTGTTAGAAGCTATTAGCTCTCTCGAGCAATAGGCGAGCCTCATCGCCATCGTGTTTCTGTTTCCTTGAGTATACGCGAAGAGGAGGGAAAAGGCAAATGCTCTGGCCGATCTCTCCGCTTTGCATGTGGCACTTGACGTTCGTTGCGACGGTTGCGTATACTATAGCTACGTTTCAGAATCTGGTCTCGCGATGAGGCTCGCGTAACGCCACCAGGCTAATGGCTTCTACACGCCGTGCAGCACAGTATAAGTGCTGTAGCTGGCAGTAGAAGTTTTTTTATGCGTTCAAATGCAAACCGGTTCTTGGAGCAGTCTCCTGTTTTCCCACCTTTCAGGAAAACCGGAACCATCCTTGCGCCGGGGCGTGTCGTCTAGCTATTGAATATCATCCAGGTGCGAGCCGCAGCGCTAGCAGAGGACAGAGCTATGCAGAAAGAAGATGTGAGTGCGAATCGCTCACGGGATGCTGACTCCTTGCGAGCTGCTGAGTGCTGTACAGGCAATCTGGCTGTTCGATGAAGGACGGTGCAGGGAAACGAGAAGCAGATGGGTGAGTACCATATGCATGATGAAAAGAAACCAGCTCGACGCTCGGCAACACCGACCATGGTGATCGAGGTGCAGGTACGCCAGCCGCGGCGTGACTGTCCCATCTACAGCTGGGATCGCGAACGAGACTGCATGCGGGTAACGGACTTCTATCATGCCGAACCGGGACTACCTGCCGATCTCGCCTCGTTCTACCTGGAGGGGCAGGTGGAATGCCCGCTGCTTTTGCTGACCACGTCGAGTTCTCCTCCGGGAACGCTGGTGCAAGCACGGTTGCTCGGCGCATTGTGTCATACCTCTGTACATAACAATGAAAGACCTTTCCCGACGGATGGGTGGGTGTTCGTCGCCGTTGCGGAAGTCGACGCATCCCTGTCTGCCTATCACTCTATCGACCTGCTCTCTGCGGCGCAGGTGGCAGCAATGAAGACCTACGTGCAGACACACGTGTGGGATGAGTTCCAGCAGGTGACAGAAGAGATAGTCTCCTGTGATGCTGAGGCTGCAGCCAGGTCTATCCGCGAGACGCGGCTGCTCTTGAAGCGCGAACAACGGATGCGCCCCAAGGGGAAGAGCTGGCTCAGACGCGACGAGAGGGAAGAGAGACCTGTTGCCTGGCGTGCTGTCGAGGGCCTCTCCACAGCTCTGCGTGCCCAGTTGCAGCGTGACAAAGCACTTCAGGCAGATACCACTGCCCCTCATACCCAGGCAGAATACCTGATCCGTTTCGTTCCCCAGCGCTTCCAGCAGGCACTGAGTGACCTTTTGCTCGATGATGAGCGCCTACTGGCCTTCATCGAGCGTCCCCTGCTGCGTCACCGGACGGGATGGTTAGGGACGCAAACTTGGCGTTCCAACGAAGGGCTGTTCCTCATTACCGATCGGCAGGTGCTCTGGCTGCGTGATTTCCTGGCACCGGGGAGCACCTTCTTGCCCGGAGGCTACATTGCCCACATGGCTCCCCTGGAACGACTGCAAGGGATTGCGCTCCTGCCGCCGGGCAAGGTTTCAGGCGAGTTCGCAGGCCGCGTGGAGCCAAAGGACTCACCGTACCAACGCCTGGTGATGGAGGTCGCGAGCTGTACCGGAAGCGAACTTTTTGCCGTCGAGTTTCCAGACAAGGTGGAGATAGAAAAGGTGTTAGCACGGGTGACGGGCATCCTGCGTGCATTCCTGCCCTCTCCCCACGGAACGGATGACCGGCGCGTACGTCGTCTGCCCGCCGTCGAGGCATGGATGCCTCGCGGTGCGCAAGCCGAACAACTCGCGCTGCTGGGGGGAACGGTCCCCTCAGCTCTTGCCGAGCAGCTAGAGTCACGGCTCTCACACCTGCTGAAGACAACAGAAGAAGAGTTGCTGACTTCCGCATTGGTTCCGACTCTGGAGGACTACAGGAGCCCGGCACGCCTGGTCGCTCTCACGCGTCGCACGCTGCTGGTCCTCGAAGATGCACGCGGCACGTCCCGTCGCTCGCGGGGAGAACGTGCGAGCCAGGCCGAGCACATGTGCCGCTACGACCTGGCAACGATCTCATCGGCGCAACTACGCCAGTCCCTGCTCGGGTCGAGCCTGAGCATCTTTGTGCCGCGCCCTGATGGCCACACCCAGCAGCACGTCTTTCCCTTTCACAGCCCGGCGATTGCCCGGTTTTTACCGCTGTTCACACGCCTGCGCCTCTTGCTCGGCGCACCGTATTGCACGAGTTGAGCGAGCGTTTGACAGGTTGAGAGGATTCCCTATGGCAGATGTTGAAGAGAACCGAGCCCATGAACAACAGTGGAAAGCTCGCTTGCTCAATGAGAGTCAGCGACGTTCACTCGCCACAGTAGCGCGGCGGGTTGAACTCGCGGCCTGGCACCTGGAGGAACGGTTGCTCCGGGAAACGCCTCCCCAGCTGGCACTCACCCGTTTCACCGATCCACCTGATTCTGCCCAGCGGGCCGCACTGCTGTGTCTCGTGCGACACGTCCGTCAGGAGGTAGCGGACCTCGCTGCCGACTACCACCTGGCGGTCGCCGAGGAGAGCTTTGTGCGCAGCACGATGGGAGAGTTTACCCTGTTATGGTGCGATTTAGAAGACAGCCGGCCGCAGAAACTACAACGGTACGGTAACATCAACCCGCAGGCAGATGAGGTCCTCGGGCCACCGATCCAGCGACTGATCGAACTGATGCTCGCCATCGATGGCGTGGCGAGCGGGAAACAAGAGACGATACATACATGGCAAGATGCTGGTGAGTCCAGCCTGGAAGAGTGAGGATGGGGCGGGGTGAAGACCACACGGTGTGCTATGCCAAGGCGGCAAGCATCAGAAGATAAGGAGGTATCGGCAATGAGCTTGTTACGCCAGGGCAAGGCACTGGCCTTGACCATCTATCTCGGCGAATCCGACTAGTGGCAGGGAACGCCGCTCTACGTTGCCATCGTCCAGTTCCTGCGCGAACAGGGCTGCGCGGGAGCCACCGTCACGCGGGCGGTCGCGGGCTATGGTGCTGGATCGCGCCTGCATGAAAGTGGAGGCTGGCAGTGGTCCTCTGATGCGCCAGTCGTCATCCAGGTGGTGGACCAACCGGATCGACTCCGCCGTCTGCTGCCGCACCTGCAAGCGATGCTCAGCGGAGGGTTGATGACCCTGCACGAGATCGACGTCCTCAAGTACACCCACGCCCGGCGACGCGGACTGCCAACGAAATTGCCGGTACGGCAGGTGATGGAATCCTCCATCACCACGGTGAATCCCGAGACACCTGTGCCGTTGGTGGTCGATCTACTGCTTGCTGCCCCGTTTCGTGCGTTGCCAGTCGTGGATGACCAGTTCCGGCTCCAGGGAATTATCAGCATCGGTGACTTGATCAATGCAGGACTTCTGCCGATGCGCCGGGGATTAGTGCGCACAGCTCTAGAACTGGATAGCCTTACCGCAGAAGCCGTCGAAGCGCCCTTGGAGCAGGCGCGGCAGAGCACACACACCGCGTAGGACATTATGAACCGCCAGGTGCGTACCGTCGGGCCAGACCTATCCATCCGGGAGGCGGCGCGACTCATGCTGGAGACGGGCCTGCGTCGTCTGCCCGTCGTCGAGGCTGATGGCAGATTGGTGGGCATGCTGACGCGAGCGGACCAGCTACAGGCGATCCTCACTAGCCCGCTGATGAGTCAAGAGGCGAGTAGTGCGACGCAACCGTTGCGGCGCACCGCGCCTCTGGCTGACGTCCCCGCGCAGCAGCGACCCATCTCCGACTACGCGAGTCCAGAAGTGTCAACCGTTGGAGAGCAGACTCCGCTGCCCGAGGTGATCGATGCATTGATCCTTTCGCCCCTCAAGCGCGTGGTCGTCATTGATCCTGATCGCCGCGTGAAGGGCATCATCAGCGACGTGGATGTGCTGTCGCAGATGCAGGAGGAGGTGCGCCCTGGTCTGCTCGGGACACTGACGGGCTGGGCGCGGAGCACACCCGGCCGGTTACCTACGGCTACCTTGCACACGCCGCACGGCAAGGCGCGGATGGCCGCCGATCTCATGAATCGCGACGTGGTGACCGTCACCGAGACGACTCCGGTCCAGACAACCGTCGAGCGCATGGTGACGACACACCAGAAGGTGCTGCCCGTTGTTAATGCGCAGGGACACCTCGTCGGAATGGTGGGACGCTCAGACCTGCTGCGCGTCCTGCTCGAGGAGGGAGGGAGAGCATGACCACGCTCCAACCGTTGCCCAGCCGTGGCAAACGGCTGGGCATTTTCGTAGGTGAGTCTCAGCAGTGGCAGGGAAAGCCACTCTACCGCGCTCTGGTGGAACTTGCTCAACAGCATGGTGCAGCAGGCGCCACGGTGCTGCGCGGCATTGAAGGGCTTTGGCCCAGAGCACCACCTTTCGACGGAGCGCTTGCCCGATATCTCAGACAACCTCCCGATCATCGTGGAGATTGTGGAAAGCGACGAGCGCGTAGAAGCGCTGCTGCCTCTACTGGACGGGCTAGTGCAGCGCGGGATGGTTACGGTCACGCCTGTTGAAATCGTCTCTGGCGGGAGGGACCTATGAACCTGATGGCTGTAGCGTACATTGGGGTCGTCGGTCTGGCGGGAGCACTCGGCGCAGTGGCGCGTTACGTCCTCGGTCGCTTCGTCGCGGAACGGGCCGGTTCCCAGTTTCCATTGGGGACCCTCCTCATCAATGTCACAGGCGCATTCGTGATCGGTCTGCTCTTTGCACTTACTGGGCGCAGGTTCATTACTCCCGCCTTGCAGACAGTCCTGGCGACCGGCTTCCTGGGAGGCTACACCACATTCAGCACGATGAGCTGGGAGGGAGTCCAGTTAGCCCGTGGAGGGAGCACGCGCATAAGTCTGCTCTACCTCGGCGGTAATCTTGTCCTCGGTCTCCTCGCTGCGGCACTCGGACTGGCGCTGGGATGGTGGTTGTAAATGGCGAGATCGCTTTCAGCAGGTCGTCGTCTCGCTGCCGTCCTTGGCGGTGGGTTTTGTGGGACGATCACGCGCTATGTCCTCAGTACCCTGGTGCAAGTCTGGCTGGGGAAAGGCTGGCCCTATGACATCTTGCTCATCAACATAACGGGCGCATTGCTACTGGCGTTTGTGACCACATTGGCCGATGCCACGTTCCTGGTGGGACCGACACGCCGCTTATTCATCAATGTGGGCTTTCTCGGGGCCTATACCACGTTCAGCAGCTTTGCCCTTGGCAATGACTTGCTGTTGAACAGCGGCCAGTTCTTCGCCGCCCTGCTCTACCTGACACTCAGCATCACAGGAGGAGTATTCGCGGTACTGCTGGGAGATCGGTTGGGCCTGTGGTTCATCAGCAAGGTAAGGCGACCCGCCCGGCGCTCCACGACGGCACGTAGTATGCTCACCCAGCAGCTTTCAGCGCACCCACAAGGGGAGAGGGACAGAACGGGCCGCCTCGATATCCAGGATGACATCTTGTTGCCTGAGAAAACTGATGAGCAAGAGACCAGGCACAGACGTTCTTGAAGCAGTAAAGCCGAGCTTCCCACAAAAAAGGAGAACATCGGGGCGAGTGCATCAGTATGTGTGAGGCAGAAGACTTGCGCTGTCCACTCGCGGACCACGTAACGTTTTGCCATCGAAAGCTACATGGGCATGGACTTGATGTTGCGGCTAATGGGGCAAGCAGCCGGATTTATCGCCACAATGCTGGCCGCCACTCGTGTGAGAAATTGTGCCAGCACGTGGTTCACCTGCTCGCAGCATAGTAGGGATGTTGGTCCAATGGGTAACTTTTAGATGTGTATGATTGGCTTGAGGGCAGAGGCTGCCGCTTCTGGAGTCTGCACCATGAAATGCTCCTGGTAGAGGTGCTGGAGCGCGGTCGTATCGGTTCCCCAGATGCTTGGGGTGAGATAGATCCGCGGGGAAAGTCGGGCATGCAGACACATCTCCTGGCTCCCTGCCACACCCGAGAACCATGCCAGATTGAAACTGTACACCCCTTGGGATGCCAGGTGTGCAAGTGCCTGCCCTAATCCGCGGCAGAACTCATCCAATGCTGCTTGGGAAAGATCGACGATCGTTTGGTGCTCTGGAAACAGGATGAGCGTATCTGCCAGGAGACTCTGGGAGACAAAGCTGGTCAGCCAGGCCGTGTGTGTCCCTCGAGCCACCCAGCGCTCCTGGAGGCGTTCTTCCGTCACAGCCAAATCTGCCCAGTAGGACTGCCCTTCTTCACGATAGTAGCGTGAGCTGCAGGTTAGTTCCTCTTCGAGGGCGTTGCCAGGCGCATCGGTAGCGAACACCTGCAGGTGGGGATGGATCTGGGTTCCTCCCGAGGCGGGAAAGTAATTCCAGAAGACGAGCGCATAGGTAGTCCGTGGGTGTTGCTGGGCATAGTGCAGGTAGTCCTGGCTCACACGGAAAGCATCAGAGAGCTGGGTTGGTGTGAATGTTTCCAGGGGCACGTAGTGTTGCTGGCTCATGACCGTCACCGCGCTATGTTCATCATAGGGTACCAGATTGGGGAAAAGCACAGCTTCTCCGAGCTGCAGGCGTCCCTCTGGAACGATCTCGGCTGGGAACCGGGGGGTGACCTGGAAAAGCCGGTCAGGGCAGAACGGGCAGGAAGGTTGTGAGGCAGCAACCAGTGGCGCAACGTCCAACGGGTGCAGGTGAAACCCTAGTCCATGAGCGACCCGTCCACTGCGACCAGTCAAAGGGTCGCGGCGCATTTCGCAGGCAATGGTCCTTTCCTGGAAGTCAGTGCGTGGATCAAGGTAGCGGGCGATTTTCTGGCGTCGTTCAAAGCGAATAGGCATAGATTCCTCCTTCGTCCTTGCAGCCCTGCTTGGCCGCATTTCACTAGTCGGCAGGCAAGGGAACGGCAACGCTCCCTTAACTACCCCCACCTCATTGAGCAGTTCTCTGCTACAGAGGTCGATTTCGAGCCGAAACGTACGGGCAGGCCCTTTCCGTTCAGCGGTCGAGTGCTTGCCCCTCAAGAGCGAGAACGATGTGGTGACGCCCTGCCTGTCAGCCGGGCCACCAGGTGTGGCACCCAGGCCTGCAAACGGGTACGCTGCTGCTGGAGAGTCAGCTTGCCTCCGTAACGTTCGCCCGCATACGCACGCGTCAGTTCGTCCAGTATAGCATGGTCGGGTGGCCAACGATCACCAGAAGGAAGCTCTGGCGCGTTCGGCACTGCGTTCCCCAGGTGGATGAGGAGACGCGCCTCGTATTCGGCAGGGGTTTCAGCAGGGGCTCGTGCCAGGTCATCCTGCTCCGTAGCCAGTGCCTGGAGCATCGCTCGATAGTGGGCACGAGCCGAGCCTGGATCGAGGGGTTCGAGCGGGAGGAGGGCAGATCTCAGCCGCCTGCGCCGATTCCGCCACTCGCGCCAACGCTCACCAAGCAAAGAGCGTGCATCCAGTCCTTCACGTACTTCTTCGACTCCCTCGTCGGCACTCGTCAAGAACCGCCGTTGCAGACTGGCCCTGACCACCATGACCACAACGATCATCACCACGAGCAGGAATATCCAGCGACCGATCGTCAGGACCTCTGGCGGGATGGTCTGAGGCACTCTTGGGACCTGGAAGGGCGTTTTTTTCGGCCCCGTATGCTGTGGCTTTTGCGGAGGAGATGCCTGGTGGGGGAGCAAGCCAGTCAGGAAGGCGATGAGATAAAAGACCGGCGAAAAGAGGAAGATGATACCATACAGCATCCAATCGACGAGCGTCCCAAGCGCATTCCCTACTGGAGCCAATGCCGACACGACCAGTTCAAAGGCGGCGAACGAGAAAATCGATTCGATGGCGACGACCAGCGCAATCAGGATCACCCCCAGGAGTGTCAGGGCGAGGAGCCAGGAGCGCGTCGGGTCAGCCTGCGAGCCGTCTAGCGTGCGGCGAGCGTTGCGGATGGCCCCCAGGCGTGCCAGCGACAGCCCTACCAGCCCACAGAGAAAGAAGACCGGCAGGTTGCCAGCCAGGGCATCGCGGAGCGTTTGCAGCTCTGCTGCTGGAAGCAGGGTCACCATGACCAGGATGCCGAGCAATACTCCAAAGCCAACTTTGAAGGAGGTGGACAGTTGCCCATATTCGAAGCCTGTCTGCGCCCATGTTCGACCGCGTCGCCAGAACCATGTTACGAGTGCCACCCCAACCAGAACAGCGGGGATGCCCTCTCCTTGTAGTGCAGATGGAAGCAGCGACCCCACGACTGCAAGAAAGGCAATGAGCCAGCTCAGGAGGTGCAGCCAGGTCAGTCGCCTGCCCTGGAACCTCTGTCGCATAACGTGCTCTACGATCATCGCCCACCACAGGAGACCCAGTGCGACAAGCGCAATGGCCCCCGCTCCCAAAGGCGGCTTGGTCTTCGGTCCTGCGGCCAGGAGCGTGAGACAGGCGATCACCAGCGCGATCGGTTGCGCCTCCATGCTACTGATGGCTAGAGGAAGGGCGAAGCGTTCAATCCAGGTGGAGGGCGGCTGTGCTTCGACCGATGGTCGTGTGCTCTTCGTCGTCGACATGTTTGACGAGTTCATGCCACACCTCCCTTCCGCCCAATCGATGGACTGGTACGTCATATGTTTCTGCTCCCACTTTGCTCTCGGGATCTCCTGTCAGGGCAAGGGAAACAACTGCACCCCGGCTCCGCAGGTCTACCAGGCTCTCGATGGTTGTATCCTGGAGGACCGCTGCTGCACTGACCAGGACGACGGTCGTCCCAAGAGGCAAAGTGAAACGTTCGGCATCGATGAGTGCGTCCATGGGCGAACCGAAATAGGGAAGGAGCCGACCTAAAGCCGAGAAGATGCGTTCCCGCTGCCTGCTCTCACTCGCCAGCGGTACACGCACACGATGGATGAATGACTGCGGGGTCATCACTGCCTCTTGTGCATCGCTTGCGCTGGCACTCTCACCGGAGAGTCCTAGCATCAGACTATTGGCAAGCAAGCCGACCGCATAGCCTTCGTCGAGTGCCCACATGGCCAGAGAAGCTGCCGCTGCAATGGTTAATTCCTGGATCTCTGGGTCCAGGCCCATCCAGGGCTCTTTATAGGTATTGATATCGAGCAGGATGAGGAGGCGATGCTGGCTACTCGGCTCGTAGATCTTGCTCCGTAGTTCACCCGCACGGGCCGTCGCTTTCCAGTGAATGCGGCGGGGATCATCGCCCGGCACATACTCACGCACGCCTGCGACGCGCAGGGGGTCTTCCAGGAGGCGACGGGGCGTCGCTCGTTCACCAAAGGGATGGCGAGCCGGTAACCCGAAGGATTCAAGCGGAGCAATCAACGGATAGACCAGCAACGTCTCGCGTATCGGTAGACGCTCTTCGCGCACGAGCCAGCCAAAGGGGTCACCACTGCGAATGCGTGCTGGTCCAAAGGTATAGACCCCACGCCCCATGCAGCGCAGCCGGTACTGCCGTGTCACCCGTTGGAACGACCAGAGGGAAAAGCTATTCACCAGCGCCACCCGGTTGACTTTGTAGGTCGGGGCAGCCCGCCCTGTCAACAGGGGAAGGTGTGCGGGGATCTCATCCTCGATCTCCAGCCACGGCAGTGGCAAGAGTTTCTGGTTTTCCACGCTGATCGAGAGGGTCAGTGTCTCCCCAAAGGCGGCGCGAGGTGTACTGACGTGCTGGCGAATGCGCAGGTTGCGCAGTGCAAAGCGGTACCAGATTTCAGGCACAAGTCCGATCACCAGCGCAAACAGGGCCGCGAGAAAGGCGATTGGTTGGCGTGTGAGCGCACTCAGGACAAACAGGGCTACGGCAAGCACGTACCAGGGGCGACGCGCAATGATAGTTTCATCGTGAGCAGTGTTGAAGTGATCTGCGTCCATGACTCTTACCTCTTGTGCGGCAGCGAGATGGTCTCAACGGGCACGGGAACAGACGCCACGATTTCCGTGATGATCGCCTCAGCGGCGCTCCCACGCAAGCGAGCACGCGTCGTGGTCAGCAGTCGATGCGCCAGCACACCGGGTGCTAATCGCTTCACGTCGTCGGGCTGGACGTAATCGCGTCCCTGCATCGCGGCGTAGGCCTCACAGGCGCGATAGAGGGCAAGGGAGCCGCGGGGACTCACTCCCAGCGTCACTGCGGGATGTGCGCGAGTGGCCCGCACGATGGCGAGGAGGTAGCGTTCCACCTCTGGCTGCCACCCGACCTGGCGAACCGCGCCTTGGAGTGCAAGCACCTGTTCGGCGGAGACCATTGGTTGTAGGGCCTCGAGTGGCTCATCATTTTTGAAGCGGTGCAGGATGACCTGCTCCTCCTCTTCGGAAGGATAGCCGACGCGCACGCGCAGCAAGAAGCGGTCGAGCTGCGCCTCCGGCAAGGGAAATGTCCCCTCCAGTTCGACGGGATTCTGCGTGGCCAGCACGAGATAGGGCCGGGGCAGGGGCATGGTTTCGCGCTCAACGGTCACCTGGCGCTCGGCCATCGCCTCAAGCAGGGCGGACTGCGTTCGCGGTGTCGCGCGGTTGATCTCATCGATCAGCAGGATTTGTGCGAAGATCGGCCCCGGGCGAAAGACGAACTGGCCCTGCCGCTGGTCAAAATAGCTGACACCCGTGATGTCCGTCGGCAGGAGGTCTGGCGTCCCCTGCACGCGCTGAAATGTCGCACCGAGGGAACGTGCCAGGGCCTTGGCCATCACCGTTTTGCCCATGCCAGGCACATCTTCCAGCAAAACATGCCCATCGGAGAGCAGAGCAACCAGAAGCAGATCGATGACCTCGAGCTTGCCAACAATGACACGCGCGATATTGGTGCGCACGGCTTCAGCCAGTGCCTGCACTTCATACAAAGGGAGGGAAGCAGATTCATCAGTCATCGTAATGCATCTCCGCCTTTCATAGCATAGAATAAAAAAGCCTCTACAACGCTAAAGAAAGCGTTCTAGAAGCTATCAGCCTTTTTGGGCAATTGGGAGGCGAGCCTCATCGCCTTTGATGATGCGCATCACATGGTTTTCTTCTGATAAGAATAGCACATGCGATAGAGGAAATCCAGGTGATGCGGCATCAACCAGAGACTTACGTATCTGTTCCGAATATCCTGTGATACACATCTTCGCCATAGCTGGTTTGTAATGGTTCGCCTTCGATCATTTTATACGTTCGCCCTCCGTCGGTTTGCCTTTCTGCCCGCAGGAACATGGCGTTTTCCATTTTTTTGTCATAAAACCCATGCGCGAATTCATATAAATGCGTCACGAAGAACACCTTGATGCGTTTTTCCACTAATGCGGTAATGATGTGCCGTGCAATCTCCGAGCCTTCTCTTTCGTTTGTCGCGGCAAAGGATTCATTCAAGAGCACCAGGGAATTTGACTGTATAGTGTCTATGATATCGCTCATTCTGCTCAGTTCTTCATCCAGTTTGCCGCTTTTCATGGTCGCGTCTTCTTTCCGTTTGTAGTGCGTGAAAAGGCTCTCGCAGACATTAGCAGAGAATGACTCAGCTGCCACAAACATGCCACATTGCATCATCACTTGAGCCAGGCCAATGCTCCGCAAAAACGTCGATTTACCACCTTGGTTAGCACCTGTGATTAGCACGAGGTCTTTCCCGTCAGCATTCACATCGTTGCCCACCACCCTTTGTTTCATGGTTAAAGCCAGGCAGACATCATATAATCCATGAAATGAATGTCTTCGTTCGCCGAGGGCCGCGGGCAGGGGAAAGCACACCGGCTCCCCTCCTTGGGCAAGTTGCCCGTGCAAATTCAAACAACCAACGTAGAAGGCTAGTTCGGTGCGCAACATGGTAAAAAAACTGAGCATATGATCGGTGGACTGGGCGAGCGCATTGGCGACCAGGTTGAGCCCCCGATCTTTTAAGTCCGACAGGGCATTGGCACCGCTCTCATCACGATCATCGATGGTAAAGCCGTACGTCGGCGGTTTTTCGGCAAAGACCCGCTCTATCCACCGCTGTTTCTTGTCTTGCGGTTTACGAAGCATGTAATGGCTGCCTTTATTGCCTTTTCCTAGTTCAGCGCTCATCAACACGCCGTCCCAGAATTTCAGCGCCTGGAGATGCTGTTGAACGCGGGCGAAATAGTCATCGCTCAGTTCCCGGTTGAGCATCGCGAAAAACGTGGTGAAGCCCTCTGACTCAAATGCATCGGCATGGTCCTCGGCAAGCCGCTTGAGTTTCTTCAACATGCCCACAAACATCTGCAGCACTTCAATCGACCAACTCAGGAGCCAGGAGGGATATTTGCTCAACAGGCCAAGATAGTTCTTTTTCTCGCTTTCAATGGCTTCGAGCGCGATCGCGTAGATCTCCCTGACAATAGCAGCGTTTTTCAGACAGTCCTGAAGGACATGTTGGCGATAGCGGATCGTGTCCAGGTCGGTGACGCTGGACAACACCGCTTTCTGGGCCACTTCGAATAAAAATGTGTTCCCGAGCGCCATCGCGTTGAACAGCGTGTGTAATTCCAGGTCTTGTGTTAGTGCTTGTGCATTCGACGGTAATTTCCGTTGTAGATCAAAATCACGCTCTTTATACAGGAGAAAAGCCTTCATGATTGTAGACGCTCCTTTATACAATCGTATGTCAGTCGGTACTTTTCGGCAATGGCTATCGCGTATGCAAGCCCGTCGGCGGGCTTCCTGACAATTTTACATGTTCGCAATGCCGGATTTTCGGGAACGACCGTGCTAACCATACTGACGATTTTCTCACTGAACGAAGACAATTCATCGATGAACGTGACACAAACGCACAGCACATCCAATTCTCGTATTTTTTCCAGTATCTTTTTGCTCAAAAATACTGCGTCGTTTACTGTGGTGGAAGTGAAAATTTCGTTCAGTATGATCATGCTGTTTGCTGTGGACTGGTTGAGAATAGCGTCAATTCTGACCAGGTCATCCTGCAGTTTGCCACTGAGATTTTCGATGTTTTCTTCCTTTTCAAAGTGCGTAAAGAGCCTGTCGAACAGAAAGAGTTGCGCTTCCCTGCCCGGGACGGGACAGCCTATGCTCGCCAGATAATGCACCTGCCCGAAGGCGCGGGCGAAGGTGGTTTTACCGCCCTGGTTCGGACCCGTGACGACAATTATGCGTTCCTTCCCTTTCAGGTAAAAATCATTGCAGACAACGGGTGAGTTTTCTTGCATGAGTTTAGAGGCCAGAGCTACATCAAACCCTTCATAATCATACACTTCCTTGCAGGTATTGGACATGTGCGGATAACAAAATTTCAATCCCCCTCGTTTGATGGCTGCTGCATACTCCAGATAGGCCAGGTAAAATTGTATTTCCCGGTCAAAAGTAGCTATCGTTTCATCCAGATACTGACCGTTTTTCGCGCAGTAATCATCAAGGTGTAAAAATATATCGGGATATAATTTGGCGACCAATGCCAGTATTTGCGCCTCAACATGGTTCATATCTGGCCAGTTGGAAAATTTCACCCTGTAATCTTTGACCGCCCCCTGTTTGAATTTCTCGAATGTTTCCGCAACATCCGCGCTGTAGTCACTTTCAGATTCATATGTGCGAACCTTGATGCCATTCCCCCTGATGCGCAGGCAATATTTTACTGTGGACAAATCAGCTTTGAGCTTTTTCGTTTCCGCCCGAAGCGACGTAAAACGGTCTGAATTGGCATAGCTCGTCATATAGTCGCGGAAGGCCAAAAAGCCGCGCGATTGGACATCTACAAGGAGTAAATCATGGAGCAAGCCATCAACGGCTTCGCAATACATTTCCACCGCGTCCACAAACCATCTTTCCTTCTGGTATGTGTAGGAAAGCTTGCCTGCTTGGGTAAGATGTTCGCGCATGGCGTGCATTTTTTGCGCAAATGATTGTATATGCTCGAACAGCACGTTATTTTCAAGTTCCCGCATTATTTCATGACGATACGTGATCGCGTCGATATCGTGTAAGGAGGTGTAAAAAAACGGTTTTAAATGATATTCCTCTCTACCTGCCGTGATGGTGTCTATCATCTGATCAAGATTTAAATCAACAAAAAAGACGGGTGCTTCAAGTGTTTCTTTTTTTAAGCTGTTTTCAGTTCCTTCAAACAGTATGCTGTGGAAAGTCATGGGAATACCACCTCCTGGGCCATGACACGGACACACAGCATCAACTCTACTACCACACCTGCAAATGCTACTACAACAAAACTCATTGACATAAAAAATCTCCCCTCTGGAAACGACGCGTATAAAAAGCTGACAGACCCTACATTTTTCTCGTAGAAGCCATCAGCCGTCATCAGCGGTTCGGATTTTTCCAAAGGGGAGCTTCATCCCTTTAAAATAGGATAACACTTTTTAATGTAGCCTGCAAGAATCGGTCTGCTTGCCCGCGTTGCCTGGCACGCAATAGATCTGCCATGAGGGGGCAAAGCGCGCTTCCCAGTCTCGAACAGCCTCATGCGTGAACTCGAAGCCCCGCTCCTGCGAACATCTCTGGAAGACTCGCGCAGGCTCAACTTGTACCGCAGTCGCCACAACACGACGAGCAGGACGATATCGGTGGGGTATTCCAGCTAGTTGAATGGGGTCCTCGTGCGTTCGTTAAAGGTTCGTCTGCAGTCAGAGCAACGGAATGTCCGGTACCCAAGCGCGGTGATCTTGCGCTGTTCTTTTGTGCGAGGGGATGCGCAATATGGGCAGTCCATGTCTCACTCCTCATGAAGATGTTTTTATTGACTGCCAGTTTATCACAAGGTGTGGCCTCCACACTGCGCCGTGGTCTGCGTTCTGACGCATCCGACCGCCATTGCGAATGGAGCCAGAGAGATGTTCATTGCTGTATATGCTCTTCTTCGTGCTGTATAGTCACTACTTACGGCTGGTTGAGAAGGATCAGCAGTAACATAGCGGTTGCTCTTCTCGCCTTTGCGATCAGCGTGTTAGGCAATGTGTGGCGATTACGATTAATACAATGACAATAGAGCGTGTCCATGTGAGCCAGGAAGTATTTCCTGGCTCACATGGACACCGCTACCGTAGGAGGGGAATGGCCATCAAAAACACATTCTATGAGACGTCTGGTTGCAACTCTATCCTGAAACTCCTCTTTTAGGCTCCAATCCACATGTATACGAACTCTCGCTCTCCAGAAAGCAGTAGGGAGTTCGCCTATCCTACGATTACGTTACCACAGGCGATGGGATCAAAGCCCGTCTGGGTGGTTAATGCCGTGCTATTGTGAACGTTGACGTACCAACCGCTCCCTGGGATTGAGGAAACTCCAGGAATGATCGTCGTGGCTGTCGCGGTGCCGCTAGCATCCGCCACCAATTTCGTGAGCGGATAGAGGACTTTCCCTTGCATTGTGCAACTACCCACGTGAATGTGATTGGCATGTTCACTCTTGGGGGCTAAGCCACTTACCGTCACCTTCACCGTTCAAGGTGGAACCATTGAGCGTCAACTGGGCTGTTCCAGTCGCTGCCTGGCCAACACTCGCCCCTGGCGCACTGTTCAGCGTTACCTGGACTGATTGCGCGGCACTGGTTGCGGTGTTTGTGTTGGTGACATTGCCACAGACAATGGGCAAAAACTGGTCTGTCGTGGTGAGTCCCGGACCATTGTGGACGTTGACATACCAACCACTGGCAGGAATGCCGCTCGTCAGATTGGGAATGGGTGTCGTTGCGATAGCAGTACCGGAGGCATCTGCCATCAAGCTGGTCAAAGGATGAAGGACAGCACCCTGGTTGGTACAACTGCCGGTATGAATGTGTTCAGGGTGAATGCTATTCGGTGCAAGCCCTGTCAGCGTGACTTTCACAGTCAACGTCTTACTACCCGGGTCCCAGTTCAACGTCGCCATGCCAGTGGGAACGTGCATCAAGGTTGCGTTAGCCTGGACCGTCGTGCTTGTCGCCGCGGCGGTTGGGGTAGACGATGGACTACTACCAGTACTACTGCCACCGCAAGCGGCGAGGAGCAGTGCGACTGTGAGAGAAAAAATGGCCATGAGACCGATTCTGTGTTTCATAAATGCTTACTACTACCTTTCAGGATGATCTAGCCTCTCACGTCCCTATCGGGGCGGATCCCGTTTCTATTGGGGTTCTCTAGCTAGGCGGTCACGATAATTTTGCCCGTCATGTAGGTATGAATATTGCAATAGTAGGAATACGTTCCTAATTTGGTGAACGTGAATGCATAGGTCTGACTCGGATTGATACCGAGTGGATTCGCTGTGTCAAACAGCCCCGTATCACTTGAAACAGTATGGGGCGCGTTGGAGTCGTTGGTCCAGATGACTTCTGTCCCAACTTTGATCGTTAGGGTCGCGGGCTTAAAGGCGTACATCGACCCTTGCGTTACCATCTTCACCTGAGCAACAGCAACAGGAGTGGAGATCGAAGATGAATGAGGGATTGATGTTGCGGTTGGGTGAACTGTCACCGAGCTGGGGCTACCACAAGCGGCTAGCAGCAGAACAAGAAGCAGAATGAGCATACTTGCTCCACTTCGCGACCAGTACGGTTGACCATTTTCGTGCCATTTCATAGCACATTTCCTTCCCCGCTCTTCGCATAAACAACTTATTGAACTGAGCGTATTTTTCCATAATTACGCTAGTACATACAAATACGCTCTACATGGTACACCTGGATGCATTTCATCGCAGATTGTTTTAAGCGAAGTGACGAGCCTCGGCTGAAGTCAAAAGCGATCATCTCGTTATACTGAGTGTAAACGATCACACCCGGCTCTACCAGTATCGTTAGCCAATGGTTTCCCTTCGTCTTGCATAGGCAACATTTCTATGATACCCGCTCTTAGACAGGGAAGAGCACAGTGCAAAGAGCGTTCTCAAGCTCATACAAGCGCAATTTGAGACAATGTGGTAAGAAGTTAAAAAAATGTGAAACTTGCTTGCTCTCAAGGGAATACAGGGAGTACCTCTTCGATTTGCCTTGAAGAAGATATATATCAATCTCTCTCCAACTCAGTAAAAATTGTAGCACTGCAAAGGCGTGAGCGGCATTTTTTGTACCGTACATCAGGTGGAAGCAGGTAGAAGGTGATGTCCAGGTCATAAACTCTTGGAGCAGGTGCTGAGGGCGTGTCTGCAGACACGCCCTCAGCGAGCGACATGTTGGGAGCCTCATCGCGGGCCACCCACAGATGCCTATAGAGACAGCTTTGCTTTATGCGTTCATCGTCTTTATTCCTGCATATTCTCCTGCGATGGCGAGGCTGACAAGAAACAGGTGGGAGCTTGCGCTGCTGGCATTGGAACCCCTCCTGCTCTGGCGGAGATGAGTGTTTACGCTAAACTTAAAGAATGCCGCGTTTCTGTGAAGTCTCACTAGTTTCCCGCTGCTACCGGCTCGCAAGTGCCTGCAGGGGAGATGCGCCTGGTGAACTGCCTCATCGTGTCAATGATCTGCCAGACCGCAGGATCAATCGGTTCATAGAAGGTTGACCTGCCACACGACGCCAGTTGACTTGTTCCGTAGCTCTTACTGCATTGGTGCAGTAGGGTGTACGAGCGGGAAACCCGCCTCTACCCATGCAGTAGTCCCGCCAACCACATTCATGACCCGCAGTCCCAAACGCGCCAGTTGGCTCGCTGCAACACTACTGCGATTACCGCTGTTGCAGAACACTACCACTGGTTCCTCAAGCGACGGTAGGGTCTCGAGGGTGCGCATCTCGCGGTAGGGCAAATTCATGGCTTCCGCGATCGTCCCTTGCTCTACCTCACCCGCTTCACGCACATCGATGAGGGTGCCGATGGCTTTCGTCGCAACAAGACGTGCCAGGCTCTCAGCATTGATGAGGGGCGTCTGGACAATACCCAGCCCGGCGGCACTCCATTCGTGTGGGTCGCCTGACAAGACTGAGAGTGGATTCGTCATTCCCACCGCCATGAGCGAATCGATGGCATCGGCAAGGTCTTCGTCGTCGTCGGTGATAAGCAACAGTGGTGTCTCTGGCGATAGGAGCCAGGCGGCCATGACACCGAACTGCCCATAGCTGATGGGGACGTTGATTGCGCCCCTCAGATGTCCTACTGCAAAAACCAGTGCGTCCCGACTGTCGAGAGTAATGACGAAATCCAACAGCGTTGCTGACTCGTTGGGTGTCACGTGTGTGACCTCTGGCCGCCTGGTGGGTGCTTGGGATCGATTCAATTGCACGATACGGTCGACGTTCGGTGGGCGAGGAGGCAGATCAGCGACAATGCTCTGCACGAAAGGTTCGCGTTCGTTGAAGGCAAGGGCGGGATTGGTCTGGCGTTCGCGACCGATGGTTGTTGATGGGTCGGGTGCGATACGCCGTCCACACAGTGAGCCAGCCAGGTGAGCCGGATACACCTCCACCTCGTCTTCCAACAACAGTAGACGGTCGTGGAGACTATTGTACAGCAATGTTGCGAGACCCGCGGCCTGACTACCATGCAGGTCTGGTCGCCCAACATCGCCAACGAACAGCGTGTCTCCGCTCAGGAGCCGTGGCGTTGCCGTCGCATCCACCTCACTTACCAACAGGCTGATGCTATCAAGGCTGTGGCCGGGGGTATGGATGATCAGGAGCAGTGCCGGTCCAACCGCAATCTCTTCGTTGTCCTCAAGGTCGCGATGAGGATAGGTCACCTGCGCGTCGCGGTGAATAAGGATGGTCGCTCCCGTGCGGGCTGCAAGGCGAGTGGCACCCGAGACGTGGTCGGCGTGGGTGTGGGTTTCGAGAATATGCGTGACCGTGAGTCCTTGCTGCCGTGCGAGGCCGAGGTACTGCGGCACGGCATCCCAGCGCGGGTCAATTACCGCACAAACGCCGTCACCGCCGACGATGTAAGAGGCACAGCCTATATCGGGCAAGCGTAGTTGGCGAAAATACATCCGATTCTCACTCTTCGTCTTCCCAGCCCACCTTCTGGATGTAGAAGGTGAACACGCCGTTTTCTTCGCTTGAGTTCAGCAGCGTATGGCCCGTTTGCTCAGCCCAGGCTGGGATGTCGCGGCAGGCTCCCTTATCCGTCGCGCTGACGGCGAGGACCTGGCCGCGTTGGAGGTCCTTAATGGCCATCTTGATAGAGATAACAGGCATGGGGCAGAGCATCCCTTTGGCATCCACCCGTCGGTCAACATGAATGGCTTCGCTCATGGTCGGTTCCTCCCTGCTCGTGTTTTGGTGACGAGTACGAGCAAACACTCTTCAGTTCTCAACTACATTCGTTGTGTCTGTCTGTCTGACTGACAAGCGATCAACTTAACGTCTAGCTCAATCGCCTGGCGCAACAATTCAGGAATTGAGACGACGTTGTGTTTGGCGAACATGCCTTTCATCATTTTTGTCGCCATCGGGGTCATGCCGGGCAGGATCACGCTTGAGAGCCTGGGCAACACGCTCTTTCACCAGCGTATCTAGCCGCTCTGCTACCAATGCCTCGACACGCTGATCGATCATTTGTGCGATATTCTCTGGAAGGCCTGACTACTCTTGTTTAGCATGGATTGACATAAGTCTCTCCCCGGTGCAAAATGAGCTGCACCCGCTGTGTTAAACAGTGTAACTATTGTGTACTCGTTCTACACGTCTGCTGTTTCAACTACGCTAGGTGGACCGACTATGGCTGTACAAGAGTTATCACGGGAGCCTATCAGGATTGCTCCTCTTACCGTGCAAGTTTGGATATGACACTAACCATCTGGGCTACGGCCTTTTCCTGAGAGGGAGCGTCTGAGGCAGAGCGCAGGCAATGTACGGCGAACTCTTCTAAGAGCTTGATGCTCAAAGCATTCGTCGCTGCCCGCATGGCCATGAGCTGATTCATGACCTCCTCACAATCGCGTCCTTCCTCAACCATGCGCTAAATGCCGCGCAGCATCGCTACGGCATACACAGCGGCAACCCCAAAGCCGGTCGCGACATAACATGCCAGGATCATATGGGTGGTTTCATAGGGTGTGCTGGGATTGAGAATCGCCGCGAACGGATCGATTCCCGTTACCTGTCCATGGTGGATCTGAAAGCCCGTTGGCGTATTCATCCAGGAGTTCGCAGTGACGATAAACCACGCCGAGGCGGCTCCGCTGATCCAGACGGGAAAAGAGCACAGCCAGTGCGCCCGCGCTGACAGGCGGTTCCAGCCGTACAGGTAGAGACCCAGGAAGATGGCCTCCAAAAAGAAGGCAAACCCCTCCAGGGCAAATGGTAGGCCGATAATGGAGCCAGAAAATTTGGTGTATGTCGGCCAGAGCAGGCCAAGTTCAAAGGAGATGATCGTTCCCGAGACCGCCCCGATGGCAAAGAGAATGGCAAACGCCTTCGTCCAGCGGCGCGTCAGTGTCATCAACACGGCATCTTTGTTCTTGAGTGCAAAGCCTTCGGCAATACAGAGGAGCAGCGGTAGCCCAACCCCCAACGCTGAAAAAATGATATGGAAAGCCAGCGAGGTGCCCATCTGGGCACGCGCAGCCAATAAATCTGACATAAAAATCACCTTTAGTGTCTATCAGTAGGACATGTGAGGAAGGTATTTATTTTCCTTTTCTCATGTTGTATTGTAGGAGCGACAGGGAAGAGGTACACATTGTGCTAACTGGGCGATTGGTACATGCGAGTGCAAGCGATGGGAGCCTGCCAGAGTCTGAGAACATCCCTCGCCCCCAAAGAAGGGGCAGGAGCATTCAGGGAATGATGAAGTCAAGCTTCAAGCCTTTTGTCGATGCCGCATAAGTCAGAGAACTCCCTCAGTGCAACATGCGGCGTTGGAGAAAAGGAAGAAGTGCCCAAAGAGAGGCAAGCGCGAGCACTCCACCTGCGAACATAATGCCGACTTCCAAAGCCTTGGAGATCACGCCTTCACGATAAGGCCAGACGGTTAGAACCTCACCCAGATGATCGAGAGCTGCAGCTATGGCCCAGGCGACCCCTGTAACGAGTGTGAGTACGTAGCCTGAACGTTGCCCTTTCGCGGCAAGCAAGATGCCTGTAACCTGTACGACAAAGCCTGCTCCCAGGATCAGTGCCGCAGTAGCCACACTCAAACCAAAACGTGCTGGAATACCATAGACGAAATCTTCCAGGCTATGAGCGATGCTGACCCAGAGGAGCAGAAGCGAACATCCAATGACCAGGGCCGTTGGACGTAACAGAAACGCTTTACCAGTCGTTCTTGTTAGCGTCGCCACAGATGCTGTATCTGGCTGAATAGGCTGAGGACGTTTGACTGATGACATCACTCGGCTCCTTCTTGAAGGGGAGTCTGTTCTGTAAAGATAGGACGCAGTTCGCTAATTGCGGTCATACCACCCATGACATTCTCATGGCGACGTAGGGTCACACGATAGCTCACACGGTCGGGTCGATAGTAGCGTTCCTGGACATACACGGGTACATCGCCCGTTGTACAAGAGATACGTTGAATGAGCAGAAGCCCCGTTCCAAGAGTACACTCCAGCAGTTTGGCCTGCTCAGATGTAGCGCTTGCCGCGGTAATATGGAAGGTGCCTGCCTCGACCGGTATGCTATAGCGCGTCTCGAGAATATGATAAATGGTTTCGTTGGCAAGAGCGGCTTCGGACAATAACAAGCCAAAACGAAGTGGCAGCCACGTCGTGTCGTAGGCGATAGGGCGGTCATTGGCCAGACGCAAACGGTCTACCCGCACGACTTCCGCGTCCGTGCGTAGAGCCAGTGCCTCAGCTACAACTTGATGTGCCGCCTCGTGTACAAACGCGAGGACACGCGAAGAAGGAGCCAGCCCGGCCAATTCCATATCCTCAACAAAGTCGGTGAGCCGCACTAAATCTTGCTCGATCCGCTTCTCGGCAACATACGTTCCCTTCCCATGACGGCGCAACACAACACCCTCTGCCTCTAGCTCGTCGAGTGCCTGCCGCACGGTAATACGACTGATACCATACCGCTGGATTAATTCCGACTCTGGGGGAAGCCGATCTCCTGGCTGGTACGTACCCTGTTCAATCGCGGAACGGAGAATCTGTTTGAGCTGATGATATAACGGCATCGGCCCTGCATTGAGTTGTTGCGAGAGCATTGACACTCCTTATCGTTGGAGAAAACTTATCATGACGATATGTTGTTATGTGTTCTTTGCTCTCATTATACCCTATGAGCAAGGCATTGAGCAACCTTCCCAAGGTAGAGGGACAGCGTTGCCATGAAACAGAGCAACATCTTGCTGCTTCATTCCTAACTTCTTCAAAGGAGAACTCATCATATCAACATGTCGTCTTAAGACGGCATGTTGACAAAACAAGAAAAGCGCATTATACTATAGAAAGCATCATTAATCTCTGTAAAGTGATGGAACAAAACCTCAAACTCACAAAAGAATATGCAATAGTGAGCATAAACAGAGAAGAGAAAGGAAAAAGAAATGCGTGGTATTACTCTCGTTCGGCGGGTGCTCGGTGTGATTCTCTTGATCGTTATCGGCCTCATCCATCTGGTTATTGTCAAAGCAGGCTTTCACCTGCAGACATACTTGGGGATGTTGTTCGTCATTGACGTAGTAGCTGCGTTCCTGGGAGCGTTATTGATCGGTCTCTTTGATGGCCGAACAGGCTGGATGTTGGGAGGCATAGCTGCACTGGGTCCTCTGCTTGGCTACCTCGTGACGCGAACCAATGCTTTGCCTGGGCTGCACGTTTTACCATGGAATACGCCTAATGGCCTGCTTTCACTGGTTCTTGAGGCAATAGTTGTGTTACTGGCACTATCTGCCATAGCGCGACAATCTCTATCGAAGGCAGCATCCACTGTGTAAACAGGAAAAGAAGTTGCTATGTTCAAACATGGTTGCTCTCCTCTCACAGGGAGTGAACGAAGGAACAAAGAATGATACTCACGCTCTTCCAGCAGATCCTGGCGGTGGCATCAGGAGTGCTCGTAGGCTTTTCTCTTGGCCTGATCGGAGGTGGTGGCTCAATCCTGGCAGTTCCGCTGCTGCTCTATCTCGTGGGCTATCACGATACACATGTTGTGATCGGCACCACTGCCCTAGCCGTGGCATTGACAGCGTTTGCCAACTTGATTCCACACTGGCGTGCAGGGAATGTACGCTGGAAACCTGCGCTCGCCTTCGCGATTCCAGGGGCTGCTGGGGCGGTGATCGGGGCGATGATTGGCAAGGTCTTTCCCGGCAAACAGTTGCTTTTTCTCTTCGCCTTATTGATGATCTTCGTAGCAATCTCTATGGTGCGTCCACGCAAGGACACCTCTACCAGGCCCGTGCGCTCTGGTTGGAACATGTTGACATGGACGATCCCGGTCAGTTTCCTGGTTGGCATGCTCTCAGGCTTCTTCGGTATCGGCGGCGGATTTCTTATCGTGCCTGGGCTGATGTTTGCAACCGGTATGCCGCTTTTAAGTGCTGTTGGCAGCTCGCTCGTCTCTGTCGGCGCATTTGGTACGACAACTGCTATCACCTACGCCCTTTCGGGACTGGTCAATTGGTTGATTGCTATCGAGTACATTGTTGGTGGAATTCTGGGAGGTCTATTGGGCGCACGGCTGGCCATCCGTCTTGGAGCGCAGAAAAAGACGCTCACCTTCATTTTCGCGGGTGTTGTTCTGGTAGTAGCTGTCTATATCCTGTATGTCAATGCAAGCGTACTTCATTTATAATATACGACAAGCTCTTCCTCCTCGCACGCTGTGAGACGGAAAGCTTTATTTCTCGTTTATTTATTTATCATGACAACATGCTATGTTATGACGACATGTTGACATATGACCGATTTTGTTCTATACTCTTAAGATAGGATAATCACGTGAGGCAAAGGAGCTAGTGATGTCTGGGATAACCGCCTTGCACAGACATCCTTTAAGCATTTGGCGGAAAGAGGTATAGCCATGCAAATCGAACAGTTTTTTCTCGATGGATTAGGGCATCAATCGTATGTTGTCACGAATGGCACAAGCGGTTTGGCTGTCGTTGTTGATCCGCGTCGTGATGTGGAGATTTACCTGGAAGCGGCCCGGCGAGCGAACACGCACATTACCCATATCCTGGAAACGCACATTCACAATGACTATGTGACAGGCGCACGCGAACTGGCAGCACAAACGGGAGCGACGATTGTTGGGAGTGCCAGTGGACAACTTGCCTACACGCATCAGTCGGTCCAGGATGGAGACCATTTCCAGGTAGGTGATTTGCGCTTTCAGGTACTGGCGACTCCCGGCCACACTCCAGAGCATGTGAGCTATGTCGTCTATGAGCCAGATAGTACGACGCCCTATGCAGTCTTCAGTGGCGGAAGTATGCTTGTTGGCGGCGCAGGTCGCACTGATCTGCTTGGTGAGGGCATGACGCTGACCCTCACACGGCAACAATACCATTCATTGCGTCGCCTGCTCGATACCTTGCCGGGGAGTGTGCTGGTCTACCCCACCCATGGGGCTGGTTCCTTCTGTGTGGCCAGTGCCGTCTCTTCCTCTCGTGGAACGACGATTGGACAGGAACGACTCGTGAGTCCTGCCGCTCAGGCAGCCAGTGAGGCAGAGTTTGTCAAGGGGCAAATCGCAGGCTATACAGCGTATCCCCGCTACTACAACTACATGCACGACATCAACCAGGCAGGGCCAAAGATTCTTGGCAACTATCCCGACCTCGCTGCCTTGGCCCCACAGGCCGTGCATGAACGTGTGCGTGCTGGAATACCTCTGGTTGACGGTCGCACACGCGATGCCTTTGCCCGTGAGCATGTTCCCGGCTCACTGAACATCGAACTCGACAGCTCTTTTGGCACGTATGTCGGTTGGCTTTTGCCGTTCAATGTTCCTCTCATGCTGCTCATTGAGGACGAAGATGGGCGGCGTGAGGCCGTGGTGCAACTGATACGCATCGGCTACGAACAGACGCAGGGCTACCTTGAAGGTGGCATCACTGCCTGGAAGGCGGCTGCTCTCCCGGTGGAGAGCTTCGAGCGCATCGACATCGATACGCTGTATAAGCGGTGGGCGCAACATGGGCCGCTATCGGTCATAGATGTGCGTCGCGATGACGAGTGGCGCGAAGGACACATCCCCGATGCCTTGCATTTGCATGTCGGTGAGTTATCGCAACACCTCGACGAGGTGCCACGTAATCAACCGATTGCCGTCGTTTGTCGTACTGGACATCGCGCCGAGATCGCGGCCAGCATCATTGCCGCAACCGGGCGCGAGGTGATTGCCGTACAGGGTGGCGTTCCCGACTGGATTGAACGCGGCTTGCCGAACACAACGGATGAAGCTGTCGTGTCAGTTCCATCCCATGACCACTCAACCCATGCCTATCCTTGATCATTGACTTGGTAGCAATGGAAATGTAAGCTTCTGCTCAGAATTTCGCGGGCTTACACAGCGAAGTGAGACCCATTTTGAAAGGTAGGAAGTCATGAACGCACGCGCAACCAACACAGAACCTCACCGGATTGTCATCGTCGGCGGAGGCTCAGCAGGCATTTCTGTTGCCGCCCGCCTCTTTCGTGCTCTCAAACAGCCGGATGTTGCTATTATTGATCCAGCTGAAAACCACTACTATCAACCTTTATGGACGCTTGTTGGAGGCGGCGTGTTTAAGAAGGAAGCCTCACGCCGAGCCGAGAAAGACTACATTCCGCATGGCGCAACCTGGATCAAGGAAAGCGTGGTCGAGTTGTGTCCCGACCAAAACAAGGTCATCACCGATGGCGGACGCACCGTTGAGTACGATTACCTCGTCGTGGCATCTGGCATCCAGATCGACTGGGGGAAAATCAAGGGATTGGAAGGACACCTCAGGCAAGATGGCCTGTGCAGTAACTACGCCTATGAGCAGTGTGAGGGTACCTGGGAAACCATCAAACACTTTGCTGGCGGCGATGCCATCTTCACGCAGCCAAGTTCGCCGATCAAGTGCGCGGGTGCGCCACAAAAGATCATGTATCTGGCCGACGACCATTTCCGCAAAGCGAACGTGCGCGACAAGTCACGCGTCATGTTCGTCTCCGGTGCTCCGTCTATTTTCGCGGTCAAAGAATATGCAGCTACACTCAACGAGGTCATTAAACGCAAAGGGATCGAGACTCGCTACAAGCATGACCTGGTCGAAATACGCCCCCAGTCGCATGAAGCGATCTTCAGAAGTCTTGAGGATGGCAATGAAGTCGTGCTGCACTACGATATGATGCATGTAACGCCGTTCATGAGTGCGCCCGACTTCATCAAGCGCAGCCCGCTCGCCCAAACCGCGGCGGGACCGACAAAAGGCTATGTGAAAGTGGATAAGCAGACGCTGCGCAGCCCGGATTTTGCCAATGTTTTCGCAATTGGTGACAGTTCAGCTCTCCCCACCTCAAAGACGGGCGCGGCTATCCGCAAACAAGCACCTGTGCTGGTCAAGAACCTGCTCGTGGCGATGCAGAATGAAACAATTGCCAGCCCAGCAAGCTATAATGGCTACACCTCTTGTCCTCTGGTCACCGGCTATGGTCGGCTCGTGCTGGCAGAGTTCGACTATGAACTGAAGCCCAATGAAACCTTTCCCATCGACCAAAGCAAAGAACGCCTCAGCATGTATCTGCTGAAAGCCTATGGGTTGCCCGCGATGTATTGGCATGGTATGCTGAGAGGGCGCATGTGAATCGGTGAGAGCAGACCATAGAACTGCGGTTCTCTTGCCCACCAGTCTGAAACAGGAGCTTGGATGGATCTCTTTTTGCATCATCGCTGGCTCTGAAAAAGATCAGGCAAATAGGTAACAGAACCGTTTTGCTGAGTGAGAGTCATACTGGATAAGGGTGATAGTAAAGTAACACATGGGGATACAACGAATTGTAACTCAGAGTACCAACGACGCTAGCGCGTCTAGCATTCGCTCAGGTACTCAGAGCGGAAGAAAAGTCCTGGTTATCGGTGCCGGTCATAATGGACTCATTGCGGCCTGCTACTTGGCGCGAGCCGGTCGCGATGTACTCGTCTTAGAACAGAGCAGTCGTCCTGGCGGAGGCGCACGCACCGAGGAGGTAATTCCCGGCTACCGCTTCGACATGCATTCGGTAGCCCACAACATTCTCAACATGACTGATATACCAGAAGACCTTGACCTGGTAGGAGCCGGTTTAGAGTACATCGAGATGAACCCCTTTTCGGTCGCTATTCGTGCCGATGGTCGTCGCATACGGTTCTATCGCTCGATTGATGCAACGGTAGCCTCCATCGCCGAAAGTGACCGGGATGAGGCCAGAGCTTACGCCGCGTTCATGAAGGTTGCTATTCCCATTGTCCGTTCCGTGCTTCCGACCATTCGTGGCGGGATGGGGCCGAGAGCAATTCCCAAACGTCTGCTGAATGCCGCGTCAGTGCTACGTTATGGGCCAATTGCTATGAGCCGCGACATCCTCAGTTCCTACGACTCGCTGCTCAAGCGTTGGCTGTATAGCGACCTCACGCGTGGCCCGGTGAGTGCCTTTGCCGCTCATGGGAATGTGGGACCCAACGTGCCTGGAGGCTCGGTTTTCGCCTTCTGGCAAGCCGCGTACCATCTCTTTGGGCAGTGGCACGCGAAGGGGGGTGCCGGCGCACTTACCGATGCCTTGCTGCGACGCCTCGCTTCCTATGGGGGTCAGGTGCGCTGTTCGGCAGCGGTTGCTCGTATCAATACTGTTGGCGGGAAAGTTCGCTCGGTTATTCTTGAAGATGGTGAAGCGATTGCAACCGAGGCCGTCATCACGGCGATCAACCCCAAAGTTGCACTGCTTGAACTGCTCGATCCACCACTGGGCGGGCGTGATGGCGCGGATCTCGCTGCTGCCCGCATGTCCAATGTGGTGCAGGCGCTTGTGCATGTGGCAACTGACCGTCTGCCGCCCTACCCGAACAACATTCCCGCTGACTATTGCGGGTTACAGAGCTACGTTGATACGCTTGCGGAGATGACGCAAGGCTTTATCCAGGCCGAGGCCGGTCGCCTACCCGATCCTCTGCCACTCTATGCCTTTACCACTTCTGCACTCGACGATACGCTGGCTCCTCCCGGCCATCACACCGTCTACCTGGCCTGTCCATCAGCACCCGGTCGGATAGAGGGTGGCTGGGATACCTGGCGGGACGAATTTGTCGAACGCAGCCTGGGCATCGTTGAGTCCAGGGCGCCCGGTTTTCGTGCCAGCATTCAAGGGGTGCATGCCTACACGCCGCTTGAGATGGAGCGAGACGGATGCTGGCCGCTAGGGCATCCCATGCATCTTGACCTCACGCTTGACCAGTTAGGTCCACTCCGACCGACGCGGCGTCTTGGAAACCACCGAACGCCGATTCGGGGGCTCTACATTTCCGGGGCAGGGACGAATCCGACCGGAGGCATTGCTGGTACGCCTGGTCGCATGGCAGCACGAGCACTCCTGGCCGATCAGAAAGCACGAAGAGCTTAGAGGTCAGGGAACAGTTGTGCATTCGAGCGGACGGTAGTTCTGCTATTGCAACGGTGGAAGTGGCATCTACTCACTTTCATGTCCCGGGAGTTCACGATTGTCGCCACTGTAGGGCTAGTATCACTACTGGCAGGCGTTTTCGACGTCTGCATCTTTGCTCCCTTCTTCAGTTGTCCCTTCCAAGGCTCCACGGTTCGTCAGCAGGTACACTCACGCTAAGAAGTCGCTCACTATACAGCCGAGGAGAATTGAGAGCATTGCTCCGCTTTTTCCCGGTTGTAGTGACTTCTTCAGCTATTCAAAGCTAGTGGTTACTTTCTCCTTGCCCCATAGGCAACCCATGCATCTGCCAAACAGTGGTCCCTCCCGTCACATTGACGACGTGCGTCTTCCCTTGCCGCTGAAGAACCTTTGCAGCTTGCATGCTACGATGACCACTTTGGCAGATCAACAGCACCTCGCGATCAGCAGGCACCTCAACCACGCGCTGCTGAAGTTGGCTGAGAGGAATATTTCTGGCCTTCCTGGCATGTCCATTCGTGTATTCCCAGGGTTCGCGTACATCAATCAACACAACTGACGATCTGGCATCAGAGAGGCGCTTCCACGCCTCCTGGGGAGTGATTGAAGGTATGGTATTCTCTTCACCGCCAAACATCCGTTTAAACATCGTTTTCTCCTTCTTGTTCTACTCGTTGGCATCACCTTGCTATGCCGTCTCTTTCCCTTCCTATCGTTCCCACTCTTCTCATATCAAATCCTTTTAAGTAGTGATGATTTGGGGACACACCAAACCCCGGCAGAGGGCTAGCAGGGATGACCGCCCCTCTGCACTCTCGCTTGCTGGGATCCCTCTTCAAACGGAGTAGAAGACCTGGACTCCTTTGCTCATGACTGCTGTACGAGTGATCTCCGGCAGACAGACAAATGTGCACTTGACATTTCTTACATACTATATTACTATATAGGCATAAAGTCAAGTAACATTGAATTCACCTTAATGGCTTTTGCGTTTATTGATGGTCTGACATATCAAGGAGGATTCATACCCTCCCTTTTGAATGTGAGAGGATATATAGCGGCACAACAACCTACAATACATGATTCCGGCCCTTCTCAAGCCGGAGGAACAACACTTTCGTCAGCGTGGCAACTGAGTGACAAGGAGCAGGGCTTCCCTGACCTCTTGCTTGAAGAGATTGCTGCACGCTTCCGACTCCTTGGCGAGCCATTGCATCTCAAAGTATTGGCGGCATTGATTGCGGGCGAACGAAATGTTGGTGAACTGGTGGCACTGACGGGAGCGGGACAGGCCAATATCTCAAAACACCTGGCAGCTCTGACCCAGGGTGGTCTGGTCTATCGACGTAAGGTTGGTACCAGCAGCTACTATGCGATTGCCGATCCATCCATCGTGACGCTTTGTGACGTGGTGTGTGCCGATGTGCAGCAACGTTTCGCTGCGCAAGCCCAAAAGCTGGGATTGAACACTCTGGTGGGAGGTAGTGGGAACCAGCTGACTGCGGGTGAAGACAGGGAAGAGACGAAGGAGTGAATTAATGCCGATGTATGACTACCGCTGCCCAGACTGCCAGGCAAGCTATGAGCAACTGGTGAGCTATAACAGAGCCGATGAGGTGCCGTGCCCCCACTGTGGATATCGGTACGGGCTGCGTCGAATCTCAAAGGTAGCGATACTGACCAGTGGAGCAAATGGAAACGTGGGAAACGACAGAAGCAGCTGTGCAGGTGAATTCAGTAGCGGTGGTGGCTGAGGTCTACGCTAGTGAACCGTGTGTTCGCGAATAGTAGATATTCTTCAGGTTTACGTAGAATGTGATATGTCAAGCGTCATGTGTAGGAACTTCAACAATGAGATACAGACTGACAAACGTCTGCTTGGCGAATTGCTGAGCAGTCTTTGAGAGAAAGAGAGACGAATACAATGGCAAATACACCATTCAATGAATCACAAAGTACACAACAGACGACCCAGGCCCCGAACTATGGCTTTGGTACCACAGTAGATGCTCCTTTTGAGGAAACGGTGGCACACGTCACGGAAGCCCTCAAGAACGAGGGTTTTGGAGTTCTCACCACCATTGATGTCAAGGCCACCATGAAAGCCAAGCTCAATGTGGACTTCGAACGCTATACAATCCTGGGTGCCTGCAATCCGCAACTAGCTCACCGTGCGCTTGAATTGGAGCATAATGTAGGGCTTCTTTTACCGTGCAACGTTGTAGTCCATGAAGCGCACGAAGGCAGTGGTGCAACCCGCACACGGGTTGATATTGCAGATCCGGTGGCAATGTTGGGCGTAATCCAGAACCCAGCAATGCAGGAATTGGCCTCTGAAGCGCGAACACGTTTGGAGCGCGTGGTTGTATCACTCAACGCTTCTAAGTAGTGGGAGTTGAGTTTTATAATCACCGCTAGCTTCAAGTTGCGCTTGAAATGGCACTCTGTAGAGTGGGGGGTGCAGCATGCTCAACTGTCACCCCCATCCTTCCATCTTAGTGTTTAAATGCGCTCGCTGCCGGGCGATAGGGACGAATCATCCATAGTGGACGCCGCAAACTATCTTGACGGTCCGTCTGTGGACGCGTCATGGCGAGCCATTGCTCATAGACTTCCTGGGCCTTACGCCTATCGACAAACACATCGCCATAGATATCTTCAGGATGAGCCACCTCAACTGTCACTTTCTGATGCCAACAATGCATGCCGCTGATGGGATCAGGATGCACGCTAAAGGTCAGGTTCTGATGCACGCCGGCTTCACGCCAGAAGATGCGGGCCGAGTCTGGATCATCGCTCTGATAGGGACGTATCCCTTGGAGCTGGCGCATACGCCAGACACCTTCTGGTTCACGTCCCAATGCAACGAGCGCAGAGGTCCAACGATCTGCCCCCACATTGGTATCGAGCCGCCAGCGTCCCAGGTGATGAGAACAGGCGACAACGCCGGGACGGATGCCATCGGTCACCCAGGCCCGATTTACGTAGTAGCCAATTTCAGTAGTGATGCGTACGAGATCGCCCGAATCAACGCCGATGCGCCTGGCATCACGAGGATGAATCCACACAGGGTTTGCATTGGATATCTCATTGAGCCACTTCGCGTTTCCCGAACGGGTATGGATCAGTGTCGGCAAACGGAAGGTGGGAATGAGCAGGTACTCGCCCTGTTCGGCATTGATGGTAGAGTGATGGACATGGCTATGAATGTAGCCCGGTGTGGCATATTCCGGCCATCCCCATTCTTTGAGCGTGGCCGAGTAGAACTCCAGCTTCCGCGAGGGCGTGGGGAAGCCTTCGAGAACCTTCCCATCGACCATGACCCCAATCTTCACCCCATCACGGCTGATGGTACCGCTCTCCTCGTCAACCAGGGAACCTTCCAGTTCAGTTGGTTTCAGAGCACGCTCGTTTAAGGCGAAGACGGGAGCTTTGTCCGCGGGAATTTCAAAGCAGCCATAGGTGCGCATATATTCCAGCGGCGTCAGACCCTCTTTGGCAGCAGCCTCCGGCAGGCCGGGAACACTGTGTTCAAAGATCCAGCGATAATATTCTTCGATGGTGAGCTTTGCGCCTGGACGATAGGGCGACTCGAAGTACTTACGAATGCCCAAACTCCCATCGGGATCAATGCGCCAGGACAGCTCAATCCAGAACTCATCCTCTTCCCACACCTCGCCGGGGTTGGCCTGATAGGTGAACTGCACAGGCTCGCCATGCCGCTCTTTGTAGACGCGCAGTACCGGCTGGCGAAAGCCAATCCAGCGTGCGGCATGGGTCTCCTGGCTCATCAGGTCGTGGCGTTCACTGCCAACGCCCATCGGGAGGACGTAGTCAGCATACCAGGCGGTCTCATTCCAGGTGGGGGTCAAGGCAGCATGCAACTCCACCTGTTGCTCATTGGTGAGCGCCTCAATCCAACCGGTCCCATCGGGATTGGTCCAGACGGGATTGTAGACGCGGGTAAAATAGGCTGCGAGCTTGCCGCGCCCCTCCTTCAAAAAGTAGGGCAGCAATACACTCATCTCGTAGTTTGCCAGGGGATATTCCGGTGGGTAGAGCAATTCGTTCCACACGTCGGGGAGGCTCGGTTTGAGGAAGGGCGTGGGCACGAATTTGTTCCAGCTAAAGGGAGCCGTCCCCCCAGGAGTACCGATGCTGCCCGTGAGAACTGAGAGGAACCAGAGAGCGCGCGAGACCTGCCAGCCGCCGAGGTTGCCTGCACTGGCCGCCCGCCAGGTATGGGCGGCGAAAGCGGTGCCAGCACGGCCAATCTGCCGTGCGATATCGACAATGGTTGCCTCCGCAAGCCCGCTCTCTATGGCGGCGAAGGCGGGAGTAAACTCAGCGTACTGCTCGAGGAGCAGTTCAATAAAGCGATCAAAGGTTTGCGGCTCGTTGGGATGTTCAGCCGCCAGGAACGCCTGCCAGTTGACCCAACGGCGCATGTACTCGCGGTTATAGAGCTGTTCCGCCAGGATAATCCGCGCCATTGCCAGGAGGACCGCGGTCTCCGAGCCAGGCCAGGTCGGCAACCAGTAATCGGCCATGCTGGCGGTATTGGAGAGGCGCGGATCCATCACCGCCAGTTTCGCCCCCTTCATTTTGCCCTCAATGATGCGCTGCGCCTGTGGGTTGAAGTAGTGGCCAGTCTCCAGGTGGGAACTGATGAGCAAGATGAAGCGGGCATTGGCGTGATCGGGCGAGGGTCGATCGATGCCACACCAGATATGGTAGCCGAACCGCCCGGATGATGAGCAGACGTTCGTGTGACTATTGTGCCCGTCTACGCCCCACGCACCAAGGACGCGCTCCATGTAGCCGTCATGACCGGGTCGCCCCACATGATACATCACCTCGTCGCGGCGGTCTTCAACGATGGCTGCACGGATTTTCGTCGCAAATGTATCGAGCACCTCATCCCAAGTCGTGCGCGCCCATTTGCCCTCGCCGCGCTTCCCGGCGCGTTTCAGTGGATAGAGAATGCGCTCGGGATCGTTGACYTGATTGATCGTCGCCGGACCTTTCGCGCAGTTGCGCCCTCGACTGCCCGGGTGGAAGGGATTCCCTTCAAAGCGTTTCACCCGCCCCGTCTCTTTATCGATGTAGGCCATCAGGCCACAAGCGGCCTCGCAGTTGAAGCAGATGGTTGGGATAATCTCGTAGTGCTTCTCGACCTTACGCGGCCATGCCTTCGCATCGTATTCCACCCAATCGTGCCAGCGTTCCGGGGGAGGACAGGATGCGAGGTCCCGCACCGTCATCTGTTCCCCACCAGGCGCGATATGCTGTTGTAAGGGTATCTCAGTCATTTCTCTCTTCTTTCTGTCTACTGGGTTAACTCAGGGGTACAATCTGACCAGCCACTACAAAACAGTGTTCATAGGCGAAGAGGCCAGCCAGTGCAAGTAGGCCTGCAATTCCGAGCAGCGCAGGTTGAGCGACGGGCACCAGCAAGGCAATACACAGCAGGACTAGCGGAACGAGCGAACCAAGCGTGAGAAATGCTCCCCAGAAGATACTGCTCAGTCCACCGCTACTGATAAAATGAGCAGCGGCAGCCACATGACTGTTACTATGGGAACCGAAAACTTCCAACAGGACGAGCAGGAGATGCGTGGCAACGGCAACGAGCAAAACAATGGAGAAGAACGTCGTCAACGTACTTCCGGCATTGAGTATCCAGGAGAACAACCCGAGCACCGCTGCACCAGAGAATGTTGCTTGCACGAGCAGAATTGGCAACAGCAGTGGGCTCTGCCAGAAATCGCGCCCCTCAGCCTGCCCAAAGAGGAAAGCAGTATAGCCTGCTGCCGCTGCTCCAAAGAGCGCGCCGGGAATGAGCAGCAAGCGCAAAAGTGTCGAAATACCGAAGAGAGCAGCTCCAAACCACACCGCCTCAATCAGACCGAAGATGGCCAAAATGATGCCCCCCCAGACGAGCCACGAGGTTGGATTTGCCTTCGTGATCAGGAAAAGCGCACGGTCAGGACGCTTCAAGTCTACAACGAGGAGCACTAATGTAATGGTGATGAAGAGGCCGCCGATTACTGGGGCGGCGATACCGAGTAATGTATTCATCGTGCCACTGATTGGCGCGCTCAGGCCATAGAATGCCAGAGCCAGAGCCGCCACGATCATCGCGCCAGCACCCAGGGATTTCGTCCCAAGGTAGGCAGAAACCTTCCAGCCCCACGGAGCACTATTCTTAGGGATATCGTAGACAACGTGGCTCACGGTAGAATCGTGTTGTGATTGCGAGAGGGGTCGATACGGCTTGAGTGGATTGATAGTTTTTGGTGTCCGCAGCGACTTGCTTCCATCGATCGCGCGTTCATCCGCGTGGTGGGGATTGAGGATAGTACTCCACATCGTCATATGTGGCAGTTCCTGAGTTGCCTGTTCGGGATTGATGGCGGCTTCTTCCGCCCCCAGGTAGTAAACATTGGGGCCAGTACCCTGTTCCGGCTTGCGCACCCGTACTGGCTCACGAGCGATGGACTGGGCAAGCTCGCTGGAAGGGTTATGCATGTCCCCGGCGATGATGGCATGCACTGGACACACGACGACGCACGCGGGTTCGAGACCGACTTCAGTGCGATGGGCACAGTAGTTACATTTTGCTGCGGTGTGACTATTCGGGTCGATATAGAGGGCGTCGTAGGGACAGGCCTGCATGCATGACTTGCAGCCAATGCAGCGGTTGGAGTCAAAGTCAACAATGCCATCTGCCCGTTTATAAAGAGCTTTGGTAGGGCAGATGGCTACGCAGGGCGCATCATCGCAGTGGTTACAGCGGTTGACGAGAAAATAGCGGCGCGAATTGGGGAACTCGCCCTTTTCAATGTACTTCACCCAGGTGCGGTAGACGCCAATGGGAACATCATGTTCGGCTTTGCATGCCACAGTACATGCATGACAGCCGATACACTTGCGCTGATCAATGACAAATGCGTATTTGGTCATACGTACTTCTCTCTCGTTATGCGGCGGAGCGTCTTACAAGACGTCCTTCTCCCAGGGAAAGGGGACCAAGTGCCTTTCTTTCAAGTATACGGGAGGAGCAATCATTTGTCTAATTTATATTTCTTATGTAAGGCATTAGTATTTATTTATGGTGATCGGCATAGGCACGGGCATAGAGCATAAAATCGCGAGCCATCGGCCCAAAATACTTCCCCTGGCGATAGAACATCACAAAAGGTCGCGTTAATTTCAGGTCAGTGATGGCCATAGCACGCAAGGCACCCACTGCTACCTCTCGTTCTACCGCTGCACTCGATACAATGGCAACTCCCAGATTCGACTCTACCGCTTTTTTAACTGGCTCTGTCCCCTGGAAGTGCATCGCAATTTTGAGCGTATAGCCACGCTCGCGCATGGCTTGCTCGATAAACTGGCGCGTGCGCGAAATGCTTTCCGGGACGATAAAAGGCTGGGCCGCAACCTGATCAAGGGTAAGTGATGGTTGCGAGGCGAGGGGATGACGTGGGGAAAGGATGAGTGTGAGAGTATCTGTCCCTATGGCCTCCACCGTCAATTCAGGTTGAGCGATGTTGCCACAGGCAAAGCCAAGGTCGATAATACCCTGACGAACACGCTCGATCAAACGATCAGTGGCGTCGATCTGCAGGAGAAGCTCGCTCTTGGGATGTTGCTCTTTGTAGGAAAGAGTCATTCTACTTAGTTATAGATAAGATAAAAACCATGTATTAGACTTATATTAAAAAATGCCGTATAGTTTGTATGAGAGGTAGATATGTTAGTCTCCTCCCTCCCTTGTAGAAAAAGTAGTGACCATCAACCTGGTCAACCAACGCTTGAAGTAAGGACACATGAAGGTTTCTACAACGACCAGCAATTTTATGATCGGGGTGACGGCAGCCGCCAGCGCAGGGATTTATTTTGCGCGTGGAGACGTTCTCCCAGTTCTAGCTGCCCCGGTTGCCCTGGGAATTCTTCCAGGTGCGTTAGTGGGTGCCCGCCTCCTGATCCATCTCAGTAATAAATCCCTACGGCTGATCTTTTTACCGGTGCTTGTAGTCGTTGCTCTCCAGATGGTGCTGCGCGGCTTTAATATTACTTTGTTTCATAGTTGAGAAGGGAAGAAGAGGATATGGAAGTGAAACCTTCAACAAGCATACAAAAGAAGATAGATGTCCAACCGGCACTTTCACGCTCACCGCCGCCGTCATTCTCATTGGATTACTCATGCTGTCCCTACAGCCTGATAAGTTCGCGCCACAAAAGCTCCAGCTCTTTCCGCAAACCTTTAGCCAGGTGTGGATAGGATTGCTGGCACTACGTCCACAGGCTGTGATCACGCTCGGACTGCTCTTGCTAATCGCGACACCGGTGGTACGAGTAGCGGCCTCTATTCCGGCATTTGCAATTGAGCGCGACCGGCGTTTTGTGGTGATTACAACTATTGTGCTGCTCGTTCTCCTGTTCAGCATCTTTTATGTTGGTGCTGTGCTGGTACAGGGTCAACACCAGCACTTTCAGCATGGAGAATACTCCTGGGTCTATCCCGTGCTGATCTTTGTCGGAGCGATTGCGGCAGGCCTGTTGGGTTCGCTCGTCGGTCTCGGCGGTGGAGTGCTGATTGTGCCCCTGTTGACGCTGGTCTTCGGATTTCCGATTTACTTCGCCATCGGAGCGAGTATCATCTCGGTGATTGCTACATCCAGCGGTGCAGCCGCAGCCTACGTGAAGGACCACATGACGAACCTGCGGGTGGGCATGTTCCTGGAGCTGGCGACGACAGCAGGAGCCATTTGCGGTGCCTTCCTCGCGGGACTGCTCGCCCCAAGTATCCTCTCGATCTTCTTCGGCATCATTCTGCTTCTATCTGCTGCCCCATTGCAGATGTAACAACAGTCATTATTACCCATCAGCATCCTGATCATGGATGACGATGGGTCCATTGGCTCTGGTGTACTGTTTTGCATAAGCACAGCTTGCCAGGGATCCTTGATTTTTTCAATTCCCCACCACTTCACCGATTAGTGGGGTCCTACCGTGTATAGTAGGGATGACCCTGGCGGTCATCCTGGTTCGTGCTACTTTTGTTGCTGCCTCAGCATAGAAATCGTTTGTTTTCCAAGTGAGTGTTCACAGCCATCGCATACGTAAAACCCCTCTTGATCGCGATAATGCAGTTTGCTCACTGAAAAATGCAGGTAGCAAATGCCGCAACGCGTCGAGTCTGGCTGACTGGCAACCTGCCGATCTTGCTCGAATAGCTCATGTAAAGAGACGAGCATCGCCTCAAAATCAAATGAGCTAGCAGAGTACGTTTTACCTGGACTGCTTACAACAGGCAAAGCGCCCGTAACATGACTCGCGCGAATATCGCGGCGACTAACAAACGAACTACTGTTTGACGACGATGACGACGATCCACTGCTACCAGAACCCGGTGTATAGAGATTGCTCAAGGCAAACGCCTCCCAATGTTAGCTAGGGTTAATTCTTCCTTTATTGTAGCACATTTTGAGGAGATTTTATATAACTCTCCACCAGGGCAGGGGCAAACTTCTTAGGCGCGAGCTTCGCCTCTCCACTTCTCCACCAGGGCAGGGGCAAGCCCAGCCCGTACATTTTAACTACGTCGCCATAGGAAATGGAGGGGCAGGCTTGTTTCCAAGGCTATTCATTTGTCAGTATTTTGTCGGGATGTAATACGACGAGCACGCGGCTGGGGTCGTCTATTACACTCTTTACCATCTGTTCAACCTGGTCGGCTGGGGCATATTTCTCGACGATGGGGTGCAGGAGTTTACCAAAGTTCTGCTCGATAATCTCTGCTCGTCCATAGGCCACTACATATTTATGGGTTGCAAGATCATCGACAATCAGTGAGATGGATGGGTCGCGCTTGAGGTTCAAATATTTGGCGCGATCTTTCGTCGTGGTGAAAAAGAAGGATGTGCCATCCCAGGCGTACCAGACGGGAGTGAGTTGAGGCGCGCCAACTGTTCGGTTGACACCAATAATTGCGTTGTTTGACTTTGAGAGCAGCGTTTGTATCTCTTGCGAAATCATAGTTCTTTCTTCTCCAATTTCAGGATGATTTAGCAGGCGTGCAATAATGAGGCAAGAAATTCAGATGATCCTCGAAAGTGCAGCAATTACCTTTTGTAGTTAAAAGGATTAGCTATAGTATAGTATATTGGGAGATAACTTGCCATTGATGTGGGTGATAGGGATCATAAGCGAGTTGTCCCTTGACCCATAGCACGCTATCACAACACCTGCGCGGGGATGAAACCATTGGCACGTATGTCATTGTCGGGTGTGCTCCCTCCCCTTTTCCCTTTCATGTTCGACCCATTGACTTCCAATGGAATGCTCTGATAGCATAAGCAGGAGCTTGTCATAGAGACAAATGGGCTCATCAATGCGGTGTCTGATTTTGTCACCCGTTTTCATATCCTCAGGGGCGAACTAACAGCGCACACCTTTGTGTTGCAGGTCAGCGTATAACCGCTCGGCAAACTCCTTGTCTTTGCTTGAATAGCTCATGAAGCACGTGTAGTACTCGATGGGGTTCTGCACCAGGGTACGGGCATAGGTGATGAAGGTATCAGAGAGACCTGCTCCGCGTAAGAACACGTCTGGGATGTCTCCTTCCGACCGCATGATGGTGCTCGTCCCAATGGTCGAGGGGCTGTCATGGGTGATCGTTTCCAGTCCCTTCACGGTTCGCAGATCAAGGTTGCCAAAGATCGTCTCATAGACACGAGCTTCTGTGAGAATGGCTCTGCTGAGGTCGGCGAACCTGAGGTCAGGGTCTATCTCTACAGGCGTCTACTCCTTGTCGGAGCAGATCAAGCTGTTGTTGGTCTGTCATCGTATCTCCCTTCTTCGTGGTGCTCACATTATAAAGGGACCCACGCCCATCTGTAAGCACATTTCGTCTTTGCTCGCTTTTCCTCGCTCCTGAAAGGATGGAGAGGTTCTCACGTTCGGGAGATACTCTGATGTGGCTCTGTGGCTCACACTGTTCTCCTGGTGGCCAGACTATGTGGTCTTTGTTCACGCGAATGCTGCCGAATTCGCAGTGGTGCAGTTGATGGGTACTCATAATCTCAGGTGTGTATAAGGCGGTGGTAATGGCCAGTGATGGTACACGTTCTCGCTGGTGGGATATGGAGTGTTCGGATAGTGAGGTGGGAGGTGAAACGGCATGAAGTTTCCGATAAAGCAGGCGTAGTGCAAGAAATATCCACGAACCATCGCTCAAGTCAGCTCAAGCGCTGAAGGTGCGTTTTCACTTCGGCCATAGTCTGCTTGGGTAATCGGACCCCTGTATGATAGATGGTAGCAACCACACCGCTGGTGGCTTTTCTACGGACGCATACGCAAAGGGTATGGTGAAACGATGTCACACCATACCCTTTGATGCTTACTGGGCACAGCATGAAAAGCCAGCTGTGCCGAAACTCGGAATACTTCCGTTGGTTAGAAATGCTGGGGGCACCTCGCCCCTGGCAGATTTCCTCGCATGCTCTCAGCTAATCTTGATCCTCACCAGCGGTGAAGGGACCGCGGTAGACGACTCCATCCAGCTCAGTACTCACTTGCTTGTAGGTGTGGGTATTGCCTGACACCGGGCTCAGGTAGCCGGCTGCTTTCACCACAGCAGGTGCGTCGCTCACCGATTCCAGAAGGGCGGGCGCGAAGGCCCAGTTATTGGCTGGGGGGCCGAAGCCGTCAAGCCCAGCTTGTTCAGCGATGTAGCGGCCAAGCGCGCGGTGCTCGGACTCGATCATGGCAATCTGGCAGGCAATCTGTGCCAAACGCGCTGAGCCCAGGAAACAAAACTCCTTGACTGCTGCGATGAACGCCGCATCAAAGACGCCTTCGAGCTGCTGCTGCGTCGCGATGAAGAGTGCAAGGCTCTCGAAGGTCTCGTCACCATGGGGGAAGCTAAAGGTGCTGGTGATGGGTACCCCACCATTCGCCACGAAGAAGAGTTCGTGAATCTGCTCCTCGACGAGTGCAGCCTTCATGGCTTGCAGGCTCGGTCCGTGGAGACCCAGTTGGGAAGCGTTGTCAACGCCATGGCTGTAAAACGTGACCGCGAGTTGCTCCGCAGTCGCTGCGATGCTGAAGATTTGCACAGTGGTAGCTTCAGCACCCTCTACGTCACCACCCGATGCATGTGTGACCCCTTTGGGCAGCAGGAGGGCAGCAGTGCTCAATGCTACGACGCCACCACCTGCTACAGCTGCTCCTTTTAGGAAATTGCGACGCGTTCTGCGTGCAGATAAGAGGTCCATCACCTTTGTCGTCTCGGTGTCGAGATGTTTCTCATCATGCGTTTTCATGAGATGAAATTAACCTTTCTTACTAAAGAAATCCAAACAGGTCATCAGTGTGATTGTGTTCTCATGACCTCTCAACAATACCCTTTTTCAGGTACTCCTACAGGGAATATTCCCTCAACTTCAGAGCGATACGTCGAAGGATTCTGACTGGGATCTACAAGAGAGGGAATACTGGGCGCAGAACCACCAATCATCTTCGCTACTCATGCACAGAGTGCTCTAGGAAGGAGATGCAGTTGGGCCTTTCGTGGTACGGAATGGGTCTTTGTGGCCATGTTCAATAGTCCCCTTCCACCCCCGTAGATGGACACCAACACATCGCTCCGCTCTTCTGAACCAAGAATAGCATCAGGATCAGTGAATAGAGTTGAGAATCCGTTAAGATCTCATGAAGAAGAGAGAGAAATAGGCCGATGCTGGTGGAGATATTGCTCGTGAAATGCGATGATATACCATTGTTTTTGATACGAGGCCGCCAATCCGCCCATAGGTGTTCATCAACACATTTTGCCAGATCACCAAAAACTGGTATTCAAAACCAGTTAGCCAGGGTGTCAGGCCACTGTTTGCTTTTGCTCATCAAGAATAGGATGGCAGAGGTCACTCACGCTGAACAGGAAACTCCGACTGTCCCAATGTCCCTGTATCCAGTATGCCTGACTCAACTGCATCCATCCTCAGCACCTGGGGAGGTGGCAAGAAGAAGAGCACATACATCACAGCGAAGATGGGTAAGTGCCCAAGGAGCTCTGTTGCTGGCAGAAATGGGAGCGTCAGGTTGAAGGGGACGAACATACCGACAATAACCAGCCGGGGAAGAATGCCGCTAATGAGACTGAGGCCAATCGTTAACTCAACGGCTCCGGACGCTAAAATGAACCGCTCGTTCGTAAACCAGGTCAGTCCAATCAGGTGAGCGACATTGAAGCTGGGATGCGTCTTCAGAAACGCCAGGGCGAGCGCTGGATCAAGCAGCTTTTCGGTGAAGGCCAGGACCGCAATCGAGGTCCCGACTCCAATGCTCAGGAGCGTTGGGGCGAGCTGCCAATAGCGAGACAAGGCAGCGAACGGTTCACGTATTCCTTCAGGCCTGACGAGACCTCGCCCCATAATCAGCAAATAGAGGGCGATACTGGCGTAGACGCTTTGTTCGAGGACTACCCAGGCGGGAAAGAAGAAAAAAGCAGCAACAAACAGACCGAGCAAGATACCTGCACCGACGCGTGTCAGCAAGCCAGTGATAAGGCTGAAGGCCACAAAAATTTCGGTAGCCGCGAAGAGTACGTTCACGACCGTGTTTTGTGTGATGAGATTAGGTACAAAGAGGTGTAACGAGACGGAGATGGCGATGAGGCTAATCGCCGTCTGCACCGCGAGTATGACCCGACTGGAGCGGTCGTAGTAGCGCAGAAAACCCACCTGCAAAAAGCGATTATTCCCACCCGCCAGGTGGCGTATCACTGCCAGGCTGCCAACTCCTGCACAGGCCAGGCCTATCATGAACAAGACGGGAAGGGTGAACAACAGTTCAAAATGTGGCGGATAGAATCGTCCATCGACGAACCATTTTTCGTGAGCCGATACGGGAATGGGGACCGCCAGAAGAACGACCAAAGTCAACCCGAGGCACAAGAGTATGCTACGTCGTCGATGTGACATGAACCGCTCCTTTTTGTTCTGCTTATCCAAATTACCGTCATGAAGACAAGAAAGGTTTCTATTTCATAATATATCTTATCTAACGATGTCTTTGCTACGTATTTGGACTTTATGCTCTCTTTCTCAAGGTCTCAGGCCAAGCGTACTGGACACAGAGAAATCCAGGACGTAGCTCTTTATGATTTCTCTCTGGTTGATACGGTAGTTCACAGCGGACCTACCTTCGTTTTTGAGGAAGGAGTGTGGCCTATGCAAGAAAGCATGAAACTGCTCGGGTATGGAGTGGATATCCTTATTCCCAATATGCGCTACGCTGATAGCAACGGTCAACCTGTCAAGCAAGAGATTGATTAAAAGCTGGTGCAAGAGTTGGACTACTTGCTAGGGGAAGCGCGGCGGGTGGAAACAGCGGTAGCAACCGATTGGGCCTTCCAGGATGTGCTGCTGTTTGTCGAGCCGTATGGAGCTGGAAAACAATGGCACTGGCTGCTCACCTCGCGGCTGCTTAACGTGGCGGTTTCGCGTAGCAAGTTCAATGATATCATTGCACAGGTGCGCTTCTCGTTAGAATACCTCTGGTCGAAGGACTGGTGCGGAGTGATACCAAACATGTACTGGAGCACATGTTTGGTATCACTCCTGACTTGAATTTCAAGCTGAGCGCTCCTTTTCGAAGTAATACGAAAAGTTGCCTGGATAGACCTGGACACGGCCATCGTTCCCAAGCGCGATAATCTTTGAGACGATCTTGTCCAGGAAGTAGCGATCATGCGAAACCGTCAAGACGGTTCCTTCGAATTCCTGCAAAGCCGCCTCCATTACCTCGGTTGAGGCTATGTCAAGATTGTTGGTAGGCTCATCCAACAACAAGAAGTTTGCCTCAGTCAACATCAAGCGCGCCATCTGCAAGCGACTCTTTTCACCACCGCTCAATTGGCGGATGGGGGTATGCAGGTCTTCGTACGAGAAGAGCAACCCGTGCAGGAAGCTGATTGCCTGCGGCTCCGTCATTTTTTTCAAACGGCGCACAAAATCCAGCGGCGTGCTCTCAAAAGGCAGCGTCTCCTGCTCCTGCGCGTAATAGCCAAGCACAACGCTGGCCCCGATTTTGACTGTGCCGGTTGTCGCAGGAATAATGTCCATCATCGTTCTGAGCAGCGTCGTCTTACCACTGCCGTTCACACCCACGATGCCCACACGTTCTCCATAGAGCAGCGTAAAATCAAATGGCTCAAAGAGTGTGCGCCCAGCAATAGTCTTGCTCAACCCCTTGATTTCCAGGACCTTTTTGCCGCTGCGGTCCGCGTCAAGATCAACTTTGATTTTGTCACGATCTAGCACGGGACGATTAACGGCCTCCACCCTGGCTTTCGCCACGCGTTTCGCCATATTCTCCGCCCGGCCAGCAAACTTCGAGTTCATTTTAGCCCATTCTTTAAGCTGGCGCATGCTGACCTCCAGACGCTTGATCTCCGTCTGTTGCAATGAATAGAGTTCTTGCAGCTTTAAGAGCCGCTGCTGCCGTTCTGTGAAGTAGAAACTGTAGTTGCCGGCGTACTCGGAGATGGAGCCATCCTCCAGCTCAAAAATCTTCTTGATTGAGCGGTCCAATAGATGGCGATCATGGGAGATGATCAGGACAGTTCCCGGATAGTTCTGGATATACTGCTCAAGCCAGGCCTTCGCGTATAAATCCAGGTGGTTATCCGGCTCATCCAGCAATACAATGTCCGGCATTTCGATCAGGATGCGCGCGAGGTTGACCAGCTTTTTTTCGCCTCCGCTCAGCACGCCCACCAGTTGCGTATGTTCGGAAGCGTCAAATCCCAGGCCATTCAAAACGGTCTCCACGCGGTGCCCAAGGGTATAACCACCCAGAGCCTCAAAACGCTCCTGAGCTTTGCCGTACTCCTCCAGCACCCGCGTCATTTCGTCCGGGTCGGAAGCGATAGCTGGGTCCGACATCTGCGCTTCCAACTCGCTAAGCATCTCTGGCAAAGCGACCAGCTCCGCCGAAGTCTCCGAAACAGCCTCGAAAATGGTTTTTTGATCTAAGGCTGGATCTACTTCCTGGGTCAGGTAGCCAATCGTCAGATTGCGCCGACGCGAGATGACGCCACTGGTGGGAGTATCAAGGTTTGCTAGCAGCTTGAACAGCGTCGATTTGCCGCTGCCATTCTCGCCAACCAGCCCAATACGCTCCCCCTCGATAATTTCCAGATCAATTTCTTTGAAGACCGGGTTTCCCCCGAAATCTTTACTCGCCTTTGAAAAATTCACAAGCAACATGGGTAATTTGCCTCCTAGAAACGCAGTAACGCGGTAACACAAAAAGTAGCGTAAAGCAGTGAAAGTAGTGATAATGTGGCGGCAAATGCCATGCAGAGAAGAGGAGCGCGCGAAACAGAAAGCGTGAGTGAGGAAGAGAGTAGCCCGAACAAAACACAACCATAGCACTTACTCAGAGGGTGCGAGTAAGCACGTATGACGGTCCGGCGCTACTTTCCGCCGCATAAGCAAAAGCGCCAGCTTATGCGGGAATATCATGTGAGCGATATTTTGCCGGGTGCCAACCAGCCAGGGTATAATCTATGCGGCTTATAGGGTTGTAACTCATGGGTTAATGGTACCATGGTTTTATGGTTGGCGTCAAGGTGGGGGTTTTTGGTCGAAAGTGATAACTGTGAGGTCGTGGAAGGGAACCAGTATTTCCCTGGATGAGCTTTTAATGTGGTGCCCTGATCTTTACTGATTGGCCTCAGTTGGGTATCGAGGTTTGTTGATTGTCCATGATTGTTCGTTGTGATGTGATGGTATTTGCTGTCTTTGCTGTCAATGAGCGTAGGCGGTAAGAAAAAATACCGTAGTTCATGTTCTAAACCAGGGTATTAGCTTTGTTTCACTTTACATCTACCAGTGTTTGCCATCACATCAATGAGTGATTGCTTAATTCGATACTGGTTGCGCTTGCCTTCACGTAGCGTTTCAGCTTCTTAGCAGATAGTGCCAACATGAGGTTGAACTAGCGAGTTACTTGACGGAAGAAAAAACGGGTACAGGACATACTTTTCGCAAGTAAAGTGCTTTGTACTAAGGTGTTTTAGGGAAAGATAAGAGTAAGTGCGTGATAGTCAATAAATTATTTTTCTTTGGGCGTAGGTGTACTGAATTATAAATTGCTTGAAAATTTGCTACGGGAAGATTTATGTTAAGGTGAGCCTTTGGTGAATTCAATTGACGATTTATTTGCTCATTCAATTTAACGACAATAGTATTGTGGTTGCCATGTAAGATATAACCTATCATTCCACCCCAAGATGATCCAGCAGTATAGTCTTTTTCGGTAAGAAACCGATCTATTATGCCTTTTTCAACATATAACCTTATTAAGTCGCTTCTGTGCTCATCTACGAGCTTACATTCAAATGGGAATCTCATTTCTTCATAATCTGGCGTCCATGTTTGAATTACTATGTCAATACGAGGCACTTTGTCTGGATCACTTTCTCCACTTATGACATCTTCATCATCATGATAAAATTCTCTAACTACAGTCCAAGTTTGATGAGTGAATTTAGAAAATTCTTGACAATACTTCTTTGTGCATCCTGTTAAAACAGCACTAAATTTGTTTTCTTTCCACTCAACATTAAAATGTCCAGTTGTGGACATTTTTCTATAGCCGTTGATGATAAGCTCTATGACCCGATATTTTAAACCCGCTCGGATTTGATCTGCTAAATTATCAACTTGATTTGCAAGTTGAATGGCCGGAAGCTCTGGCTCTAACATAATTTCAAACTCTTATAGATTGTGAAAGTTCTGCAACTGTTTCTTCAGCATCGTCTAAGGCTGCGCTCATAGTCCATAAACGTTGTTCTGCTGGTTTTATGATGGAGAGAGTGTCTTCTGTCCTATCATAAATTCTAAAGTTGCGTTTGTGGTACATTCTTCTTGAAAGGGGTTCCATATTGAGTTTTTGTAATCCAGATAACGCTCGTTGCATTTGCTCGTTAGAATGCGCGATTTGAACGTTGGGTACATTCTCATCTAACAATTTTGAAGAGAACTGAACAACTAGTAAGGGTGATAGAGCTGTCTCTACATTGTAAACTGTAGCATTCAGTTTTCTACCAATTGGTTTCAAATAGAAATTAATTAATCCAATGTAGGACTCGGCATAAGAGAACTGCATCTCGATAGATGGTTTCTGCTGTGCTAGTGAGTTCTCTGGGCTGTTAAAGAAACCGATGGTGTACTGAACAGTTTCGCGTATAAGTTTGATATCCTTTTCATCTAGAAGGAAGCACTGATAAATTAAGTCGTTTATTTTTTGTTCTGCTTCATTTATTAGCAACCATTTTTGATTATCATTTCTCCATAAGCCGTCTGGTTGCGTTCTTTTAGGTAAATGAATAATATTATTCCCTAGTATGTCAACAAGTTCCGCAATAGCGTCTAAATGCTCTACTTTTGCCGCAAGAAATGGGAAAGGAAGAGTTTTCATTTCTCCAGGTTTAATTTCTTCCCGTTCGACTTCCCAAGAAGAACTGGTGAGGAAAAGATAATATTGAGCTAATTCCGAATTTAATAAAGCAGTTAGAGCTTTGAGAAGATTACGGTCTGAGCCTGTAATGCCTGTAATGGAATTTGTGTATGTACAATCAAAGTCAATATAAGCTGCACTAGGTCGACGTTGAGCTTGACCTCTTTTAAAGAGAACAAGAGGCCCCTTGAATCTCTCAGCTATTCTTCCTCTATGATAAAGAGCATGTTTAGGCAGACTTTTTAACTTACTTCTATCAATTCCATAGCGTGTAAGGTCTTTTGCCTCGAGAAAAAAGGCATTATCTAGCCAAGGGTAGTGCTTAGATTCTCCTGGACCGTTGCGAATAAAGCCAGAGCCAGAATCCCAATCAAGCATTTTTATAACTTCTCCTAAAGAGGGAAAATTGTTTAATGCTTGGAGGAGAGTATAATCATGTTTTGTTCCCCATAGAGCAACTTTCCAAATATTTACAGAATGAACTTCAGACTCTTCATCGTCTTCTTCGTTCTCTTCATCTTCTTCATAAGGAAATAATGCTTTTTGTTCGGTCAAGGTTTGATTTTTCTCACGTTCCATGATGTCTATATTGTTTAAAACTTGCTGTAGCGGAAGTTGTTTGAGATCATTTGCCTCGATTACTATTGATGCTAATAAGCGAGTCAAAGGTGTAAGTTTTGGAGCGCCATAAAAGATGATTGATTTGGAGGGGGGACTTTTTGGCGTATAAAAAATGGCAGTAGCAGGAGCTATTCCTTTCTCAAAAAGAAATCGGCGTAATGCTGAGAAGTCAAACACTATTTTTACGTTGAATCGGTTAAAAAAATCTTTTCTAAATGATACATTTGGACCGCTTTTATTAAAAAGAAGACTCTTGCTTGAGCACAAAAGTGCTATTTGACCGTTTTGAGTGCAGAAATCGGGCACATGCCATAAGAAAGCTTGAACTATCTGTTTGTCACCTACTTTTAGACCACGTTTAAGTAGAAAAGATTTTGCGTGTGAAGTAAGTTGGCTTTCCCAAGGAGGATTACCTATTATAAGATCAAATGAATTTCTATCAAGCTGATCTTCCTCATTGAAAAAATCTGCTTCGATTAAATTTGTTCCAATAAGAGATGGAAAGACAGCGTCCACCCATATCCTTTTAGGTTCTAAATAATCCAACATAGCCAAATAAAGACTGAAAGCAGCTACACGAAGCGCTTGACGTTTAATATCTACTCCAAATATGGAGGTTGCTAATATTTCAGATAGGACCTTGAAAGAAGGTTTCTCCTTATGTATTTTCCGCCAGCGCTCGACAAGACGGCGATAAGCTTCAACTAGGAAAATTCCTGAGCCACAAGCAGGGTCTAGAAGGCGAAGCTTATAGTTTAAATCACTCCAGGGCATAACCTGATCAAGCATAAAATATACCAATAAGGGTGGAGTATAGTATGCACCATTTTTTCCACTCTCTTCTTGGTAAAGAAATTCTTCGTATATGGAACTAATCAGTTCGATAGGAATGAAAGCGAAGTTATAAGCCCAGAAAAAAAGTAATTGCCCACCAGCTTGCGAATCTACAGTAAATAGTTTATGGAGTAATATAAGGTGTTTATGATTTACGGCTTTCTTTTCTTCTTCAGTGACTGGAAACATATCTCCGTTAAAATGCATCCGTAAAATCTCAAAGAAGGTATATGTATCTTCATAAGATGTGAGAATATCAGTATATCGTGTATAAGATTTCTTAAATACTTGAGCAAAAAAACCAGCTTTTCCAACTGGTAAAACACCACGGTCTTGTAAATAGAAAGCAAAAATTGAACGGCCTATAAGGCTATGTGTATGTTCAGGACTGAGACCTGTTTCTTCAATCATCTGTCTTCGAATATAACGTAAATTAGCTATGAGGGTCTGATCGGCTCGTGTTTCTCTATGGAAGAGATGGCCAAAATCACGCCAAAAGCTACCAGATTCTATCGCAATGCGATTAAATAATTCTAAGCGTTTCCAAACATCGTTAGAGGGACTAACCTTGTTATCTATACGAGAAGGTTCACTGAGGTAACCCAAACCAGTTCTTTGAGGAGCTTCATATCCATTATATATTCTAATGTCATTAGGTAGAATGACGAAAATAAGAGGTATTCGACTTTGATTCCAAACATTGAGATGAAAATTGGCTACAATTTCTCGGTCGAAACTTTCAAAACGCTTGAAGTAGATAACAGGAACATTTGCAATAAAGTATACAGCATCAAGTTGGAGCTTTTCTTTCATTTCACTCCATAATACTTCTAGCTCTGGGGGTATTTTCTTTCCAGAAGTTCCTCTTGAGATAAGGTTAGGGCTTGTTCCATAATCAAGCCGCTCTAACAAAAGAGAGAAGGTTTGCTGGCTGTCCATAAGCGCTTTCTCTTAGGCATTAACTAAGTCAGGGCTAAGCTAATAGGTTTGGGATTTGTTTTTCTGACATTTCCTGATAGTTGGATGAATTATCCATTGCTCCAAAGTCTCTTTTATATGAGGATACCATAAGTTGAGAATCTGTTCAAGTTTTTTGTCTAATGGTGCTCATCATTGCTCACCATGGGCATACACCCGAAGGTTGTGCAGGAACTTCTGGGGCATAGTCAGATCGCGATGACGATGGATACCTACTCGCATGTCCTGCCATCTATGCAGCAGGATGTAATGGAAAAGCTTCAAGACCTGTATTGGCGTGATAATGACGGCGGAAAGTAAGATCCTGGAATATCGGAGTAGGCAGAAAGCGTTTGTATTGATAGAGCAGCCTTTAATGCGTTGCCGTCAAAACACTGTGCTGGTAGGGTGCGATTATCCTGTTCAAACGCAGTGAATGAATTAGAATTAGTTAGAAGGAAAGATAGAAATTATGCCAAAAGCCACCTGGAATGGTGTTACACTCGCCGAAAGTGATCATTGTGAGATCGTGGAGGGGAATCAGTATTTCCCAGTTGACGCAATTAACCGCGAATACTTCAAGGAAAGTTCAACACATACGACCTGCCCATGGAAGGGCCTCGCGAGCTACTACAATGTAGAGGTCGATGGCAAGGTCAATAAGGACGCTGCCTGGTATTATCCTACCCCCAAAGAGGCAGCTAAAAATATTACTGGCTATGTCGCCTTCTGGCATGGCGTTAGTGTAGAAAAGTAGTTTGAGCAAACAGCAAAAGGCAGCCGCGCGGCTGCCTTTTGCTGTTTGCTCAAACTATGCATTTTTATGCATGAAACGTTATGATATTAAGGCAACCTTTGACAATGAGCACCAACATATGGGTGCAAGAAATAGATACTGAAGGGTCAAATATGAAACAACTTACTTCGTCCTCTCCTGTGCTGCCGGATTCAGGAGTGGCACGGTTTCTCGCCGCTTGCCAGCACCAGCAGCCTGATGCTACACCTGTCTGGTTCATGCGCCAGGCTGGTCGGTGCCTCGCTGAATACCGCGAGTTGCGCAAACGCTACGATATTTTGACGATGGCCAAGACGCCTGAGCTTTGTACACAGGTGACGCTCATGCCTGTTGAACACTTTGGTGTAGATGGCGCCGTCCTCTATGCCGACATCATGCTCCCCTTAGAGGGTATGGGCATCTCGTTCGAGATTCAGCCTGACCTCGGGCCGGTCATTCATAATCCTGTGCGCACGATGCAGGACGTCAAGGCTCTGCGTATCATCGATGCAGAGGAGTCTACCCCTTATGTGATGGATGCAATCCGACTGGTGAGGCACGAATTGGAGGGCAAGCAGGCCGTTATTGGTTTCTCAGGCGCTCCTTACACGCTGGCGTGCTATATGATCGAGGGCCGACCTTCGCGCGACTATGGCATCGCCAAGTCGTTAATGTACGGCCAGCCAGAGGTGTGGCATAGCCTGATGAACAAGCTCACGGAGGTCGTCTCGGGCTACCTGGTTGCTCAGATCAACGCGGGCGTCGACGTGGTGCAGCTGTTTGATAGCTGGGTTGGATCACTCAGCCCAAGCGCTTACAAGCAATTCGTGCAGCCCTATAGCCAGCGCATTTTTGAGGCGGTGAAACAAACGGGAACCCCCTCTATTCACTTTGGCACGGGCAACTCCAGCATCTTAGAGTTGATGGCCGAGGCTGGCGGGGATATTATGAGCGTTGATTGGCGTGTCGAGCTTGACGACGCGTGGAAACGTATTGGGTATGATCGTGGCATACAGGGCAACCTTGATCCCACGCTGCTCCTGACCTCGTGGGAGACCATCGAGGCAGGGATGCACGATGTCTTGCGCCGCGCCGGTAATCGTCCTGGTCACATCTTTAATCTTGGTCATGGTGTCCTGGCGCCAACAGAGCCGGATATGCTGCGACGTTTGGTTGATGCCGTTCACGAAGCGACAGTACGGTAGGTATTATTACCACAATAGAGGTTTAAAATGAACACGAATACGCACGTGGGTGTGATACTTATGACTTATGGTTCACCGGCGATGCTTGATGATATTCCGGAATATCTCAAAAATGTTTATGGTGGACGAGAGGCCAGCCCTGAGGTGATCAGCGAGTTCCGGCGGCGCTACGCGGTGATTGGCGGATCACCGCTGATCCGCATTACGCGCGAACAGGCTGTAGCTCTCGAAGAGGAGTTGAATGCTCGGCATCCCAATGGACCAGCATTTCACGTGGTAGCAGGGATGCGTTTCTCACCTCCATTCATTGCAGATGTGGCAGTAGAGGCCGCGACAGGTTCTCAGCAACTGGTTGGCGTTATTATGTCGCCACAGTATTCGCCGATTATTATGAGCGGCTATATTCGCGCGCTGGAGGAGGCGGTTGCGAATTTGCAGCGGGGTGATCTCGAACTGAAGATAGCGCGGGATTGGCACCTCCAGCCCTTCTTTTTACAGGCGACAGCTGAGCGCGTGCGGCAGGCACTTGACCGTTTCTCACCAGATGTCCGCGAACGTGTACCTGTACTTTTGACAGCGCACAGTATGCCTAAACGGGTCATAGAGAGAGAACCTGACTACATTAACCACTTGAAAGAGACGGCCGCAGCCATCGCTGATCTGGCGGGTCTCGCGCCTGAAAGGTGGATGTTCTGCTACCAGAGCGCTGGTCATACACCGGAGGAATGGCTCAAGCCGGACTTCGCCGATGTGATGCCGGAACTTCGCGCGGCAGGCCACACCCATGTCCTGATTGCGCCGGTACAATTCCTGGCAGATCACCTCGAGATTCTATACGACATCGAGGTTGGCGCGCGCGCGCAGGCGGAGCAGCACAATATCCACTTTGCACGCACAGAATCGCTCAATACTTCGCCCCTCTTCATAAAGGCGCTGGCTGAGGTAGTAAAAGAGACTATGGCTTCGCCAGTGCAAGCGGTGTAATTATAAGGGCGAGCTATGCTTTGCACACCCCTGCAAATACGCGAACGTCTGGCGAACTGCCTTTGCAGGGGCGAAGCATGACTCGCCCTGAATAATGTCTCTGTAGGATTTTTTCTCCTTACCTATTATACACTAATTTGTTGTATTATTGCCAGGGAAAACGAAGAAAAAATGTAAGTTATTTCAATTCTTATCCCTTTGCGCTATATTCTGCCGTGCGCTATAATAAGAGTACAACGTCAACAAGACTGATGAATACTGGCACGAGGGTGTGCCTTCATAAACAGCTTTTCTAATCAGGCGTTGATTCTAGAGATGCGAGCACATTCGATGATGCTAGTAGGTTCACCGCACAAACGCACGCACTTCCTTCAGAGTTAACAAAACGAGCTTTTTCGCCTATTTTTTTGTTGTTGGGATAGCACTGTGGTTATCCAAAAGGCGAGAGCAAGAGCTACGAGGCTGCTGAATGTAATACGATCCCTGATCTATCTGATATGCCTCATGCCCCACCTCCGCCACCAGAATTGAGGAGATTATGTATAAAGGTCAATCCGGGATGTGGTCCTGGCTGCTGCATCGCATCACGGGACTGGCAATTCTCTTGTTTCTCTTTATCCATATCGTGGATGTATCATTGCTGGGATTCGGCCCCGCCGTCTATAACGAAGGTATTTTGCTCTTCGATAGCATCATCGTCCGCTTCCTATCTCTGGCCTTGATAGGTGCCGTGCTGTTCCATGCCTTTAACGGCGTCCGGATCATGGTCATCGACTTCTGGCGCAAAGGCGTGCGCTACCAGCTATTGATGTTTGTCATCGTCCTGGTTATTACTATCGTCGGATTTGTCCCCATCGCCTATTTTATTCTTGAACCAGCGCTGCCATTTTTGCACCCAAACACGACGACAATTACGAAGTGATCACTGATGACTATGGGTTAGGTCCCACGCCGCGTGGGACGTGATATATCGGGTCCCAACGGTTAGGAGAAGATTAATGCGTATTTCGACTGGATATGGAGCGAAACCAGCTAGCGGCGGCTTTGAGACCTTTTCCTGGTTCTTTTTCCGCGTCTCTGGTGTCCTGCTGATATTCCTTGTTATCATTCATCTCATCATTATGCATGTGACCAACGATGTCTCTTGTACGACGTACCAGTTTGTGGCAATGCGTTATGATAATCCGCTCTGGCGGCTCTACGACTGGTTGCTACTGACGCTCTCACTCCTGCATGGCATGAATGGCCTGCGCGTGGTCATCGATGACTATATTCGTGGCCGCGGAGCGCGGCTGACGCTGATGTCTGTCGCGGGAACATTGACGTTGATCTTCTTTATGTTAGGCACAATTACGCTGATCACATTCCAACACGCGGGGAATCTGGGCGTAACCTGCCTTCACCACTAGTAGCGAGGATACACAATGTACTATAAATTTGACGTGGTCATCGTCGGTTCCGGCGGGGCAGGCTTGATGGCGGCCATGCAACTGCCCAATACCAGTGTAGCCGTGCTCAGTAAAGTCTACCCCACACGCTCGCACACTGGCGCGGCCCAGGGAGGCGTCGCGGCTGCGCTGGGCAACCGGGAAGAGGACCACTGGAAGTGGCACATGTACGATACCGTCAAAGGCGGCGACTACCTGGTGGACCAGCCTGCAGCGGAGATACTGGCGCGTGAAGCTATCGATGCCGTTTATGAATTGGAGCATCGCGGCCTGCCATTTAATCGCACCGACGATGGACGCATCGACCAGCGCCGTTTCGGAGGGCATACACGCAACTTTGGTGAAGGCCCTGTACGCCGTTCCTGTTACGCCGCGGACCGCACTGGACACATGATTCTGCAGACGATGTACCAGAGCGCGGTGAAGAACCAGGTGCGCTTCTTCAGTGAATTTCTCGCGCTCGACCTGTTGATCAATGATGGACAGGCCTGCGGCGTGGTGGCGCTGGAGATTCGCACGGGAGAGATTCACACGTTCCATGCCAAGGCGGTGCTCTTCGCCACGGGCGGTTATGGGCGAGCCTGGCGCGTCACCAGTAACGCCTTTGCCTGTACGGGCGACGGCATGGCTATCGCCTACCGACGCGGCATACCCTTGCAGGATATGGAGATGTACCAGTTCCATCCCACCGGTATTTACAAAGTCGGCGTTCTGCTCAGCGAAGCGGCGCGCGGTGAGGGCGGCAAACTTCTCAATGGCAAGGGCGAGTACTTTATGGAGCGCTACATGCCCACGCTCAAGGACCTCGCCCCGCGCGACATTGTTTCGCGCTGCATCATCCAGGAGGTCAAGGAGGGGCGTGGAGTAGACGGCAAAGATTACGTCTTCCTGGATGTACGGCACCTGGGGGCAAAGGTGATCTCCGAGAAGTTGCCGGATATCACCGATTTCGCGCGCAACTACCTCGGCGTCGAACCGATTACCGAGCCTGTGCCGATCCAGCCGACCGCGCACTATGCCATGGGTGGAATTCCAACCGATGAAGATGCGCGCGTCGTGATCGACCCGCAGTGGACGCCCCAGCCCGGCTTCTATGCCGCCGGTGAAGTAGCTTGCGTCTCGGTGCATGGCGCCAACCGCCTGGGCACCAATTCGCTGGTAGACCTGATCGTGTTTGGCAGGCGCGCGGGCAAACACATCGCCAGGTTCATTGCTGAAAACAGCCACGCGCCACTCCCTAATGAACCAGAGGCGTATGCGCGAGAGTTGGTAGACCATCTCTATAGCTCAACCGGTGCGGAATCGGCGGCGCGCGTGCGCAGTACGCTGCAAAACGAGATGGACGACAAGGTCTTTGTCGAGCGCAGTGATCAAAGCCTGCGCCTTGCTCTCGATACGTTGGATGGCTTGCAAGAAACCTATAAGCGGGTACAATTACAGGACAAAGGCAAGAGATTCAATACAGAGCTGACCGAAGCAATTGAACTTGGCTTCTTGCTGGACTGTGCCGAGGCAACAATCCATGGTGCGCTGGCGCGCACTGAGAGCCGCGGAGCGCACTTCCGCCTCGATTACCAGAAGCGCGACGATGTCAACTGGTTGAAACATACGCTTGCGTACAAGGGTGTCAGGGCGCATGATGTACGCCTGGATTATAAGGATGTCAAATTGATTGATGACCCAATTTTCAAGCCCAAGGAACGGAAATATTAAGGAGGTAAAACCATGAATGTGTTGGTGCGTATCAAGCGCTTCGACCCTGAAAAAGATAAGAAGCCGTACTGGGCAGAATATCGTGTTGAGGCTGACCCCATCGACCGCCTGTTGGATGCCATGAACACCATCAAGTGGACGATGGATGGCTCGCTCACTTACCGCCGCTCTTGCGCACATGGTGTGTGTGGCTCGGATGCCATGCGGATCAATGGCCGCAACCGCCTGGCTTGCAAAGTGCTCATGCGCGATGTCGGCGCCAAAGTGACCATTGAACCCATGCTTGGCTTCCCGGTCATCAAGGACCTGGTGGTCGATATGGAGCCGTTCTTTGATAAATATAAATCTGTCAAGCCTTACCTGATTAACCACGACAATGAGCCGGGCACGGAACGCTTACAAAGCCCGGCTGAACGGGCGCGCTATGACGAAGGCACAAAATGCATCCTCTGTGGCGCTTGTACGGGTTCATGCCCCTCCGTTTGGGGTAATCCCGACTGGGTTGGCCCCGCTTCGATCGTCAACGCTCACCGCTTCATCTTTGATAGTCGCGACCAGGGAGCGGCAGAGCGGTTGGCCATTCTGGGACAACGCGATGGCGTCTGGCGCTGTCGCACGATCTTCAACTGTGCCGATGCCTGCCCGCGTGGTATCCCCGTCACTGACCTGATCGAGCAGGTCAAACGTGCCATCGTCTACAACGACGCGGGGGGCGAATAGCGACCACGTAGCTAAGGCAGGGGCAGCGCGCAGGGCAGGGGCAAGCCCTGCCCGTACATTTTAGTAGCGCGAAATGAGGTGAAATGTAGGGGCAGGGCTTGCCCCTGCCCTGCGACCCCGCCCTGGGGGGCAATGATTATGGAAACATGGCAGCACCGTGATATCATCACTAATGGCATTTGTATGCACTATGTAACTCAGGGCCGCGGTCCCCTTGTTGTGTTACTGCACGGCTTCCCTGAATTCTGGTATTCCTGGCGTTACCAGATACCTTTTCTTGCTGAGCACGGCTTTACAGTCGTTGCCCCTGACTTGCGCGGCTATAACGATACGGATAAGCCGCGCAAAGGATACGACGTGCCCACGCTGTTGAAAGATATCGAGGGCTTCATCAAAGGGCTGGGACAGGAGCGAGCCATCATTGTCGGACACGACTGGGGCGGTGCGTTAGCGTGGGCCTTTGCCATCTACTACCCGCATATGACCAGCCGCCTTATTATCATGAACGCGCCCCATCCACAGGCGATGCAGCGTGAATTGCGCACGCTCAAACAACTGCGCAAAAGCTGGTATATCTTCGTCTTTCAAATCCCGTGGCTCCCCGAAGCGCTCTTGCTGCGCAACCATGCCAATGAGATCGGGCGCATGCTCAAGGGAGCGGCGCTGCAAAAAGCGGCATTTCCCCCCGAGGTTACCGCGATATATCAGGAGGCTATGAGCAAACCTGGTGCTATGACCGCAGGATTGAACTATTATCGCCAGCTCTTCCGCCATCCGCCAGTTTCTGTCACCAGAAACAACAGGGAGACTGCACACATCAGTGCGCCCACTCTCCTGATTTGGGGAGAGCACGATATTGCTCTTGGGATCGAACTGACGCAAGGTCTTGAGCAATGGGTGGATCAAATCGAGGTCAAACGTCTCCCCGACAGTGGCCACTGGGTGCAACAGGAACAACCCGACAAAGTAAACCAGCTCATGCTCAATTTCTTACAGAATCGTTCATGACGTAGGGGCGCAATTCATATTGAAGGTTCATCATTGCGCCACCACAAAAGGAAAGCCGGACCGCCGCTGCACCTCTGGGGGGAAGAGATGCAGCACGCTCATGTCAAAACAAGCACGAGCAAGCGATCCGGCCTTCTGGTGAAAACGGTGGACACAGTGCTGCAGAGCAGCACTGATCAACACCTATCACCAAATACAAGAAGGATAGCTACTGATAAAGCACATTTTCCTCAAAGCATTGGACGTAATGTCTTCCATTTTCAGACTGCGTAACAACTAGCGTTCCTCCATAAAACCCCTCGGCAGTCGCCAACCAGCGCTCACCGCACGCCCGGCACATCCCGTGGGACGCCTCGTACATCTTCGGCACAGGTAGCGCCGACAAGTGTTCTCCCATGTTATTGATCAATCGTAAACACCACGCACACTGTTGTACCATCATTCCCTCATGTCCTTTTAGTTGGTCTACTTATTTATTCCTCGACGAGCCGTTTCTTTGCATTTAGAGATGTAGGCGTGGTTCAAATGAACTTGACAGTTCCTCACAGACTCAATAACGCGAATTGTACTGAGCCAATTCAGGTTTAAATGTCAGTGTTCAGGCTGTCAAGTACAATTCGTCCACATTGAACCTTGCCCTAACGTTTGATCTGTTCTTCCGACACACTTGGCAGCGACGTTGGAAAAACACAATGCGGAAATGGAATATTTTGCAATACCGCTACTTCGGATGTTTGGCCCGCCGTCACATTCTCCGCAACAAGGACATTTGGCACCAATTTACAATCGTTAATAACCCACCAGTCCTGGAAGGTACCCTGCGCATTCACGAGTAACACGTGTCTTGAACCAGGCTGACGGCCAGCTATATACACCACAAGCTGAACTTGATCACCCGCTGTAAAATTGCTTCCACAGAAACGTATGCGCGATTGAGCCTTGTCGATCCCCTTTGAACAAAGACTGACCATTGGTTTTGGCGTACCAGGTGTCTGAGTCACCGTAGCCATCGGATAAGCCGGGACCACTTTCCCAAGTTCCGCTGTCGGCGGATGAGAAACTATCGTTGGCGTGCGCTGTGCCAGGCTGGTAATCGTCTCCCCGGAGGGCTGAAACTGCTTATTACCGTTAACTGAAAATGAATAAGCCAGCACCACGAACGCCGCCAGCACCACCAGGAATCCTACGATAGGGATACCGGCAACAGGTATTGAGCCCATCGTCGCATTTCTCGACCTCTTCTGCCCTGGTTTCAACCAGAATGGGAGCAGAGCCAGCAGATACATCATCGCTGCTTTCATTCGGCCGATCGCATACCCAGACAGGGCATAGCCCAGGGCCAGATCTTCGCGCAGTCTCTCCTGCCGACGCTGCTGGCGCACAAGACGCGCGGCAGAAGGGTTCTGTATACGCTCCAGCACACTCATCGCTAGCGGCGGATAATAATGTGTACGCTGAAAGTGCGCTAGTGTACCGGTGAGCAGATCGGTGGTGCGCTTCAGCTCAGCACAACGCTGTTGGCACGTTTCACAAAGAGCGAGATGTTGTTGAACACTTGACCATTCTTTAGCAGGGAGTTGCTGACCGTTATAGGCAAGCAGCGTGCTATCATCTGGATGCACCATGCTGACCGCATCCTCAGAGCACCGCGTTTGTCTTGACATAGGTCAACTACCTCACCTGCAATTACTATCTGCTCGTCTGAGTAGATGATTCATAAAGAGCGCGAAATTTTTCCACACTACGAGCAACGCGCTTACGAACTGCCTCTGACGTCATCCCCAATATATGACCAATCTCTTCATACGTGAAGCTGTTGCCATAATGCAGATGCAAACACGCAGCATCCTGCGCCTTCATTTTCAAGAGCGTCTCATGTACAAGTATGCGCGTCTCCACCTGATTTTCTGGGCCAGGCACCATCAAATGGCTCGTAACGTCTTCGGGACAGGAGGGATCATCCAGCCCAATGAAATGGCGCAAGCGCCTGCGGTTAAGATAGCGGAGACCATAATTTGTGGCAACACGATAGATCCAGGCGTCTACTAGAAGGTCAGGAGATGTTTTCCCGATCTCTTTATACACCTGTAAAAAAGTATCTTGCGCAAGGTCAAGGGCCACTTCGCGGTTATCCACAAGGCGATGCAAATATCCCGTTATGGGTTGTTGTAACCGTTCAATCAGTGAACAAAATGCCTGTGCATCCCGCGCACGTAGACTCTCTACCACCTGGACATCCATCACCATTTGGCCTTATCCGCTCCAACAAGGTCGTATCCGTTTTCTATGTAGTTTCGAGATGCCTTTACTATTACAATCAATAACTCAGCCCAAAACGGACACTTTTTACCCGAACTTGTCGGAAATACGCATCTCGCTTATACAACGGATACAGCAATGGTGTGATATCCAGATGACCCATCTGGCGCAGGCGGAGCTACCTGAGGATCCTGCACATTCCCTTCCATATCGATGGCCCGCGTAATGAGGGTATAGTTGCCGGGTGAGGTAGGATGCCAGGGAAACTCCCAAAGCACCCAGGTGAGGTTAGAGAGGGGACGTTTGAGGGTTGCAACTTGCCAGCTATTCCCCCCGTCGAGGCTGACATCAACTTCGGAGATACCTTTGTTGCCAGAGAAAGCAACTCCACCAACGTACGCTACCTGGTTGACAGGTACGTTTGCTCCTACCAGGGGAGTATCGATGCGAGCGGTCAAGCGTATGGGCGCGGGATCACTCCAACCACGCTCCTGCCAGTAGCCCTGGTAATCCTTCGTTACGACCTGGATGCGCGTCAGCCACTTACAATGCTTCATGCCGTATATGCCCGGGACAAGCATGCGCACCGGGAAACCATGACCCTGTGGCAGGGTCGCTCCATTCATACGCACAGCCAGCAGCGTAGTAGGCTCAAGCGCTTTATCCAGGTGAATACTATCGCTGTAATCATC
>JRHI01000249.1_pt1 | contig 61646 bp, 42 predicted proteins | sample 215371 | NCBI WGS metagenome assembly JRHI01 (sample SAMN02929681, study PRJNA255918) | sediment metagenome | biome: cave system; feature: Ice Cave; material: Sediment; isolation source: sediment from deep within a dark volcanic ice cave with no known source of... ...
CTGTACATGCGCCCTCATTTGGAACAGCCTCTTAATGATTCTGATCCGAAAATCCGGAGATTTGCGATTCAAGGCCTGAAAAATGCGTTCTACGAGACAGGTACGAAGGCCGGCGAATGCAAGTTGAGAAGCTGCCTGGGTGATCCCGACGGAGATGTTCGCGAGGATGCTGCAGATCTCTTGTGTAAGATGCAATCACAATGGGAGTGGCGATCTTGGTGGATGATTCCATTGTTCCATTGGAGGAATGGGTACATAGCTGATTCTTTCAGGTGAAATTAGGTATGTCCCCAACCCCACCTACAGCCAAAGCGCCTGGGTGAGAATATGCCTTCGGACCAAACCGCATTGGAGGAAGAAACTAATGAAGATACTAGCCACCGTAATCTGCCTTGTGCTGGCTGCCTACCCTACGCAAGCAGTCAAACTTTGGGCGGCCGACAAATCAGAATCCCCTGCACCATTCGACAAGGGGTTCAAAGGGCAAGGGAAATACGACGCCCACCACCCTTCAGACAACGACTGGATTATCGGTATTTGGAGGAGCAACAAACTCTCTTATGGTAACTTCGAGGAATGGAAGGGCACAATACAAATCGAGTTAGTTGCTTCTTCACATGACCGGATTGGCCTTTTTCTCATCTCTGCCGACGGCAAGCGATCGCGCGCTGGGGACAGCCAGCCGAGCATCATGGACGAGAGTAAGAGTCTGTCCCACAAGGGGTGGAACTGCCAATTTGGCACCCAGCCTGGAGTTGAAATACCGGCCAAATAGGCCTCTGACAGGCTGCTGTCATACTGAACAGACGCACCCATATGGGATAGACTCTAAGCTTTTTTTCGGCCCAGTCGGCAGCGGCTTCTTGTTCCACTATCGGCGCTCCGGCGACGTTTTGATCCTCGACTTGAACGCCAGCGGAGCATGCATTCACGCTGAACTGCGCCGCGAAAGGAAAGAAAAGGAAGGAAAAACAATGGAAGGAGAAGAAAAGGAGAAGAAAAGACTGCAATGTTGGAATCGGGGCGGCCAATGAGTGCGAAGAAAATAAAGGGGTCGAGGGTTGTTTTCGACTTCAATAACGACTCCCGACCTTTTCGTTCCTCCACCTTCAACGGCCAGACTACGGCCGCCATTGGTTACAACGCCACTGCGGCCGCCGTGCAGACGGCCTTGCAGGGCCTGTCCTCCATCGGCAGCGGCAACGCCCTTGTGGCCGGCGGGTCCGGCGCTCCCTGGCAAGTGCGCTTCGCCGGGACGCTTGGCGGTTCCGTGCAGCCGGCGCTGGCGGGCAACGGCTCGGGGCTGACGGGCGGCACGTCGCCGTCGGTGGCACTCACCGTCACCTCGCTGGGCGGCGACGCTGGACGGGTGCAGCAGACGACCGACCCGCGCGGCATCAGCACGAAAACGAATTACGACTGGGATAGGCGATTTCAGTTCATTCTTGGCCGCTGGAGCGGCGAAAAATGAACCGCCGCCGATTATTCCCCGGCCCGCTCCACCATCGGGCGAACGGTCGCCTCGATCTTCGGTCGAAGCTCTTGCAGAATGGCTTCAATGCGTTGTTCGCGGGTCTCGTTCGCCGCGGCAGCAACGGGCCGTGCATTCATGGCAGAACTCCTTTGGGGAAGAATCGGCGTCGATTTCCAGCCTCCCCTCAGCTTACCGCCCGATCCGCGGATTTCTCACCCAAGTAACAGCTGCACACCCAAGTTTGGAAGTTTGGCCGCCGAGGTCGAAAAGCTTTGACGCCCGCGCCGGTCGCTTTTACAATCCCCGTAGCGATGCCTTACCATCCGCCGCGCAGCCGGCGAAAACCGGGTTTCATGCCCGACTGGCACGCGACCATTCTATGGCACCGGGGGACACGTGCATGAAGACGTTTTACCGAATCGGGATCGCGTTAGGGGCTGTCTCATTCGCCTTGACAGCTGGGACGGTCGCGGACCCGCCCGAGAGCCCGATCTTTCCCAGGGGCGCCAAGCTGGAATTGCTCCATACGCGCAAGGCTACACTCAACAGCGGCCTTACCGAAGGCCCCGCAGCCGCCCCCGACGGACGCATCTACTTCACCGACATGCCGTTCGGCAAGGACAACGGCATGATCCTCCGGTACGACCCGAAAGCCAACAAGACTTCAGTGTTCACGGACAAGGCCTTCAAGTCGAACGGCCTGGCGTTCGACCTGGAGGGCAATCTCCTCTCCTGCGATGGCGCTGATGGCGGCGGCCGCTGCATCCGGCGCTGGGATCTCAAGAGCGGGGAAAACAAGATCGTGGCCGATCGCTACCAGGGCAAGCGGTTGAACTCGCCCAACGACCTGTGCGTGGACCTGAAAGGACGGATATACTTCACCGATCCCCGCTACAGCGGCACCGAGCCGAGGGAACTGGCCTACGAAGCCGTTTATCGCGTCGAGAAGGACGGGACCGTGCTCGAAATCACCCACGACGTGGAGAAGCCGAACGGCCTCGGACTCAGCCCCGACCAGAAGACGCTGTACGTCGCCGACCACAACAACGGCGGCAACCGTCTATCTCCGAACGATCCGGAGCCGAAGCGCGGGGCGATGAAGATCTACGCCTTCCCACTGGACAAGGACGGCCTGGTGAAAGGGGAGCGCAGGACGCTGGTGGACTTTGGCAAGGAGAATGGTTGCGACGGGATGCGGCTTGATACGAAGGGGAATCTCTACATGGCGATCCGCAGTCTCGCACGACCCGGCCTCATGGTGATCGACCCCGAAGGCAAGGAACTGGCTTTCCTGCCGACGGGACCGACCAATCAAAAGGGACTCTTCGAGGATTGGAAGGGCATCCCGAGCAATGTGGAGTTCGGCGTCGGCGACGACAGGAACACGCTGTACGTCACCATCGACAAAAGCCTGTACCGCATTCCGGTCAAGACACGAGGATTTCACCCGCAAACTGCTGGAAGGTGATCGTACTCATGGATGCGATCGAGAGATCGTCCGACGCCGCCACCGGCGAACCGGCCGCGCCGCCTGGCGCACGGGAGGCGCTGCGCTTGCGGGACCTTTCTGCCCAGCAGTGGAAGTCGGGGGTCGCGGCCTGGCTGGGCTGGCTGTTTGACGGCCTGGACATGCAGCTGTACATGCTGGTCGCCATCCCTTTCGTGGCTGAGTTGCTTGGCATCGCCGACCAAAAAGATCAACGCGTAAGCTACTACAGTTCCTGGATTCAGGCGGCGTTTCTGATCGGCTGGGCGCTGGGCGGCGGCTTTTTCGGGCGCGTCGCCGACCGACTGGGCCGAAGTCGCGCCTTGATGTTGACGATCCTCACCTACGCCCTGTTCACGGGGATGTCCTTTTTCGCACAGACGTGGTGGCAATTACTCATTTTCCGGTTCCTCGCGGCCCTGGGCATTGGCGGCGAGTGGGCGGTGGGCGCCTCGCTGCTGTCCGAGACCTGGCCGCGCCGCTGGCGGCCGTGGATGGCCGCCGTGCTCCAAACCGGCGTCAATCTCGGCGTGATGCTGGCCGGCCTGGCGACCTTTCTGCTGGCCGCCTTTCCGCATCGCACGGTGTTTCTCGTTGGCATCCTGCCAGCCTTGCTGGTGCTCTGGATTCGCCGGGCGGTGCCGGAGCCGGAGGAATGGCATCGGGCCAAGATGCAGTCCGCAGACGCCGCACCGGGGTTCGTGGAGTTATTCCGCGGCCCGGTGCGGCGTATCACCGTACTGATACTGCTGGTCTGCGCCCTGGCGCTGACGGCGCACTGGGCGTTTCTGTTCTGGTATTTGCAGCATTTACGGAACCTGCCGGAGCTGAAGTCATGGACGGCGGAGGAAAAGACCCAGCTCGTGAGCCAGGTTGTTTGGCTCGTCATGCTGTCGTCCATTGGGGGCAACTTCCTGGCGGCCTTGCTGGCCCGCTGGCTGAAATACCGGCGCGCCATCGCCTTGCTGTGCCTGGCTTACGCGGTTTCGATGTTGGCCACCTATAGTGCGGCCCACGACCACGCGACGCTCTGTTTCGGCTACGCGGCCATCGGCCTTTGCCAGGGCGTGTTTGCTCTGTTCACGATGTATTTGCCGCCGTTGTTCCCGACCTTGTTGCGGACGACCGGCGCGGGCTTCTGCTACAACATCGGCCGCATTGCAGCAGGCCTGGGCACGGTATTCTTCGGCCTGGTCGCCGGCATCTCCGCAGAAAACGACTTCCGTCTGGCTCTTTTTTGCGCGGGCTTCCTGTTCCTCCCGGCGGCGGCGATTGCCTGGATGATGCCGGAATTGCCGGACGAGAAAAGGCCGCTTGCGGCTTAGCGGGTGGAGACCAATCATGGATCGCGCGACCGGATCGTGTACGGAATTTGGCTACGAAGCCAACGATCAATGGGCGAAACTACCCGCCGGGTGGGCGTGGACGGAAGTCGCCGGTGTCGCCGTCGACAGTCTGGATCGTGTCTTTGTTTTCAATCGCGGCCCACACCCGGTCATGGTTTTCGACCGGGATGGCACGTTCCTCACTTCATGGGGGGAGGGTATATTTGTCCGGCCCCACGGTCTTTTCATCGGGCCGGACGATGCCGTCTACTGCACCGACGACACCGACCACACGGTCCGCAAGTGTACTGCCGACGGAAAAGTGTTGTTGACCCTGGGCACAAGCGGCAAGCCCTCGGACACCGGGACCACGACCATGGATTATCGTGGCATCCTTCGGGCTGGCCCGCCCTTTCATTACCCGACGAACGTGGCGCTTTCGCCCGAAGGGGACATCTACGTCAGCGACGGTTACGGCAACGCACGGATTCATCGGTTTGCGCCGGACGGACGGCTGCTTTTCTCATGGGGGCAGCCAGGCAGCGGCCCCGGGGAATTTCATGTACCGCACGGCATCGCCGTGGACAAGGACGGAACCGTGTACGTGGCCGATCGTGAAAACAGCCGCATCCAGGTCTTCGCGCCCGACGGCGGCTACCTGGCCGAGTGGACCGACGTCGCCCGGCCGTGTCAAATCGTCATCGACGGCGAGGGACACTTTTTCGTTGCGGAATTGGGCTTCCGTGCAGGGATGTGGCCCGGAACGACCGGTCCCAGCCCGGACGCGACGGGCGGGCGCGTGAGCATTTTCGACCCGGCCGGCACCCTCCTCGCGCGCTGGGGCGGCGGACGAAACCCGTGCGCTCCGGGAGATTTTTTTGCCCCACACGGCATCTGGGTCGATGGCCACGGTGACGTTTATGTCGGGGAAGTCGTGCAGTCGGCAGGAGGCAACCGCGGCCTGGTGTCACCCCATTGTCACTCCTTGCAGAAATTCGTTCGTCGGCGCGGCACCCTTTGACGGAGAATGGAACGATGAAAGCCTGGCGCTTCCACGGTTTCGACGACCTGCGGCTCGACGACGTTCCCGAACCGATCTGTGGTCCGCGCGACGTCCTGGTCGAGCCTCTCTGCGTGCAGCCGAGCGTGACCGAGGCGCAACTTGCCAAGGGCATCCCGACGCTGGCCTTCGACCGGATCAAACGCCGCCTGGAGACCGAAGCGCCCATACAGTTATTCGGGCATGAGTTTTGCGCCCGCGTCCTCGACGTCGGGCGTGAGGTGACCCGCTTCCATGCCGGCGACCGGGTCGCGGCGCGCGCGAAGCTGCCCTGCGGGGCGTGCCATCTGTGCCAGACGGAACGCAGCGACCTTTGCCGCAAGGGTCCTGTCATCGGTTTCGACCAGCCCGGCTGCTTTTCCGAACGGGCCTCCTTGCCGGAAATCGCCCTCGTGAAAGTGGACGACCGCATCTCCGACAGCGAGGCGGCCTGCTTGCAATCGCTCAGCGACAGCGTGGCGGCGGTCGAGACGGCCCAGTTGCGCATGGCGGACAGCGTGGTGATCTTTGGCCAGGGCAGCATGGGTCTGGAGTGTTTACAGATCGCCCGTTTGAGCGGCGCGGGACTGGTCGTCACCGTGGACGTGCGCGACGAGGCATGCCAGGTCTCCCGCGAACTGGGGGCGGACCGCGCCCTGAACGGCCGCGAGTGCGACATCGTAGCAACCATTCGTGACCTAACGGACGGTAACGGCGCGGATGTGGTCTTCGAGTGCGCGGGCGGCAGTCCGAAGCAAGGACTGGCCGGCCACACCACGCTCCTACAGGCCCTGGACGCGGTTCGTTCGGGCGGCAAGGTCGTGGGTGTTTCCTGGTTCGGCGGTCCGCTGCAATTGAACGTCGATCTCTTGCGCGAGCGGAGCCTCCGCTATCTCTTCCCGGACATCAGCACGCAGGCCCACCTCGAACACACGGTTCGCCTGGTCGCTTCGGGGCGTGTGAACGTGAAGGCGACCATCACACACGTGCTCTCCGGGATGGCGTCGGTCCCCAAGGCGTTCGAGATCACCGCGAATAAAGGCAAGTACAAGGCAATCAATCCCGCACAGGTCATGATGCGTACGTAACGACTGCCTCGCAACACCCACAATGATTCGCCGATCGGGTCTCCGTAGTGCAGAATCGGCATGGGCCGGCCGCGGTGGTCCAGAGTCGCGAACCTGGATGCCAGGTCCGCCCCGGTCTCCGATAAGACCGTTAGTAGTGCCGGTTGATGAGGTCGTTTTGCAGCCAGAGCAGCTTGCCGAAGGCTCGCAGCGTTTGCACTTCCGGCCCCCGCTCCAGGCCCAGGCTCAGGATCGTGCTGGTCAGGGCGTCGGCGACGAAGCCGAGCAGAGCATTCATCTGCACCAGGGGCACAGCGAGGTCAGCGGCCCCGGCCAAGGGCGTGTGCATCTTGCCGACCTTATCGAGGTAGGCAACCGTCTTCTGGTCGTAAGGCTTGGTAACGAGTGCGGTCAGGTACCGGGCCAGATGTTCCTTCCGGTAGCGGATCATCTCGTGGTCTGCGGTCAATTCATCGAGGGTCTTCGGCACAGGCCCCTCCTAGCCCTGGTGCCGGGGCAGAAAGTGCCGCCGGGTAGCATCGTAGCGGTGCAGCTGTTCGTGGACGGTGTTCACCAGGTTCGGGACCAGCGGAGCGAGGGCGGAGGCGGCGGCATGAATCGTCGCCACGTCGTCCGCACCAAATCCCATAAACTCCGACAGGTAGTGGAAGCGGTAGCTGAAGTCGGTTTCAAGGCGCGGTTCGTCGACCCTGCTGCATTGGTGGCTCCAGGGTGGGGGATTGACAGCGGGCAGTTCAGGCGGGACAATTGGATACGCTTGTCCAATTATCGACCAGGATGCCCTGGCTAAACTGGATGTCAAGATCCAGTTTACCGGTTCGAGGACAAAACCATGTTTTCGCAGACGGTGGAGTACGCTTTGCGGGCGGTCATCCATCTGGCGGATCACGCTCCGTCGCCTCGAACCACCGACCAGATTGCGGCGGCGACGTTGGTACCCAAAGCCTACCTGTCGAAGGTGCTACAAGGCTTATGCCGTGGCAGGATCGTTCGCTCGAAACGTGGCCTTGGGGGTGGCATGGTCCTGACGAAACCCCCGTCCGAGTTGACGATTTTGCAGGTCGTCAATGTGGTAGAACCGATTGGCCGAATTCGAGAATGCCCGCTCGGAGTGACGGCCCACGGGGTTCGTCTGTGCCCTCTGCACAAGCGTCTGGACAATGCCTTGGCGATGGTGGAAGAAGCATTTCGGCAGACCACCCTGGCTGAGATTCTGGCCGAACCCAGTCCAAGCCGCCCACTGTGCGAGTTCTCCTCCCGACTCACCCTGAAGTCGTGAGCCACGGCGGTTGCGGTGGACCGCTCCGGACGTCAGGGGACATAGCTCATTCATCAGGGTTGAAAGTACGAGCTATATCCGCGGCATCTTCCACCGCACGACCTCCAGATGCGTTTTGTCATCCTCACCGCGATAGGAACAACACGTCACAAGCGTCCCATCCTTGAGTTGCACCGTTGGGCCGAAGCCGCCGCCCTGACTGCGTTTGCCGGTCTTGGAGTCGAGCATGATGCGGTCCCTGGCGAAGTCGAATTCGAAGCCGTCGTCGGTCTCCACGCCGGGGATGGCGCGCACGCCCAGCGGCGGATGGAGATCGCGCACGGTGAACGTCAGCAAGAGCCGCTTGTCCTGGAGGCGTAGGATCGACATGTACATCTCACCGTAGTCGCCGAAGTCACGGCTGCGGTCGAACGTCTTGCCACCATCCGCGGACGAGAACAGGATGAAGTGGTCGCTCTGGTCGTTCTCGCCCTTGATGGGCCGAGCCTTGATCGGCAGCTCGTTGCTATCGACGCGGACCAGCGCCCAGATCTTCCCGGAGCGCGCCCGCCACAGCCACGTCTCGCCGCCGAAGAAGCCGTACTTGCTCTTGAAGTCCTTGGGTTGGCACTTCTGGGTCTTGTCCCAGGTCTTGCCGTTGTCCAGGGAACGCCACATCAGGTACGGGCCATCACCGCCATCGTAATCGACCCCGAGCAGGAGCGTCCCGTCGTCGAGCTGCAGCACATTCCGCGTCGAGTGGTTGGAAGCCTTCGGTTTGATCCCTTCCGACTCGATGTGAGTGGTTTCCCAACTTTTGCCGGCGTCCGTCGAACGGTGCAGGTAGCCGTGGACGTGACCATATTTGTTCCGTACGTCATTGGCAAGCAGGTGCCCCGTCATGAACAACGTCCCGTCCTTCAGCACGGTGAGGTACGGTTCGCGGCCGAGGAGGTCGAGTTGCTCTGGCTTCGACCACGTCCGCCCGCCGTCCCTGGAGCGAAAGAGGAGGTTTTGTTCCAGCACCTTGCCACCTTCCTTCTTGTACTGATGGAAGGCGGTCAGCAGCAATTCGCCGCTCGGAAGTACAGCGATGCACGGCTTGTAGTCGTCCGGCTCGCCGAGTGGCATCCGCGCGCACTCGATCCAGTCGGCTGCGATTGTCTTGCGCTGCTGGACGGCGATGGCATCGCGGACTGTGTCCTGACCGAAGACGGGCGTTGGCTCGATGAGTGCCAGACCGATCAAGATGAGTTTCATGAAGAGAAAGGGAGCGCGGTTGGTCATGAGCTTCACCGTTTCTTCCGCGGTTGCAGCAACGCGATGCGGTCGAATCACACCGGGCTGCCCGTCGTCGTCAGGGCTATTCCTGTTCTGGCTAAACGTTGATGATCTTGTGGACCACATGGCCATGCACGTCGGTCAGGCGATAGTCACGGCCGCCGTAGCGGTATGTGAGCTTTTCGTGGTCGAACCCCATCAGATGCAGGATCGTGGCGTGGAGGTCGTGGACATGGACCTTGTCCTGGACGGCATGCCAGCCGAAGTCGTCGGTGGCACCATGGGTCATCCCGCCCTTGATCCCGCCGCCCGCTAGCCACATCGTGAAGCCGAATGGGTGATGTTCTCGCCCGTTGTTTCCTTCGGCAGTCGGCGTCCGGCCGAACTCGCCACCCCAGAGCACGAGGGTGTCGTCGAGCAATCCCCGGGCTTTCAGATCCATCAGCAGTGCAGCAATGGGCTGATCGACCGCCGCGCAGCGCTTGGGCAAATTCTCGCGCAGACCACTGTGATGGTCCCAGGCGTTGTTCATCGGGGCGTCGAAGAGCTGGACGAAGCGGACACCGCGTTCCACCAGTCGCCGGGCCATCAGGCACTGCCGGCCGAACTGGTCTGTCACCGGAGTTCCGATGCCGTAGAGTCGGTGAATCTTCTCGCTCTCCCTCGAGAGGTCGAACGCCTCCGGGGCTTCCCTTTGCATCCGGAACGCCAGTTCAAAAGAAGCAATCCGCGCGTCGAGTGCGCTGTCGATGATCCGGTCTCGCTTGTGGATTTCGTTGAATTGGCGAAGCGCGTCGAGCTTGCCGAGTTGTCGCTTGAGATCACCCGACGGTTCGCGGAGGTTGGCGATCGGATTCTTCAAATCGCGGACCAGTGTTCCCTGGTAGGCAGCCGGGAGAAAACTGGAGGCCCACAACTGTGCGCCCTGGAAAACCTCGGCAGGACTGACGACAACGAAACCGGGCAAGTTTTGGTTCTCGGTCCCCAAACCGTAGACGAGCCACGATCCCATGCTCGGCCGCGAGAAGGCCTGCTCGCCTGTACACATTTGCAGAGCAGCCCCAGAATGGTTGATGTTGTCGGCCAGCATCGACCGAATGACGCAGATGTCATCGATGCACGAGGCCACGCGGGGCAACAGTTCACTCACCTCGATCCCGGACTGACCGTGCTTCTTGAACTTCCACGGCGAGGCGAGGAGATTGCCGGTCTTCGTGCGTTCGAGTTTCGGTTTCTCGAAGGGGAGCGGCTTGCCATTCTCCGCGATCAGTCGCGGTTTCGGATCGAAGAGATCCACATGGGATGGTCCGCCAGGCATGTAGAGGAAGATGCACCTCCTGGCGCGTGGCGTGTGATGCGGCTTGCGGACCTCATAGGGATGCGCGGCCCGGTCGGGGCTGTCGGCTGCTCGCTTCGGTTCTTCCGCCGCCAGCAGATCGGCCAGTGCCAGCAGGCCGAAGCCGCTGCCGGCACGGGCAAGCATGTGGCGGCGGGAAAGATACGCATCAGTCCCCATCGGTGTCTCCTGGGCGAGCCCCGGTTGGCGGGTCGGTAGGCGGTCAGTCCAGATACACGAACTCGTTGCTACACAGCAGCACATGGGACAGATCACACCAGGCGGCGCCGGCACCATCTTTGCCGGACCTGGCAAGGATTTGCCGTGCGAGTGTAATCTCCTCCCCGGTGGCTGGCCGGGCAAACAACAGATAAAAGGCCCGGTGGATGCGTGCCGTTTCGTCGTTCGGGACATCGCGCGCCAGCCGTTCCGCCAACTGCCTGGCCTGGACAAGCACGAAGTCGTGGTTGAGCAGGAACAGCGATTGCAGCGCGACGGTGCTGACATTCCGCTTTTCTTCGGCAGCGTCCGGATTGGCCGCGTCGAACAGCGTCGAGAAGTTGCTCCGGTCCCAGCGTGCCGTCTGCACGTACAGCGATCGGCGGGTCGTATTCAGGTCCGCGGTGGCCGGTCCGCCCATCGCCGGATCGAGCCGGCCCGCAGCCGAAAGCATGGCGTCGCGAATTGCCTCGGCCTCCAGGCGACGGGCAGAGAACCGGCCGAGCCAGCGGTTGTCGGGATCCTTCGCAAGTTGTTCGCGGGGCACCACACTTGACTGCTGGTAGGTCGCCGACAGCATGATCCGCCGGTGAAGTTTCTTCGGCGACCAGCCGTCCTCGACGAAGCGGGCTGCCAGCCAGTCCAATAACCCCGGATGGGATGGCAGTTCGGACAACATGCCGAAGTTGTTGGGCGTACGCACGATGCCGGTGCCGAAATGCCACTGCCAGACGCGATTGACGATCACCCTCGCCGTGAGCGGATTGTCCCTGGACGCGACCCAGTTCGCCAGTTCGCGCCGACCGCTCTGCGTGGTGATCTTCGGCTGATTGTCACCGGCGAAGAACTCTGGCAATCGCCGCGGCACCACCGGACCCAGCCGCGTGTAGCTGCCCCGGATGTGCAAGGGCACGTCTTGAATCCTGGGGAACAGCCCACCCGGCGTGCCTCCCTCTTGGGCGGCCTCGGCCAGCGGTGGCGCAGGCAGTAAGTCGTCTTGTAGCTTGTCGCTTTGCTTGACGAACATGATGCGGTCGGGGGCGTCGGCGGCCGGCTTCGGCGACTTCTTGTCGAGTTCTGCCAGCTTCGCTTTGACCTCGTTGAGCTGTTGCAGTTGTTGATCGCGCTTGGCCACGTAGGACTTCGCCGCCAGCGGCACACGATTAAGGGTGTAGTTGCCTCCCTTCGAGCCAAGCTCTTTCAGGATGCGCGTGCTGTAGAATATCCCGGCCAGAGCGTAGTAGTCGGTCTGCGAGAGTGGATCGAACTTGTGGTTGTGGCAGCGGGCGCAGCCCAGCGTCAGGCCCATGAACGCCTTGCCGATTGTGTCGATCTGGTCATCGACCATATCGCTGACCATCTTCTCCTTGTCGGCGTCGCCCCGGTCCCAGGAACCGTTGGTAAGAAACGTGGTGGCGATCAGCCCGTCGGCGTAGAACTCCTGGCCATCAGGGCTGGGAAGCAGGTCCCCGGCGATCTGATGTACGATGAACTGGTCGAAAGGCAGGTCGCGATTGAACGCTGCCACCACCCAGTCGCGATAGCGCCAGGCTTCCATCGGCTCGCAACCGGCATCGCGCGCCTTCGGGTTCCCGTCGTGGTAATCGGCGTATCGAACGACATCGAGCCAGTGCCGGCACCAACGCTGACCATATGCCGGCGAGGCCAGCAGCCGATCCACCACCTTGGTGAACGCATCGGGCGAATCGTCCTTCAAAAAGGCATCGACTTCCTCGGGTGTCGGAGGCTGGCCGGTGAGATCGACAGTCGCGCGGCGGAGCAGGATTCGCCGATTCGCCGGTTTGGCCGGGGGAATGCCGCGCTTCTCCAACTCCGCTAGGATGAACCGGTCGATCTCCGTGCGGGGCCAGTCCCGGTTCTTGACTTCTGGCGGAGTAACGCCGCGGACCGGCTGATAGGCCCACCAGCGCCGCTGTTCCTCGGTGACCCTGAACTTCCTACCAGGTGCGGCGGCGACTGGCTTGCTCGCGTCGGGCCACGGGGCCCCCTGCATCACCCAGCGCTTCAGTTTCATAATCTCCGAGTCGGACAGCTTCCCGGGCGGCGGCATCTTCAAATCGCCGCCATAACCGACGGCCTTGATGAGACGGCTTTCATTCGGCTTTCCCGGCACGAGCGCCGGACCACCGTCGCCGCCCTTGAGCGCAGCTTCCCGCCCGGTTAGACGCAGTCCGCCGCGGACCTTCTTGTCGCCGTGACAGGACTGGCACTTCTCAACCAGAATCGGCCGGATCTCTCGCTCGAAGAACTCGGCCACGGCAGGATCCGTCCTGGCGAGTTCTTCCGCCACGGCCAGGTTCGGAGACCACGACACCAGAGCCGCCACGATGAGAGGAGGCACGCGAACGAGCGGAGAGGATCGAGTGGTGTTCATGGAATTTCGGTCAGATTCGCGAAAGCCGGTTGATAGCGCTCCCATTCCTTGCCTGTCGCCCTGAAGCCACAACTCCGCGCCCGCGAGTAAGGCCTTCTCGGCGGACAGTTGAACGGCAATGGCGTTCTTCCCTGCCTTCACGAATTTCGCCGACGCGCTACCTGTACGCAAACCGTGTCGCGTGTCGCCCGCTCGACGGACTGATCGACCTTGTTGTAGGCGTCAGCGCCGCCCATGTGACCGAACACGAAGATCCGAGTCTGGGTTCGGATCGTGGTGCACCGAGGGTTGCCGTTCCCACTCCCCGTGTCAGATCTCCGCCAGCCGTTCTCTGGAGTCGCCGAAACTGTCGAGCTGCACGCCTGCCTTGTCCATCAACGACAGGTACAGACTGCACATCTTCCGGTTCGGCTTGCCCAGGTAGTCGAGGATGCGACCAGTCTTGATCTGCCCGCCGCCTCGGCCGACCATCACCACCGGCAACTGGTCGTTGTTGTGACTCCCGGTCATCATGCTGGAGCAGAACAGGATCATCGAGTTGTCCAGCAGTGTCCGGTCGCCCTCCTGCACCTTGTCCAGCTTCTCCGCGATGTACGCCAACTGCTCGGTGAAGAATCGGTTCACTTTCAGCCAGTCGGCCCCGTCGCTGTGCGACAGCAGGTGGTGGATCATGTAGTCCACCTTCAGGTGCGGGAAGCGGAGCGACGAGTGGTCGTTGTTCAGTTTCAGGGTACACACCCGAGTGGTATCGGTCCGGAACGCCAGCACCAGGATGTCGCACATCAGCCGCATGTGCTGGTCGATGTCCTGCGGGATGCCGTCGGCCGGCCGCGGGATATCGGGCTTGGCGAGGGTCGGCCGCCAACCTTGCAACCGGCCGGCCTTGCCGGCCCGATCGATTCGCTGTTCAACTTCGCGGACCGACGACAGGTATTCGTCCAACCGCCGCTGGTCGGACTTGCTCACCGTGTTCCGCAGTCCGCGCGTATCGGCGATGACCGCATCAAGGACACTCTTGTCGGTCCGCCCAACCTCGTCGCGAAACAGCCGGTCGAATGCCAGCGCCGGATACAGCTCCAGCGGGGTCGGCGTGCTCGGCGAACTCCACGAGATGTGCGAACTGTAAATCATCGAGTAGTTCTTGTGGATCGCCGCGATCGACGGCTCGCACCCCAGGACCAGGCTCGGAACCTTCGTCTGCTCCTTGAGCCGCTCGGCGATCACCTGGTCACAGCTGATGCCAGACTTGATCTCACCGGCGGGAGCCAGGTGCGCCCCGGTCAGCAGGTTCCCGGTCTGGCAACTGTGGATGCCGCCAATCAAGGCCTCCTGGGTGTACAGTCCGCGGAGGAACAGCATCTTTTCGCGGAACGGCCGCAGAGACTCCAGCACCTTCCCGAATTCCATCTGGGCGCCTTCGCCCTTCGCCCACCACTCCTTGCTGTGATAGCCGTTCCCGGAGAACAGGCAGGCGAACCGCACCGGCGGCTCCGAGGACCGGCCCTTCGGCTGGTCGTCGCCCCAGACCGGGACTGACTCCAGCCACGGCAGAGCCATGGTCACGCCGACACCGCGGAGAAAAGCCCGGCGGGAGACGGGGTAGGTGATTGGTATCGTCATCACATCTCTCCAGTGGGTTACTCGTCGCTCGCGAAGTCACTCCCGCGGATCATCCGAAACGGCGGGCTGCGCACAATCGTCAGCACCGCGGTCGACAGTCGGCCGTCGTTCTTGCTCAACTCCGCAACCATCTCGTCGATCAGCGACGTGTCCGAAAGCGTGGTGGCTCGTCCTAAAGCATACCCGAGCAACCGCCGGCTGAACAGCCGGACGATCACGTCTTTCTTCTTCGTCAGCAAATAGCTCCGCAGTCCATCGATTCCCTCGAACTCCGTGCCGTCCTTGAGCTTCGCCTTCGCATCGACCGCCAACCCGCTCGACTCTTTTTCTCGGAACCGGCCGATGGCGTCATACTTCTCAAAGACGAATCCGAACGGGTCAATCCGCACATGACACACGGCACACGAGGCGACCGACACGTGTTTCTCGACCTGCTGGCGCGTCGTGAGCTTGTCGGCCCCCCCTTCCACGTCGGGCAAGATCGGCACATTGGCAGGCGGTCGAGGCAGCTTCTCGCCAAGCAGCGTCTCGACCACCCAGTTACCGCGGAGAACGGGGCTGGTGCGCGACGCCCCGGATTGCTTGGCCTGGACGCTGGCCAATCCAAGGATGCCGCCGCGCCCGAACTTTCGCACACCCTCGACTCGCCGCCACTGCGGCCCGGCCACGCCCGGGATCCCGTAATGTTTGGCGAGCAATTCGTTGAGGTATGTGTGATCTGAGTCAAGGATCTCAATCACGGGTCGGTCGCCCTGGAACAAATCCTGGAAGAACAGGATGGATTCTTCGTAGATCGCCTTGCGGAGGTTGGCGTTGAACGTCGGGAACAGTTTCTCGTTCTTCTCCTTGAGCTCGTCGAAGCCGCGGACGTGAATCCATTGCGTGCCGAACTCGGTCGCCAGCGCCCGGACGCGGTCGTCCTTGAGCATCCGTCGAGTTTGCTCCGCGAGAATCTTCGGGTGATGAAGTTGGCCGGCCGCGGCGAGCCGGCGCAGTTCGTCGTCGGGCACCGACGACCAGAGGAAGTAGCTGAGCCGGGTAGCGAGTTCCCAGTCGTTGATCGGGCCGGGCGCTTTTCCCGGCGGGGCCTGTTCAATCCGGAACAGGAACGCGGGCGACACCAGAATCCGGGCCAGCACGCCGCGGAATGCTTCGTCGTGGGCCTCTCGGGGGGCTAACGCAACCCTGCCCGCCTCGCGCAGGGTGCGGTGCAAGTCGAGCAGCTCCGTCTTCTCCTTCTCGTGCAACGGGCGGTGGTAGGCCCGGGCGGCGAAGTCGAGCAGCATCTCCAGTTGCTTCGGGATTGCCGCCTCCGCGTCCTTCTCGAACTCCTCGGCTCGCTTGCGGAAAACCGGGCGCTGGCCCTCGAAGTACGCCAGGAGTTCCTTCGGTTGGTCCTGGGTCACGAACCCAATGAACTGCGGAAGGTAGTTGTTCTCGGCGACCGGCTGCTGGCTGATGAACCGGTGTTCGTCCCAGAGGCGGTCGATCCGCCCCTTCTGCTCGTCGTCAAGAAACAACCGAATCAGCGGTTCATCCTCGCGGTGAAACATCTTCAGGCTTACGACTTCATCGGTGGGGACGACACCGGGGAAACAGATGAACCAGGGGAAGCAGTGGCGGAAGTCGGCGTGTTCCTGGAGAAGTTGCTTGTAGCCCGCTCCGTTCGGAGACGCCACAACCGGGCTCCTGCCATCCCAGCGGGTATCGGGGGCCGGCGGGGCGGTCAGCACCTGGAACTGCACGACGCGATCACCCGCGGCCTCGTTCAACGTGCCTTCAACCACGAACTCGCGGTCGCGGAACAGGGCCGCGGGCAGCCGCACTTGGGTGACTGTGTTCGCGGCGACGACGAGGCTGGCTTCCTCAGCGGGCCTCCCGTCCGGGCGCCCGCCGAATCGTTCCTTCTCAATTCCGTAACTCGTGCCCCTGGAGAGCGGCTTCGTGAAGCGGGCCAGTTCCAGCCCGTTCAGCAAGGCACTGTCACCGGAAACGAGGTTGTCGTACAGGATGCGATCGGGGTCTTTCTCCTTGACAGGCCGGGCGCCCGTCAAAATCGCCTGAACTTGTGCGGCGAGTCTAGCGGCGTCGGCCTGGCGTGCGGGGTCCGATGCCGCTTCGCGCCATCTGCCGAGGACCGAATCCGGCGGGATGACGGGGGCCGTTGCCTTCGCCGACGGCTGCGACGGTCCCCGAACGAAGCTCCAAACTTCCTTGTTGCCGTGCTTGTCGGCGTGAGGGTTGCCGTCGAGGACGGTGTCGGCGACATCGGCGGCCAGGTCCCAGGTGCGGCCCGGCTTGTCGGTTTCGGTGACGGCGAGGGCGATCTCCGTGAGGTCGCAAATATGGTCGCCGTTCCGGGCGTCCACGGCCAGGATAAGCAGATCCCCTTTTTCGACCTTGAGCACCTTGCCCGAGGGCTTTGCCTCTCCGCCGAGATCGAGCACCCCGTCGGCGAGAACGACGGCTCGGTTCGCCCGGCGATGTTCGAGCCACCACGCCACGCCGTTGCCGCAGGCCGGGTGGGCGTGGGTCACTCGGGCCGCGACGCGGACGGTCCGGGCTACTGGACTTTTCCAGACAGCTGCGACGAACTCCTTCGGCGTTGGATGGACCGCGACCTTGTGCGGCGGCAACTTCCCGGGGATCTGTTCGAAGGTGTCCGAAGAGTTTGAGACCAGGATCGGCAGGTCGGCGCCCTGCCGTCGCCAGCCGTTGATTGCAGGCATCCTGTCGTTTTTCGGAGTCTTCTCGTCCAGCCTTGCGAGGGTCACTGCCGGCACCACTCTCCCAACCTTCTCGGGGTCGGCGACTTCCTCCTTCTTGAGAGGTTCGATGGCCAGCACCTCGATCCAGCGCTTCAGGAATGCCACGTCCAGCCCATGTTTCATGGCGAGGGCTTCGGCGAACCGTTTCCGGTCACGGGCCACCTCCGCCGTCGCATCAAGGTACTTTGCGGCATCCGCGAACACAGCGGAGTAGTCGATTTCGTAGACGGGGCCGAACCGCGGATAGTCCCGCAAAAGGAGTGGCGGTTTGCCGGGACTCTCGAAGCGCGGGCGGCGCCACACGACGTGGCCGGCCTTGCCGTCCGGGAAGGTATCGCGAGTCTCGAGGTAGAGAATGACTTCGCTCTGTCCGGGTGCTGGTTTGACAGGGAGTCTCAGCGGCAGCGTTTCCAGCGCGGCCGGGTCGTTGGCGACCTGCCGCACCGTGTTTCCGTACCGGTAACTGCCGATCGGAACGAAGTTCCACAAGGCTCTTTGCCACGCCGCGATCTCGGTTGCCAGCGATCCGACGTCCTTCTCGGACGCTTGCCGCCAACGGGCGCGGATCCGATCGAGTGGGTAAGAACGCGCCTTGCCCGTCAAGGTTTGCCACAGCACCCCGAGATACTTCGGGTTTAACTTCTCCCGGCGCGCCACTTCCTCCAAGGTCGTCCTCCCGGAAGCAAGGGCCTCGCGGTGCTGGACCGTGGCCGTGAGATACGGCTGCAGGGGCAACCGGCCGTCGGCGGTGTACTGCGCATAGAACTTGCGGAGCCGGGCAAGGCTTTCGTTGGTCCAGTCGCGTCGGGTCTTGGTGGGCGAGAAGCGGAACCCGTCCGGGAGGAGGACGGCGTGGTCCGCGATGTCCTTGGCCGCGTTGAGATACTTGGTGAGCAATGCGGGTGAAATGTCCGAGAGCGCTTCGGCGGCGTTGGTAAATCCTTCGCCGGCAGCCCCGTCCGCGGGGAACTCCCGGGTCGGCCGCAAATCCACCCCCGTCAGGTCGCGGATCGTGGCGTCGTACTCGGCATTGCTCAACCGGCGGAGCGGGATGTATCCTGGGTCGCCGGCGCGAGCGCGCGCTTCGGCGTCAAGGAACCCGCGGACCCAGGCGATCATTTGTTGCCGTTCGTCGGGCGTCGGCTGCGGCTTGCGCTTGGGCGGCATCTCGCTCGCTTCGAGCATCTCGATCATCTGCTGCCACGGCTTGAGGTTCTTTTTCACACGGTCGAGCGCGGAGAACTGCTCCAGGTCGAGGCTCCCTTTCTTGACCTTGGTCGAGTGGCACTCGAGGCAGTACTTCCTGACGAGCGGTTGGACAACGGTAGCGTACTTGTCCGCCAGCGCGTCCGGTTCCGGTTCGTTCGCCGCAGTCGGCTGTCCGTGCTGGAAAGTCGGGACCCCAAGGAGCGCGCAAGCCAACAACCCGAAGATGCCTGCGACTCGAACGCCCAGGAACTTTACATTCATGCCAGCACTTCCTTCACGGGCTCCCCGCCCTGGGCAATCGCGATCGGCCGGCCGGTGCGATCCTGGACGGTCAGGTGCGGGTCGATACCCAGCAAGTGATAGATCGTGGCCACGAGGTTGGCGGGTGAAACCGGATAGCTCACCGGGTAGGCGGCGTGCTTGTCGGTGGCACCGTAGACCATGCCAGCCTTGACGCCGCCGCCCGTGAGCAGGCTGAACCCGCACTGCGGCCAGTGGTCGCGGCCAGCCCTGCCGTTAACCTTCGGCGTGCGACCCATCTCGCCCATCACGATCACCAGGGTGGAAGCGAGCAAACCGCGGTCGTCCAGATCCTGAATCAACGCAGGATACACCTGGTCCAGAACTGGCAGGTTGAGGTTTTTGAGCATGCCGAAGTTGTTCTCGTGCATGTCGTAAGCGTGGCCGTAGTGCCGAAAGATCTCCTGGTGAACGCTGACGAACGGCACTCCGACCTCGACCAGCCGACGGGCCACGAGCATGCTGGAGCCGTACAGGTTGCGGCCGTACCGATCGCGGACGCGGTCGGGCTCCCGGGACAGATCGAAGGCGTCCCGCGTCTTGCTCGATGTCAGCATGGCAAAGGCCCGCTGCTGGAACTTGTCGAGCCGGTCCAGGGATCTGGAGCGGCGGGTCTTTTCAAACACGTCGTCGAGCTGCTGGAGCAGCGTCCGCCTGCCGTCGAAGCGGTCCACCGTCATCTCCGGCAGGCTGTCCAACCCCGGCAGATACGGTTCGCCCAGAGGCAGCACGGGGTCGTAATACTTGGTCTTGGGTTCACGTGCGAATTTCGGATCGCATAGGGAGAATAATGGGTCGTACTGGCTTCCGAGGAAGCCGCCGTAGGGTCCGCCACGGCGGTAACCATTCTCGCCCCAGCCGGGGTAGCAGGGAAGGCACACTGCGCCGGGCAGCTCCTTCGGGCCCACGCCCAGGTACTGACAGATGGCCCCGATGTCCGGCGGGTCGGTCGGCTGGGCTTGCAACTGCGGGTTGCCGCCGGTGAAGCCAGTCATGATCGCCAGCGGGTCGTGCGAGTTGTAGGTGTGGGAGATCGTGCGGATCAGGCAGGCCTTGTGCATCAGCTTCGCCGTGCTGGGCAGATGCTCGCAGATCTGCAGGCCGGTCAGCGAAGTGGCGATTGGTTTAAACTCGCCCCGGACCTCCGCCGGGGCCTGCGGCTTCAAGTCGAACATGTCCATGTGGCTCGGTCCGCCGAGCAGATTGAACAGGATCACCGACTTGGCCCGGGCGGGTCTCCGGGCGGTTTCCGGCTCCGCCGCCCGCAAGAGGTGGGGAAGGGTTAGCCCACCGAACAGCGACAGGCTGCCAACCCGCATGAGTTCCCGGCGGGTCAGTCCGTCGCACAGAATCGAGCCGCGCCCGAGAACGCTTAGCATGACAACATTCCTTTTGCGGACAATTGGCGAGCAGGGTAGGTTGCGCGGATCTCTGCGGGAACTCCATTGACCTTATTGATCATAGATCGTGCAAGCGGTTTGATGCAATTCAAATGGATTCCAACGACAGATCATGACTGTCGCAACGTCGGATCTCGCCTGCGAAAACCTCCGCCTCGTGCTGATCAGGTTCCAGGGGCCGGTCGGATCCCGGTCACCACCGGCTGCCAGTGCGGCCACATCGCGGCGTGACCGACTTGGAGGTTTGTGATGCGCTTCTCGGCACGGTCAGCCAGGTGCATGACGTACAGCTGCCGCACACCGTCGCGCTTTGAGCCGTACGCCAGCCACTTGCCATTGGACGATGGCTGCGGGTGGTAATGCAACGAACCGTCCGGAGAGTTCGTGAGTTGAGCGGTCTCTCCGTCGAGCCGCGCCTGAAACAACTCGACGCATTTGCCGACGTGCGCGGTGTAGAAGACCGACCGGCCGTCGGCGGACCAGACCGGCGTGTCGCTGCTGCCGCCGTGGAAGTCCGGCACGTCGAGGAACTCGATCATGCCTTTGTAGCCGCGGCGATCGCCCAGTTTCTTCAGCCCCGTGCCGTCGGCGCGGACGAGGTACGGGTGGCAGTCGTGATGTTCGCCGCACAGGAACAGCACCCACGCGCCGTCGGGCGACCACGTCGGCGCGAAGTTGAATGGCCTGCCGGTCCTGACGTGGATGGCAGTCGAGCCATCCGCATTGGCCAGGTAGACCTGATAGTTCTTGTGGTACGCGATACGCTTGCCATCGCGCGAGCTGGTGAAGCCGTAGGCGAACTCCTTCGAATCCTTCGTCAGATCGAGCTTGTTGCGGCCGTCGCGATCCATGCGGAACGGGTGCGAGTTACCATCAATCAGGGCGGTGAAGCCGACCTTCGTCGGGTCGTTCGACCAGAAAAACAGACCGCTGTTGTAGAAGCTGGTCCGCTCAACCGCTGTGACGTTCTCCGACTTTCCGGAAGCCAGATCGACGAGGTACGAATCGACGAGCCAGCCGTCCTTGGTGAAGCGGAACTGCCTGTGCTCCTCCTCCCACCTTGCATTCTCTGGGTTCTGCCAGCCACGCCCGACGACTGCCGTCTTCCCGTCGGGAGACCACGCCGCGAATTGCGTCCAGGTATCCGCCTCCCGTGTCAACTCCTCGGCCAACACGGAACGGCCCGTCCCATCGCCCTTCACGATGACCGCACGCATCGTGCGCACATTTGCATGCCGCCCACCCGGCAGGTTGGTCCGCAGTTCGGTGTAGCCGATCCGTTGCTCCGGCACCGGTGGCGCTTCGGCCTGGATAGACGACCCATTCACGATGGCCAGGACGAACCCAACCACGAAGAGCTGTTGTGTGCGCCGGGAGTGGGTCATGGATCATCTCTCCTGGGCGACCCTACCGCTCATTCCTTAGTTTCCCACTTGTGGCAGGTGCGAGGCGGGTTACCGGAACCCTGACGATCAACACCACATGACCACCTGCTGTGCCGGCTCAGGGTCCGCAAACCACGGGCCAGGGGTCAGAGAAACAACGCACGCCAGAGCAAAGAGGACCGCGTAGTTCATGATGCTTCCCTCAGTCTTGCCAGAATGTCGATGCCCGTGGCGCCTGGTAACGAATCGCCAGATGCGGCGTTTCCAGTCGCTTTTGCTGCTGCGCGAGGGATTGCATGCCGGCTGCGACCAGCCCCGTCGTCAACAGCGTCCGCTCGACCGGGTAGGGTGCCTTGCCGGTCAGGAACATCTCCTCGGCCTTCGACATGAGTGCCGCGGAGTACGCGACATTGGGATTGGGCGGCAGGTAGAACAGGGTCGAGAGCGGCTCGGCCTGCCCCTTGATCCGGGCGGCGAACGTGAAGTCGTCCACAAGGCCGTTCATCAGGAGCATGGTAGCCTTCAGGCCGTCGGCGTACTCGAAGCGGTAGGCCACGGGGGTCTTGACCCACGCACGTATCTGCTTGACGGTCGGATATCGGTGGCTGTAGGTGTCGGCCTGCGCCAAGGTCTGGCTGCGGCACAGGCACGCTTCAAACAACCTCGGCTCCCACCCACCGGCCTGCCAAGAACCCGCCGCCATCGCCTTCCAGACCGAGTCGCCGCGCAGAGCTTGCAAAGTCGCCACCCCGGTCTCGCCTCCCTTGCGCCGTTCGGCCATGCACTGGATGACTTCCAGGGCGTGGAAGTCGTAGCTGTCCACACCTCCGATCGCCATACAGAGCACCTCCTCGACCTCTGCCCCGAATGGCATGTCGATCGCGGGCATGCGCCACGTCACCGGTAACGATGAACCGGCCAGGAACGGGAACTTCATCTCGCGGGCAGTGTCCACCATCTCCTTCGCCCACGCCCAATTCCAGGAGAGGTGCTTGTCGTTGTAGATGGGCACCGTTCTGCCATCTTTCTTGAAGACCTCCACGACCTGCTGGAAGAACTCGTAACGCGGGTACTTCTTCTGCCCGATCTCGTTGTTCGGGTAGTCGCCGTGCTCGCCGATGGTGAGGACGGCGTCCACCGCGAGCTTATCCGAGCCGCAGCGAAGGGCCTGCGCGATGGTGGGGTAGATCGTGAACCCCGATTCCTTCGCCCGCTGCCGGCTGAGGTCGTTCTTCGGCGTTTGATCGACGTAGGCGGACACCACGTCGATGGGCGGGCGGTGCCATTTGCCTCTGAGAGGGTAGCCTGCGAGGAAGCGTTCCCCCATGTGCCAGGCATGCGACAGGTCGCGCCACTCGGTGGTCACGATCGCCAACTTCTTTCGCTGTTCCCCCTCTGGTTCACCGGAGGTGCAGGCGGCCCCGACGACGCCGGCCCCAACCGCGCTCAAAAATGTTCGCCTCGAGATCATGGGAGTCCTTTCAAAGACTGGTTCGGAGCGAGTGTTCGCCTCGCTCCCTGCTCGACATCATCATCCGTTTGCCCACGGTCACCCCAAGCGGGAAAGGGGACACACTTATTAACCTACAACCAATCAGTTATATCCTGTTTTCTAGCTCGACAAGCAGGATGCTCCTCGTGGCGTCCATCTGCTAGGCGACATTTGAGGAACGCCGCGTTCTGGGTTGGCGGGCCGAGCTACTGCCGGCCGCACCGCGTTGTGACGAGGGCCGCAATCGTGCCGAGGACCGCGTAACCCACCACGGCAACGACCAGGACAGGCGGGATGGCGCGCAGGACATCGGCGGGGGACCCAACCCGGCCACCGGGGTAGTGAACGGCCAGGCCGACGATGAGGCCTGCCATCATGAACACGGCGCCAAGCCAGACGCTTCGCAGGCGGGCGTAGGCAATGCCCAGGGCGACGGCCGCGAGCGGTAGCAGCAGGTTGATGGTCACGGCCGTAGCCAACCCGGGCCTCGATCCGAACTGCTGGAGGAGCCGCCGGAGCAGAGGATCTGCCAGGCCGAGTAGTATACCCAACGCCGGGTACACCCCCAGAACGAGCGACCTGTACTTTACCGGGACGAGTGTCATGACGCGCCCTCGCGATAAGGGAAAGGATTACCAGGAGAGACTTTACATTACAAAGTTATTTGCGTCAATCTCCCCACCGGGCGCAGACGACGAGCACACCGGCCGTCGTCCACGACAAGAACCTTGCCGCCGAGCCTGGCGCCTTCCTGCGCGGCATTGCCCCCTTCCGCGAAGAGCTCGTCGTCGCGGTCAAGCGCCTGTTCTGCGTGCATTTGCTCGCCGACCTCTGCGCCAAGGAAACAAATCGCCTTCGTGCTCGGTCATGGTTTGTACTTGAAAGCCATTCACGGTGGCAAGAGATGGTCCGGGGTAAGATACTCTGACAGTGGATCAGCCCGCCGCGCCGGCAAGGGCTCCTTCTTTCCCTTGCTGGCGCGGCGGGCCGGCAGGTCTTTCGGATAGTGCCTGCTGCAATGCGCGTGCTGCATGCGCGCGGCGCAACGGCGCGTGGCACCCTGGCCTGGAACCGATTTCCCCGACCATTATCGAAAGGAGACGCATCATGACCGACCCGGAACGCGACCATCTGTTGCAGTGTATCCGCGACCTGGAACGCTCTCGTGGCCGCTGGCGACTGGCCACTCTCGTGCTCGCCATCGCCCTGGCCTTGCCCGCCATCGGCGGCGGTCTCCTGGGCATGTGGTGGACGCCTCGCCTGCAAATGGAGCGGGAGCGGGCCCAGGAAGCACAGATAGAAGTCATGCGAGCCATGGAGGCGGAGGAGCGGGCCAGGGCAGCAATGGAGGAGGCCCAGCAGCAAAGGCACCTGGCCGAGGAGCGACGGCAACAAGCCGAAAAGGAACTCCAGGACGCGCCGAAGCGGCCGGGCAAGGACAAGGACTGAGCTGGGAGAAAAGTCGCCGCGGCGCGTCAGCGTGACGACACCCCCGCGCCATCCTCGAGTGGTGTGCCGTTCCAGAGAATGACGTTGCCGTCCCAGGCCGCCGAGGCGAGCCGGCCGCCGTCCGGACTGAAAGCCACGCTGGTGACCGCATTGAGGTGTCCATAGATGGTCAGGATCTCCTGACCCGTGGCCGGCTCCCAGACGCGCACTGTGCCGTCCGCACCCGCGGACGCCAGGCGCTTGCCGTCCGGACTGAACGCCACGCCGGTGATGGCGCCGAGATGGCCGTGCAGTGCCAGCCGTTCTTCGCCCGTCCGCAGGTTCCACAACTTGATCTCCCCGGGCTCACTCGTCAGGACTCGCTCGGCATCCGCCGTGCAGGCCGCCAGGGTCTTGCCGTCCGTGGAGAAGGCGATGCCGAGGACCGCGCTGCTGTGACCGCCGAGGGTCCGGAGCAACGCGCCCGTGGCCGGGTCCCAGACCTTTACGGTCTTGTCTTCGCTCGCCGAGGCCAGCAGCCGGCCGTCCGGACTGAAAGCCAGGCTCGACACGCGAGCGGAGTGCCCCTTCAGCAGGTAAACCTCCTGCCCCGTCTCGACCTCCCATAGCCGTACCGTCGCATCGAGCGAAGCGCTGGCCAGACGTTTGCCGTCGGGACTGAAGGCGACTGCCCAGACCGCATCCGTGTGGCCGTGGAGACGATGCTCTTCTCGGTTTTGTGCCACATTCCAGATCCGCACCATCTGATCGTCACTGGCGCCGGCGATGCGTTCCCCGTCCGGGCTGAAGGCCACGCCGGCGCAGCCCGCCGTGCAGGTAAAACTCGCAAGCACCCGGCCCGTGGCCACGTCCCAGACCTTGACCGTCCGGTCATCGCTCGCCGAAGCCAGGCGGCGGCCATCGGGGCTGAAGACGACATTCCAGACCTTGTTCGTATGGGCGCAGAACGTCTCTGCCCACTTGTTCCCGGAGGCATTCCAGATCCGCACCGTCTGGTCATCGCTAGCCGAAGCCAGGAACCGGCCATCGGGGCTGTACGTCACATTGGCGATGCCTCGTATATGCCCACGCTGCGTGAAGAGCAGACGGCCCAGGGCCACGTCCCAGACCTTGATCGTGGTGTCATCGCTCGAAGAGGCAAGCCGCTTGCCATCGGGACTGAACGCCACGCCCCAGACCGCGTTGGTGTGTCCCTTCAGGGTGTGCCGCAGCTTCCCCGTGGCGACCTCCCAGACACGCACCGTCCGATCCCCGCTGGCGGAAGCCAGGCGCTGACCGTCGGGACTGAAGGCCACGGTGAAGACCGGGTTAGAATGGCCCTGGAGCGTGCGCGGCTTCTTGCCGCCCTGGAGATTCCAGATCTTTACCGTGCGGTCGAAACTGCACGACGCGAGTTGTGTCCCATCCGGGCTAAAGGCCACGCCATGGACGCCGCTCGTGTGCCCCTCGAGGGTCAGCAATTCCCTGCCCGACGCGATTTCCCACACCTTCACGACGCCAGGACCCGTCTGCCCCAGCGCCGCTCGACCCGGCGCCGTGCCCGCGGCCAGCCGGCGCCCATCCTTGCTGAAGGAGCAGCTGAGCACTTCTCCCGCACCAGGCTGCAGCAACTGCAATTCCTTGCCCGTCTTCGGGTCCCAAAGACGCACGGTCTTGTCATCGCTACCCGTGGCCAGCAGCTGGTCGTCCGGACTGAAGACCACTGCCCAGACGGGGCCCGTGTGTCCCTTGAGGCAAAAGAGCAATCGGCCGGTTGCGACCTCCCATATTCGGACCGTGTGATCCAGGCTGGCCGACGCCAGGTGTTGGCCGTCCGGGCTGAAAGCTACTGCCCACACCTCGGACGTATGCCCGCCCAACGTGCGCAGCTCGCCCTGCAAGCAGCGCGCAAGGTGATACCATTCCCAGTGGCGCAGCTCCGGTTTGCATTCCGCGAGCCGCTCCTCGGCCTGGCGGCGCCGGTTGGCCCACCAATCGCGGCTGGCCCGGCCGATGCGATAGAAGTAGAAGTCGCGATCCGCCCGCTCCAGTTCCTTGTGGGCATCGGCCGTGCGGACCTCGGCCAGCTCCCGTTCCTTGGTCAAGAAGGCTGTGACCCCCACCAGCAGGGCCACGGCAACGAAGGTCACGCAGACGGCTGTGGCCAGGCTGGGATGCCGGACCAGCCAGCGGCGTGCCTTGGCGACGAACGGTTCTCGCCAGGCGCCGATCGGTTCATCCGCCAACCAGTGCTCCAGGTCGTTCGCCAGGGCGAGGACCGTGCCATAGCGATCCTCCGGCCGGCGGGCCATTGCCTTGAGACAGATCGCTTCCAGGGCCGGCGGGACGTGGCGATGGCGCTGCCGCGGCGTTGGAAAGTCGCCGCGCCGCACCTTGCCGAGCACCGCGCCGACCTGGCCGGCGACAAACGGCGGCTGCCCTGTGAGCAGCACGTAGAGCGTGGCCCCCAGGCTGTAGATGTCGCTCACCGTCCCCACGCGCGTCCAGTCGCCAGCCGCCTGTTCGGGCGACATGTAGGCCGGCGTCCCGACGACAGCGCCAAGCTGCGTTTCCTCTTCACTCCTCGGCACGGGCGGCACCAGGAGATGGCCCTCACCCTCGTTTGCTGGGCCCGGTGCCAGCGGCTTGGCAAGGCCCCAATCCACGACCAGCGTTTCGCCATACTCGCCGAGGAGAATGTTACTCGGCTTCAGGTCGCGGTGGATGATACCACGGCTGTGGGCATAGGCGATGGTGTTGCACACGCTGAGGAAACGCTGCAGGAGTTGCTGGAATGCCAGGCCGCGCCAGCTGGGGACCCGGCCCGCGGGAGTAGTTGCATGGAAGCGCTGCATCGCGTCGAGAAATGTCTCGCCGCGGATCAAGCGCATGGCGTAAACCGGGCTGCCGTCGCCGATCTGACCCAGGCCATGGACTGACACGACGCCGGGATGCTCGAGCTGGCTCGTGATCTCCGCCTCCCGGAGAAACCGGCTGCGGCTGTCGCGGTCCTGGGCCCGCTCCGGTTGCAGCACCTTCAGGGCGACCTCGCGCTGGAGGGCCTCGTCCACGGCCACGAGGATTTCGCCCAGTCCGCCGCGCGCGTGCCGGTGGCTGACCCGGTAGTGCGATGTGGTGACGACATGCTCTGCCGGCAGCCGCGATGCACAGGCGACATCGTGCCGTGCATTGGCGTCGCCGCCCTCTTGCCCAACGGGTGGCACGGATCGAAAGACCTCGGTCGAGCCGTCGGGAGGTCGTTCGTGCTGGTCCTGCGCCGCCAGCCGGGCGAGGAGCAACGCGAGTTCCTCGCGGTGCTGCGGGAAACGGCGACCGTACTCCTCGACGGTGACTTCCTCCGCGCGATGCCAGCGCAGCCGATACTCCGCTGCCAGCAGCTCGAGCACGCGCGGACCATCGTTTAACTCCGGATGACGCTGCAAGTACGTCTCGATGCGGACTGGCTCGCCCGCCTTGAGGCGACGTTCCAGGTCCACGTGGACCAGTTCGAGGAGCACTCTCCCCCGCTCGGGACAATCAGCAGGCAGGTAGTCTTCGATCCCGGGTCGTTCGCCTCGCTGCCAGGCATCTTCGAAGCAATCGATGGCCCTTTCCAGGTGAACGGAATCGCTCAGGGAAGGCTTGCTGCTCGCGCTGTCGTCTGCCACGATCGGCAACCTCCAGGTCCGCTGCCTCATTCGTCCGCCGCGTACTCGGCATTCATCTGTTCCAGACGCTTGCGGACGCGCTGGAGAACCCGCTGCACGGTGCGCTCGGTACGCCCAACCTGTTCGCCGATTTCGGAAGTGGTGAATCCTTGCAGGCTGAGGGCCAGCATGACCCGCTCGCGTTCCGTCAGATCGCGCATGACCTGCTCGAGTGTTTCCGCCAGCCGGGCCGTTTCGGACGGCGTCGGCTCGTGCCCCGCGGCCTCGAACTCGCCGTCGAGGTCGTCGTTCGGCGAACGGCAGGGTGACCTCGCGTTCAACGTCGCGGCCCGCGGAGTGGAAATACCGCGAGCGATGGCCGCACTTGCGCAGGGTAATGACCGTCAGCATGCCCCAGAGTCCGTCCCAGCTGCCGAGGTCGTACTGTCCCTGAGCATGGCGGCGGAAGAAGCTGCGGTAGACCGACTGGAGAACGTCTTCGGGATCGACCTTGGCCCGGAGGAGGTGAGCGAGTCGGCGGCGTGCCAGGGCAAGCAACTGGTGAGAGAAACGGTGAACAACCTCGGCCGCGGCGGCATCGTCGCCGGCACGCAGACGAGCCATCAGGTCGTCGAAGGAACGATCGGGAAACATCGCCCCCTCCCCCACGCGCACGGGCCAACGGGACGAACCGTTGCATTATCGTCCGGTGACGACCATGCCGCAAGCGGGTCGTCTCGTGTAATCTCGACGCTCAGCGGAGCGCAAAACCCGCGCTTCGGTGCGCGCCGCGGCTACACAACCTATTTTTGGACGCCGTGCTTGCCTGGTTTCGCCGCCTGCATGGCCTCCTCCAGGCTGATGAGACCGTCCCCGTCCGTGTCGAGCCGCTTGAAATCCTCACGGCTGCCAAGGAATTCGCGCGGCGACACGTCGCCGTCCCGGTTGCGGTCCATCTTGTGAAACCAGATCGTATCGGGGCGCGACCAGTCCAGTGCCAGCAGCGGCATGCCGCGCGGCGAGAAGACGCCGTAGCCGCCGATCCGGTTGAAGCTCGCCTGACAGAGTCCAATCGCCACCGTGTAAGTTCGTGGAATGTCCGCGCGGGAGAGCTCTGCCTTCGCGCTGCCCACCTGGGCGAGAAGCCGGCTGGCGCCCCGAATCTCCCGCAGGCTCAGCCGGCCGTCGCGGTTACGGTCCAGCAAGTCGAACAGTCCGGAGCCCTGAGTCGAGACGTGTACCGCGATCCCACTTGTGACCGCCCGGGCCTGGCGCGGTTGCACCTGATCCAGATAGGAGAGCAGTTCCTGCTCCGTCAGCTTGCCGTCGCCGTTCTGATCCAGGAGATCGAACTGGCCGGGGAAGAAACCGGCGACCTGGGCATCTTTGCGGGTGAGGTGTCCCTTCCTGTCATGGTCCGCGGCCCGGAACCGCGCCAGATACTCCTGCCGCAGTTGCGTTACCAGCGTCGGCCTACCTTCGTTGGCGCGCAACTCGAGTCGCATGGGGCCGCCGGTGAGAAGCACCGTCCCAGCGCCGTCGCGCTGCACCGAGCAGGAAGGCGCCGGCCGGGCGGTCTGCGTTACGATATCCAGCAGCGCCTCGCCGGGGTGGGTGTCGCCGAGCCGCACCAGTAGTTCCACGTCGGCAGGACCGTCGGCAAACTTCGCCAACTCGCCCGCGTCCAGAACGCCGTCGCGGTTGGTATCGAGCCGCTGGAACGAGTCGGCGTCGAGCCCCAGATCCTCACGGCTCAGCTTTTTCTCCTTGTGCACTCCACCCGCGCCGTATTGTTGCAATAGACGCTGTGCCAGGGCGGCGCCGCCGGCTCCTTGACCCGGGAACACGAAGGGAAACCTGTCCGGCGCCGGGTTACCGGGCCGAGCCATGAACGCGCGGACGGTTCCCGCGAGCGCCATCTCTGGCCGAGACATCAGTTCGGCCGGTGTGAGCATTTCGTCGCCGTCCGCGTCCAGGGGCATCAGGACGGCCTCGGCGGCGGCCAGCTCCGCCTCGGACAACTTGCCATCCCGGTTCGTGTCCAGCCGGTTGAACAGGGCTTCTCCGCTCAGTACCGAGGGAGCACCATTCGTGACATCCACATCCGGATTGGCCTGAAGGACACGCGGCGAGAAAGCCCGGCTCACCGCAAAGCCAGCCCCATAGTCCTTGTAGTAGGTCATCAGTTCGGCGAGGTCGAGTTTGCCGTTGCCATCTGCGTCGACGACCCGAAAGTTGAAGGCCAGGTTGGTCGGCCGTCCGCCGCTGCTGCCGTTCGACAGTTGCGGGGGAGGCGGTAGCAGCTGCGCCTCCGCCTCGCTCAGAAAGCCGTCGCCGTTCCGATCCAGTTGCCGAAACAGGGCCTTGACGTAGTCGCTCCAGGCGTCCCGATGGACAGCACGATAGGGTTGGCCGTCGATGCGCAGGTGCAGGCGGATGAGCAGCGGCCGGTTGTCGCCGAGGAAGACCATGTCCTGCACGTCGTCCGCTACGGGGGACGTTTCGCCGGCACCTGGCAATTCGGGTACTGCAACGCACCAGCCGAGTAGCAGCGCCAGGCCAGTGAACAGGATCATGCGGCACGTCATGCCAGCACCTCCACGAGCGGCTGGGCGGCCTTGTCCACGATGCGAATGGGCCGGCCCACGTTGGACAGGTTCTGCCTGGTCGGATCAATGCCCAGCGCCCGGCAAATCGTGGCCAGGAAGTCGGGCACCGTGACGGGCCGTTCCTTGATGGCCATGCCATCGGCGCCGGTGTTGCCGATGACCTGGCCGCCCTTGATGCCGCCGCCGGCGAGGACCGTGCTCCAGGCATTCGGGAAGTGATCGCGTCCCTGCTGGGGATTGATCCGCGGCGTTCTGCCGAACTCGCCCATCCAGACGATCAGGGTCGAGTCGAGCAGACCGCGCTGTTGCAGGTCTTCCATCAGAGTGGCCCAGGCCGGGTCCAGCACGCCGCTCAGGCCGCGCACGGTGTCGAAGTTCTGGGTGTGTGTGTCCCAGCCAAAAGCGCCGCCGTTGAGGCCGCCCATCGTGACCTCGACGAAGGGCACGCCCTGTTCCACCAGCCGCCGCGCCAGGAGACAACTCTGGCCGAAGAAATTGCGGCCATAGCTGTCGCGCAAGGTGTCCTTCTCCTCTTCCAGGTTGAACGCCCGGGCGGCGGCGGTGCCCATGAGCTGGGCCGCGCGTTGATAAGCCGTCTGGTGATTGAGCGCCGCCAGGCCCGGATGCTGCTTGACGAAGTCGCTCTCCACCTCGTTCAGCAGCTCCATGCGGGCGCCGATGTGGGCCGGCAGCACGCTGTGCGCCGGCTCCAGGTCCTGCACGTGGAGGGCCCGGTCGTAATCGAACTGGCCCGGCCGTTGACCGGCGGCCAGGCCGGCGCCGCCCACGATGAGCGGGGCGTACCGCGGTCCCAGGAAGCCGGGCCCGTGCGCCGCCGGGTTGGCGGCGCGGTTGGGAGCGATACTGACGAAGCTCGGCAGCACGACGTCCTCGTGGCCCAGTTCCTTGGCCAGCAGGGCGCCCAGCGGAGGATAGCGAATCTCGCCGGCCGGCATGTAGCCGGTGCGGAGATAGAAGGCGGCACGGCCATGGTCGCCCTCGCGCGTTGTCATCGAACGCACGATCGCCGCGTGCTTCATCTGCCGGGCGACCTTCGGCAGGTGTTCGCTGATGCGAATTCCCGGCACCGCGGTTTCGATCTCCTTGAAGGGACCGCCGTTCGCGCGTCCGGGTTTCAGATCGAACGTGTCGGTCTGGCTGGGACCGCCGTCCATCCACAGCAGAATGCACGCCCGCCGGCGCTGGGGATGCGTCGCCGTGTCCGCGGCCAGTGCCTGCAGCCAGCCCGAGAGGGAGCCGCCGAGCACGCCGGCGGACGTGAGACGGAGCCAGTCACGGCGCGAAAAAAGAGGGGCCATGAGCAGATTCCTTAATCAATGGTTCAGCAGAAACTCCCCGCTGTTGAGCAGGACCCAGAAGACGTCGGCCAGGGCGCGCTGTGCGTCCCCACTGGGGCCGCCTTTGTCCACGTACTCGACCAGGCGGGCGCTCTCTTGCGCGCGCGGCTTGCGGCTCAGGGCCGCCAGGTACAGCGTTTCGATCTTGCCGGCCGTGTCCAGGAAGGGGGCATTGGCCACTGCCGCCAGCGTCTCGCTATGCTCCAGGCTGGTGGCGTCCTGTACGAGTTTGCCGTTCATCAGGGTCAGCGCTTGCAGGATCGACGTCTGCACCTCCGTGGGCCGTTCGTCCTGCTGGGCGAAGCGGCCGGCGAGATCGGGCGCGCCGGCATGGCTACCCGTCGCCTCGGCCAGGCTGGCGAAGATCTGCTCCGGCACCAGGGCGCGGACCGGCATGCGGGCGAAGATACGAGCGTCGTCCTGCCCCGTGCCGCCGGCCACGCTGCTCAGGTGATACGCCCGACTGAGGACGATGGCCCGGATGAGATACTTCAGGTCGTAACGATGACTGACGAACGCCCGCGCCAGCTCTGCCAGCAGTGCATCGTTGCCATTCGCCTGATTCAGGTCGTCCACGGGCTCGACCAGGCCGATGCCGAAGAAGTAGGCCCAGAGGCGATTGACGACGGCGCGGGCGAAGTACGGGTTGTCTTCACGCAAAACCCAGTCGGCCAGAGTCGTGACCGAGCTGGCGCCGGGCTTCCACGCCGGCTCGCTGCCATCCGGGAAGCGGGCCTGCACGAGCCTGGCACTCTTCGGGATGCGAATCTCACGGCCGTTGCCTCCCTGGGCGCCGCCGAAGAAGGCCGCGTATTCCCAGAACTGTTCCTGCTTCCACGCGGCATGCGGATGGTTGTGGCACTGAGCGCACTCCAGTTTCACCGCGAGAAAGAGGCGGGCCGTGCTGCCGGCCAGGTTCTCCGGCTTGTTCTCGTTCGCCAGGGCGAATGCCATGGCGCCGCCCTGTCCACCTCCCGGCACGGCAACCTCCCCCCGACGAGAGGGCGGGACTGCCGTCAGGATTTCGCGGACCATGCGGTCGTAACTCGTGTTCGCGCGGAGCCGGTCGCGCAGCCAGGCCTCGAAGGCAAAGTCCAGGCCAAAGTTTGCCACGTTGGCGTTCTCGGGCAGCAGCACGCCGCGCCAGAAATGACTGAAGTGAGTGACGTAGCCGGGACCCTGGAGGAGGCGTTGCACCAGGCGCTGCCGTTTGTCCGGGCGGCGATCGTCGAGAAAGTCGCGGACCTCGGATACGGGTGGGATCGTGCCGGCGAGGTCCAGCGAGGCACGGCGCAGAAACTCGGCGTCTCCAGCCCGGGCCGCCGGCTGCACCCCGGCCGCGGCCCAGCGCTGTTCCAGGAGTTGGTCGACGCGCTCCGCCAGGGCCCGGGAGTCCTTCATCTCCGGAGGGTCGCCGCGGAGGCTCGCCGGCTCGGCAGAGCGCGCCGGCAGGGTGGCGGCCAGCACCGTCAGGAACAAGGCGGCATGATGCCAGCATCTCCGAGACATTGCGTGCATCTCCTTTGAGGGCGTTCGGCTCCGTTGGGCAGGATCGCACCTTCTCGTTGCCAGGCAGAGCCTGGGAACGCGGAAAGGAAACCTACTGGTCCTTCTTCATTTTCCGCTTGATTTCCTGCAGCATGTCCTTCAGCTCGCGCACTTCGTTTTCGAGCTGGCGGATGCGATTTTCGTAGTTCGGAACGGGGATTGCCACCGGGAGGAGCATGGCGTCGTACGACGGCGCATAGGTGCTGCTTGCGTCCGCGGCGATCGCCCAGTGCATCGTCTTGTCCTTGTCGCGCAGGCCGACCGCGTCGATTTCGTTCCAGCCGGGCACGTTCTTCGAGTCGATATAGAGCTTGATGCGATTGGTCTTGAAGTTGACCTTGACCGGGACCTCGGAAATCCCCATTTCGTTATCCGGTGTGGTGGGGTCCTGCCCCTTCCACAACTCCACCTCTTCGCCGTCCAGCCGGAAGGCCGTGACACGGACCAGGGCGCCGGGGTTGTACGTCTCGTAAACCAGCACGGCGGCGGGTACCACAGGCTCGTCGTATTCGAGCAGGAGCCATTCGTCCTGGCCATCCTGAGTCTGGGACGCCCAGGCAGTGACAATGTCGCCCGCCATGTTCGTATCGGGTTCGCCGGTCGCCTGCTCCGGTCCCCAGCCGCGCTTCTGCCGCACGACTGAGGTCTGGTCCCGCCAGATATACCAGTACGGCGCGGCCCAGACCCAGTAACCCTTGGGCAGGTCCTTTTGGGTGCCGTAGGTGTTGCGTTCACGGAGGCCGAGATCGCGGAAGTCGCCGTACTCCTCCTGGTCCTTCTCGACCTTGAACTGGGCCAGCAACATGCGATACTTGCCGCTCACCGTCGCCTTCTTCAGCAACTGTTCCAGGTTTGGTTCCGCGGTCGGCGCCGCGGTCACGGCCAGCCGGTGATCGGCGGTCAGCAGCCAGCAAAAGCCGATGCCGACAAGACCGAGCCAGAGGATCGAGCCAAGACGTCGGGACATGAATCGTCTCCTTTGGACGAGAATGCGAGGCCCTCTATTTACTTAGATGGCGAAGAATGGGCCGATGACGACACAAAAAATGTTACAGGAACGAGCCGGCCGCTCGAGTTCCGCCGCTTGCGGCCTGGCGTTTACCTTGCAGCGCCAGGCCGCAAGCGACAGAACTCAAGTGGTCCTCGATCACTTCGGTCTCCCTGGATCGTCTTCAATCGCCCTGAGTTTCTCCAGAACCTTTGCTCGCCCCAAACTTCTGAGTGTTTCGATGTTACGCTCCGGGATTTCGAGCAACTCGTTTGGGTCGCTGGCAACTTCCAGGAAACTCTCCTCGCGGAGCAAATGCAACATCGGATAGGGCGAGCGATTCGTGTAATTCTCCACCGCAGCGGGATCGGTGCCCGCGAACTGATAATCTGGATGAAAACTAGCAATTTGAATGATGCCTCGCAGACCGAGGGCCTTGACCCGTCGCTCCCCGACGCCGAGGAAGTCATTGTAGTCGAGGAACTGCTCGAGCGCGCACGGATGGATGAGCAGAGTCGTTTCGACACTCGAGATCGAGCAGGCGGCAAGGGCCTTGAGTTCGCCGGTCAGGTCCTCGAGCAATGTTGTCTCGTCCTCGGCGTCGGTGACGACGTAACGGATCCTGTCCGACTTGTAGACGCGCTGGGCGAAGGGACAGAGGTTGAGTCCGATCACCATGGCGGATATCCAGCGGCGCGTTCTACCGATTACGACTTGTTTATCCACTGTCCCATCCAGCAAAAGAGGCGCTGGCAAAATGACCCAGCAAACCGCCGTGCTGCAAGGGACAAGTAGGCCCCTCGCTGGCACGGCCGGCTGGGCAGGACCGGCTTCGGGTTCACTCGTGCGGAGTGAGAAACCAATTCCGCTGCACCATCTGAATCGTAAGGGGAGGAGGCATGGCCTCGCCGGTAAGTTGCTCGATGGCCCAGCCGCAAGCGTTGTTGACGTAGTTCCCGGATGGTTTGTGGTCCTGGTAATACGTTCGCAAGCTGGGCAAGGCCTCCGTCGCTCTCAGTCGGGCAAGCGTGATGGCACACATAAAGCGAACCCGGCCGTCCTCTGGCGGAAGGGAATGGATGTCGTTGAGTCGCTCTTCCAGCGCAGTTGAGATGGCCTTGACCTTTTTCCCCTCGTGGATCAAGCCTAACGCCCAGATGGCCGCGGCGCGTGCCTCGCCACTCATCTCTTTCTCGCCGTGATGGGGAATGAACTTTCGTAGCGCCGCGTCGGCCGGCCCGTACTTCTGCTGCCCCATGAACTGGTTGAGCTGGGAGAGTTGGTGGTCGATCATGTCGCTGGGAACCTCCTTCCGGACGCGCGTGGCGTCAGGGTCCGGCCGGAGTTCGGCCTCGACGTAGCTCAGGACCCCGGGTAGCGTTTCCCGGACGGCCAACCTCCGCAATCCCCAGGCGGCCGTGATGCATACCTCGGACCTGTCGAACGGCAGTAGCGTCACGAATCGTCCGGCCACCGGCTTGTGATCGAGTTGCGTCAGCAGAATTGTCGCCTGTTCTAGGCCCCGCCACTGTTCCGATGCCAGCATCCGGGTTGTTTCAGAGATAACAAGACTGTGTAGTTCCAAATTCTTGGCCAGTTCGTGGAGGGCTCGGCGAGCCTGCACGCGCACTTCTGAGTGGACGTCATCGAGTCGGTCGCTCAGTAGGCGGATGTGCTTCTCCGTGGGTTGCTGGCGAAGGACCTCCACAGCGAGGGACCTAACCTTTGCGTCGGGGCTTGCCAGGAGGTGATCGAGGGCAGGGACAACGAGCTTCGAGTCGATCTCGATGAGACGGCTGATTGCCGGGGCGGCCACAGCCGGCTCGTTGTCAACGGCCAGTTGTTGCAAGAGTTTGATGGACGACTCGCTCTGGTGCTGCCGCAACAGCGAGGCCGCGGCCAACCGGGCGACCATGCCGCGCGTCGACGGGTCGGTGGTCAGACCTGCCGCGTCCTTTTCCAGGCCGTCGGTGCGCAGCCGTCCGAGCGCGCGGGCGGCTTGCAGGCGCACTGGGCCAGCCGCTCGGGCCGAGAGCGCCAATTCACGGAGCCGGTCAGCGGCCTGTTCTTCGCGAACGGTGCCCAGGCCCTCAATGGCCAGGGTAAGGCTCCGCTGGGCAGTTGCCGGGTCGCGGAGACGCTCGAGCCACACGGCGCGCATGGGGCGATAGTTCCACCGGGCCAGGGCAGGCTCGACGAGGTTGCGCATACCGCTGCCGCCCGCTTGCGCCTGCTGGAAGAGGCTTGGAGCCGCTTCCTGTGCCTCCAGGGTTATGAGTGCCTGTGCAACCGCCACGCGGACGGTTGGATCCTGGTCCGGCCGATCGAGCGCCGCCAGGAGGGGAGCGACCGTTGTTTCGAGTCCTTTCACCCCGCGCCGGTGGGCCAGGGAAATGGCATCGGCTGCCTTGTACTTCAGGTCCGCCTCCGGTCGCTCCAGGGCCCTCAGCCACAGGCTCTTCGCCTCCTCCGGAAAGACCATCACGATGCGCGGGACGGGCAAGTCAGGGGCCTTGTACATTGGCGAGTCGATAACTTCGTCAAAGGCACGGAGAGGAGCAACCAGGGCAAGCAGAAGGATGAGGGATGCAAGCAGGCGGAACAAGCGCAAGTTCTGTCGGGATGATCCAATCATGTTTCTCTCGCATCGGCCCGCTGTTTGTTCGTCTGTCCTGTTCATCCTTCGTCGCTCCGTGGGTCATTCCGGCCGACATAGCTGCCACGTCCGCAGGCGCAGGATCATTAGTAAGACCAGGCAAGCTGAGCCGATTATCCACCAGTTGATGGGCAGCAACTCGTACTGGGAGAACCCGGGCGTGTCGGAGGCCTGCAGGGCTGCGGCCACGGGGTTGACGGTCAGGACGGCCCCGACGGCGGCTTGACCGAAGGGAGCCTCACGCCCCAGCCAGATAAGGAGCGGTCCCACGCATACCGCCAGGAGCACAAGGTACGAAGCAGTCGTCGCCGCCGCGGTCGACCGGAAGAGAGTGCTGGCCGTGGCACTGAGAAGCACGGCGAACACCCCTGTCAGGGCCAGGCAGACCACCACGCGCTGCACCTGAAGGATCAGGGCAGGCTTGATCGTCATGATAACGACGTAGCCCGGCAAGGTGGCACAGAGAAGAAGCAGCAACGGCCAGACGACACTCACCAGCTTGCCGCGCAGGATGGCGCCCGGTGAGAGCGGAGTCATCCGCAGAAGCTGCCACGAGCCGCTTTCCCGCTCGGCGCTCACCAGGCCGGCCGCGAGGCTGGGGGCAAACAGGATCAGCAGAGCGATCTGCAGCAGAACCAGGGCGCTACCGATGATCTCCACTCCCCAACCCAGGGCGCCTGACGCCGCAATGTAGCTGAGACCCAGCGAAAGGATCGCACTGATGGCGATCAGCCGGAGCGTCCAGTGCGACCGGCCGAAGCGCCGCGACCGAAATTCCTTCACCATGACCGGGTTGACCCACAGGCTCATGCTGCCCGAGCGACGCTGCGGGTCTACCAGGAACAGGACGCGGCGCACCACCCTTTGCCCACCGGATCGATCCTCGGTCATGATGCCGGCGGGCCGCGCCCGGTCCAGGAGCGTGTGATTGAGCCGGGCGATCGTGGCCAGCGCGCAGGCCAGGCTCGCGATCGAGGCCAGGAGCGCATAGCGGGCAGGCGCGCCGGCACCGGCGGACATGCCGTGCGACCCCACGTCTCCCTGTCCCACGATTTCCATGACGGCGGGAATCGGCGACAGGCAGCGGAACCAGGAGGCCAACTCCGACTGGGGATCCGAGCCGCCGCGCAAGAACGCGTGGGGCACGAGGACCAGCACGCACACCGCCAGCACGAGGGCGTAGGTGACGCGCAGGGCCCCGTCGATGGACTGCGAACGGCTGCTCACCAGGAGTCCCAACGTGGACAGTTGCAAGGTAGCGAGGCCCAGGACGGCGTACAGCGCCGGGATCCCCCCCCTGGCCCCTGTTCCGCCCAGCGCATAACAGGCCGCCGCGGCGGGTAAAGTCATCACCAGAAGGATCACCGTGAAGCCCAGAACCCCTCCCAACTTGCCCAGGTAGATCGACCAGGGCGGCAGCGGGGAATTGAGCAGCAGCGCGAGCGTTCCCTTGATCTTCTCGCGGACCAGGGACGTGGCCGGGAAGGCCGGCACCAGCAATAGGATCCCGGCCAGCAGACCGTAGCCAAACACGCGGAGGACCTGGAGAGAGCGACTGAGGTCCGCAATCTCTCCAGTCGGCCAGCGGACCAGGACCAGGAGCGCGGTGGCCAATGCCAGACTGAGCTGCAGGGCCACGGCCTTGCGCGTGCGGAGTACTTCGAGCAATTCGCGGCGAATGATCGGGTTCATGCCTTCGCCTTTCCTGACAGGCAGGAAGTCGCCGCGGTGTCCGGGAGTTCCTCCGCACTGGCGTCATCGGAGCGTGCAATGGTCATGAACGCTTCCTCCAGGTCGGTTTGCACTTCCCGGAACTGGGTCACTCCCAGGCCGGCCGCGACGAGGGCCGCGAGCAGTCCGGCGAGTTCTTCCTCGCGCTTGGCCGTCTGGAACCGGACGACGGCCTCCGCGGGTGAGGAAGTGATTTCCGCGCTGGGCTCGACGTGCTGCCGGACCACCACCACAACCCGATCCAGCTGCTCGGCGCGCGTCAGCAGGATTTCCATCGGCCGCAGCTGACTCAGCTGGCGCGAGATCTCTTCCAGGGTGCCGAAGGCGCGGAGCCGTCCGCGCGTGAGGATCGCCACGCGGTGACAGATTCGCGCCAGCTCAGAGAGCACGTGGCTGGTGACGAGCAAGGTCTTCCCGCGGGCTGCCAGGTCCAGAAGCAGCTGGCGCATCTCGATGCGGGCTTGCGGGTCCAGGCCGTTGGCCGGTTCATCGAGGATGAGGACCTGCGGGTCGTGCAACAGGGTGCGGGCAATGGCGACGCGCTGTTTCATGCCGTGGCTGAGCGCTTCCACGTAGAGATCACGGTAGGAACCTGCCCCGGCCGTTTCGAGCACCGCGCCGATCCGCCGGGCCCGGTCGCGCCGCGGCACCCCGAACGCAGCCCCGAAGAAATCGAGATACTCGCCGACCCGCATGTTATCGTACGAGCCGAAGATGTCGGGCATATAACCCACCAGCCGTTTGAGTTTCCGCGCCTCGCGGACGCAATCGGCTCCGGCAACGCTCGCCGAACCGCTGGTCGGGCGCGCAAGACCAACCAGGATCTTGATCGTGGTCGTTTTTCCGGCCCCGTTCGGCCCGACGAAGCCAAGGATCTGTCCCCGCTCGACGGACAGCGTGAGCCGATCCAACGCCAGGAACTTGCCGTACTTCTTCGTTAATTCCTTGGTTTCGACGACCGGACAATCAGGGCTCATCCGCTGTTCTCCTTGTGGCCTGTCCCGTAGCGACAGGCAGGCCGCCCGTCACTACGGGGACGTCTGGCCTGTGACCTCGAGTTCGAGATATTCGATCGTCCATTTTTCGTCCCCTTGAGAGGCGTCCTGACCAGCCGCAGCACCTTTGAGAATCTCGCTCAGGGACAGGTTCAGGTGCAGGCCCCCCTCTTCATCCACATGAAGCAAGCGCTCCTCGGTGATGTCGATGCGAATCGGGTCGAGGGGGCTTTCCACGCGGTGGATCTCGACGGGCCGACCGTCCGCCTGTCCAGCAATCGTGACCCGGCGCGACGGGGCGTTGATCTTGGCGCTCAGCCGGGCTCGCTCGACCTTGAGCGGCCATGCCGCGGTGGGAAGCTGAAAGCGCAGGTGCATGTCCATGCTCAGATTCGACTCCCGGGAGGGCCGGACCGGGCCGCGCTCCAGGATTCGCTGGTACGGAATCAGCGGTCCCGGGATGGTCACGCGCGCACCGGGAGCCGGACGCTCCAGGCGCAATGGGACGATCAGGAGCGCCGTGCCGAGCATCCGCGCGTCCGGGGCCAGCGTGAAGTGCATGTCGATCGGCTGGGCCCAGGCAAGAAGGAGATTGCCGCTCCCCAAACGCTCAACACCGGGCCGTTTCAGGAACTCGCGGTAAAGTTGCTGTCGCCGTTGTTGCCGGTCGTTCAGCAGGGTACCGGCCAGGAACTGTCCCGGCGGCAGAACGTCCTGGCTGCCCGCGCGAAAAGTGTCATCGGGTCCCAGCCGAACGGCCAGGTTGCGGCCGCTCGGCGTGCTCACCAGTGCGTCGGCAAGTTCACGAAAGAGCCCCGCCGCCACCCTGCCCTCGATCCCCTCGGGCCCAAGGCGGGCCACGGCCGTGATTGGCTCCGCAGTCGGAGCCGGATACCGGAACGGCGCGAACCATGGGTCGGCTGTCAAGGCAAGGTTTTCCCAGTGCCAGGAACCAACATCGGTCAAGATTTGCCGGCGGGTCCGGCCTTCGATGCCAGGTTTCTCCGGGTCGAAGAAACCACCTTGCCCGGCGCCAATGAGCGCGGGCCCCGAATCGGGCCAGTGGACCGCCAACAGCCCGTGGACCGGCGTTTCTTCCGTGCCCCCAACCGCATCGACGACCTGGGCGACGGCCACCGTCGGCGGCACCGCCCGGCGCGACGATTCTCCGAGTACGAGGAACACGCCGGTGGCGGCGAGCGCCGCTGCCGGCCCCACCCAGCCCAGCAACTCCGGCCGGTGCGATCTCTTCAGGGCAAGCCCAAGCCCTAGCATGACGAGCAGGGAGATGCCGAAGACCAACCCCACGGTGCCGCGACGGAGGACCGCGTAACCGATTTCCTCGGTCAGCGGCTGCCGAAAGGCCTCGATGCGAAATGGGTCTTCTTCCGGCGGCGGTTGCAATTCGAACGCCATGTTTTCCAGCGACACGGTCGGGACCGGCAATGTGGGCAGGATGTCGTATGGGGATGGCGGGTCGGTGCGTATCCTCGGTCGATACCAGCCCCTGGCGCCGAGTGTCGTGAACACGACCTTCCCTAGCCCTACCTGCCGAGTGAACCAGATGGGCCAGCCATCGATTGTGCGTCGCGCCTTTTCCTGGGGTGGGAGCAACACGCGGACGAACTCCACCGGCCGCTCGTGCTCCTGCACCGGTGATTCCGTTAACCTGGTTCCCGTGGCTTGGGTTTCAATCTTGAAGTTGGTCAGGCTGACGCGGTCCACAACCTGGAAATCGAGGGCGTCGCCGAGGAGAGGAGCGATCACTTCCGGCTCGACCATGTCGAGCATCACCCAGACTTTGCCGCCCTGCTGCAACCACTGGCGCAAGGCCCGCATGCCCGCCAGGTCGTTGCCAATTCGCCCGGAGGCGAGGACGAAATGATCGATCCCGTCGAATGTCTCCGCCGCGGGTGGCAAGGCATCGGGATTGATTCGCTGGAGAAACCCGGACAGATTTAGAGCGGACCGGGCAGTGTAGGTGAGGCGGACGGCCTCGTCAGCCCGGGAATCCGGAGGGGGAAGTTGGCCGAAAGGGAGCAGATCGGGAACCCCATCGTCGAGCATGATGGCCGTGAATGGCTCACGTTTCCGGTAGAGCTCACTCCGCGAGCGAATGCGCTCCTGGGTCGGAGGAAGGATGAGGCGTTCCTTTCCTTCCGAGCGATCATAAAGCAAGACCTGCATATCATGGGCCGTGGTGGAACCTTGCAGCGCTGGACCGACGGGCATCCACGTCGACAGCGTCGAACGTGCAGGTACCCACACATCTCGGCCATATTGCACGTCCGGCCGTTCCTCGAAGAAGACGAGGACTCGGGCCAGACGGTCCGTGCCGGTCGGATTGGTCAGTTTGAAATCAAGCGTTCCCCAGCTCTCTGTTAGAGAAGTGCGAGCGCCGCCGGGTGTGACACCGGCGAGAACGAGTGGCGGAGGCTCACGGTTCTGGGCCGATGCCGTGGGACAGGCAAGCGGTCCGGCCATGAGGCTTGCGACGAGGCAACAGCCCAGAGCCAGCTTTCGGGGAGCCGAAACCGCCGGACGAGAAGGAATCTGTCGATCCGCAGGGTGCATCGAGTGTCCTGATCTCATGGTCCGCGGGGCGAGTCCGCTGCGCGAGGAGCCTGAGTTTTCTGGACCAAGCGCTCTGTGATAGTAAACGGATGAGGCAGGACACGCAAGCAGTTAAAATGCCAAAATGCCAGTGGTTAGGCATCAACACGAAGGAGAGGATCGGCATCGGGCATGGATCAAGCGCGTTGGCCAGCACGCGCACGAACGCTGCCTAATCGGCACCACTGCAGGGGCGCAGGCGCAAGGGGTCTTGACCTGGGTACTGCAAACGTGTCAGCGGCAAGCGCGGTCGGCGGTGGATTTCGTCAGCCAGTCACTCCGGGCTTTCGGCAACCAGTTCCTGCCGCGACCAATCCTCCTTTCGACCCGCTAATCAAGTATGGTCAGGAACATGGCTTTCGTTACTCCTTCCGACGGGGCGGCGACCTGGCGAGCGAATCACTTCGCCAACATCACCTTCGCTCTCGCTAGCCGCCCTGCCACTGTGCCTTCCGGCACCCGTTCTGGCAGCAGGGACACGTCGAACTGCCTGTCACGAGCTCGCCTTGCGGCCGTTGGCGATCCGCTGCTCCAAAGCGTGGATCTGCGACTCGACGTTGCTGAAGCGGGCCGGCCAGCTGCGCGCGTGCAGTTTCTTCACGGTCTCTGCCGCCTTGTCCCACTGGCGCTCGTGGACCTGGGCTTCCGCGAGGTTCAGCAAACCCGTCGGCTCCAGGGCGCGGATGCGGGCCACCTGCTCCCACTGGACGATGGCGTCGGGCCAGCGGTTCTGTTGCTGGCGGATCTCGGCGAGCAGGGTGTGGCCCTCCGACTCATTCGGCACCACTTCCACGATCGACGTGTAAGCCCGCTCCACTTCACGCGGCCGGTTGAGCGTATCCAGTCGCCGGCCCATCTCCTGATACAGCTTGATGTCGCGCCGGGACAGCTGTACCGACTGCAGGAGCTGGCGGAAAGCCCCTTCCGCGTCGTGCTGGACGTCGAACTCGGCGACCAGGAGCCGGTGCGTCTCGCTGTCGTTCGGCTGCAACTCAGCGGCCAGCTGTAGCTGGGTGATCGCCTGGCGGTGCTTCCCCTTCTCCGCGTAGACCTGGCCGATCAGCTTGCGCACGAGTGGATTGTGCAGCCCCGTCGCGGCTGCCTCCCGGTCGAGGTGGGCCACGTAGGCGTCCAGGTCCTTGGCATCGCGCAGTACTTGCAGCAGGGTATTGAGCGCTTGCATGCGGTTACGCTGATCGCGTCCCCAGCTGACGACCGCGCCGCCGGCCGCGTCCACGGCTTCCGCCGTCTTGCCCAGACCAGAGAAGGCGCGGGCCAGGCCGGCGTAATAGCTGGAGAGCGTGCCGTCACCGATGCCGCGGTGCGGGCTGGTCCGTTCGTGCAGCCCAATCACCTCCTTGAAGTACGCCGCCGACTGCTCGTACAGCGCGGTGTCCAGCGTGCCGCTGGCCAGCGCGGCCATGGCACCTTCGTTCCAGCGAGCCTTTTCGTGGAAGAAGGCCTCCGTCCGCTTCAGGTGGGCGAGCAATTCAGCTCCATGGCCGCTGCGGAAGTACGCCCGCAGCAACAAGACGCGGTATTCCATGTTGTCGGGCCAGCGTTCCACCAGGGGCTCGAGAAGCGGGATCGACTCGGCGTGCCGGTTGGCCTCGTCCAGGTAGCGGACCACCTGGGCTTGGCCGGGCTCCTCGAGGAGCTTCTGCCGGTGGACAGCCAGCAGGACCTCAATGGCTCGATCCAGTCTCTCGACGTCGTGCGCCAGGTACTCGGCGATGTACTGGACGGCGGCCCCGGATTGGCTGTGCTGTGCCAGCACCTCCTCGGCCACCTTGACGAAATCGGCTTCCTTCGCCTTCCAGTAGTACGAATTCCGCCGATTGTAAATGACCCGGTTCCGTGCCTGCCGCGACTCGAGATCACGGCGCAGTTCCGCCTGGACGAACTTGAGTAGCCGGGCCTCCACCTCGGGGGACAATGTCTTCGCCTCCTCACGCCACTGAGCGAGGGGCCAGCTGTGCCGGCTCCAGCCGTCCTGGTTGTTGTACCGGAGCCACGCAGGCTCATTCTCGACGCGATCTAGCAAGAAGGCCACCCCGTCGCCCGGGCCCAGCAGGTTGTGGACGGTCCCGGCTACCTCATTGACCACGGTATCATAGTCGCTGGTTTGGCGCTTCAGGACGTCGCCGAGCCGTTTGAAGGCGAAGGCGCGCAGGTCGTCGTGGACGCCGGCGAGCTTCCTGTTGACGCCCGCGCTGTAGACCTGGCAAAGCAGGCTGACCAGGTTGCGCCGGTGGCCGTGGTCCTCCGCGCCGAGCGCGTCGCGCAGCCTGCGTTCCAGGGTCTGGTACAGCGTTTGTCCCTTGCCAAGGCTGACTTCGCCTTCGGTCTGCAGAGCATGGACGTAGAGCTGGTAGAGCCGCTCGGTCAGCCACAGGGATTGCTGGTGATGGATCGGTCGCTGCAGCTGGGCGAGCAGCAGTTTCTCGCCGCGTTCGTGGTGCCCGGCGTTCTCGAAGAACGAGACGAGCGCCGTCAGCGATTCGTTGGCCGACACGGGCAGCACGCCATCGCTGGCGTCCTGCCGTTCCTTCAATGCCGCCTGGAGCAGGTCGATGGCGTCGTCGTGGCGCGCATAGCCCCACAGGGTCGTGGCATGGCGATGGGCGATGTGCAGGCGCTCGGCGGAGCCAGCCCTGGCCGGGCGGTGCAGCGCCTCGAGCTGGCGGAGCTGTTCGGCGGCCAGCGGCTGCTGTGGAATGACGCCGAGTCCAGCGAGGAGGTCGGCCATGAGGGGCGGCTCGTCGTCGGACCAGGTGTGCTGGAATGCGTGCTGCAGGGCGGAGAGGGCCGCCTGGACGTGCGGACCGGCCTGGTTCTTCAATTCCGCGGCCCGCCGCCGCGCCTGCGCCTCCAGAAGGTCGAGCGCCCGCCGGTCCACCGGCGTTTTCGCCCGCGCCCGCACCTGCTCGATGTGCGTACACAGCTCGTCCACCGTCGCCTCGTCGTGGATGTCCGTGACGATGCCTTGCATCCCTTGCAGGAACGGGTAGACCTTGCCCGCGGTGTGGCCGACGACCGCGTCCGCCAACACGGCCAGGAGACGGAAGTCGCGCGTTGCCTGGTAGAGTTGCTGCAGCTGCCAGAGATAGCCGGCCGGGTTGCCCGACTTGTCGAAGAGCGCCGCGAACATCAGCAGCACTTCCCTGTCCAGTTCCGACGGCACGTGCCCGTCGCCGCGCTGCCAGGCGTTGATGTGAACGGAGATGCGCTGGCTCAGCCGCCACTCGTCCGTGGTTTTATAAGCGGCGATGAGCGCTCGATCATGCTGGGGACGTCGGTTCAGGACCATGTACCAGTCGGCCAGCGTGCGGTAGGCGGCCGGCCCCAGCTCGTCGGTCTTCTCGGCGGCCTCGAGCTGCGTGACGGCGTCGGCGACATGGCCCTGTTCGGCCAGCAGGTAGCTCAACGCGATCCGCCAGCGACTGTCCGGGTCGTCAGCCTGGATCCACTTCCGCAGGGTCTGTTCCAAATCCTTCGGCCGGTCCAGGGCGACCAGCAGCCGGTACTTCAGCTGCTTCCAGCGACCGCTCTCGGCATCGGCGGCCACGCCCCGATCAACGAACTTCAGCAGTCGCTCGACCAGGGCCGGCTCGGCCCCCTTGCGGGCAGCGAGGTTGGCCAGCGTCGTCAGGAAGCGGTGTCGCAGAATACTGTCCAGCAGAGATGAGAGTTGCTCGTCCGCGGAGGGAACCTCCTGCACGGCCGGCGGCGCATCGCCAAGGAAGGCCCAGCAATCGGCTGCCACCTGCTTCAGGTCACGCTCCAGGATCACGTCCAGGTAGAGCCGTTCGACCGCCAGCCACGGCTCGAGCGTCTTGCCATGCTTGCCGGCCTCCTGCCGCAAGCGGTCGGCGAAGCCGGTGCGGGCCAGCGTGCGGTTCTCGTCCTGCTTCTTCTTCAGTTCCGTGCGCGTCAGTTTCTCCTGGTGTTCGACCTTGCCCATGAGCGCATTGTAGCGCGCCTCGATCATGCGATCGGTAAGACGGTACAGGGCTGCGACCTGGACGCGCAGCCGTTCGTGGGCGTCGTCCACCGTCGAGAGCCGTTCGAGCAAGGCCAGCGCCTCATCCTCGTACTCAACCGACCACGGCTGGGCGAGAAGCGTCTCGAACAGCTTCTGAGCGTAGGCGGCCCGGTGTTCCTTGGGACCTTCGCGGAGCTGTTGATGGAGAAAGGCGAGAAGCTCGGGAGTCGTGGCCCGGTTCGATAGGACCTGGACTAGCACCTCGCCCAGGCGGTTCCTGACTTCCGGCTGCTTCTCGGACAACCAGCGCTTCCGCACGCCCTCGGCGACCTGTTTCCAGACCGCCGGTGTGACGGCCGGATCATCGGGCAGGATCCAGCCGACAAAGTGCTGGAGCTGCGTCGGGGTGAGCTTGTCCAGGTCAGTCGCCAGGAAGCCCGCGATGATCTTGCGAACCTTGCGGCACTCGTCGCTCTGGGCAAACTCGGATTGCATGATGTTGCCGGCGACGTGGACGTCGTCGGGCCGGCGAGCAAAGAAGAGGACGAGGTCGGCCAGCGGTGAGAGCCAGCGTTCCTCGACGCGGTTGGTGTTGAGGTTGTGGCCGCGGCCGAGAGCCTGGGCGATGGCCGCGTGCAGCCGGGCGGCGACCAACGGAGGCAGCTCGCCCTGGACCTGCCCTTCCTTCAGCCAGCGGGCGATGAGGTCGTTGGCCTTCTCGAGCAGCCCGGCGCGGATCAGGGCGCTGAGATACTGCAAGTAGGGAGACGTGCTGAGAGGTTGCCGTTTCACCCAGTCGGCGAGGTAATCGACCAGGTCGCCGTAACGTCCCTGCTGGTAGAGCAGCGCGGCGTACTGATCGCGGAAGGCTTCCTCTTCATCGGGGAGCCAGTCGGCTTCCGGCGTGAGGACACGCTTGAGCCAGTCGTAAGCGGCGGTGAAGTCGCCGGAGCCCGCCAGAGACTGGACGTAATGCCGCTGCTGCTGGCTGTCCTGCGGGTAGTCGAGCGCCAGCTGTTTTTGCAAGCCCAGCGCCTCGTCGCCGCGGCCTGCCTGCTGCAGGTAGTTCACACGCTGCTGGGCCCAGTGCTGCAGCGCCAGTACCTGGGGCGGCCGGTTTTCGTAGGCGGGCCGCAGACGGTCCAGGAGCAGCAGCATTTCGGGAGCCGACAGGACACCCGACGCCTGCCCGACAACGTACTCGGTGAGTGCAAAGCCGTCGCTGTCCGTGCGCCGGACCAACGGCTCCGCCTCGGCAAGAAGGCGCTTCCGCAACTCCTCATGCCGCCGGCTGGCGTTCAGGAAAGCGTCGCGCAGCCAGCGCAGGCCAGGCTTGCCGGCGGCCAGCGCCTCGACCCTGTCCAGATGCTCGAGGGCACGGGCCCACTGCTGGGCGGCCGCGAAGTGCCGCAGCAGGGCGAGATGGTCCTCGAAGCTTGCCTTGCCCGCCTGAAGCGCACGCTTGGCATCGACGACGCGCGGCAACGGCTGGCGCAGGAACTGCACCTGTTCCCGGTCCGCCAACTCCTTTTGTATCTGCTGCCGCAGCCCGTCGGCGGTGAGTTCCTTCACCGTCTGGCTGCTGAGCATCAGGCGCCGATCCTTCTCGTCGAGCGTCTCGACCTTTCGCGCCCACCAGCAACCGCCAACCTCCACGAAATCGTCGAACTTCACGCTCGACGTGACCTTGCCCTTCTCGCGGTATTCGATTGCCAGGAGGACGTGCCGGGCGGTGTCCACGACGAAGCGCGTCTCGGCGGCCGGAGCATTCGGCGGCTGAAGGATGAGCGCGGCGCGGTCTTTCCCCAGTGGTTCGATCTTCGCCGTGTAGCCGGGGTAGGACAGCTCCAGCGGCGCCATGGAGAGTGGCGGCGTGCGAGCTTCCTCCGCAGTGGCAGCACGCAGCTGGCCGAGCAGGAACGCCCGTGAGAAGACGCCTCGTTCCCGGCCGTCGCACCAGTGCACGAGGGTCGCGGCTCGATCGTCCTCGGCACGGCTCAACCAGATGCCGGGTGCGAACAGTTCCAGGCGGCGGGAGCGCTGCGTGAGGCGGTTCCGATGGGCGTTGAAGGATTCCGTCACGCGCACGATCTCGATGCCCCCAGTCAACCTGGCAAGTTTCTCGGTCCGCAGCAGGCTGTGAGCCAACTCACGGGCCGCGTCCGACCACGTCGAGGGAGTGTCTTTCCGCTTTCCCGGCGCCGGCGGCAACTGTGGGAAGAGAGAATCGAATGAGGGACGCGGGTCCGTGTACGAAAAACCGCGGTAGACCAGGCCGCGATCGGCGTGGATGCTCCCCTCTGCGAAGCGGCCGCCGCGCGCCTGTCCGAGGCCCGGGATGTTTTCCTCTGCATCCAGCAATTGGAGCGATCCTTCTTTCAAATCGACCGGGCTATCGAGACCTGTCTCGCCCAGAGGCATCCCCCCCGGCTTCTGAGGCATCCCCCCCGGCTTCTTATCTTTTTCTCCGATACGCTGGTCAAATTCCTCTCTCGCCGACTCCGGCCCAGCCCCCGGTTCCTCGGCCTTCCCGTTCCCAAACGCGGTAGAGTCCGTCTGTGCCGTCTTGGCTTCCTCAGACTTTGCGTTTGACACGTCGGCGCCAGATTTGTCGTCCCACACTTCACCGCCGATGGGCGCGTCCTTCCCGTCCCGCTCCAAAAAGTAAGTTGCCCCGGCCACGGGGCCGCTCATGGGTCCGTTCACGCTGAGTCGCTCCTCCTCCCCCAGCCTGTCTCCCAGGTTCAGCAACGTCTCGCCGGCCGCTCGCTCCGCGCGGCCGAAATCCTCCAGCATCCGCTGCACCTGGAATGCCTGCGGGTTGCGTCCGAGACTCGCGAGTTGGCGCAGTACCAGGCGGCGCAGCCCCAGCCGCCAGTTGCCGGCCCGCTTCATCTGCTTCTGGACCAGTTCATAGTTGGCGTTGTCGCGGCCCTCGGCGAAAAACTTTTCGCCATCGCGCATCCGAAATGTTCTCTTCACGGCGAAGCGCTGGCGATCCGCGTCGCTCTCCAGCACCAGCAATGACGTGTACGGCGTGATGATCTGGTACTCCTCCGACAGGGCGATGATCTCGTCGCGCAGCGTCGCGGAGTTCCCCTGCGCCAGCAGCCGATCGAGGTGCGTCCGCGCCCACAGCCGCGGGACGAACGAGTTGCCCTCCTCGGCGTCCTTCAGCGTGATGCGCGTGCTCCAGCGGATCGGCTTGTTGCCGAGCCGGCCGGTCACGATTACCTCACCGACCTGGTCCTTCCCCTCGGGCAGGTAGCGTCCCAGCACGATCTGCTGCGAACCGGCCGGGAGGTTGGGCAATTCTTCCGGGTAGACGCGGGCTGTACGCAGGCCCTTGAATTCCACCTTGATGTCGCGCAGGCCCGGCAGGGCGGCCTCGTTTAGCCATTCGCGGGCGGCGGCGGCCGGTCCCTGCTCGCCGCTGATGCGCCGCGTCGAGCCGCCGCCCAGCGAGCCAATCGCCGCCAGCACGCCCGACTCGAAACTGTTGCCAACAGCCACTCCATGGCAGGTGACGCCGCGCCCGTGTTCCTGGTGCAGACGCCGCAGCCGCTGGGCGAACGCAACCGGGTCGGCGTCGCCGGTCGTCACGATGCCGTCTCCGATGTAGAGGATTTGCGTCCCCGGCTCGCACTGGCGATAGGCAGAGACGAAGGCGCGATCCAGGTCCGTCCAGCCGAGCGAGGTGCGCTGGGCGAGGAACTGCCGGGCGACCAGGAGTTGCTGCGCGGCGGCCGGCTGCGGCCGCTCGAAGACCCAATCGCAATCGACGTCGCAGCACGCCAGGTTGATCGTGTCGCGCGGCGTCAGCGACCCCAGAAGCGCGGCCACGAACGCCGCCTGCTGCTCGCGCTGGCCGGCGTCCATTGACGCGGAAGTATCGGCCAGCACCAGCAAGCGCAACGGCGGGCCATCGGGCACCAGCGTGCGTTCCCGGCCGGCTTCCTTTGCTGGCGGCAGGATTTGCATCAGGAAGTAGCCGTCCTCGCCGCGCCGGTGCGGCACCACGACCACCTCCGGCTGTTTCTTGCCGTCCACCTCGACGACGACCTCGAAGTCACGCGTCGGCACGTATTCCTGGGCGCTGAATTCGACGTGCGCCGAGTGCTCCGTCTGCTCGTTCCGCGTCGTGTGGGTCGGCGACGTGACAGTTCGCAACGGCAGGGCGGAAAAGACCTTGACATCGAGATCGACCTGACGGAGCGGGTGCTGTTTGAGCATCTCGCTTTGCAGGGCGTAGCTGTAGCGGTAACGGCCGCCGCGCAGAGGGAGCACCTGGGTATAGGTGATCTTGATGCGCTTCTCGGCGTGGCCGGGGATCGGGTAGACGCGGGCCTTGAAGAGGTTGCCGCCGGTCCACTCCAGCAGCCCCGGATCGCGCTTCTCGTTCAAGATCGTTTCGTAGATCTCGCGCGCCCGCTGCTTCTCCACGACGTCGGCCTCGACGAGGTTTTCGCCGATCCACATGCCGAAGCCGGAAATTGAAGCGTCCTGCGGCAGCGGGAAATGGAAAATGCCTTCCAGTACGAAGTCGGTGTGATTGACGAACGATTCCTCGATCGTGGTGCGGGCGATCTGATCGCGGATATCGACGGTCACCTTGTGATAGCCGACGGTCAGCGGCACATCCCGTCCGTCCACCTTCGCCACGAGCGCGCCGAGCGATTCCTGCGGTACCGTCCCCTTGAAGCCCTTCAGCCAGCGTGGCTCCTTGTCGAGGCGGAGCACGCGCCCCTCCTCGACGCGGTACAGCAGTCGTCCTTTGGCAACGATGCTTTGCCCACTGAGAGCAACCAGGTCGAGAGTATCGCCCTTGGGGACATTGACCTCGACCTCGCCCTGATGGATGCGAACCTGGTCCGGCCGGACCACTTCGACGAGGCTGCCCGGGCCAAGGACCAGGGTGGTCTGCTTGACCAGGCGTAGCATGGCGGCGTTGGCGCCGCGGATGTCCGTGCGTACCCAGTCGCCGGGCTTCAGGAGGGTGTTGTCGCCGATGGGCGTCCAGCGTTGCTGCATGACCGGCCGGACGCTGACAACGCCCTGGACGTCGACGACCTTACCAACGCGGCCGTCCTCCGTAAGGGTGTCCTTGACGACGAACTTTTCCTCGTCCACCGGCTCGCCGTAGGCCACGACCGTCAGCTCGGCGAAGGCCTCGGGCTCGCCCTCATGGCCCCCCCACGCCTGGGCGGAGTGAAGCCGCAGCGTGGCCGGTTCAACCAGCGCCTCGACTTCCTTGATCGGTCCTTTCCCCCGGGACACGTCCAGGCGGTAGTGGAGGTACTCGGCCCCGTCCTGCTTGACGCGACCGGCCGGCTGCTGTCGCCCAATCCGTTCCCCCTCCTCATCTCCGCTCAACCCCAGGAGTGCTAGCAGATCAACACGGGTGTCGCTGTCCTTGCGAAAGTAGGGCGACTGCCGCGGCGTCGCCCGGTTCTCCTTCTCGTCCACGAGCCAGAGCCGGGTCGCATGGCCGATCTCGTAAGTCCCGTCAGGGTAGTCGCGCCGCAGCTGGTCCTTCCGCACCCAGACCTCGTCTGTTTCTCCCCGGTGCACAACCTTCAGGTGCAGGCTGTCCACCTCGGCAGTGCGCTTCAGGACCTCGCCGAACGAGGCCGCCGACGAGCGCGGCATCATCAGGAAGTAGGCACCGACGCAAATCAGGACAGCCGCAGCCAGGCCGGCCGCGATCCCTGGTACGAGGCGGCGGCGCCTCGGGACCGCGCGCCCGGGAGGCGCCCCGGTTGGCTCGTGGGCGAAGGCCGTCTGGTACGCCTCTGCGGACTGGTGACGCAGCCGCTCCAGAAAGTCGCGATCGGGTGGGGCCATGTTTTGCTGCACCGGGTTCAAGAACGAGGCCAGGAGTTCATCCTCCCGGCGGTCATCGTGTGAACTCATATCGGCCTCTTGCATAACGGAGTATCTTTGTCGGTGTTAGTCGAAACGCTTCTGTGCAGCGTCGCTAACCCGTCACTCCCGGTTGGGTTGCGTGTTTCTCGAAGGCGTCGCGGAACGCCTGCCGCGCCCGGGCCAGCTTGGAACGGACCGCGGTGGACGTGGAGCGCGTCTGCCGGGCGATGTCCTCGACGGGAAGCCCCTCGAGGTATTTGGCGGTCAGCAGCAGCCCGTAATCTTCCGGCAACTCGGTTAGTGTCGCGCGGACCAGCGTGGCCAGTTCGGCAGCAGCCAGCGCCTCCTCCGGCGCGACGCTCTCCCGACCATGCAGGTAGCGGAGGAGGCTGCCATTGCAGGATGCGAGCCAGTCGCCGGCCCGCCGGAACCGATCGAATTGTTCTTGCTTCCGGTAGTGTAGGGCGACGTGGTTCCGGGCGATGCCCCAAAGCCACATCCACAGCGAGCCGCGTTCCGGGTCGTAGGCGGCGGCAGAGCGGGCGGCGGCCAGGAAGGTTTCCTGCACCACGTCCGCCACGTCCGTCGAGCCCGGTCCGAGGAGGCGCGCAACCGCCCGCCAGACCCGATCGGCGTACGCCTCGTACAGCGCCCGCCAGGCCTCGACCTTCCCTTGCCGCAGCCCCAGGGCCACGGCGCGCTCTTGCTGGTCATCCATGCAATGGCGACTCCCAGCGGTGGCGTGCCGCCAGCGGTTTCCCGCCTCCCGGCCCCCGGCTGGTCACCGGAGCGCGTCTTCCCATCGACCCGTGTACGCCGTCACGGAGAGGACGCAGGCGCTTCTTCATACTATTTGCGCCACCCCGGCAAAATGTATCGCGAACCTCTTCGGGTCTAGCGACCGTACAGCCCCGCGATGCTCGCGGCCTGTTCGCGTTCCTCCAGCCAGTGCGCCACGTCGTGCGTTTCCCGCAGCATCAGCTCCACCTGCTGTCGCTCGCCGTGCAGCGCCTCGGCCACGTTGCCGGGGAGGGGGTGGAACGTCGTCTCCAGTTCCGCCTGCAAACGCTCCTGCAAGCGCCGCTGGAACTCGCCGCGGATCGCCGACCAGCGCAGCGGCAGCAACAACCCAATGAGGATCTGCAAAATCACCAGGACCGCCAGCAACACGATCGCCGGCATGAGCACGTCGATCCAGCCGATCTGGTAGACGGCACTGGGGTCAAACGGATGGAAGTAGCGCCACAGCAGGTTGAACAGCGCCGCCAGCAGCACCAGCAACGGCACCCAGTCGGCCAACCACACCATCAGCACGTGGACCCAGCGCCGCGGGCCCGTCGGCCGGGCCCATTGCGCCTCGACCTCCTGTAGGATCTCGATGAGCAGCGTCGCATAGCGCTGCCGCCAATCCCGGTGCGAAGCGCCCTCGACCGACGGCGTCAGCAGATTGACGGGGAATCCCTGCTCGTCCGCCTCGACCAGCAGACGGTTCGCCAGCGCCTTGCCGCGAGCGTCGAGGTGCCGGCTGGCGGCGACGTCGGTGCAGCTGCGCGTGAAAGTGCCGAGGTCCCAGCTCGGCGGCGGCGTGGACGCGTCGCCCACGCGCGGCCACAGCGACACGCGCTCGCGCAGCGTGCTGCCGATGTACTTCAGCCGCGTAAAGAGATAGAGATACCCCGCCATCAGGCCGTGGAAACGCTGCTGGCCTTGTAGCGCGAAGTGGTGCTCGATCTCGCGCTGGTACGGCTCGAGCGTGTTCAGGAGCACGTCGGCGGCGGCACGGCCTTCCTCGTCGAGCAGGCGCGTCCAGGCGGTGCGGGTGCGGTCGGCTGGGTCCTTCAGGTCGGGTGGACAGGCTTCTTTCAGGGTCTGTTCCAGGTGCAGCAGGAGCTGGCTGACGCCGCGGGCCTTGATGGCCTCGACCTCCAGCCGCGTCAGGCCCATCTCCAGCCACTGGCTCAGGTCCTGAAATTGCTCCCCCTCCGGCTCCGAGGCCGACTGCGCGCCGCCGGAGACGCGGTCCACCCAGTTTTGGGCGCAGGTACGGAAGAGCAGCGGATTCTGAAAACCCTCCTCCTTCAGGTCGCGCAGCAGGTCCTCATCAGGACGCAAACCGGCGGCGGCAGCGTGCAGGCAGCGATCCCACTTGTTCAGCACGAAGGCAAACGCTCGCCGCCGCCGCTGTTCGAGGAACAGCTCCCAGCCGAGCTTGTCGTGATACTTCTCCTGCGAGCCGACATACAGGACGATGTCGGCCACCGGCAACAATCGCTGCAGCTTATCGCGATTGCTCAGATCGTTACTATCGAGATCCGGTGTATCGACGAGGACCTTGTGGGCCAGGGCGGGGCGGTCGTGCTGTGCCAGACGGCACTGCTGCAAGGCAGGATCGAGACGGTCTGGCTTGACCGATTCGTGAAAGTAAACGACCGGGTCGCGGGTGGTCGGCCGGGCGAACGAAGCCTGGGCGACGGCGCCGCCGGCCAGGGCGTTGAGCAGCGTCGATTTGCCGACGCCGGTGCCGCCCATGAGCATGATGACGAGCAGCGGCTGTTCGACGTCGAGGGCGTCCGCCTGGCGGTCCAGGTCGGCGGCCAGTCCCTCCAGGGCGGCCCGGGTCATGGTAGGCAGCGGATAGTGGTGCGGCGTGTCCAGCCACAGACGCAGGCTGCGCTCCAGCTGCCGCAGCGCCGGCGACAGGGTGCGCAGCAGGCGCTCGGCAGCGGGCGGGGCATTGGCGGGACTCAACATGCGTGAACTCCTGATTCCTCCGTGTAGCCGCGACGCGCGGCGGAGCGCGAACGTCACGCGCTCCGCCGCGCGTCGCGGCTACACTTCACCGAAAACAGCAGCGGAATGATACCGTGCCCCTCGTTCAACCGCCACCAGCCATCCGCTTGCCGCGCCATGCCCGGCAAAATACCGAACATGCTCTCCGGAAACTCGTGAACGAACTCCAGGCGCAGGCCGGCGCCGGTCAACGCGCTGAGAATTTCGCCCAACCCGTGCGTCCACTGGTACGACGTCGCATGCTCCACCCGGGCCCCGCGGTCGGCGTAGCTGCCGCGCGATTCAACCTTATCCGGCTCCGGCTTGTGGAAGTACGGATACACCGCCCGCAGTTCCGCGACGCCGGGACGATCGTCGAAGACGTTGGCAAACGGGTGGGTCTCGACCATGTAAAAGGTGCCGCCTGGTTTCAGGAAATGGGCAATGACTTCCGCCCAGCGACGCAGGTCCGGCAGCCAACACAGCACGCCATACGATGTGAATACGATATCGAAGTTGCCGGTCAGTACCTGCGGCAGGTCATTGACGTCGGCACAGACGAACTCCGCCGGCAGATCCAGTTCACGGGCCAGGTCGCGTGCCGCTGCCACTGCCGCTTCCGCATAATCGACGGCGGTGACGCAGGCGCCGCGCCGCGCCCACGATAGCGAATCGAGACCGAGATGGCATTGCAGGTGCAGCAGCGTCTTGCCCGTCACATCGCCAAGCTCGGCGACCTCGAGTGGACGGAGCGTCTCCTTGCCGGCCCGGAAACCGTCCAGGTCGTAGAACTCCGACCGCGCATGCAAGGCCGCCAGTTCGTTCCAGCGTTCCCGATTGACCTGGCCGAAAGGTGTGCTCATGACTGGCTCGTTCCCGTGCCGTTCGCCGTCAGCGCCTCGACCGTGGCGGTGTGGAGCTGGTAGACCGCCTGCGGGATACGGCCGAGCGCCTGTTGGAGCCGTTCATACGTCGAGCCGCCGGTCGCCGGCCACTCGATGAGCGTCTGAGCCAGCGGCCCGGAAATGTGCTGTGTCATCAGGTCGAGCTGCCGTTGCCGGGCCTGCTCGCGCTGGTTCTCGACGTACGCTTTGCCGAACAGTTCCACGAGCTGATGGCTCAGCGCGGACGCCAGCGGCACCAGCAGTAGGTCGAGCCAGATGTGGAGGCCGGCGGTGGCCACGGCGCCGGTGATGGCGGCCACGTCGATGGCTAGCTTGCCGCCGCGGAGAAAGTAGAGGAACCCCGGATTCTTCTCCAGGTCCTCATAAATCGCCCGCGCCGTCCGCTCCACCTCGTCATTCTCGCTCAGCTGATAGGCGCGGAAGCCCTGCTGAAAACAGCTGCGCGCGGCGTCTGGCAGCGGGCCGGCAAAACCGGTGGCGACGTGCTCCCAGAGCGGATGCGACCCCGCCTGCCGGGCAGTCTCCTTGCGCAGCAGATCGAGCCAGCCGGTCAGCGCCTCCTCCATCACCGGCAACTCCGGCAGCGCGACCGCCTCCGGCCGGGTGAACGTCCTGCCGGCCCATTCACGCAGCAGGCGGTACGGTGTCCGCAGGACCCACAGGGTCTTGCTGACCACCTTGCCGACGCCGGGCAGCTCAAGTAGTTCGAGCAACCGAACCATCGCCTCGTCGAAACGGCGATACTTCTCGCTGGTCAGGTATTCGCGGTAATAGCGATCGTTGAACTCCGCCTGGCCTGTCTGCACGAAGGCTCGCCAGGTTTGCAGCGCGGCCACGTCCTGCCGCGCGGCGGACAGCAGACGTTCCTGCACCGACGCCAGGTAGTGGACGGCGCCCTGCACGGTGCGGCGGCGCGCGGTGGCGGCCGGTTTGCCCAGGACCGCCACCTGGTTGAGCAGGGGAATGCGATACTTGCCGGCGAGACGCGCCGGGTCGGCGAGCTGGACCGGCGACAGGTACGGAATCGCCACCGTGGCGATGACGCCTGGCGGCATGCGGCCGAGCACCTCCTGCTGGAAGTGCGCGACGAGCGCCGCCGCGTCGGCCTCGCGCATCTTCATGAGACAGGCGACGACCGGCTTTCCCGTCTTAAGCAGCAATTCGAGGAACTGCGTCGGCACCGCGTCGTTGTAGCGCTCATCGGAGGCGACGTAGACGAGGACGTCGGCCAGCGACGCGACCTCGACGAGGCGCGAGACGTAACCCGTAGCCGCGAAGGTGGTCATGTCGGGACAATCCCAGACGACGAAGTCCTTCAGCAGGGCGAGGCTGGCGGCGTCGGCGGGGACACGACGGACCTGGTAGACGTCGGCGTCGAGGCTGGACGGCTTCCCGTCCATGAGGCGCTGGAGCGGACCAAGAAAGCCAAGGTGGCTGGACCAGCTGAGCGGGCCGTTGGCGCTGGTGTAGGCGATGGGATGGCGCGTGAAGCCGGCCTGTGGATTGGCTTCGGCGGCGGTGGCGCCGCTGAGGAGGTTGGCGACGGTGCTCTTGCCGGCGCCGGCGCCCCCGACGACGACGACGTGCAGCGGCGCCGCCGGCTGCTGGTCGAGAAAGGGGCCGAGGCAGTTGCGGACGAGGCCGGCCGCCAGGCGCAGCTCGACCGCTTCCGCCGTCCGGTCGGCGTGCGCGCGGCAGTGTTGTTCGAGCCATCCCAGGTCGTCGGCCAGCTGGGCGGTCAGGGTACGGATGTGGTCCATGGTCCTCGGTCGTTAGTCCTTGGTCCCGCGCAGGTCCATCGAGGGGACTCCTCGCGGGGGTAGCCGGATACAGACTGTATTCAGTTTACACGATGATTTACCAGCCCGAACACCGGCGCGGGTGGAAAGAAACCCTCGCTGGCGCTGTGGGCTAGTGGAGCGACAACCGAAAACTCACTCGTAGAAGCGGCATCTTGCCGCTTTCATTCAAGCGGCATCTTGCCGCTTCATTCAAGCGGCAAGATGCCGCTTCTACGGGTCAAATACGCCCTGGCGCTACGCGCTAGTGGCGATCCAGCCGAAACGCCTCCAGTGGCACCGTTAACGGCTGTCCCAGCAGCAGTTCCTTCATGACAAGCCCTGTCGCGGGCGACAGCTGCAGACCCGCGCGGAAGTGGCCCGCAGCGACGAAGAGGTTGTCCACGCCCGGCACTGGACCAAGGAAAGGTAGCCCATCCGGCGACCCCGGCCTTAGCCCCGCCCAGCAGCGCTCGACCTGAGCCTGCGCCAGCGCCGGCACCAGACCCACCGCCAGGGCGATGAGGTCGCCGATGGCCGCGGCGGTGGTGCGTTTGTCGAAGCCTGCGTCTTCCTCGGTGGAACCGGCCAGCACCCGGCCATCGGGACGCGGCACGAGATAACGCTTGCCGTGCGCCAGGATGCGGCGGAAGAGCGGCGCGCCCGGTTTGAGCAAGGCGATCTGGCCGCGCACCGGCCGTATACCGGGACGCCAGCCGACCTGCTCCAGTAGCGCGCCGGTCCATGCCCCGGTCGCCAGCACGAAGCGATCCGCGGTCATCCGGCCGGCGGCAGTGAGTACGGCGCCGAGCCGTTCGCCCTGGCACTCGAAGCCGTGGACAGGATGGCCGGAGTGCAGGCGGGTGCCGTGCGCGGCGCAGCCGGCGACCAGGGCCTTGAGGTAGCGTGGATTGCGTACCTGGGCCATCTCGGGCAGGTGATGGACGGTGCCGAGGCCAACGGCCAGATGCGGTTCCAGGCGACGGGAGTCGGTCTCGGTGAGGGTCTCGACGGCGCAGCCTTCGCCGCCCCATTCGTTGCCGGCCTCGCCGTTGCCGGCGGTCGTGACAAGCCCGCCGCAACGGCAGTAACCGATGTCGATGCCGGTGCGCTCGCGCAGCTCCTGCGCCAGGCCGGGATAGAGGGCGGAACTGTGGGCGCGGAGGAGGTCGAAGGAGGTATGAGCGTAGCGTGGATTGCTCGCCGGAATGATGCCAGCGCCCGCCCAGGAAGCTTCCTGACCGAACTCGCCCTTGTCGAGGACGGCCACACGGACCGATTCGCGTGACAGGTAGTAGGCGACGCTCAGGCCGATAACGCCGCCGCCGAGGATCAGGACGTCGGGGTGCGTGGACATGCAGTTGTTATAGCAAGGGGGCGAGCGTCAGGCGGCGGGGACCGCCTCCACGGCAAACCGCGGCGCCGCACCCTTCGCAGCCGGGAAGCCGGGTTCGGCGATCAGGTACTGAAAGTCCAGGAAGGACAGCTTGACCACCCAGCCGTTGGTGAGCAGTACCTCGAAGGTAAGCAGAGACTGGCGATCCACGTTCCATTCCTCGCCACGACCACGTCCAACCCAGCTTGACGCCGCGCAATCGTAACCGTCACGTCGATCTCCGCGCTGCGGAACACCACGCCGGACGGACCAGATGGCAGCGTCGCCTCGTGGATGTGGGGCAGAGCGGCGGCCGACCGCGGGGTGCCTTTCTTCCTGGCGACCATCCGGATTCATTATATACGAAGAACGAATCTTCTGGAGCGCTGGCTGGAGCAGAGCTAAATCACCGTGCATGATCGGCAATACACAAGCCCGACGCGCCAGCGAGGGACGCTGCTTCCTTCGCTGGCGCGTCGGGCTTGTGTGCTGCACCTTCACGCACGGTGATTCAGTTTCACGGGAATAGCGTTCAGGGCAGGCCCACCGGCATGGGACGCGGATGAAACGTGAGGGTGAACTGCGGCGGGTAGGCGATCATTGGACAGACCTGGCCTGGCGGACAGTTCGGGATATGCCCAGGCAACTCGGTCAGGGTCACCTTACCGTAACCGACGGCGCGCCGGTACACACCGCTGCCGCCTGCGATCGAGAAGTACAGGAACGACGGCGCTCCCCCGAAGCTCGGCTGGGCCGGTCCCGTCAGACGTACGATCAAGCTATCCGTACCAAAGTTCAGCGTCAGCGTTCCCGTGGCGTGGCCATGAGCCAGCATACCGGTCAGGTGCAGGGAGCCGGTCAGATTGAGGTGCCCCAGCGGCGCCACGGTGCCGTTGCCGGTCAACGACTGCGAGACGCCGGTGTCGGGCAGACCCGGCAAGACCGTGAAGATGCCGGTAACCGTTCCCTGGAGCTGTACGTGCAGCGTGTGATGTTGCGTGCTCACCACCTCGGAGACCGGCGCCGCTGAGAGGTGCAGGGTACTGAGCAGAGCACGACCTTCAAGCGGCTCGACCTGGGGACGGAAACGACGGATTGTGGACATGGTTTCTTCCTTGTGTCTCTGGATAAACGGCCAATGCCGAGTGGGAACATAAACCGGGGCCGGCCCGGTGCGCAAAACCGATTCTAAGGAGGATCCGGACCTACCCCAGCGCAACGCGACTACACCATTGGGCTCGAGGTTTTTGAGGCTACGGCACGCTGACCGGCGCGGGACGCGGATGGAACATGAGGCTGAACAACTGTGAAGGGGCGTGTACCGGACAAAGCGAACCCGGCGGACAGTGCGGCGGCGGCGGGCCCTCCGACCACTCGGACAGGTTCACCTTGCCATAGCCGACGACGTGCCGGAACTGGCCGGTGCCGCTGACGACCGAGAAGTAGAAGAACTTAGGCGGTCCGGAGAAGCCTGGTTGAGCCGGTCCCGTCAGCCGCACCGTTACGCTATCACTTGGGCCAGGTCGTGCCGAAACGCTGGTCAACGTCAGCATGCCCGTGGCGTGGCCGTGAACCAGCATGCCCGTAAGCTGGAGCGCGGCGCTCACCTGGACCGGACCCAGCGGCGACACACTGCCGTTGCCGGTCAGCGTTTGCGAGGCGCCGACGTCGGGCATGCCCGGCTGCGACGTCCAGGTGCCGTTGACGATGCCGAACAGCGCCAGATACCTGGGATGGCTGTGTCCCGTCGTCGCCGCGCCAAAGGGCGACGGCAAGATGGGCAAGGTGCTGGGAAGCGCGCGGTCCTCCAGCGCTTCCAGCCGCGGACGATAACGACGCGTGATGGACATGGTTCCTTCCTCCGTCTCTGAAGACAACACCGGGCGGGCGCGAAGGTAGCGAGGGACGGCCCGGCAAGCAAGGCCAACTTGGATGCGTGCCAGGGGGATGCTCTCGACCCCTTTTTCATTTGGGCGTAGCTGGCCATCCTCTGGCGGAAGGTACACGGCACCGAAGCCGTGGCGGCGAGGCGGGTGCCCGACAGCGGCGTGCCGTAGGCGACCGGCGCCGGATTGGCCAAGATGGCGGTTTTTTCTTTTCTGGGATAGAAGTGCTTGACGGCGGGCCTCGCGCTGATCCATACTCACTTTCCGCTGTATTCTCCGGAATGGAGAGCAGGGCTATGGTAGCCTCGGCCGTGCCGAACCTGGCGTGGCGGGGCTTCTTTGTTTTACGGCAGCTACCAGGCGCCGCCTTGCAGTCCCCCGGATGGGCTAGGCCCAAAACAAGCGTGTCCCCCCGTGCGTGCGGACCTTTCGGCC